>JADDYB010000527.1_pt1 | contig 12061 bp, 9 predicted proteins | sample 8641941 | NCBI WGS metagenome assembly JADDYB01 (sample SAMN16275377, study PRJNA637457) | freshwater sediment metagenome | isolation source: Lake Kineret sediment | place: Israel: Lake Kineret | collected 2013 | reverse complement strand
CCGGCGAAGCCCGAGAACAGTTGACCATGAACGACCGCGCGCCAACTCCACCTCCTTCATCGACGGAACGTGTGGCGAGCCCGCGCTCGTCGCCCTTTCCAGCGGTCCGGCGCATCGACTCCGCGGCGCCTCTGCGCTGGCTTGCCGCGGGATGGCGGGACCTGCGCGCCGCCCCGGCGGCGAGCCTCTTCTACGGCGCCGCCTTTGCACTGATGGGCTGGCTCATCTACTTCGTCTTCCGCCATGCCCACGAGTACACCTCGGCGCTGACAGCGGGTTTCCTGCTGATGGGCCCGTTCCTCTGCACCGGCCTGTATGACATCAGTCGGCGACTGGCGGCCGGGCAGCAGGTCCGGCTAGTCCAGACGATGACCGCGTGGCGCGCCAATCTTGGCGCCTATTCGCTCTTTGCCCTCATCCTGACCGTCGTCATGCTGGTCTGGGCGCGCGCCTCGCTGGTCACCTTCGCGCTCTTCTTTGCCTCCGGCATGCCCAGCCTCTCGGGCTTTCTCGGCCGGGTGACCAGCCCCGAGCACTGGGACTTCGTGCTGACGTACTTCGCGGTGGGCAGCGTGTTCGCAGCGATCGTCTTCGCCCTCAGTGTGGTGTCGGTGCCGCTGATGCTGGCGCGTGGTACCGACACCGTCGTCGCCGCGATCACCAGCGTTCGCGCCTTGGCCACCAACCCGCTGCCGCTGCTGCTGTGGGCAGTGCTGATCGTGCTGCTGGTCGGCGCAGGTTTCGCGACCCTGTTTATCGGCCTGCTGGTCGCCGTCCCCGTCGTCGGCCATGCGACCTGGCATGCCTACGTGGACATCGTCGATGACCAGTGATCGGCCGGTCGGACCCGGCCGATCACCGATGACGACCTAATCGGCCTGCTTGCGCAGGAACGCCGGGATATCCAAGCGGTCATGGCCGGCATCTTCCATCGCGGCCACGCGCGCCGCGGCCGATTCCCGCGAGCGCCACACGGCGGGCTGGTCGAAATGGCTGTAGTCGCCTGTTGCATGCGTCGCTGCCGACTGCGCCACGTTCAGCGGGACGTTGTCGGTACCGGTCTTGATGACGGTGAACGGTGTCGTCTGCTTCCTGGCGGCAGAACGGCCAAGGCCGGTGGCAACGACGGTCACGCGCAGATCGTCGCCCATCGACTCGTCGCAGACGGTGCCGAAGATCACGGTCGCATCCTCGGCAGCGAAGGCGCGGATCGTGTTCATCACTTCGCGCGTCTCCTTCATCTTCAGCGACTGGCTGGCCGTGATGTTGACGAGCACGCCGCGCGCGCCCGAAAGATCGACGCCTTCGAGCAGCGGGCTGGCCACTGCCTGCTCGGCGGCGATGCGCGCGCGGTCGAGCCCGCTGGCGGTGGCGGTGCCCATCATCGCCTTGCCGTGCTCGCCCATCACCGTCTTGACGTCCTCGAAGTCGACGTTGACCAGACCCGGGATGTTGATGATCTCGGCGATGCCGGCACAGGCGTTGTGCAGCACGTCGTCGGCAGCACGGAAGCACTCGGACATCTCGGCGTCCTCGCCGAGCACCTCCTCGAGCTTGTTGTTGAGAATGACGATCAGCGAGTGAACGCGCTCCTCCAGCTCGGCCAGTCCGGCGTCGGCGATCTTGCCGCGCTTCGGACCCTCGAAGTCGAACGGCTTCGACACCACGGCCACCGTCAGGATGCCGAGTTCCTTGGCGATTTCGGCCACCACCGGGGCCGCGCCCGTGCCGGTGCCGCCGCCCATGCCCGCCGTGATGAACACCATGTGCGCGCCGCGCAGCGCATCCGCTATCCGGTCGCGCGCCTCGATCGCCGCCTGCTTGCCGGCCTCGGGCTTGCTGCCGGCGCCCAGGCCGGTGGCCCCCAGCTGCAGGATGTTCCGCGCCGCCGAACGGGCGAGCGCCTGGTGGTCGGTGTTGGCGCAGATGAACTCCACGCCCTGAACGCCGCGGCCGATCATGTGCTGGACCGCATTGCCGCCGGCGCCGCCGACGCCAACCACCTTGATCACCGTACCGCGGGTCTCCGTCTCGAGAATTTCAAAAGCCATGCCTGCCTCCTATGGGAAAAGGGTGAAATGTGAAACGTGAAACGTGAAATGTCGGCCGGACCATTCACCCTTCTCGTTTCCCACCTCACGGGGAAAGAACTCAATCAACACCGCTCGACGTCCTCGCTGCGCTTGCCCTGCACGCTTGACTAGAAATTGCCCACGATCCACTCGCGCATACGCTTGAGCGTCTGCCCGAACGAACCCGTCTGCGCCGCGGCGCGGCGGCCGCGCTGGCGCTGCGACTGCGCCTCGATCAGCAGGCCAACCACCGTGGCGAATCGAGGATTGCGGATCACGTCGGCGAGCGGCCCCTGATACCCGGGCCAGCCGACACGGGCCGGCTTGAGGAACACGTCCTCGGCCAGTTCGCCGATTCCGGGCAGCAGCGCCGTGCCGCCGGTCAGCACGATCCCCGACGACAGCATCTCCTCGTAGCCGGAGTCGCGGATCACCTTGTGCGCCAGCGTGAAGAGTTCCTCGACGCGCGGCTCGATCACGGCCGCCAGCGACTGGCGAGACAGCAGCCGCGGCGCACGGTCGCCGACGCCGGGGATCTCGATGCGGTCGTTCGGGTCGGCAAGCACCTCCTTGGCCACGCCGTAGCGCTGCTTGATCTGCTCCGCATCCGGGATCGGCGTGCGCAGCGCCATGGCGATGTCGTTCGTGATCTGGTCGCCGGCGATCGGGATCACCGCGGTATGCCGGATGGCGCCGCCGGTGAAGATGGCGATGTCGGTGGTACCCCCACCGACGTCGACCAGCGCCACGCCGAGTTCCTTCTCGTCGCCGGTCAGCACGGACATGCTCGAGGCGAGGGGCTGCAGCACCAGGTCCTGCACCTCCAGCCCGCAGCGGCGCACGCACTTGACGATGTTCTGCGCCGCCGACACCGCGCCGGTGACGATGTGCACCTTCACCTCGAGGCGCACGCCGCTCATGCCAATCGGCTCGCGGATGTCTTCCTGGCCGTCGACGATGAACTCCTGCGTCAGCACGTGCAGCACCTGCTGGTCGGTCGGGATGTTCACAGCGCGGGCGGTCTCGATCACTCGCGCGACGTCGGCGGCGGAGACTTCACGATCCTTGATCGGCACCATGCCGCTGGAATTGACACTGCGGATGTGGCTGCCGGCAATGCCCGTATAGACCTCGCCGATGCGGCAGCCGGCCATCAGCTCGGCTTCCTCCAGGGCACGGCGGATCGACTGCACCGTGGCCTCGATGTTGACCACCACGCCGCGCCGCAGCCCCTCGGAGGCCGACTGGCCGAGCCCGATGACCTTGAACGGGCCGTCCGGATTGAACTCGGCCACGGCGATGACCACCTTGGACGTGCCGACGTCGAGACCGACGATGATGTCCTTTGTTTCGGTTCTCATGGTTTCTTGCGGGCAGCAGCGGCGACGGCGAAACCCTGCGGGTAGCGCGCGTCGATTCGGAGCAGTTCGGCGCCCACCTGCGCCACCACCGCTGGGTAATGACCGACGATCAGGGCCAGACGCTCGTCGAGGCGGCCTGGCGGGTCGTCGCGGCCGGCCTCGATCGCCAACCCGCCGGCCGTGCGCAGGGTCCAGCTGGCGCGATCCGAGACTTCGATCGCCTCGACGGTCAGACCCAGCGAGGCCGCGTGCGCCGCAAACTGCGGCAGACGGCGCGCCACTTCGACGCCGAAGCGCGGCGGCGCATCGACCTGCGGCAACGGCCCGTACACCTCGGCCTCGGCCACGTTGGCGACGAAGAGCTGGCCACTGTCGGCAAGCAGGCGCCCGTCCTCCCAGACCGCGATTGCGCGATGCTCGGTCAGCGTCACCACCAGGCGGTCGGGCCACGCGCGGCGCAGCGACACGGCGGCGACCCACGGCACCGATTCGAACACCCGGCGCGCGTCTTCAAGGCGCATGGTGAAGAAGTTGCCGGTCAGGCGTCCCACCGCTGCGGCGCGAACGGCATTGGCGTTGACGTGCCGCAGTCCCTCCGCGTCGGCTGCACGCAGTTCGACATGGCGCAGGTCGAACCACGGCCGCTTGAACAGCCAGCCTGCGGCACCGGCGAGCAGCAATGCGATCGATACCGCGAACATCAGCAGCGCGGCGCGCTGCATGGCGCGTGTGCTGAGCAGCGGTACGGGCTCGCGCGCACTCATACTCGTACTCCCAGCGCGGCGTGCGAAAGGATCTCGAGCACCAGGTCCGCGTAGTCGATGCCTTCCGCCTTCGCCGCCATCGGCACCAGCGAGTGCGAGGTCATGCCCGGCGAGGTGTTCAGCTCCAGCAGGAACGGCTGATCGCCCCGTGACTCCTGACGCAGCATCACGTCGATCCGGCCCCAGCCGCGCGCGCCGAGCAGGTTGTAGGCACGCAGGCACACCGCCTGGATGTCCTGCGCCAGCCGTGCATCGATCGGCGCCGGGCAAAGGTACTGCGTCTCGTCGCTGAAGTACTTGCTCTGATAGTCGTAGTTGGCAGCGGGAGCCCTGATCTCCACCAGCGGCAGCGCCCGGGCCGTGGCGCCTGCGCCGAGGATCGCGCACGTCAGTTCCCGCCCGGAGATGAGTTCCTCGGCAATGACGACGTCGTCGTAGCGAAGCGCCGTCTCGAACGCGGCTGCGAGTTCGTTGCGGTCGTGCGTCGTGACCTTGGTGATGCCGATGGTCGATCCTTCCCGCACCGGCTTGACGATCAGCGCGTCCCCGAGTTCGGCAACGAGCTGGCGGAAATTGGTGTGCGCGTGCAGCTCGCGCCAGGCCGGGGTCGGGATGTCCTCGGCGGCCCACAGACGCTTGGTGGTCAGCTTGTCGATGGCGATGCTGGAGGCCTGCACGCCGCTTCCTGTGTACGGCACGCGCAGTGTTTCCAGAACGCCTTGGATCGTGCCGTCCTCGCCGAAGCGGCCATGCAGCGCAATGAAGACCCGGTCGAACTTCGCTGCCTCCAGTTCGGCCAGCGTCTGCACGCCCGGGTCGAAAGAATGTGCGTCGACGCCGCGGGCGCGCAGTGCCTGCAACACGCCGGTGCCGGACATGATCGACACCTCGCGCTCGGCGCTGCGGCCGCCGAACAGCACGCCGACCTTGCCGAAGGACTTCGGATCGTGCGCAGCGATGCCGCTCATTCCGCACCCTCCTGCGGCGCCAGCCTGCCGGCCACCTGCCCGATCGAGCCGGCACCCATCGTGATCACGACGTCGCCGGCTTGCGCAGCATCGACGATCGCCTGTGGCATCGCCTCGATGCTCTCGACGAACACCGGCTCGACCTTGCCGGCGACGCGCAGCGCGCGCGCCAGCGCGCGGCCGTCGGCGGCGACGATCGGCGCCTCGCCGGCCGCATAGACCTCGGCCAGCAGCAGCGCGTCGGCCGTGGACAGCACGCGGACGAAGTCCTCGAAACAGTCGCGCGTGCGCGTGTAGCGGTGCGGCTGGAAGGCAAGCAGGATGCGACGGCCCGGGTAGGCGCCCCGCACGGCAGCCAGCGTGGCCTCGATCTCGACCGGGTGGTGGCCGTAGTCGTCGATCAGCGTGAAGCTGCCGCCAGCGATCGCCACTTCGCCATAGCGGGCGAAGCGTCGGCCGACACCGTTGAAGCCCGCCAGGCCGGCCTGGATCGCGTCGTCGGCAACCCCGAGTTCGGTGGCCACGGCAATCGCTGCCAGTGCATTGGCGACGTTGTGCCGGCCGGGCAGGTTAAGTTGCACCGTCAGCGACGATGCGCCCTCGCGCAGCGCGGTGAAGCGCATCTGCGTGCCCTCGGCGACCGCATCGACGGCGCGGTACTGGGCATCCGCGGCGAAGCCGTAGGTCAGCACTGGCTTCGACACGAACGGCAGGATCTCGCGCACATGGCGATCGTCGATGCACAGCACGGCGTGGCCGTAGAACGGCAGCCGCGACAGGAAATCGACGAAGGCGCCCTTGAGCCGCGCAAAGTCGTGGCCGTAGGTCTCCATGTGGTCGTTGTCGATGTTGGTCACCACGGCCATAACGGGCATCAGATTCAGGAACGAGGCGTCCGATTCGTCCGCCTCGACGACGATGTATTCGCCGCTGCCCAGCCGCGCGTTGGCGCCGGCGGAGTTCAGCCGGCCGCCGATCACGAAGGTGGGATCGAGACCGCCGGCAGCAAGCACGCTGGCCACCAGGCTGGTGGTCGTTGTCTTGCCGTGCGTGCCGGCGATCGCGATGCCCTGCTTCAGCCGCATCAGTTCGCCCAGCATCACTGCGCGCGGGACGACGGGAATGCGGCAGGCGCGCGCGGCGATCACTTCCGGGTTGTCGCCGCGCACTGCTGTCGACGTCACCAGCGCGTCGGCCCCGGCGATCTGCTCCGACGCATGGCCGAGCGAGACCCTTGCGCCCAGCCGGGCCAGCCGGCGAGTGGCGCTAGTTTCGGCCGCGTCCGACCCGCTGACCGTGTAGCCGAGGTTCAGCAGCACCTCGGCGATGCCGCTCATGCCGGCGCCGCCGATGCCGACGAAGTGGATGTGCCGGACCGCGTGCTTCATCGCCCGGCCTCGCGCGCGATGTGCTCGATCGCGTCGGCGACCACTCGTGTCGCCTCGGGGCGACCGAGCGTGCGAGCCTTGTTCGCCATCTCCAGCAGGTGCTCGCGGGTCAGGTCGCGCAGGACGTCAGCCAATCGCTCGGCCGACAGTTCCGCCTGCGGCAGATGGACCGACGCACCCTGCGCCGCCATGAACTCCGCATTGCTGCGCTGATGGGAGGTGGTGGAGACCACCAGCGGCACCAGCAGCGATGCCACACCAGCGGCGGCGAGCTCCGTCACCGTGACTGCGCCGGCCCGGCAGATCACCACATCGGCCTCACCGTAGCGGCGCGCCATGGCGTCGATGAAGGTCAGCACTTCGGCGGCTACGCCGGCGCGCACATAGGCTGCGTGCGTGGCCTGTGCATGGGCGGCGCCGCACTGGTGCACGACCAGCGGCCGGTCTTGTGCGGGCAGTAGCGCGAGTGCTGCCGGCACGGTCTCGTTCAGCACCAGGCTGCCCAGGCTGCCGCCGATCACCAGCAGCTTCAGCGGCCCTTCGCGCCCAGCGAAGCGCTGTGATGGCGGCGGCAGCATCGCGATCTCGGCGCGCACCGGGTTGCCGGTCACCAGACCGCGCTCGCCGGCGACCTTGGCCGCAGCGCCGTCGAAGCCGCAGAACACGGCCGTGGCCAGCGAACGGAGCAACTTGGTCGACAGCAGCGGCGCCGCGTCGGCGTTGAGCAGCGCCAGCGGCACGCTCTGCATCGAGGCGGCAAGCCCGGCCGGCACGGCAACGTAGCCGCCGGTGGAAAAGACGACGGCTGGACGACGACTGCGGATCGCGGTGCGGCTCTGCCACATCGCCCGAAGCAGGCGAAAGCCGCCGAGCAGCAACGTGCCGATGCCCTTGCCGCGCAGGCTGGAGAAGTCGATCGCGTCAAACGCGATGCCACGCGGCTCGACCAGCGACCGCTCCATGCCGGAGCGTGTACCGAGCCAGGAGACGGTCCAGCCGCGGCTGCGCAGCGCCTCGGCCACTGCCAGGCCCGGCATCACGTGCCCGCCGGTGCCCGCCGCGACGACGACCAGATGACTCATGCGCGCCCCCCTCGCATGAGGACTCTGTTTTCATAGTCCACCCGCAGCAGCAGGCCGATCGCGACGACGTTCGCCAGCATCGCCGAGCCGCCGTAGCTCACCAGCGGCAGCGTCAGGCCCTTGGTCGGCAGCAGTCCGCTGGCCACGCCGATATTGATGAACGACTGCACGCCGAGCCAGATGCCGATGCCCTGCGCCACCAGGCCAGCAAAGGTGCGCTCGAGCGCCACCGCCTGGCGTCCGATTTCGAAGGCGCGCTTGGTCAGCCAGTAGAAGGCGAAGATCACCGTCACCACCGCCACCAGCCCGAGTTCCTCGGCCATCACGGCCAGGATGAAGTCGGTGTGCGCCTCGGTCAGGTAATGCAGCTTCTCGACGCTGCCGCCGAGTCCGACGCCGACCCATTCGCCGCGACCGAACGCGATCAGCGAGTGGGTCAGCTGGTAGCCCTTGTTCAGCACGTGCTCCGCCGCCCACGGGTCGAGGTAGGCGAAGATCCGCTCGCGCCGGTACGGGAACAGCCAGACGATGGCGGCGAGCCCGACGGCCAGCAGCACGGTGATGGCGACGAACAGCCGGCCGTTCAGCCCGCCGAGGAACAGGATGCCCATCGCGATCGCCACGATGACGATGAATGCACCGAGGTCGGGCTGCAGCTGCAGCAGCCCGCCGACGACGAGCATCACCAGCCCGATCGGCAGGAAACCCCGCTTCAGGCTGTGCATGTAATCCTGCTTGCGCACCGTAAAGCTCGCCGCGTACAGCACGCAGGCAACCTTCATCAGTTCCGATGGCTGCAGGTTGAACACGGCGAGCGGAATCCAGCGCCGCGCGCCGAGCGCGCCGGTGCCTACCCCCGGAATCAGCACGGCCAGCAGCAGGACGAACGCCACGCCGAAGGCCACCGGCGCCAGCCGCTGCCAGCGGGCTATCGGCACCGCGAACGCAGCGACGGCGGCCACCATCGCCACGGCGATCGCGAACAGGTGCCGCACCAGGAAGTGCGTCGGCGTGACCTTGTAGCGAGGCGAGTCGGCCAGCGTGATCGACGCCGAATAGACCATCACCACGCCGAGCAGCACGAGCGCGGCCGCAACCAGCAGCAGCGGCGTGTCGATGCGTTCTTCGCCGCGACCAACGGCGCGCGTCGATCCGCTGTCTCCGAGGGCCAGCAGTCCGCCACCCGTGCGCATCGGCAGGCGACCAGCGTCGGCCCCACCGCCGGCTGCGATTCGGGGCCACAGCCGCCCTAGCATGGCTGGCCTTCCAGCGGCGCCCGCTCGCGCACTGCCTCGGCAAAGACCTCGGCACGGTGGACATAGTCGCGAAACATGTCGAGGCTGGCGCACGCCGGCGACAGCAGCACTGCATCACCTTCGCGCGCCTCGCCGGCAGCGAGGTCGACCGCCTGCGGCAGCGACTGCGCGTGAAGGATCCGATACGGCGCGCCGCCTGCACCGATGGCCTTTTCGACCAGAGCGGCATCGCGGCCGATCAGCACGACCGCGCGGGCAGCGCGCGCCAGCGGTGCGGCCAGCGGCGTGAAGTCCTGGCCCTTGCCGTCGCCGCCGAGGATGACCACCAGCCGCAGGCCATCGGCAGCCAGGCCGTCGAGCGCGGCTACCGTGGCGCCGACGTTGGTCCCCTTGCTGTCGTCGTAGTACTGGACGCCGCCAACAGTGGCGATCAGCTGCACCCGGTGGGGTTCGCCGCGGTAGGCGCGCAGCGCGTGCAGCATCGGCGCCAGCGGGCAGCCGATCGCCCGTGCCAGGGCCAGCGCCGCGAGCGCGTTGCCGGCGTTGTGCCGGCCGCGGATGGCAAGCGCGTCGGCCGGCATCAGCCGGTGCACGAAGAGCTGCTCGGCCGCCACTTCCTGCTCGGCTTCGGGCCGGCGACGGCGGTGGCCATGCGCCAGGTCTTCCGCGTAGGCGAGCCACGTGATGCCGCTGTCGCTAAGCAGGCCGTACTCGTCGGCCTGCGTCGGCGGCTGCAGGCGGAACGTCACCACGCGGGACGACTTCCTCGCCATCGCCGCAACGACCGAGTCGTCGCGGTTGAGCACCTGCACCGTGCGAGGCGAGAAGATGCGGGCCTTCGCCTTGACATAGGCGTCGAAGCTGCCGTGCCAGTCGAGGTGGTCCTGCGTTATGTTCAGCACCGTGGCCGCATCGCAGACGAGCGAGCGCGTCGTGGCCAGCTGGAAGCTCGACAGTTCCAGCACCCAGGTATCGGGCAGACGGTTCTCGCGCAGGCACTCGCGCAGCGTGTCCAGCGCAGTCGGCGAGATGTTGCCGGCCACGGCGACGGAACGTCCCGAACGCTCGATCAGCAGGCCCGCCAGCCGCGCCGTGGTCGTCTTGCCGTTGGTGCCGGTGACACCAACCACGCGCGGCGCATAGTCGCGGCTCGCCTTCAAGGCAGCCAACGCGCGGGCGAACAGTTCGATCTCGCCGACCACGTCAATGCCGGCTTTCTTCGCCGCAGTGACCAGCGGCGCCGCCGCCGAGTGCGTCGGCGACAGCCCCGGAGACAACGCCAGCAGCGTGGCGCCATTCAGCAAGGCGCTTTCGAAGTGACCGCCACTGAATGACACCTGCGGCAGTCCGGCGCGCAGCACGGCAAGCATCGGCGGCTCGGCACGCGTGTCGGCAACGCGGACCGTCGCGCCGCCTTCGACAAGCGCGCGCGCCATCGCCAGCCCCGACTGGCCGAGGCCCAGCACCACCGCAGTCTGGCCGGCAACGTCGATCATCGGATCTTCAGCGTCGACAGGCCGACCAGCACCAGCATGATGGTGATGATCCAGAAGCGGACCACCACCTGGTTCTCCTTCCAGCCGGAAAGCTCGAAGTGATGGTGCAGCGGCGCCATGCGGAAGATGCGCTTGCCGCCGGTGAGCTTGAAGTAGCCGACCTGCAGCATCACCGAGACCGTCTCGGCGACGAACACGCCTCCCATGATGAACAGCACGATCTCCTGCCGCGTGATTACGGCGATCGTGCCGAGCGCGCCGCCGAGCGCCAGCGCGCCGACGTCGCCCATGAAGACCTGCGCCGGATAGGCGTTGAACCAGAGGAACGCCAGCCCGCTGCCGGCAATCGCCGCGCAGATGATCACCAGTTCGCCGGCACCGGGAATGAACGGAAAGAACAGATAGCGCGAGAAGTCGGCGCGGCCGATGACGTAGGCAAAGATGCCGAGCGCCGCGCCGATCATCGACGCCGGCAGGATCGCCAGGCCGTCGAGCCCGTCGGTCAGGTTGACCGCATTGCTGGTGCCGACGATCACCAGGTAGGACAGGATCACGAAGCCGAACACGCCCATCGGGTACGCGTAGTTCTTGAAGAAGGGCACGATCAGGTCCGACCGGCTTGGCAGGTCGAGCTCGAAACCGCTCGCCACCCATTGCCACATCAGCGGCAGCAGCTTCTCGGTGTTCGGCGCGGCGATCGCGAAGGCGAGGTAAAAGGCGGCAACCAGCCCGATCAGCGACTGCCAGAAGTACTTCTCGCGCGCGCTCATGCCCTTGGGATTGCGGCGCACGACCTTGCGGTAGTCGTCGACCCAGCCGACCCAGCCGAAGCCGAGCGTGACCAGCAGCACGACCCAGATGAAACGGTTGGCGAGATCGGCCCACAGCAGCGTCGTCACGCCGATCGAGATCAGGATCAGCGCCCCGCCCATCGTCGGCGTGCCCGACTTCGACAGGTGAGACTGCGGCCCTTCGGTGCGGATCGCCTGGCCGATCTTCATTTCGGTGAGCTTGCGGATCACCCAAGGCCCGGCAACGAGGCCGATGACGAGCGCCGTGCCGGCCGCCAGCACGGCGCGCAGCGTCAGGTAGGAGAACACGTTGAATGCGCGGATGTCGCGCGCCAGCCATTCGAACAGTTCGAGCAGCATCAGTGCGCCCCGACCATCACCGCGCCGAGCGCCGCCACCACGCGCTCCATGCGCATGAAGCGCGACCCTTTGACGAGGATCGCTGTGCCCGGCTTCGCGAGCTCCTGCGCGCGCTCGCGCAGGGCCTCGATGTCGGCGAAGTGCTCGGCACCGGCGCCGAAGGCAGCACAGGCATCGCGCATCGCCGCCCCCGTGCCCAGCAGCACGTCGATGCCGCGGCTCTTCGCGTAGGCGCCGACCTCGCGGTGGTACTCCGCGCTGCGGCTGCCGACCTCGCCCATGTCGCCGAGGATCAGGACTCGCGGCCGCGCGGCGGCGGCGAGCAGGTCGATCGCCGCGCGCACCGAGTCCGGGTTGGCGTTGTAGGTGTCGTCGATCAGTTCGGCGCCACCCGCCGTGCGCGACCGGACCCCGCGCCCGCCGACCGCGGTGAACATCGCCAGCCCGGTGGCAATGGCGCTCGGCGGCACGTCGATGGCCAGCGCGGCGGCGCTCGCCGCCAGCGCGTTGTGCACGTTGTGTT
>JADDYB010000526.1_pt1 | contig 12083 bp, 7 predicted proteins | sample 8641941 | NCBI WGS metagenome assembly JADDYB01 (sample SAMN16275377, study PRJNA637457) | freshwater sediment metagenome | isolation source: Lake Kineret sediment | place: Israel: Lake Kineret | collected 2013 | reverse complement strand
TCACAGTCCCGCCAGCTATTGTGGCACTGGAAACTGGAGCATCGATGTTGACTACGCTTCCCGAGGCAAAAACGTCGTCATCGACCGGCGTATCTATGTACACATTGGCCCCTGAAAAAGCCTTCAGTGCTGCGCCATTTGAAGACAGAATGAGCACTGCTATCAGAGCAATAAGAGCAATTTGTCTCATATTAATTATACAACTATTCTATGAAATAAATAGCTTGTGTCTATTTATTTGAATACCCCGCAGCTCTGCTGCGGGGTGCACTGTCACAATTGACTAATTGGTGCTCATGTGATATTGACTGGGAATATATTACGCTCTTCAATAGTGCCGTTTTCCCAGGGTCGAAGCAGCAGCATGATCACATCTGTATTCCCGCTCTTCTTTGTGTTGAAGGCGAAGACATTTTCTTTTGGATAGCCTACCATTCCCGAACCAGAATCTATGGCTTTTTCAGATGAATTCACGAGGCCTAAATACGCCGGATCGAACTGGATCCACCATTCAAAGCCGGTTCCCGCATAGGATTGCTGGGAGATGGTGAAATTTTCTCCTACAGTAACGTTGATGGCCTTTTCACATGGTGCGTTGTCGCAGATGCTGGCAGAGGCTGCGACTATTGACAAAAATGCTGCTGCTAGGATTATGCATGCAACTCTCTTCATTGGACATTCCTCGAAACCAACTTCAAAAATACGAATATTTAAGATTGGTGACTGCTGAGGGTCGCTATTTTTATAAAAATGCCAGATTGAAAGGAAATCACGGAGCTAAATAAGCCCATCCCGGCGATATCCGGCCAGGGAATCTCCTGATGATTTCTTTTCCAATTCTTCAGGCAGGTTCTTGGCGGCCTCGCCAATTATCTCTCCTGACGATTTTATCCTGGTGGTCCGCAGATCCCATCAGATCGACCTCGGTCATCCCCTTGGAGTAATCCTATATGATTTCTATGCTATTTTGCATAATAGCTGATGAAGATCGAAGGGTCCTTTTTCATATTATCGGAACCTGCTCGGCCAAACAGTATTTGAGGCCGAAAATTATTTATCCTTTGAAGACGAAATGACTTTTTTGCCGTGTCTTGTGCATACGAGCCTCGGTTTAGCGTTCCGACATAAGCTCTGATGGACCAAGAGGTGCTCGTGATTAAGAGCACAAAAATCGGATGTGCATCGACATCCGATGACTCAAGTGCCTAGGAGGTGCTGCTCAAATAAGAGCAGTATTCGGTGACGTACCGGCAAAGCCGAAATATGGTTGGCGGCCAAAAATGTGCATGCCGTTATAGGCATAGCATACCGCCCTTCAGCTTTTTGAGCCGGTAATCCGGTGGCAGGCAAGGCACGGCTCAAATTCTTCTTAGTTTTTATAGCATAGCCAATTATTTATGGATTTTTTCTCCAGGCACAAGCAAGATAGGTACTTTGGAGTGCTGAGTAACCTTTTCAGCTACGCTGCCCAGCAAAAATCGGTCTAGACCGCCGCGGCCGACACTGCCCATAACTAGAAGATCGACTCCGGCTTCTTTGGATAAGCGAAGCAATTCGTCACTGGGTTTTCCTTCTAGAATAATTTTCTCACAGCTAACACCCGCCTTCTTAGACAGCTCCTCAACTTGATCGGTTGCCTCTTTTCCTTCTTTAAGCATGAGATCTCTTATCATGCCTGAATACTGAATATAGTCTGGCAAGTAGCCCAGTCTGGATGTATCCGCTACATAGACGGCCACAATCTTTGCGCTATGCTTCTGGGCAAGCTCAATCCCCATCTCTGCAGCTTTCTGGCTAGTCTCTGATCCATCAGTGGCCATCAATATCTTATGGAACATGCTATCTTGTATACGCTTTTTTGGCTTAAATCTTTTATCTAGTCATAAGGTAATCATTACTGAGAAAAATTATTAATACATTAAATCATACCTATATGTGGGATTTATGGAAGCAAATGATCAAGAGTTTCTCAGAGCACTTCACGAAGAGAAGATCAGAACACAGGACGAACGGGCTGATTACATAACCAGGAAGTTGGCCTTTATAACTGTTCTATTCGGGCTAAGCTCTATGAACTTGGGCATTCCTATCGCAGATTTCTACTGGCTATTGTACTTTGTTCCCTTAGTGGCAATTTGCTACGATCTTTACATTATGTCTGCAGATTCTAGAATCAAGAGGATAGGAACCTTTCTTGGCAGACACCCTGGTTCCATAGCTGGCGAAGGGGAGCGACAATGGGAAAAATTTTGCTTCTCCTACCGAGATGGCCTCAGTCCATCCGCTAATATGTTTTTCTCCATTATCGTTACATTGGCAGCTGCAGTTTTCATCCGAACTCAACAATCACCACATAGCTATCAATTCAAAGTTCTATTTGCCTCATGGCTGGTAATATCTATACTAGCAATAGTGGCTCTCTGGCTCAGGCACAGAGAACTCATCCGAAGGATAAGCGAATACGGAATGGATGACAGTTAAAGCCGCATTTCTGCATCGATAATCCTTCCCAATCGTCGATGATTCCGTTATCTGTGGCGAGAAACCTTAATTAAAGGAGAGAGCTTAATCTTGATTGCATCTCGTCAATATTTGCTCCATTAGAATAGATGAAAATATTTTTGTCCTGGAAAATGATAGGTGGTTTTCGATGAAGGATAGAGAGATTAAGAGAACAGTTCGTGAGGGCTATGCCCGCATAGCCAAGAAGGCAACTTCTTACTATGCCTCTCGCAGGTGTTGCGGTTCTGATATTCATGAGGATCTCAGCAAAAGAATCGGGTATTCAGATGAGGAGCTAAAAGCTGTGCCTCCGGAGTCCAACTTGGGACTGGGCTGCGGCAATCCGGTGGCAATGGCATCAATAAATGAAGGTGAGACTGTCCTGGACCTGGGATCTGGAGCCGGATTTGACTGTTTCCTGGCATCTCATAAGGTGGGCCTCCAAGGAAAAGTCATAGGCGTGGATATGACGTCAGAGATGGTAGAAAAGGCCCGAGCCAATGCCAGATTGGGCAGCTATGCGAATATCGACTTTCGGCAAGGCGAATTGGAGAATATGCCAGTGGCCGATAACTATGTCGATGTGGTTATATCCAATTGTGTCATCAATCTCGTCCCGGATAAGAGAAGGGTATTCAAAGAGGCCTTTAGAGTTCTAAAGCCGGGAGGAAGACTTGCCGTATCAGATATAGTATTGGCAAAGGAGCTTCCCGATTTTGTTAAAAAGTCAACCGAAGCTTATATCGGCTGCCTGGCGGGAGCCATATTGAAGGAAAGCTACATCGAGGCCATGAGATTAGCTGGTTTCCGGAATATACAGATTGTGGACGAATCATCATTTCCCATTGAATGCTTGATCTTCGATGCTGAAGGTTTGGCATCGACGGGCATGCCTAAGGCCTCGCCTGAGCAGTTAAAGGATGTAGAATCATCTATTTTCAGCATAAAAGTAATGGCTATAAAGCCTGCTAATTGATAACTTCCGGCAAATGCCAATGATCAATCCCAGCTGCAAAAGCCATCAATTATGCGATGTAGGAGACGCTTGATCTATCGAAGCCATCTACCAGCTCAAGGCCAGCCTCTTCAGGTTTCCAGGCCGAATCCGGGTAGACCAGATGTTTCATGAATCCTTCAGTATTTGCTGCTATTTGCGTAGCCAAGTGCTCCTCTCCAAGAGCCTCTCTACTCATCTGGTACGCATAGGATCTGACTTTGTTTTCATCCAGGTATCCCAGAGAGTGGATATACTCATGCAAGAGAACATGAAAGGCATAGGGCTTGTACAGATCTGGCTTCGTCTCTTTGATCCGTTGTAGAGGTATCTTGTTCATGACAATGACGTTGGAGCCGGTGACGAAGAAGCCTCCGAAGAATCCTTGGGGATGATTGCCTAAATTGGCCATTCCCAGCATAAGTCCTCCCCGGCTCTTTTTCATGCTCCTCAAAACCAGTGCTTTGACCACCTCGAAGATGTCCGCTAAGCTGTTGGCCTCTTCGAGCTTTTTCTTGAAATCAATCATCACGAGAACCTACTTAGTCTAAGTATTTAATACTAACTTAAGGTTACTATTATGATGTGCCAGCAGCATCCTTGTTTTTCTTAAGACTCGCTATTCTCCTGCTAATTCATCCTTTGGTGCTCTATTTCGATTATGGATCCCATACTATTAAGCTGCAATAGTAACCTCACCGGATAGCATGATGTCAAGAAGGATTCTACGCTGGATTGCAGTAGGATTAATCTTAGCAGTTGTTTTGGTTTCAGCAGCATATTTCTGGGACATCAATCGAGCTTATGAACGGATCTATGGAAAGAGCTCAGTCATACCATCGCCCTATGGGGATATCGAATTCACGCAAGGAGGATCAGGTCCCGATGTCCTGGTGATTCATGGTAGCGGAGGTGGTTACGATCAAGGTGAACTCCTGGTGCAGGCAGTGCTAGGCGAGCAATTTCACTGGATTACGCCTTCGCGCTTTGGATATTTGCGCTCGACCTTCCACGAGAATGCTACATTTGACGATCAAGCGCATGCCTATGCGTATTTGCTCGATCAACTGGGTATCAAGAAAGTTGCAGTGGTTGCATTATCTCACGGCGGCCCTTCAGCTCTGCTTTTTGCAGTCTTGCATCCTGAACGTGTATCCTCGCTTACGCTCATCTCATGCGGTGTGGCATCTTCGGCCTCGATAGACCAAGCGCAGGCCAACCAGAAAGGAGGGATGTGGGTGACGATCTTCAAGCATGACGCGCTTTACTGGGCCATAAACAAGGCCTTCAAGAAGCAGCTAATGGAACTAATGGGAGCCAACAATGCAGTCATTGCCAGTCTTACTCCACAACAACGGGAATTAGTTGAAAGTATTATTGATTACATGAATCCGGTTTCGCCGCGATCAGCTGGTGCTGCTTTCGATAATAAGGCTGCAATGCCAAATGAAAGGATAGCCACAATCCAAGCTCCGACCCTAATATTCCATGCCACAGACGATACGCTACAGCTCTACCGAAATGCCGAGTTCGCGGCTTCAACCATTCCGGGCGCAAAGCTGGTCAGTTTCAATAGAGGTGGCCACCTGCTAGTATGTGTCGAGCAATCCGCTATCCGGACGGCCCTGCAGAAGCACATCCTCGATCACATGAGCGAGTAGGTCTTAGTGCCTTTGTAGTCGATTATCGCTGGAAGCTGCCACAAAGACACGAGGGCACGAATAATATGTCTCAAGCTTGAATTCATTGGGCAATCAGGCAAAAGAAGAGCTTTAAATAAAGCAAATATGAGAGTCATCTAGCGATGGGATGCGAGATTGCGCTTAACAAGGCCTGGGAGGAGCTCGAAAAATTTGCCCAATCTTTGAGATTTACCATCCGGTTTCTCACAGATACTTACGAAGTAAACGTAAGCGAAAGAACCATCTTGCAGCAGCCCTCTCTTTTGCCTGCTGAAGACTACCTCTCGGTACTCATCCTCCACTACCTCATCGGCTGCCTTAAGCATGGCTATAGGCAAAGCGGCAATTGGATTTCTTTTAGGGATATCTGGGGAGGAAATACATATTTCCCGGCATATCAGAAAAATACTATCAGGCCATTGATCGAGGGGCTGCAAAAAGATCCTGAGGGATTGATCAGAAAATTATCTACGAGCTATAAGGGCGAGGTTGTGGAAGGAGGAGATATTGCTATAATGCTTGAGACCTTTCCGGAGGTTTTCATCAGGATAGTCATCTGGAGAGGCGAGGATGAGATTCCGCCTGAAGCGACTATGCTGTTTGATAGGAGTCTGGCGGATGTTCTCGCAACAGAGGATATTGCAGTGTTTCTGGATTCGGTGGTTCATAGGATTATTGCGGAATAAGAGATCTATTGGCGAATAATCCTTTTAAGCTATCTAGAAGATAAACCGCACGTTTTTCGGACAAGCTGGTTGCTTTTCTTCCTCGATCTCTTTTTCGATCGCGGGTGTGAATTGCTAAGAGATCTAGCTGAAGATCGAACACAAGAGTTTCATTTTAGCGGCCATCATATGTTATGCCAAATGTTAGCGATTTCAGTAGCATATGAAAACTTATCTTTAGAATGGATCCTTCTACAGTTTGATAATCCCCTTTAAAGGGCTACCAAGGAGAATAGATAAATAGATGTTACATATTCGTTCCTTACAATAAGAAGGCTTGATTATGGATCGTGTGGATGCAGCTTGCCGCATGCTAGTTGGACTTATCGCTGAGTCTGTAATTCCCAATTTAATTAGACATAAAAAGATCTTATTCTATTTAATAGTTTCAATTTCTCTCTTTAGTATAGTCCAACTATCATCGGCGTTGCTTGACATAGGCGATCCAAAAATATCTGTAAAAATATTATCTCCAGATGAATTAATGCCTGGTTCAACATATTTCATTGGAGTAATCTATTCTGTAGGGGCCACAGATTGGGGCGCAGACTCAGCAATCAATCCAAAAATAAAAATAGATTTAAATAATACAGAAATAATTGGAACACTTAACGGCCGATTTACCGCTAAAAAAGATTTGCACTCGTGTATTTTCAGCTTAAATGGCGAGATAGATGAAAGGAGAAATGAGACAGTAGTGGTTTTGATCAAAACACCCCCTTCGGGTACCGTAAACATAGCTGCTACTGCAGAATCTCAAGATAGCGATAATCTAGGGAATATAATATATGCAAAAGATTCTGTTTCACTTGATATTAAAAACTTAGTTCCTGAAAGCCCCGAATATTTCAAAGAGCTAGCTAGGCAGAGGAAGCTATTATTTGAGAATTTTCTCGAACCTGTAGCTATGACTATGGGAAAAAGCAAAGATATTGAGAGATTTAGTAACGTAGCCCTTCAAACTGCTTTACTCAAAATTACCTCAGCTTGCTACTTAATGGCAGTGGACGAAGCCATAGGTTCTTTAGGCGGAGCTACTTTGGATCCTTTAATAGGGGTCGAAGGTGCCTACGAGTATATGGATTTTACAAAAGAGGCGATAAATGGATTTGAAGATAATCCCTTATTCGGGGCTGTAAACTATATCTTTGACGTTTGTGACTATATCCTTAATGTAATGAATTTGAGTGGATATGTATTCTCTACTTTTGTGGGAGACCCGAACCAGAACCTAAAGGATTACATTTCATTAATCGATAATGAACTTAGCTCTTGGGATAAAAATGATCCTAATGCCATAAAAGATGCAATAATAAGTGAAAGGAATTATCTCTTAAAAGGAGATTCATATTCGATTTACGGAAATTATCTGCCCGCCAGGTATCTGCGAGTGAAAACTCTCCTAGATTTTCGCGACGATATACCTATTCAGCAAAGGGAGTATGTTAGGGTCCTTTATGAAGCAATAAGCAAATCATTAGAATCGGATTATTATTTAATAGATAAAGAGATATTGCCATCCATTAACGAACCTAATCCAAGGTTTATATCGAAACCTTCTAGCCAAATGGCTATGAAAAATGGCGATGAACAGGAACTCATCTTTAAGATTAAAAATGATGGGGGCATTGCTAATGACTCCTACTTCTCATTGAGCCTCTCTGAGGGACTAGATATTGTGGATAAGTTTTCGGATAAGCCCAATGGTGAATTTATTATCAGCAAAAAAGGAGACTCAATTTGGCATCAAGATAACTATCAGACCCCAGCTAAGAATATGCTTCTAGATTGGCATCGACCCTGGCTTGGTGCTGGAGAGGAACAGACTATTAAAGTCAAAATAAAAGCCAATGGGAATGGAAACCAGTGGATAAAATACAGGCTTGCGTTTAAACCTAGGCTAGATAATCTAGGTTATGTAAGAGTACCGAATTCTGGTGATACCGATCAGCAAGGTTGGGCAATATACCAAATAAATGTAGACGTTACCAGTGCTACAAATAGCAATCCTAAGGCCGGATTTAATTATCAAGTATCTGATAAAAAAGTCAAGTTTGTTTCCACTTCGAGTGATCCTGATGGGGATCCCTTGAATTATTATTGGGATTTTGATGATGGCTCTAGCTCAATAGAATCCAGTCCAGAACATCAGTATGCCAATGCAGGGAAGTATAAAGTTACGCTCACAGTCACTGATGCAAAGGGCTTGAGCGATATTAGTGTAAACGAAATTAATATCAAACAGAATCCTGTGGCTGATTTTGTTTACGAAGCAAACGGACTTAATGTGAGATTCGCTTCAAATTCAACAGATGATGGTTCTATAGTTGCCTACAAATGGGATCTAGGAGATGGAACTTCTGAGAGTGATGAAGCAGTAAGCCACTCTTACTCTACTGCTGGCGACTACCAAATAAGCTTGCAAGTAACAGATAATGATGGATTAACTAATTTCATTACCAAAAAAATATCCCTATCTGAAGAGGAAATGAAGCCTAAGCTAAAACTTTGCACGCTTCCTGATAGCCTTTGCTTCGATTTGGGCGATATTATCAAGGGCAAGAAGGAGACGAGATATCTCGAAATAAGGAATTGTGATGAAGGTAGTTTGGAATGGTCAGCTGAGAGCGATAGCCCCTCATGGATAACTATAGAGCCAAGTACAGGCTCTACTTCAAAAGATTCAAGTAAAATAGCCATCACTGTTAATACGGAAAACTTGGAACCTGGATCGTATATTGGGCAGATATACATAAAATCTAATGAGACTCGATTAACATGTATAATAAATTTAAGAGTGATAGCTTCTACGTCAACCTCTAAGATAATCAGAGTAGGCTCAGAAAATTGCGATTTTAGTAGCATTCAGGAGGCTATCAATAATGAAAATCCTGGAGATACTATAGAAGTTTATAGTGGCACATATTATGAAAATGTAAACATAAATAAGCAACTTACATTGCATGGATTGGATACGGGAAATGGAAAGCCGATAATAAATGCAAATGGTAATGGCATCGGAATAAATATCTCTGCGGATAATATCAGCCTTGAAGGTTTCATTATTACTGGTGGCGCTGGAAACATGCCCGTTGGAGTAATGATAACATCAAATAATAATTTTATGATTGGGAATGATATCATCAATAATAGCGGAATGGGCATTTATATTGACGGATCGAAAAATAATGTTATAAAAGAAAATATTGTTAATGGAAACGAAATGAGCGGAATTTATATTCATAATTCCGATTCCAATATTTTAAGCAATAACAAAATCAAAAATAATAGGATTTATGGAATCTGTGTTAATTCCAATTCAAAAAGAAATATTATCAGCAGAAACGAACTATCTGATAATCCCTCAAGTAACGCGTATGATTATAGTACTAACAACGAAAACCAATGGGATGATGGCAAGGTAGGGAACACCTACGGCGATTTGGAGTGCGCCGATGAGAATGGCGATGGAATCTGCGATTCTAGCTACAGTATTCCAGGAGGAACGAGCATTGATAGGTATCCTTTAGGTTCTATTTCTGAAAAAGGCTCATCAACTGAATCCAACCTGCCCAATGCCACTAACGTAGAAATTGAAAGCCAAAGTAAAGCAGGTTCTGATATAGGAACCTTGAACGAAAGAGGCAATGCCCTTTTGAGTTCAGGCAAGTATGAGAGTGCTCTCGAATACTTCAACAAATCTACAGAGATAGATCCGAAGAATGCAGATGCATGGTATATCAAAGGTATGTCTCTCGAAGATCTAGGAAGGCATGAGGAAGCTATCCAGGCATACGATGAAGCAATAGAGATAGATCCTAAGAATAGCCATGCATGGCATAATAAAGGTAGACTCCTCCACTATTCTTTAGGCAAATATGAAGATGCTCTAGAAGCGTACAATAAATCTCTTGAGCTTGATCCTCAAGATAAAGATTCAGTTTTACTCGATAAGGGTAATGTCCTTTTAAAATTAAAGAGATATAACGAATCCCTAGAAATATTTAATACGCTTTTAGAATTGTATCCTAAAGAGGCCTCAATTGCTTGGGATGGCAAAGGTAGCACCCTTAGATTTATGGGCAAGTATGATGATGCAATTAAGGCTTTTGATACTGCTATCGATATTGATCCTAAATTCGATACACCATGGATCAATAAGGGCTGCATGTTAGATGATCATGGAAAATACACTGAGGCCATTGAATGTTTCGACAAGGCTATTAATCTAAATCCTGACTTTGATTGGCCATGGATTTATAAGGGTGAGTCTCTCAATGCTTCAGGTAGATGTGAAGAAGCAATTCAAGCATATGATAAAGCTATTGAGATCAATCCTAACAACGAATGGGCTTGGCGATATAAAGCTTATGCACTTAGGGATCTCGGACGTGGTGTAGAGGCAAAGGCAGCTTTAAGCAAGGCAGATGAGCTAGAATCGCCTAGGACCAGTTCAAATGCAAGAAGTACAGCCCAAAGACAGATATTAGAGAATTTCACTATTCAACAAAAAAGTTTTAATTTTGGCCAATGGGGCTCTTATTATTCTATCATATTAAATAATAAGACGTATTTTGCTGCATATAGCCATATGCCTATTGAAGTTGAAGAAGAAATCGATGGAAGAAATTATTCTAGAACGGAATCATCTCTACTCTATGAGTGTTCTGTAAATAAAAATCTGACAATCTTTGGGCTTCTAAGCGAAGTCTTGATAGATAATAATAATGAAAGGAGGATTGATTCTCTTACGCCTCTTAAATTGAAAGATGGCTATGAACTCGCTATTAGATCAATTAATGATAATGTGATATTTGTCGAACTCAGAAAAGATAATGAAAGCGTTGAATACAAAATTATTCAACCATCTATTGATCATGGAACGATACGGGATAAAACCTGTTATTATAGAAGAGATTTAGGAAATGCTATGCGAGTTGTTACGTTAGCTGTACATTTCAAGAACGTATCTATAGGGCCTGCCATCGATACTGCTATTGTTGATGGAATCTTTCAGATATCCGATAGGCCAATAGAAATCCCAGGGCGCGACCAAGAGCAATACGTGAATTCATTGATCCAGGCACTTAATAGCGAAAAAAATTCAACGAGGAAAGAGGCCGCAGAAGATCTCGGGGACTTGGGCGAAACCAAGGCGATTAAACCATTAATTGAGATGCTAAATGACAGTAATACCTTTGTTAAAGGAAGCGCTATATTGGCGCTCGGAAAGATCAATGATTCTTCTACTATAAAACAATTAATAAATGCACTCCATGATAAAAAGCCCGATAACAGAAGATCAGCTGCAATAGCCTTAGGCTATTTTAAAGATAATAGAGCTATAGATGTGCTTATCCAGGCATTGAAAGATAATGAAAGCAGTGTCAGAGCTTCAGCTGCGCAATCTCTTGGAAAGATAGGTGATGCTCGAGCATCAGATGCATTAATTGAAGTACTATTGAATGATAGCGAGCCATCAGCTCGAGACAATGCCATAAAAGCGCTTGGTTTAATTAAAGAAGTAAGAGCGGTAGATCCCTTGATTAAAATAATCAAAGATACACAAAATTCGCAAGACTTTGAAATTTTTTTGGCTATGGAGGCTCTTGGGAGGATAGGAGATACTAGGGCATTAGATGCGCTAATTGATAATTTTAATGATGAAAAATATGTTCAAAGAGTTAGCAAAGTTAATATAATTAATACTATTGGTGAAATCAAAAGTGATAAAGCAGTCGATTTATTAATAAAATCTCTAAGTGATGAAAGCAAGTTTATCCAATGGAGAGCATTGGCAGGTCTTGAAAATATTGGAGATGCCAGAGCAATAGATCCCTTGATGAAAGTACTTGGCAAAGACGAAAAGGCGATCATGCGTGGCTATGCAGCCTTGGCCCTTGGAAATATTAAGGATCCCAGAGCAATTGATCCATTAATACAGGCGCTCAGCGATAAAGATGAGTTCGTGAGGAAACAGGCTGCAATAGCCCTGGGAAAAATAGGAGCTTCCAGGGCAATCGATCCATTAAATGCTACTCTTAAAGATAAGCAAAAATATGTTCAAATATCGGCAGCTTGGGCACTTGGACAGATCAATAAAAAGAATGCAAGAGGAAACGGCGAATTAGATAATAGATCAAAAAATAATGCTTCGCAGGTAAATCCTATCCAGGCCCC
>JADDYB010000525.1_pt1 | contig 12088 bp, 9 predicted proteins | sample 8641941 | NCBI WGS metagenome assembly JADDYB01 (sample SAMN16275377, study PRJNA637457) | freshwater sediment metagenome | isolation source: Lake Kineret sediment | place: Israel: Lake Kineret | collected 2013 | reverse complement strand
CGACCGACCAGCAGGCCGAGGCGGCCGGCATCGGCCCGGCGGGGTCGTCGCTCGCCGCCGCATGGGAGGAGTCGGTCGTGCCGGTGCTGGAAGTGGCGACGCTGAAGGTGCCGGCGCGAACGCCGTTCCTGTCGCGCGGCAAGGAGGGGCGGCACAGCGAGCACATGGGCCACCTGCTGGCCGAGATGCAGTACCTGCAGCGCGCCCATCCGGGCGGCACCTGGTAGCCCCAGATGCTGACTGCCGAGCAGGCCTGGGACGTGCTGGCGCGCGTTGCCGACCCGGAGATCCCGGTGATCTCGGTGACCGAGCTGGGCATCGTGCGCGAGGTGCGTGCCGAGTCCGAAGCGGTCGAGGTGGTGGTCACGCCGACCTACTCGGGCTGCCCGGCCACCGAAGCGATCGAGCGCTCGATCGTCGACGCGCTGCGCGAGGCGGGCGCAGCCGACGTGCGCGTTCAGACCAGGCTCGCGCCCGCGTGGACCACCGACTGGATCGCGCCCGAGGCGAAGGAGAAGCTGCGTCGCTACGGCATCGCGCCGCCCGGTGCGGTGGCCGATGCGCGCGCCTTGCAGCCGATTGGCTTCGTGCCGCGCGTCGACTGCCCGCTGTGCGGCAGCCGCAACACCGAGCGCCTGTCGGCGTTTGGCGCGACCGCCTGCAAGGCGCTGTACCGCTGCCGCGATTGCCGCGAGCCGTTCGAACACTTCAAGCCGATCTAGCCACCGATTCGATCATGACGCCGAGGTTCCACAGTCTGCGCATCAAAGAGCTCCGCCGCGAAACGCCGGAATGCGTGAGCCTCGTCTTCGACGTGCCGGCCGAGCTCGCCCCCGAGTACCGCTTCGTGCAGGGTCAGCACCTGAACCTGCGCGCGCAGTTCGGAGCCGAGGAGGTGCGCCGCTCGTACTCGATCTGCTCCGGTGTGGACGACGGCGAACTGCGCGTGGCGATCAAGAAAGTGCCGGGTGGCCGCTTCTCGGTATGGGTCAACGAGTCGCTGAAAGCCGGCGACGCGATCGACGTGATGACGCCCGAGGGCCGCTTCTTCACGCCGCTCGACCCTGGCCAGTCGAGGCACTACGTCGCTTTCGCCGCCGGCAGCGGCATCACGCCGGTGCTGTCGCTGATCCGCACCACGCTGGCCCGCGAACCCAGTTCGCGCTTCACGCTGGTCTACGGCAACCGCAGGCTGGCATCCACGATGTTCCACGAGGCGCTGTGGGAGCTGAAGGACCGCTACATGGCGCGCTTCGCGCTGTACAACGTCTTCTCGCGCGAGGAGCAGGAGACGGACCTCTTCAACGGCCGCATCGATGCGGCCAAGGCGCGCGCCTTCCTCGACACGCTTTGCCCGGTCGACGACATCGACGAGGCCTTCGTCTGCGGTCCGGCGTCGATGATCGACGAGGTCGAGGGCGCGCTGCTGGCCGCGGGCATGCCGCGCAGCCATGTGCACGTCGAGCGTTTCGGCGTGCCGGGCGCCGCAGCGGCGCTGCCGGTCGACGACGCCGAGGCGGCCGAGGCGCGGGTGACGCTGGTTGTCGACGGCGTGCGGCGCGAGATCGACTTTCACCGCGGCCAGCATTCGATCCTCGAGGCCGGGCGCGCCGCCGGCATCGACCTGCCGTTCTCGTGCAAGGGTGGCATGTGCAGCACATGCCGCGCCAAGCTGATCGAGGGGGAGGTGAAGATGGCCAAGAACTACGCGCTCGAGCCGCACGAGGTCGCCGCCGGCTTCGTGCTGACCTGCCAGTCGTATCCGCTGACCGGGCGGGTCGTCATTTCCTTCGACGATCGATGAGCAGGACACGGTCCGCTTCGTTCGAGCAGCACCGCGACGCGATCCGCGCCTCGGCGGCGCGGCTGTTCGCGCGGCACGGCTATCCGGTGACGCCGATCGCCGAGCTGGCCCGCTCCTGCGGCATCTCCAAGGCGCTGCTCTATCACTACTACCGCGACAAGGAGCAGCTGCTGTTCGACATCGCCGACCGCTACCTGGACAGCCTGCTGGCGATCGTCGCCGAGGTGGAGGCGCAGCCGCTCGCTCCGCCGGCGCGGCTGCGGCAGCTGATCGAGCGCTTCATGGGCGCCTACGAGGATGCCGCCGTCTATCACCGCGTGCTGGTGCAGGACGTCAAGTACCTGAAGACCGCGCACCGCAACCAGATCAACGCCAAGCAGCGCAAGGTCGTTCAAACCTATGCCGACGCGGTCGCCGCAGCGGCGCCGCAGTTGGCCGGCAGCCCGCTGCTGAAGCCGGTGACGATGACGCTGTTCGGCATGATCAATTGGACTTTCACCTGGCTGAAGGACGCAGGCCCGGTGCATTACGCCGACATGGCGCCGGTGGTGGCCGACCTGTTCCTGCGCGGCGTCGGTGGGGTTCAGCCGATCAGTGATGCCGGCAACGGCCGAGCCGCCGGCCGACGTGCGAGCCGCACCACGAGCCGGCCCCTGCGGCAGGCTGCCTGATGGAGAGAACATGAACCACGCCCTTGTTTGCGACGGAATCCGCACCCCGATCGGGCGCTACGGCGGCGCGCTTGCCGGCGTGCGCACCGACGACCTGGCCGCGCTTCCCATCCGTGCGCTGATGGCGCGCAACGCTTCCGTCGACTGGGGGCTGCTCGACGACGTGCTGTACGGCTGCGCCAACCAGGCCGGCGAGGACAACCGCAACGTGGCGCGCATGGCCGCGCTGCTGGCCGGCCTGCCGACGGAGGTGACGGGCGCAACGATCAACCGCCTGTGCGGCTCGAGCCTCGATGCGGTCGGCACGGCGGCGCGTGCGATCTGCGCCGGCGAGGCGGAGCTGCTGATTGCCGGCGGTGTGGAGAGCATGAGCCGGGCGCCCTTCGTGATGCCCAAGGCCGACACCGCCTTCTCGCGCAGCACCGCCGTGTACGACACGACGATCGGCTGGCGCTTCGTCAACCCGGCGATGAAGGCGAAGCACGGCATCGACTCGATGCCCGAGACTGCCGAGAACGTCGCCGCCGAATTCGGCATCGCCCGCGCCGACCAGGACGCGTTCGCGCTGCGCTCGCAGGCGCGCTACGCGGCGGCGAAGGCGCGCGGCTTCTACGCCGGGGAGATCGCGCCGGTGACGATCCCGGGCAGGAAGGGCGACACGGTGGTGGCCGATGACGAGCACCCGCGTGAAACGACGCTGGAGGCGCTCGGGAAACTGAAGGGCGTGGTCAAGCCCGACGGCTCGGTCACCCCGGGCAATGCGTCGGGGGTGAACGACGGCGCGGCGGCGCTGCTGCTGGCCAGCGAAGGTGCGGCGAAGAGATTCGGGTTGACACCGCGCGCCCGCGTGCTCGGCATGGCCGTGGCCGGCGTGCCGCCGCGGATCATGGGCATCGGGCCGGCGCCGGCGACCAGGAAGCTGCTGGCGCGGCACGGCCTGTCGATCGGCAAGGTCGACGTGATCGAACTGAACGAGGCCTTTGCGGCGCAGGCGCTGGCGGTCACGCGACAACTCGGCCTGGCCGACGATGCAGCGCACGTGAACCCGAACGGGGGCGCCATCGCCATCGGCCATCCGCTCGGCGCCTCGGGGGCGCGGCTGGCGCTGACGCTGGTGCGGCAACTGCATGCCAGCGGCGGCCGCTACGGCTTGGCGACGATGTGCATCGGGGTCGGGCAGGGGATTGCCCTGCTTGTCGAACGGATCTGAATTTCTTCTGATACAGCAAGGTTTTTGCGACAAGTTCTGGTTTGATGTTGTTCTTGCAGTGCCTGGCCGCGGGGTGAAGTCGGCGCCCTGAGCTTACGGTTCCCCTTTTCCGACGATCTGAAGAGCACGAGGAGACCCAATGAAACTGAAATTGAAACTGCTGGCGGCGCTGGTTGCGCCGGCGCTGGCGCTTGCCAGTGCGCAGGTGGTGGCGCAGGACATCAAGGTCGGCGTGACGCTGTCGGCCACCGGCCCGGCGGCCTCGCTCGGCATTCCCGAGCGCAACACCTTCGCCCTGATGCCGCAGACCATCGGCGGGCGCAAGGTGCAGTACTTCATCCTCGACGACGCCTCCGACACGACCAGCGCGGTGAAGAACACCCGCAAGCTGATCGGCGAGGACAAGGTCGACGTGGTGGTCGGCTCCACCGTGACGCCGAACTCGCTGGCGATGATCGACATCGCCGCCGAGACCGAGACGCCGATGATCTCGATGGCCGCCTCCAGCCGCATCGTCGAGCCGGTCGATGCCAAGAAGCGCTGGGTGTTCAAGACGCCGCAGAACGACCAGCAGATGGCGGTGGTGATCGTCAGCGACATGCTGGCCAAGGGGATCAAGACGGTCGGCTACATCGGTTTCGCCGACGCCTACGGCGAAGGCTGGTGGAACGAGTTCTCGAAGATCGCCGAGGCACGCGGCCTGAAGGTCCTCGCCAACGAGCGCTTCCAGCGCACCGACACGTCGGTGACCGGCCAGGTGCTGAAGATCGTCTCGGCCAAGCCCGATGCGGTGCTGATCGGCGGCTCGGGCACGCCGGCGGCGCTGCCGCAGAAGACGCTGAAGGAGCGCGGCTACGGCGGCACGATCTACCAGACGCACGGCGTGGCCAACCGCGACTTCCTGCGCGTCTGCGGCAAGGACTGCGAAGGCACGTGGCTGCCGGCCGGCCCGGTGCTGGTGGCCGAGCAGTTGCCGGCCGACCATCCGGTGAAGAAGTCGGCGCTGGCCTACGTCGAGGCGTACGAGAAGGCGCACGGCAAGAACAGCGTGTCGACCTTCGGCGCGCACGCCTGGGATGCCGGCATCCTGCTGCAGGCTGCCGTCCCGGTGGCGCTGAAGAAGGCGCAACCCGGCACCAAGGAGTTCCGCGCCGCGCTGCGCGATGCGCTCGAGGGCGTGAAGAACGCCGCCGGCGCGCACGGCATCTTCAACATGAGCCCGACCGACCACCTCGGGCTGGACCAGCGCGCGGCGGTGATGGTGCAGATCGTCAACGGCGATTGGAAACTGGTGAAGTAACCTCGTGAACCGTGATCGGCTGTGGGGCGGGCGCCCCGCAGCCGATTGCGTGTGACGAGGTGCGTCGAACCGATCACGGTCGACCGATCGCGCATCACGCTCACCCGATGGATTTCCAGATCGCCCTGATTCTCGGCCAGGATGGCGTCACCAACGGCGCCATCTATGCGCTGCTGGCGCTCGCGCTGGTACTGGCCTTCGCCGTGACGCGGGTGATCTTCATTCCGCAGGGCGAGTTCGTTGCTTACGGCGCGCTGACGCTGGTGGCACTGCAGGCGGGCAAGCTGCCCGGCACGCTGTGGCTGTTGCTGGCGTGCGGTGTGCTGGTGGCGCTGGTCGATGGCATCGCGGCGCTGCGCGCGCGCGCCTGGCAGCGACTTGTCCCGATCGCCGGCTGGAACCTGGCGCTGCCGCTCGCCTTGGGGGGTCTGCTGATGTCGGTGCCGGTCGCCAGCGTGCCGATGCCGCTGCAGATCGCCCTTGCCCTGGCGGTGGTCGTGCCGCTCGGGCCGATGATCTACCGCCTTGCCTATCAGCCGCTGGCCGAGGCGTCGGTGCTGGTGCTGCTGATCGTATCGGTGGCGGTGCACGTGGTGATGGTCGGGCTCGGCCTGGTCGCCTTCGGCGCCGAGGGCTCGCGCACGCCGCCTTTCACCGACGGTCGCTTCGACCTCGGCGGGCTGACCGTCAGCATGCAGACGCTGTGGGTAATCGGCTGTTCGGCTGCGCTGATCGTCCTGCTGTACCTGCTGTTCGAGCGCACGCTGTACGGCAAGGCGCTGCGCGCCACCGCGGTGAACCGCCAGGGCGCGCGGCTGATGGGCATCCCGACCGCGCTGGCCGGCAAGCTGACGTTCTTCCTGTGCGCGCTGATCGGCGCCTTCTCCGGGGTGCTGATCGCGCCGATCACCACCGTCTACTACGACACCGGCTTCCTGATCGGCCTGAAAGGCTTCGTCGGCGCCATCATCGGCGGGCTGGTCAGCTACCCGGTGGCGGCCGTCGGCGCGGTGCTGGTCGGCCTGCTCGAGTCCTACTCGTCGTTCTGGGCCAGCGCCTACAAGGAAGTGATCGTTTTCACGGTGATCATCCCGGTGCTGCTGTGGCGCTCGCTCACCACGCATCACGTCGAGGAAGAAGAATGACCGCGGTGGCACGATGAGCCCGCGCGTGCTGTTGCTCGTCTTCCTGGTCTTGCTCGGGCTGGTGCCGGTCGCCGGCTCCGAGTTCCAGGTCACGCTCGCCAACTACATCGGCCTGTATGCGCTGGTGGCGCTCGGCCTCGTGCTGCTGACCGGCGTCGGCGGCCTGACCTCCTTCGGCCAGGCAGCCTTCGTCGGGCTCGGCGCATACACCACCGCGGTGCTGACGACGATGCAGGACCTGCCGCCGTGGCTGGCCTGGATCGGCGCGTCGACCTGGTTCGCGCTGGCGGCGGGGCTGTTGCTGACGCTCGTCTTTGCCGTCGTGCTCGGCATGATGACGCTGCGACTGTCGGGCCACTACCTGCCGCTGGGCACGATCGCCTGGGGCATCAGCCTGTACTTCATGTTCGGCAACATGGAGTTCCTCGGCGGCTTCACCGGGCTGCGAGGCATCCCGCCGATCGAGATCTTCGGCCACGAGATCGACAGCGCGCGGCAGATCTTCTACCTGATCTACCTGTTCCTGCTTTCCGGCGTCGTCACCATCGAGAACCTGCTCGACTCGCGCGAGGGACGCGCCATCCGCGCCCTGAAGGGCGGCATGGTGATGGCCGAGTCGATGGGGGTGAACACGGCGGTCTCGCGGATGGTGATCTTCGTGCTGGCGGCGCAGATGGCCTGCGCCTCCGGCTGGCTGTACGCACACATGCAGCGCTTCCTCAACCCGACGCCGTTCTCGCTGCACCAGGGCATCGAGTACCTGTTCATGGCGGTGGTCGGCGGCGCCGGTTACGTGTGGGGCGCGCTCGTCGGCGCCACCGTGATCGCGGTGTCCAAGCAGTGGCTGCAGGACATTCTCACGCGGCTGATCGGCCAGGCCGGCAATTTCGAGATCATCGTCTTCGGCATCGGCATGGTCATCGTGCTGCAGCGGGCGCGCGATGGGCTGTGGCCGGTGCTGACGCGCTGGGTGCCGACGCGCACCAAGCCGCGCCGCATCGATCCGGGCGTGCCGGCGCTGGTGCGGCGGCCGCTGCCTGCCGCCGGCGAGACACTGCTTGAAGTGAAGGGAGCCACCAAGCGCTTCGGCGGCCTCGTCGCCGTCAACGAAATGAACCTGAGCGTGAAGGCGGGCGAGATCGTCGCGCTGATCGGGCCCAACGGCGCCGGCAAGAGCACGGTGTTCAACCTGATCTCCGGCGTGCTGCTGCCGACCTCCGGCGAGATCCGCTTCCGCGGAAGGCCAATCGCCGGCCAGACCTCGCGCGAGATCTCGCGACTCGGCATGAGCCGCACGTTCCAGCACGTCAAGCTGCTGCCGGCGATGACCGTGATCGACAACGTCGCCATCGGTGCACACCGGCGCGAGTATCCGGGCCTGTTCACCGGCGTTCTGACCGGCGCCTGGCGGCTCGACCGCCGCCAGGAGGCGCGCGTGATGGCCGAGGCGGCGCGGCAGATCGAGCGCGTCGGGCTCGCCGATCACATGTTCGACGCCGCCGGTTCGCTGCCGCTCGGCAAGCAGCGGATCCTCGAGATCGCGCGCGCGCTGTGCGCCGATCCCTGCCTGCTGCTGCTCGACGAGCCGGCGGCCGGCCTGCGCTACCTGGAAAAGCGCGCGCTGGCCGAACTGCTGCGCAAACTGAAAACCGAGGGCGTATCGGTCCTGCTGGTCGAGCACGACATGGACTTCGTGATGGGACTGGTGGACCGGATCACCGTGATGGACTTCGGCCAGCGCATCGCCGAGGGCCTGCCCGAGCAGGTGCAGAGCAATCCGAAGGTGCTCGAGGCTTATCTCGGGGGCGTGGAATGACGGACCCCGTGCTGCGCGTGCGCGACCTCTCGGTCACCTACGGCAAGGTGGCGGCGCTGACCAACGCCAACCTGCAGGTCGGCGCCGGGCAGATCGTCACGGTGATCGGCCCTAACGGCGCCGGCAAGACGACGATGCTCGCCGCAATCATGGGCGCACTGCCGGCCAACGGCGGCACGCGCGGCGAGATCCGCTTCGACGGCATCGATTGCGCCGGCGCGCCGATCGAACGGCTGGTCGCGCGCGGCATGACGCTGGTGCCGGAGAAGCGCGAACTGTTCGGCGAGATGAGCGTCGAGGACAACCTGCTGCTCGGCGCCTTCCAGCGCTACCGGCACGGGAGCCGCGACCACGACAAGACGATGGCCGAGGTCTACGCGCTGTTCCCGCGCCTGCAGGAGCGCCGCAGCCAGCTGGCAGGCACGCTGTCCGGCGGCGAGCGGCAGATGCTGGCCATCGGCCGCGCGCTGATGGCGCGGCCCAAGCTGCTGATGCTCGACGAGCCGTCGCTCGGGCTGGCGCCGCTGATCGTGCGCGAGATCTTCCACATCATCGAGGAACTGAAGCGCCGCGGTGCGTCGATCCTGCTGGTCGAACAGAACGCCCGCGCCGCGCTGCAGGTGGCCGACTTTGCCTACGTGCTGGAAACCGGCGAGATCGCCCTCGAAGGGCCGGCACGCGAACTCGCTAGCGACAAGCGGGTGATCGAGAGCTACCTCGGGCTCGGCGGCAAGCGCTGAGGCAGGCGTCGATCGGCCGTCGGTCGCCCGGCCGGATTTCTGCGCTGCCGTCGAGGTCCGGCCGGCCCCTGGCTGCGGTTGCCGCGGGCGCCTCTTGACCCTGATCGGCCGTCGGCGATGGGGCAGTCAATGGGCCGCTGCAGACCGCTTACCGCCGTTCAGTTTCGACGCGCCAGCAGTCGCAGGCGACCCACAGCTGCCTGTCAGATCCTCCGGAAGCAGCCCTTCATCGCGCCGCAAGCCGTAGCACTAGCATCGCGACTGTCGGAAGCTCACTTGCGCTTCCGTTGACGATTGCAAGAGGACCACGAAGTGCGCGTCATTCCAGATCAGATCGATTTTTCCGGCCCAATCGTCATCATCGGCTTTGGCTCCATCGGCAAGGGCGCATTGCCGCTGATACTGCGCCACATACAGGCGCCGCGCGGGAATATGGTGGTGATCTCGCCCGACGACTCGAGCCGCCGGCTGGCCGAACTGGAGGGCGTGCGCTTCGAGAAGCTCGCGCTGCGTCCGGACAATTACCGCAATGTGCTCACGCCGATGATCGCGGGCGGGTTCGTCGTAAACCTTTCGGTCGAAGTGTCCTCGGTGGCGCTGATCAACCTTTGCCGCGAACTCGACGCGATGTACATCGACACCTGCATCGAGCCCTGGGCCGGTGGCTATGTCGACGCCGGAATTCCGCTGGCCCAGCGCACCAACTACGCGCTCCGCGAGGAAGTGCGCAAGATCCGCGGTGACGGCCCAACCGCGGTGGTGGCACACGGAGCGAACCCGGGCATGGTCAGTCACCTGTTCAAGCGCGCGCTGGTGCGCCTTGCGTCCGACATGGGCCACACGGTGGCGCCTACTGCCCGCGAAGGCTGGGCGAGCCTTGCCATGCAGTTGGGGGTGAAAGGCATACACATCGCGGAGCGCGATACGCAGTGGGCCGACGTGCCCAAGCAGGCCGATGAGTTTGTGAATACCTGGTCCATCGAGGGCTTCCTGAGCGAGGGACTGCAGCCGGCCGAGCTAGGCTGGGGGACACACGAAAGGCACGTTCCGCCGGAGGCTAGCTTCCACGAGACCGGATGCAGGGCGGCGATCTACCTGACGCGGCCCGGCGCGGGTACTCGGGTGCGCAGCTGGACACCGAAGGCCGGTCCGATCCAGGGATACCTGATCACGCACAACGAATCGATTTCGATTGCCGATTACTTGACTGTGGAGAAGGACGGGGAGGCTGTCTACCGCCCGACGGTGCATTACGCCTACCATCCCTGCGACGACACCATCCTCAGCCTGCATGAGCTGCAGGGACGCAACATGCGCCCCCAGTCCCGCGTGAGGCTGATGAACGACGAAATCGTGGACGGCATGGACGAACTGGGCGTGCTGCTTTACGGTCATGCGAGGAACGCCTTCTGGTACGGCAGCCAGCTGACTATTCACGAGACCCGCGCGCTTGCGCCGTACCAGAACGCCACCGGCCTGCAGGTGACATCGGCGGTGGTGGCAGGAATGATCTGGGCGATCGAGAATCCGCGCCGCGGCGTGGTCGACGCCGACGAACTCGATCACGACCGCATCCTGTCGATCCAGGATCCGTACCTCGGCAGGCTGGTCGGCGCCTACACCGACTGGACGCCGCTGGACAATCGCGGCCAGGGCCTGTTCCCGGAAGACATTGATCTCGATGATCCGTGGCAGTTCAAGAACATCATCGTGCGATAGCTTGCTGGCGTTGTTGGCAGCGGAAACAGATGCCAACGAGGGCTCGCTTTCGGGCGATTTAGGGGCGCGCCCTGTAAGGCAGGTTGTGGCCGGACGCACCTGTACGGTGGTCTTGCGCAAGTGACCGCTTCCGCTGCATTTCGAAAGGCCACGGCGACAGGTTTGAAGGCCGGCTCGGGTCGATGGCGCCAGTGAAGGACCGCCGTCGGTGGCGTGCCCATGCGGATCGCGATCTGCCAGTTCGAACCGGTCAACTGACGACAGATCCAGGGACTCATCAGACGCGGTGCCGAAGCAGTGGGCCGTACGTCAGGCGGCGCGTTCTTGCGCGACCTCCAGCGATACAGCTCTGGCTGCTCGCCGTCGTGCGAGCATTCCCTGGTTTCTGTCCGGAGGAGCGCAATGGAGAAGGCCGAAGAACGGCGTTACGAGGGCCTGAGCCCGTTCGAACTGAAGAACAAGCTGGTCGAACTCGCCAAGCACCGCGGCGAGCGCATGATGCTCAACGCGGGTCGCGGCAATCCGAACTGGATCGCGCTCGCGCCGCGTGCGGCGTTCTTCCGCCTGGGCGAGTTCGCCGTGGCCGAGGCGGGGCGAGTTGCGCTCGGCCCCGATTTCGGCGGCCTGCCGAAGAAGCGCGGCATTGCCGGGCGCCTGCAGGCTTTCCTCGCCGAGCATGCCGGCGCCGCGGGCAACGCGCTGCTCGAACGCGGCATCCGGTATGCGCGGGACAAGCACGGGTTCGATCCCGATCTGCTGGTCGGCGAATGGATCGACGGGATTCTCGGCGACCACTATCCGCTGCCGGTCCGCATGCTCGCCCATGCCGAAGAACTGGTGCGCGACCACCTCGTCGCGGAGCTCTTTGCCGGCGATGCGACGGCCGGCTCGTTCGACCTGTTCGCGGTCGAAGGCGCGAGCGCCGGCATCACCTATGTATTCCAGTCGCTGGTGCACTCGCGGCTGCTCGCACCGGGCGACCGTATTGCGCTCGGCGTGCCGATCTTCACGCCGTACCTCGAGGTGCCGCGCCTGCCCGAATACCGCTTCGAAATCGTCGAGGTGATGCAGGAGGAGGCGGCGCTCTGGCGCTACCCGGCATCCGAGATCGACAAGCTGCGCGACCCGCGGATCAGGGCGTTCCTGGCCGTGAATCCGTCGAATCCCACCGCGGTCGGCATGGATCCGGCGACGGTTGCGCGCATCGGCCAGATCGTGCGCGAGCGGCCCGACCTCATTGTGATCACCGACGATGTCTATGCGTCGTTCGTCGATGGCTACCGCTCGCTTGCCGCGGTAGCGCCGGGCAACACGATCGTCCTGTATTCGTTCTCGAAGTACTGGGGCGCCACCGGGTTGCGTCTCGGCGTGGTCGGCCTGCACCGGTCGAACGCGCTCGACGCACGCCTCGCGGCGGCCTCGGGCGACGCGCTGGCAGCCGCGTGCGCCCGCTACGCAGCCGTCTCGACGGCGCCGCAGGCGATGAAGCTCATCGACCGGATGGTGGCCGACAGCCGCGCCATCGGCCTGAACCACACGGCCGGGCTGTCGTCGCCGCAGCAGGTCCAGATGACGCTGTTCGCCCTGGACGGATTGCTCGACGCCGACCAGGGCCGCAAGCGCGTGGCGCGCGCGATCGTCCGAGACCGCTTCGAGCGGCTCTACCGGGGCGCCGAGCTGGAA
>JADDYB010000524.1_pt1 | contig 12097 bp, 11 predicted proteins | sample 8641941 | NCBI WGS metagenome assembly JADDYB01 (sample SAMN16275377, study PRJNA637457) | freshwater sediment metagenome | isolation source: Lake Kineret sediment | place: Israel: Lake Kineret | collected 2013 | reverse complement strand
CCCGGGCGCCGTGACCTCGCAGCCACATATCAAGCAGATAGGCGAAGAGTGAGCGAGCACGCAACGCGGCGATCGGGGCGCGCAGTAGATTCGTTCGCAACCTCTCAGCCGCAGGTGCCCCGGCGGGCGTCGGCCAGGATCGGCCAGAGATAGACATAGGCCCCGGGGCTGCACATTTCCTCGCACCGGCTGAAGGCGACAGTCACGCGGCGCCCCTGCTCCCACATGCGCACCTCGCAGGCAGAGCCAGCGGCGTTCAGGACCACGTGCGGCATCCCCCCGCTCTGGCGGAAGCCCTTGAGGTAGAAGCGGCAGGAACCGTGCTCCGGGATGATCACGCTGGCCTCGAATCGGCGCACCTCCGACTGCGCCACTTCCAGCTTCATACTGCCCCTGTAGCCTGTTGGATCCTTGAAGCTGCAGTCGGCGCTCACGTTCAGTGGCCGCGTGGGGATCTTCGCCGGCTTCGACGAATACGAGAACTGCTGCTTCGGCTGATCCGCCGGTGCGCGCGAGGACGGGGTCAGGGTAGACTCCGGAGCCGGCGGCTGGGTGGTACAAGCCGCGAGCAGAGCGGCAAGGAGCAGGGCCGTTCCCGCTGCGCCGATGCGCGCACACCCGGCCGGCAGCTGCGGGCACGGGGGACTCATCCGTTTTGCTGTCCTGGATTTCATTCGATCCCCGCGGGCCGGCGCATGTGCCAGTCAGTGGTTCGCTGGTAGTGGTGGGCGACACAGAGCATACGCGCCTCGTCGAAGTAGTTGCCGATCAGTTGTAGGCCCACCGGCAGGTTGCCGGCGCCCAGGCCGCATGGGATCGACATACCGGGCAGGCCGGCCAGATTCACCGCAATGGTGTAGATGTCCGAGAGGTACATCTGTACCGGGTCGGCGCTCTTGGCCCCGAAGGCAAAGGCGACGGTCGGACTCGTGGGACCGGCGATCAGGTCACAGCTCTCGAATGCCTGCCGGAAGTCCTCGGCGATCAGGCGCCGCAAGCGCTGTGCCTGCAGATAGTAGGCGTCGTAGTAGCCATGAGATAGCACATAGGTGCCGATCAGGATGCGGCGCTTGACCTCGGCGCCGAAGCCCTGGGCGCGGGTCTTGCAGTACATGTCGAGCAGATCTTCGTATTCGGGCGCCCGGTAGCCGTAGCGCACGCCGTCGTAGCGGCTGAGGTTCGAGGAGGCTTCGGCCGGGGCGAGCACGTAATAGACCGGAATCGACAGCGCCATGTTCGGCAGGCTCACCTCGACGCTCGCCGCGCCGAGCCGGCACAATTGCGCGATCGCCTCCTCGACCGCCCGGGCCACGTCGGCCGCAAGGCCCTCGGCGAAGAATTCCTTCGGCACCCCAAGTCGCAGCCCTGCCAGGGGCGCGGACAAGCGTGCGCGCGCAAGCGGCGCGTCCAGGTCCCGGGCATAGTCCGGCTTCTCCCGTTCCAGGCTCGTGGAGTCACGGGGGTCAAAACCGCTCATGGCGTTCAGCAGCATCGCGCAGTCCGCAGCGCTCCTGGCCATCGGGCCGCCTTGATCCAGCGAAGAGGCGAACGCAATCATGCCGTAGCGGGACACCAGGCCGTAGGTCGGCTTAAGTCCGCTTATGCCGCACAGGGCGGCAGGCTGCCGGATCGAGCCGCCGGTGTCCGTGCCGGTGGCCGCCGGAGCAAGGCGCGCGGCCACGGCGGCCGCCGAACCCCCCGAGGAGCCGCCGGGAACGGTGGCCGTGTTCCAAGGGTTGCGGACCGGACCGAAGAAGGAAGTCTCGTTGGAAGAGCCCATAGCGAACTCGTCCATGTTGGTCTTGCCCAGGGTGACGCAACCGGCCTCGCGCATCCGCTCGACCACGTGGGCGTCGTAGGGGCTGACGAAGTTCGCCAGCATGCGCGAGCCGCAGGTGGTCGTCCAGCCTTCGGCGCAGAAGATGTCCTTGTGGGCGATCGGGATGCCGGCAAGCGGACCTGCCTCGCCTCGCGCAATGTGCGCGTCCGCCTCCGCCGCCTGCAGCAGGCTTCTTTCCGGATCGACCGTGATGAAGGCGTTCAGCTGCCCGTTCATGCGACCGATCCTGTCGAGGAACAACCGGGTCAGTTCGACGCTGGAGATCTCCCGGCGGGCAAGCGCACCGGACAAATCGGCGAGGGTGGCTTCTAGCATCTGCCGACGGGACGTCAGGAGTCGCGAGGGCAGACCTGGTCGGCGGCCGCGCGGCTTGCGCTCGGCGCCACCGGTATCTTCCCTGCGGAACGCCCGCTTCTCGCCACTGACCGCTTACCGGCAGGCTTCACTCGATCACCTTGGGCACGAGGTACAGGCCGCCCTCGACCTCGGGTGCCACCGCCTGGAAGGCTTCGCGCCGGTCAGACTCGGTCACTTCGTCGGCCCGCAGCCGCTGCGACACGTCCCGGGCGTGGGCCATCGGCTCGACGCCTCGGGTATCCACCGACTGCATTTGTTCGATCAGGCGGAAGATGTCGTTCAGTTGTCGCAGCGTCGTCTCGGCTTCCGCCGACGAGATCTGGATGCGTGCCAACTGGGCTATGCGATGCACTTGGTCCAGAGTGAGCGACATGCAGGCCGAGCATTTAATTCCGGAAGCGTGATAGGGTATCATACCCATTTAATCTTTCTGCCTTCCCCGGCGCGACGCGTAATGTTCGGATTCCTACGCTCCTATTTTTCCAATGACCTGGCCATTGACCTGGGCACGGCCAACACGCTGATCTATGTGCGTGGCAAGGGCATCGTGCTGGACGAACCATCGGTCGTGGCAATTCGCACCGAAGGCGGCCCGAACGCCAAGAAGACCATTCAGGCCGTCGGCCATGCGGCCAAGCAGATGCTCGGTAAGACGCCCGGCAACATCACCGCCATCCGGCCGATGAAGGACGGGGTGATCGCCGATTTCACGGTCACCGAGCAGATGCTCAAGCAGTTCATCAAGAAGGTTCACGACTCCCGGCTGTTCTCGCCCAGTCCGCGCATCATCATCTGCGTTCCCTGCGGTTCCACGCAGGTGGAGCGCCGCGCGATTCGGGAGTCGGCCCTGGGCGCGGGCGCAAGCCAGGTCTATCTGATCGAGGAGCCGATGGCGGCGGGTATCGGCGCCGGACTCCCGGTCGCCGAGGCTACCGGCTCGATGGTGGTGGATATCGGAGGTGGCACCACCGAGGTGGGCGTGATCGCGCTGGGCGGCATGGTGTATGCCGGCTCGGTGCGCGTGGGCGGCGACAAGTTCGACGAAGCGATCATGAACTACATCCGCCGCAACTACGGCATGTTGATCGGAGAAACCACCGCGGAGAACATAAAGAAGGAGATCGGCTCGGCCTTCCCGGGTGCCGAGGTGAAGGACATGGAAGTCAAGGGCCGCAATCTGGCCGAGGGCATTCCGCGCAGCTTCACTATCTCCTCAAACGAAATCCTGGAGGCGGTGACCGACCCGCTTAACTCGATCGTTTCCGCGGTGAAGTCCGCCCTGGAGCAGACGCCGCCGGAACTGGGGGCCGATATCGCTGAGCGCGGCATGGTACTGACCGGCGGGGGAGCGCTGCTGCGCGATGTGGATCGCCTGCTGATGGAGGAAACCGGACTGCCAGTGGTGGTGGCCGAGGATCCGCTCACCTGCGTGGTGCGCGGTTCGGGGATGGCGCTCGAGAAAATGGACAAACTGGGCAGTATCTTCGCCAGTGAGTGAGCGCGCGAGCGACGCCGCAGCCCGCCCGCATCTCCGGTCGATCGAACCGCTCTGACGGGGCGGCAGTGAGGCGAGCTACTCGAGAGGCGCGGCGGTTCTCCCGAGCGGCGCAGCACTGTGCGCTCCTTTCCAACGCCTGAGCAACATGTCGGTCGTCGGTCATCCGCCGCCTCCGTTCTTCCGGCGCGGGCCGGCGCCGCTGGCGCGTTTCGTTTTCTACGTGGCCGTCTCCCTGGTTCTGATCGTTGTCGACATTCGCTTTCGTTATCTGGAGCTGCTGCGCCAGGCGGTGGCCGTTGTCACCTATCCCGTGGAGCAGGTCGCCTTCGCTCCGGTTCAGGGAGTTCGCACGGTCGGCGGGTATTTCTCGTCGCTGAGTCTGCTCCAGGAGCAGAACGCAGAACTGCGACGCCTCCAGGTCCAGGATGCCGGCGTGCTGCTTCGGCAGCGACAACTTGAGGAAGAAAACCGGCGGCTGCGCGGCATTCTCGATATGAAGGAACGCCAGCCGGCCAAGGGAATCGTCGCCGAAATCGTCTACGGGGCGCGCGACCCGTTCTCCCGAAAGGTGATCATCGACAAGGGCTCGACGCAAGGCATCGATGCCGGTCAGGCGGTGGTCGACGAGGCTGGAGTAATCGGGCAAGTGACCCGCGTGTTTCCGCTGCAGAGCGAGATAACGTTGGTCACCGACAAGAACCAGGCGCTGCCGATCCAGGTGATGCGCAACGGCCTGCGGGGCGTCCTCTACGGCGGCGGTGAGGGAATGCTGGAGTTGCGTTTCCTGCCCGCCAACGCGGACGTGCAGATCGGGGACGAGCTAGTGACTTCGGGCTTGGACGGCATTTTCCTGCCCGGCCTGCCGGTGGCCAAGGTCTCCTCGATTGAGCGAGACACCGCGTTTGTCTTCGCCCGCATCCTGTGCACGCCGCTGGGGGGCGTCGGGCGGCATGGCCTCGCCCTGGTACTCGGTCCCAGGGAGCCGGTGCAAACTGCGGTGGTCGAGCAGGAGACTGCACGGCCGGTCGACAAACCCGCCAGATCGAAACGGCCCAAGCGCAAGGAATGAGCCATGCAGCCAACCCACAGTTCCCGACGCATTCTCCTGCCTGCCAATTTCAGCTTCATCCTGCTGAGTCTGCTGGCCGCGCTCGTGCTCAACCTGATCCCGACAGGAAGGATTCCGGGCATTCCCGACTGGTTGGCTCTGGTACTCGCGGTCTGGAGCGTGCGCGAGCCCCTGAAGATCGGCATGACTTCCGGCTTCGTGCTCGGACTGGTGATGGATGTTGCACAGGGCGCGGTCATGGGCCAGCATGCACTGGCCTATGTTCTGCTCACCTTCCTCGCCTCCAGCCTCTCGCGCCGCATCCTCTGGTTCCCCCTATCGCAGCAGGCGCTGCACTTGCTGCCCCTGTTCTTGGTGATGCAGGCAGTGATGGTTGTGGCGAGAATGCTTGGGGGCGCCGATTATCCGGGCTGGACCTATTTCCTCTCCAGCTTCATCGCCGCCCTGCTCTGGCCGCCGCTAAACTATGCCCTCCTTCTGCCCCAGTTCCGGCCGGCGGAGAGGGACGAGAACCGGCCGATCTGACCGGGCAGGCCGCGGCTTGCGATCGATCCCCTGAGAGACGATTCGGCCCGGCGCCGGCCCAAGCCCAACTACAGACCATCGATGTCGGCAGCTGAGTTCAAGAACCCGGAACTGGCCCTCCAGGATTTCCGCGTCCGCTTGAGCCTGGCCGGGCTCATCGTGCTTGCGGCCTTCGCCGTTCTCTTGGCGCGGTTCATCCATCTCCAGGTCGCCCGCCACGAGTACTATCAAACCCGCGCGGAGGAAAACCGGATTTCCCTAGTGCCGATCGTGCCCAACCGGGGGTTGATCACCGACCGAAATGGCGTGGTGCTCGCTAGCAACTTTTCCGCCTACACGCTCGAGATCACTCCGGGCAAGCTGGAAGATCTGGAAGCGACCATCGACGAGCTGGCGCGGGTCGTCGAGATCACCGCCAAGGACCGCAAGCGTTTCCGCAAGCTGCTCGAGGAGAGCAAGACCTTCGAGAGCATCCCCATCCGCACGCTGTTAAGCGACGAGGAAGTGGCTAAATTCGCCGCCCAGCGCTACCGCTTCCCGGGCGTGGAGATCAATGCCCGCCTGTTTCGCCAATATCCCCAGCGCGAACTCGCTTCCCACGTGGTCGGCTACATCGGCCGCATCAACGACAAGGAACTCGAAGCGCTCGAGGAGAACGACGAGGATTCGAACTACCGCGGCACCGACCACATCGGCAAGACCGGACTCGAGAAAAGCTACGAGCGTGAGCTTCACGGTGAGTCCGGATACCAGGAGGTGGAGGTCGACGCCGGCGGACGGGCGGTCCGCATCCTATCGCGCACCGCTCCGGTGTCCGGCGACAACCTAGTGCTGAGCATCGACCTGAAGCTGCAGGAAATCGCGGAGAAGGCGTTCGGCGAAAGGCGAGGCGCTCTGGTGGCGATCGAGCCGGGGTCCGGCGACTTGCTGGCCTTCGTCAGCCGCCCGGGCTTCGATCCGAACCTTTTCGTGGACGGTATCGACCCGCAGAACTGGGAGGCGCTGAACAACTCGCCCGACCATCCCATGGTGAACCGCGCGATCAACGGCGTCTATCCGCCCGGTTCCACTTTCAAGCCTTACATGGCGCTGGCGGCGCTGACCCTAGGCAAGCGCACGCCGCACCAGTCGATCTCGGACCCCGGTTTCTTCAACTTCGGCGGACACACCTTCCGTGACGACAAGAAGGGCGGCCATGGCTCGGTGGACATGTACAAGTCCATCGTCGTCTCCTGCGACACCTACTATTACCATTTGGCCAACGACTTGGGCATCGAAAACATCGCCGGTTTCATGCGCCAGCTGGGTTTCGGGGCACGTACCGGCATCGACATTCCGAACGAGTCCGAGGGCGTGCTGCCATCGCCGGAATGGAAGCGCAAACGCTTCAAGCGCCCCGAGCAGCAGAAGTGGTTCGCAGGCGAGACGATCAGCATCGGCATCGGGCAGGGCTACAACGCCTACACGCCGATGCAGCTTGCCCAGGCCATGGCCACGCTTGCCAACGACGGGGTCGTATTCCGGCCGCACCTGGTGAAATACGTGGAGAACAGCAAGAGCGGCGAGCGAACCTACGTAGCGGCAGAGCCGGTGAAGAGGGTAGCGCTCAAGCGCGAGCATATCGACTTCATCAAGCAGTCCATGGTGGGTGTCAACAAGGAGGGTACCGGCGCCCGGGCTTTCGCCGGCGCGGGCTATGTCAGCGCCGGCAAGACCGGCACGGCGCAGGTCTTCAGCCTGAAGGGTGAAAAGTACATCGAGGGCCGGGTCAAGGAGCGGCTGCGCGACCACGCGCTATTCATCGCCTTCGCCCCCGCGGATGCGCCGAAGATCGCGCTGGCCGTGCTGGTGGAGAACGGCGGCTTCGGCGCCCAGTCCGCCGCACCGATCGCCCGGCAGGTACTGGACTATTACTTGCTGGGCAAGGTGCCGGAAGGGGTCGCCCGGGAAGACGAGGATGCCGCCGAGAGCGAATAGGCGATCGCACCGGGACGCGACGGTGGATGCAAGCGCGTGATCGAGTTCGTCCGCAGCGCGCTGCAGCGCCTCGCCAAGCCTATCGACCCCCAGCTCGCGTTGATCGCGTCGCTGTTGGTGGGTTACGGGCTGGTGGTGCTGGCCAGCGCCACCAACGACAACCCGGCCCGGCTGAACAGCCAGTTGGCCAACCTAGGCGTGGGGGTCCTGGTCATGTGGCTGGCGGCAAACATGCGTCCCAGGACCCTGATGCGGCTCGCGTTGCCGGTCTATCTGGCCGGACTGCTCCTGCTCGTGGCGGTGGCGCTGTTCGGCGACGTGTCAAAGGGAGCGCGGCGGTGGCTCAATCTGGGCGTGGCGCGAGTCCAGCCTTCGGAGATCATGAAGATCGCCATGCCGCTGATGCTTGCCTGGTATTTCCACCAGCGCGAGGGAGTCTTGCGCCTGCGCGATTTCGCCGTCGCCGCAGTGATCCTACTGGTTCCGGTGGGGCTGATCGTCAAGCAGCCCGACCTGGGGACCGCCGTGCTGGTGCTGGCCTCGGGCTTCTACGTGATTTTCCTGGCCGGCCTGAGCTGGCGGCTGATGCTCGGCGTCGCGGTGGCGGGGCTGGCCAGCCTGCCCGTGATCTGGTCGATTCTGCACGACTACCAGCGCAACCGCGTCCTCACCTTTATTGACCCGGAGCAGGATCCGCTGGGCAGGGGATTTCACACAATCCAGTCCACCATTGCTGTGGGCTCTGGCGGTCTCACCGGCAAGGGCTGGATGCACGGTACCCAAGCACACCTGGCATTCCTCCCGGAACGCCACACGGACTTCATCTTCGCCGTGCTCTCCGAGGAATTCGGCCTGATCGGGAATGTGCTGCTCGTCGTGCTCTATGTCTTGCTCATCGGGCGCGGTCTGTTCATCGCATCCAACGCGCCGACTCTCTTCTCGCGACTGCTCTCGGGCAGCATCACCCTGATCCTCTTCACTTATGCATTCGTCAACATGGGGATGGTGAGCGGCATCCTGCCCGTGGTCGGCGTGCCTTTGCCGCTAGTCAGCTATGGCGGCACTGCGCTGGTTACCCTTTTTCTCGGCATCGGCATCCTGATGAGTATCCGCCGGAATCCGATGCTCGTGCCGAAATAGCCGGTCCCGTCGTTTTTCGCTTCGGGCGGCGGTTCAGGCGAGTGCGATTTTCTCGAGCGCCGCGATGTTGCACCGGCAGCGGTCCGGAGCGGTGACCTCTATCAGTCCATCGCGGCGGAACTCGGCCATGACTCTGCTCGCCGTCTCGGTGGTCAAGCCGAGCAACGAGCCCATCTCTTCCCGGGTGGCCAGCGGGGATTCTTCCCGCTCGTTCCTCTCGGCGAGGAAGAGGATCAGACGGGCGACCCGGGCGTGGGCACTGCCGGTGGACAGTTCGGTGAGAAAGGTATCCGCGACGTCTATGCCGCGCTGGTATTGGACGAGGATGCTGGGTACGAATTCCGGGTGGCGCCGGTTGTATGCGAGCACCAGATCGGCCGGCACGCGACAGACCTCGCAGTGCGACATGGCGACGGCTGTCCGGCGGTAAGGGATATGGCACAGGGCCGCCAGGCCGACGGTGTCCCCGGTGCGGGCAAGCTGGACGATGCGCTCAGCGCCTCCGGCAGAATAGCGAACCAGCTTTACCAAGTCTGAGCGCACCAGATAGAGATACTCCGCCCGATCGCCCGTGTGGTAGAGCGTGTCTTTCGGTTCGAAGGCCCCGGTCCGCAAGCAACCTAGCAGTTCCGCCCTGTCGGCGCAGTTCGCGCCGGAGAACAGATCGATGTTCCGGGCCGGACAGGCGAGGCAGTCGATCGGCGTGACCGGGCGGAAACTTCGAGAATGCCTAATCTCGGTCATTTCATCCGGGTAGTTCGCGACTACAAAATCATGGTGATCGTCGCGCAGTAGTTGTAATCTTATGACATTTCTGCACCGAATTCGTGCAATTAGTCGGTTTCCGTGGCCCAATTCTGGCACTCGGCCGTCGCGTCGCCGCGTTTCTCTGGGCTTTCTCCGGGTTCGCCGCAGGCGAGGCATGGTGTAACATCCCGCTACAGTCGAATCCGCAACCGGTGCTGACGTCCCGATTGGATCGAAAACGCAAATCGCATGAGCGCCGCGGCGATGCCGGACAGTTTGCCGCTGCATTGTTCTTGGCTTTGGCGGTTTCGCTGATCGCCGCCTGCTCCACATCGCCGCCGCGGTCACCGGCACCGGGCGGATCCTCCGCCGAAGCGACTGTTCCGGCCCGGCCAGCCGAGAAAGCCGCCGAAGCGTCCAGGCGTGGCGGCTACTACCTCGACGACGGTCCGGGCGAAAATCCGCCGCCGAATCTGGAAGCAATACCGGATGCGGAGCCCAGGATAGAGCCGCTGCACCGCTATGCGAACAATCCCTACACCGTCTTCGGCCAGGAGTATGTCCCGGACCAGAAGATCAAGCCATACAAGAAGCGAGGTGTCGGCAGCTGGTACGGCAGGCGCTTCCACGGTCAGAAGACCTCCAGCGGCGAACCCTACGACATGTACGCCATGACCGCCGCGCATCCCACCCTGCCGATACCCAGTTATGCGCGGGTGACCAGCCTCGCGAATGGCAAGTCGGTGGTGGTGCGGCTCAACGACCGGGGGCCGTTCCTGGCCGGCAGGCTTATCGACCTGTCATACGCCGCTGCCTACAAGCTGGGATATGCCGCCAAGGGCAGCGGGGGTGTGGAAGTCCAGACCATTCTGCCGGAGGAGATCCTGCTTGCCGCGAAGGCGGCGACATCTGGCAATTCCGCCGGGGACAGGAAGGCGACGACCATCGTGGTGGCCGTCGCCGACACGAGCCCGCCGGACGCCAAACCGGTCACGGTGGCCGCCGCCGCGGCGACAAACGGCTCGCCGGCCAGGGTGCCGATTTCGCTGGCCGAAGACGACCCGCTTGGCGAGTTGATTGCTGCCGCGGAAGAGCAGTCGAAACCGGCGCTGCTGACTGCGGTCAGCGAAGGAGGCGGCACCTATCTGCAGCTCGGCGCTTTCTCAAGCCGGGACAATGCGGAGAGTTTTCTCAGCCATCTGACCCGGGAACTGGCTTGGGCCGCCGACCGGCTCTCGGTGGTCTCCCGCGAAGGCAGGCATCGCGTGCGCCTCGGGCCCTACTCCGGGGCCCCGGAAGCGAACCGGTTCGCCCAGCGCGTTCGCGATTCTCTGGGTTTCAAACCCATGCTGGTCCAGCGCTGAGGGCGCACTGGGCCGTTTGCTATAATCCGCCACTTTTCCGCGGTCCTCCCGATGCGCAAGATCATCCTGCTTTTCGCGTTCTTCGTCTCGCTCGCCGCCCACGCACAACTTGCGCCCCAGCCGCCCACCGTCGCGGCGAAATCCTGGCTGCTGCTGGATGCGGCTTCGGGGCAAGTGCTCGCCAGCTATAACCCGGACACGAAGGCGGAACCAGCCTCGCTCACGAAGCTGATGACCGCCTACCTGGTGTTCGCGGCGCTCAAGCAGAAGACGCTCAAGCCCGACCAGGTCGTCCCGGTTTCCACCAAGGCCTGGAAGACCGGAGGCTCGCGCACCTTCATCGAGCCGGAAAAGCCGGTAACCGTGGAGGAGCTGCTGAACGGCATGATCGTGCAGTCCGGCAACGACGCCTCGGTCGCACTGGCCGAGGCGGTGGCAGGCTCCGAGGAGGTATTCGCCCAAATGATGACACGCGAGGCGCAGCGGCTCGGTCTCAAGAACAGCAGCTTCACCAATTCCACCGGGCTGTCGGATCCCCGACTCTACACGACGGCGAGGGACCTCGCGCTGCTGGCCGCCGCGATCATCCGCGACTATCCGGAGTACTACACGATCTACTCGAAGAAGGAATATACCTACAACCGCATCACCCAACCGAACCGCAACCGGCTGCTTTGGCTCGATCCGACAGTGGACGGCGTGAAGACCGGCCACACCGAGACCGCCGGTTACTGTCTGGTCGCCTCAAGCAAGCGTGGCCCGCGCCGCCTGATCTCTGTGGTCATGGGCGCGTCGTCCGAGAACGTGCGGGCGCAGGAGTCACTGAAGCTGCTCAATTACGGCTTCCAGTTCTTCGACACCGTCGTCGTCTACAAGAAGGGCGAGCCGGTGCGCACGGTGCGCATCTGGAAGGGCGAGCAGGACACAGTCAAGGTCGGTTTCCAGGACGACCTGGTGCTTTCCCTGCCCAAGGGACAGGCCGAAAAGCTCAAGGCCGACGTGGCGCTGAAGCAGCCGATGCTTGCGCCTGTCAGCCAGGGACAGGCGGTGGGCGCCCTGAAACTTTCGATTGCGGATAAGCCTCTGGGAGAGTACCCGCTGCTGGTCCTGGAAGCGGTTCCCGCTGCAGGTATCTTCGGCCGAACCTGGGACAGCATGCGCCTGTGGTTCCAGTGACTGGGAATCTCCGATGATCTACCTCAATGGCGAGTTCATGCCGCTCGAGCAGGCGCGGGTGCCCGTGATGGACCGCGGCTTTCTCTTCGGCGATGGCGCCTACGAAGTGGTGCCAATCTATTCCCGGCGGCCTTTCCGGCTAGAGGAACACCTGCGGCGGCTGCAGACCACGCTGGACGGCATCCGCCTGGCGAATCCGCATACCCTGGAAGAATGGTCTGCGCTGATCCGCGAGCTTATCGCCCGCAACGAGCCGGACGACCAGTCGGTGTACCTCCAGGTGACCCGCGGCGCCGATGGCAAGCGCAACCATGCCTTCCCGAAGTCAGTCGCGCCGACGGTGTTCTTGATGAGCGAGCCGCTGATGACGCCACCAGTCGAGCAACGTGAGAATGGGGTCTGTG
>JADDYB010000523.1_pt1 | contig 12100 bp, 10 predicted proteins | sample 8641941 | NCBI WGS metagenome assembly JADDYB01 (sample SAMN16275377, study PRJNA637457) | freshwater sediment metagenome | isolation source: Lake Kineret sediment | place: Israel: Lake Kineret | collected 2013 | reverse complement strand
ACCGTGATTTTGGGTTCGGATTCTCTTCACTACGGAAGAGAATGAATATCCTCATTCCCGTCGTGGAGCAATTCCAATATCATTTATTATGTTCTTTTCATTTTGTCAAATTTTTTTAAGGAAATCTCTATGAAAGTGGTGGACCATGGGGAGGATGAGCTTCTCAAGTTTTAGAAAGAGTGTAAGGGTCAATCAAAAAGGGGAATGGACTTCGCATCCATTCCCCTTTCTCTCTGTTAGAGACTTCAATCCTTCTCTGAGGCCTTTGCGGATTTGATAGCCATATCGATCCATTTCTTATCGATCTTTTTATCTGTAAAGGTCTTATCCAGAAATTCGAGCACTGGCTTCTGGGACTTCTCTCTGAACATTTTAAGCTCTTTTTCTGTTGGAGAATAGACCTCCATTCCCTTATCCTGTAAGCTCTTCACGCCGTCGTAGACCTTCTTTACATTTTGACCTCTCTGCACTGTTGTTGCCGTTCTTGCGATATCCGCAATCGTCTTTTGGATGTCCGGGGGCAGAGACATAAAGAATTTATCATTGATGAGGATGGGGAGGATGCTATAAACATGGCCATCGAGGGTAAGATATTTCTGGACCTCATTAAATTTCATAGCCTCGATGACCGAGACAGGGTTCTCCTGTCCATCCACCACTCCCTGCTGGAGTGCCATATAAACCTCCCCCCAGGCAATGGGGGTGGCGCTGGCTCCTAATGCCCTCACCATAGCCATGTGGGCAGGATTCTCCATGGTTCTGATCTTCAGCCCTTTCATGTCATCTGGAGATTTAATAGCCCTGACACGATTGGTGAAATTTCTGAAACCATTTTCTCCAATACCAAGGGCTCTGACCCCGGTTTTCTTCCTCATCTCCTCAAAGAGGGCTTTACCAAAGGGGCCGTCGAGGGACCTCCAGGCGGTCACTTCATTTGCGTAGAGATAAGGGATTCCAACCACCATGATTTCAGGTAAAAATCCAGCCATGGGACCTTCGGCGATCATGCACATCTCAATCGTTCCCAATTTTACACCTTCAAACTGCTCCCTTTCCTTTCCGAGCTGATTGGCGGGATAGAGCTCCACCTTTACTTTTCCAGCCGTCTTCTGCTCAACCATCTTTTTGAAAACGACGACGCCTCGATGAAGGGCCTCTTCTTCATCCGGGGGCATGCCGTGGGCGAATTTGATGGTAATCGGGGCAGCCCACAATGAAGATCCAGATAATGTGATGAACGTGAATATAGCGACTAAAAGAATACCGATTTTTGTCATGGCTTTTTCCTTTGACATTTTTACCTCCTCCTTTTCAATGACTGATATCTATTCCCTTTCATTGTCTTGCCAAAAATGACATCCCCCCTTTCATCCCCTAATAATTCCATTATCGTTTATTATGTTCTTTTCTTTTTGTCAATCTTTTTAATTTTCGGTCTCATGGGCGGGAAAAACCTTGAAATTTTTCTATTTTCCGTTTAGATTGACAAGAAAAACGCACACTGAGGAACCCAAGAAGAAATATTTCATGGACCTATTCAAGGAAATGGCTAAAGCTGTTATCGATGGAGATGAGGAATGGGCTATCTCCTTGGCAAAAGAGGCCCTCGCAAAGGGGATAGATCCTAAGGAGGCGATCGAAAAGGGTTTTGCGGAAGGGATGAAGGAGGTTGGGAGACGTTTTGAGAAACTGGAGATTTACCTGCCCGAGGTCATCATTTCTGCTGATGCAATGGTGGCGGGGGTTGAGGTTTTCCGTCAGCACATCGTCGCCCGAGGAGGGCAGGCCGCACAAAAGGCAGTCCTTTTAGGAACCATCCAAGGCGATGTTCATGATATCGGGAAAAATATTGTCAAGATCATGCTGGAGAGCAATGGATTTAAAGTCTACGACCTCGGAAGAGATGTCCCTGTCCTCGATTTTATTGCAAAGGTGAAAGAACTAAACCCTGACATTGTTGGGGTTTCTGCATTGATGACGACGACCATGGTCCATATGCCGAAATTGATCGAAGCGCTGAAGGAAGAGAAATTAAGGGAGAAGGTTAAGATCATGGTAGGAGGGGCTCCAGTACTGCCAGAATGGGCAAAAAAGATTGGAGCAGATGGTTACGGAGAGTCGGCTATGGAGGCGGTCAAGGTGGCGAAAAGTCTTGTTGGGCTTCAAGGTGATGGAAAGGAAGAATGAGCATGAGAGATCAAGGGAAATATTTTGATTTCTTAGAAGTGATAAAAAGAGCCGAATCCGGGGAAATGATGAAAGAGGCGGACTACGATAAGAAGCTGGGCAAAAAAACCCTGGCATTAATGAAGGAATATGAAATCCGCTATGATCCTAATTCAGTTATTCCAACAGATGATGGTCTGGCAGACCGAGTCTATCGAGCAGCTGTGGATCTCTTTTTGGATTTGGGAGTTTATTGTACGGATACTCAGAGGGTGATTCGCTTCACCCGTGAGGAGTTACAATGGGCATTGGAGAATGTTCCTCAAGAGGTCCGATACGGAAGAGAAAAAGAAACCGTTGCTGTTTACCCAAGAAAGGTGGAAGATCGAAGAGATCCCATCTGCTTTTTTTCTGCTGTGGGAACACCTGTGACCGAGGAGATGTTCCTTCCTATTGCTCGGAGCTATGTCCAAGAACCCCTTGCTGATACTTTTTCCGGACCTTTAATCACCCGTTACAAAGGTATATCCGTGACATCCGGGTCTCCAATTGAGGTGGAAGCCGCCATCTGGAATACACAAATGTTGCGAGAAGCAGCAAGACAAGCAGGACGACCCAATATAGGGATCCATAACTTTCAGTCCACCGGTGAAAAGACCGATGCGACCATCGCATCGGCCCAAGAAAAATTTGGTGCCTTTCCAGGAGATGGATTGTTTGTGGCAGCCATTGCAGAGATGAAAGTGGACTTTGAGCGCTTGAAAAAAGTGGCCTTCCTTCGCCAATCTCCCTATGTGTTAGGTGCCTTATATGGACCCTTAATGGGAGGTTACGCAGGAGGTCCTGAAGGGACAGCCATTGCCCTTATTGCACATCATTTCCTCGGTCTTCTTGTCTTCTCTGGGGAACGTCACAACTCCTTTCCCATCCACATCCATCATGTTTGTAATACGACAAGAGATATGCTCTGGCTGATTTCAATGGTCGGGCAGGCATTGTCGAGAAATACTCATCTGATCTTCGCTTCAAATGCCTTTATGGCGTCAGGGCCATGCACCGATATGGTCGTCGATGAACTTTGTGCTCAGTCTATCGCCTCAACTGTGTCAGGTTGGCATCTCAATCCTGCTGCCGTTGCTAAAAACCGTTATCCGATGAGGTGTAGTGGGATGGAACCTCGGATTCATGCTGAAGTAGGACATCGAGTCGCACAGATGGGACTTACCCGGAGGGAAGCGAATCGGATCGTTCTGAAGTTGGTAGAAGGCTATGAAAAAAGAATTCCAGAGGCTCCTATTGGAAAGATGTTTCCGGAGTGCTACCAGATGGATAAGATACGTCCCACCGATGAATATGAAAGTTTATTCGCAAAGAAGAAGAAGGAATGGGGAGAAATTGGTTTAGAGGTGATTTGAATGAAGATTGAAAAATTGGCGAGAAAAGGGATTCTAAAAATAACTTCCTATATTCCTGGAAAGTCGATTGAAGAGGTTCAAAAGGAGTTCGGGGCTAAAAGATGGATTAAACTCGCCTCGAATGAGAATCTGCTCGGTCCCTCTCCAAAGGCAGTAGCAGCCATCCGAAAAGAACTTCCGAACATTTACCTCTATCCAGAAGGACCCTGTACGATTTTAAGAAAGGCCTTGGCCAAAAAGTTTGCAATCCCTGAAAGGATGGTCGTCATCTCCAATGGAGCTGATAATTTAATACTGATGATTGCCAATGCCTTTTTGAATGAAGGGGAAGAAGTAGTGGTGGCAGATCCCACTTTCTCAGTTTATACCAATGTGACTCAGATCATGGGTGGAAAACCAATCAAAGTAAAGCTGAAAGGCTTTAGCCACGATCTGGAGTCCATGTTAAACAAGGTCAACCGGAAGACAAAATTGGTTTTTATCTGTAATCCAAATAATCCAACTGGGACGACGGTCTCACTAAAGGCCTTCAACTCTTTTCTTTCTAAAATTCCAAAACATGTCATCGTTGTCTTAGACGAGGCTTATGGAGACTTTGTTGAAGATGTATTTTGTCCGAATGGTTTGGACTATATCAAAAAAGGGAAGCAAGTCATCATTCTCAGGACCTTTTCAAAAGTTTATGGACTGGCAGGGCTGAGGATTGGTTATGCCTTAGGAAGGGGAGACCTCATCGATTGTCTTTATCAAGTGAGAGACCCTTTTCCTGTTCATCGGCTAGCGCAGGTTGCTGCCGTGGCTGCATTAGGTGATGAAGATCATGCCATCAGGTCGATTCAGTTGGTTTCCAAAGGAAGGAAATATCTCTATAAAGAACTAGATAGGATGGGACTCTCTTATGTCCCTAGCCAGGCTAACTTTGTCTTTGTTGATTTTGAGAAAGATTCAGAAGAGGTCTCTCAAGCCCTTTTAAGGGAAGGGATCATCATTCGTCCAGGAAAGGTATGGGGCTTTCCCACTTTTGCCAGGGTGACCATTGGAAGAATGGAGGATAACCAGAGATTCATCAAAGCCCTCAAAAAAATCCTAAGATAAAGTCATTAGTCATTTGGTCATTGGACATTCAGTAATTAGGTCATGATTTAATAACTCGTTTCCCTAATGGCTTTTTAACACAATGACCGAATAACTCAAAGGCACCTGTCAACTGACCCATGACTGAGATCGATGTTATCATTAAGAATGAAGGAGAACTTCTAACCCTTTCTTCTAGAAGGATCGGAGATTATAGGATTGACCCCCTTATGTGTTTTAGAAGGGGTCACCAAAAATAATTTTCAATCCCCACCGTTTTCGGTTCGCCAGGTCATTGAACAACGAATTTTAGAATTTGAGTAAGAAGGAGGGATTATGGAACTCAAGCGATTCTTAGAAAAAGTGGCCGCAAACACACCTACCCCTGGGGGAGGAAGTGTTTCTGCCTTAGCAGGGGCATTGTCTGCATCTCTTGTTGCCATGGTAGCAGGACTTTCTTCCAAGAAGGGTAAAGCAAAACTGAAAGGAATGGAAGAAATAAGAAAGAAAGCCTTGACCATTCAAAAGAGGCTCTTTCGGGCGATGGATGAGGATTCAAAATCTTTTGATGCCGTCATCAAGGCTTTTCGCCTTCCGAGGGGTTCAGAAAAAGAGCGCCTCCAACGGGTCAGGGAGATTCAAAAAGCTTATCAAAACGCCACCCTTACCCCCCAATTGGTCTGTGAACAGTCCATTCAACTCTTAGAGTATTCCGAGACTCTTATTCTAAAGGGGAACCCGAATGCGATGAGTGATGCAGGGGTTGCTGCATTTCTTGCTGATGCTGCCCTGGCAGGGGGGTTGCTCAATATTGGTATTAATTTGGTGGCCGTGACTGAAAGGCCCTTCGCTAAGAAAATGAATATTTCGATGCAAAGATGGGCGAAAAAGAGGAATGACCTTATGAAGAAGATCCTGATGAAACTGATTGGAGTCAATCAGGTTTAAGAAGATTCCTGTCCCCCCTCTTTTTTGACGGGTGGATATTTTTTAAATTTTTTCAAACCCCCACGATCGGAAATAGTGATGCCAAAGTTTCTTCGTTTTATCGTCAACTTCCTATTTCTTTTTTTTATTCTTGTAGGTTCTCCCATCATGGGCCAGGAAAACCTGCCCGTTCTCATCAAAAAAGTGGAACCCTCGATCGTTGTTATTTTGATTTATAACAAGGAAGGGAAAGTTCTCGGCCAAGGAAGCGGCTTTTTTGTCAATAAGGAAGGAGATGTTATCACCAATTATCATGTCCTTCAAGGGGCAACCCGTGCGGTCATCAAAACAAATGATGGGAAAGAATATCCTATCGAAACGATTGTGGCCGAAGACAGTGAAGGCGATCTCATTCGGGTCTCAGTCAATATTCCAAAAGAAACGGTGCGTCCTTTGTCGATCATCACCGCCCTGCCCGAAGTAGGAGAAAGGATTGTCGTCATCGGAACACCCCTCGGACTTGATAAAACTGTCTCAGATGGCATTGTTTCTGCTGTAAGAGAGATCCCTGGATTTGGAAAGATCATTCAGGTGACCGCCCCAATATCGCCTGGATCAAGTGGCAGTCCCGTGATCAACCTGAAGGGAGAGGTGATCGGGATCGCAACTTTTTTTATGGTAGCGGGTCAGAACCTCAACTTTGCCATTCCCGGAGAGAGGATAGCAAAACTGACCATGCGTCAGGGAGAAACTCTTTCAGAGCGTGAAGAAGGAAGAATGAAAGATTGGCTTGCCTCGGTAGAAGGGCTTTACACCATTGGGCTTCGTTTCCTCTGGGCAGAGGATTATGAGAAGGCTCTCCCCTATTTGATTGAGACGATCAAGAGAAACCCAGGCCATGCTCAGGCTTATTTCCAGATTGGATATTGTCTGGCTAGGCTCGGGCATTACAAAGAGGCGATCGGACCTTATAAACAAGCCATTCGCATTAAACCTGAGGATGCTGACATCCATAACAATTTGTGTGTTGCTTACGGAATGGTGGGTCTCTATGGTGACGCTCTTGAATCTTGTAAACAGGCCATCCAACTCAAATCCAATCTCTCCGAAGCGCATAATAATTTGGGATGGTCTTATCAGAGGCTCGGACGTTATCAGGAAGCCATCGAATCTTGCAAAGAGGCCATTCGCCTCAAACCCGATTTTGTTCTGGCTCACTATAATCTCGGGAATAATTATGCTGCTCTAAAGAAATATGAAAAAGCCATCGATTCCTATAAAGAGGCGATTCGCATCAAATTTAATTTCCCAGAAGGGCACTTAGACTTGGGGGCCGCCTATTTCCATACAGGACGCTTCGAGGAAGCTATCGTATCTTACAAACAGGCGATCCGATTAAAACCCTCTTTGGCTGAAGCCCATCTCAACTTGGGTATGTCCTATTTGAAGTTGGGTGATAGGGGATCCGCCATCGAAGAATATAAAATTTTAAGAGGGCTGAATCAGGAACTGGCCAACAGACTTTTTAATCTGATTTATGAGTGAAGCGTTCAATAAAAATTTGATGGAGGGGAGGGATCACCATCGAAGAGGAGAAGATAGGGGTAAAGTTTATAGCTACGGTGACGGGGTTGAAAGGGTCCTGCCATGCCAACCACCAAGCGGGGCAGAAATTTGAATTAAATTGCTACGATTCAGGTGGACTCTGTGGCTTTTTTTATCATGATATCTTTCCCTACCTTAATGCGATGCAGTTTGGTGGAAAATATCCATGGTGGGATAAGGATCTGATAGAAGTAGAATGTCCAGACCGCTATAATACAGTCTCGTTGAGAGTCGAGAGAAAAAAATAAAAGAATTTTCCCATTCGAAATTTTTACAGCGGGGGAACCCATTCTTCCCCGCTGTAAAAATGTTAGAAGAATTTAAATATCCTAGGTATGGATATAGAAATCCCACCGAACAGAAGGTCTCTCAACGAAGCTCGCTGTAATAGGTTAAACAATATTTACTTTTTAGGTGGAACAATTGCTTCCTTGCAGGCCTTGGCGACACGCATCTTCACTACGGTCTTGGCTGGGATATTGATCGGCTCACCTGTGGCCGGATTTCTTCCCACACGTGCCTTACGCCTAACCAGGACGAGTTTACCGATCCCAGGGAAGGTAAAAACTCCCGCCTTTTTGGTCTCGGTGATAGCTAACGCTGCCATCTCGTCAATGACTGACGAAGCAACCTTTTTGGAAAGGTCAAACTTTTTTGCAAAATAGGTAACGATCTGGGCTTTAGTCAAAGGTTTCTTTCCGGCCATACTCTTTCCTCCTCTTGGTTAAAATGGTTTAGATACTAAGTATACAAAAAAGTTTCTTAAAAGCAAGCATAAAATTAATTAAAAAAAATTGGAGCGGGCAACGGGGGTCGAACCCGCGACCCTCGGCTTGGGAAGCCGATGCTCTACCAACTGAGCTATGCCCGCACCATCATAAGGTTAAAATAAAAGAAAGTGACAGAAGTTGTCAAGGTTTTTTCTTGAGATTTCTGAAAAACCCCCGAAATCTCTGATTACAACGATTATGGGGGCGATTACACCGATTAGAAAGACAGAGAGCCTTAACCTAAATTATTTTTAGTTCTCTGGGAAGGTAAGTTAATACTTCTGCTTCCTGAGAGGTGACTCGAATCATATCCTCGATTCGGACCCCTCCCCAATCAGGTATATAGATGCCAGGTTCGATTGTAAAAACCATTCCTTCCTGCACCAGCTCTTTATTTTCAAGGTTGACCACTGGGTCTTCGTGGACGGCAAGACCAATGCCATGGCCTGTTCCGTGGCCAAAATATTTCCCAAATCCTTGATTTTGAATATGATCCCTTGCAGCGGCATCCACCCCCTGGATGGGTAGACCCGGACGAACCATCTCAATGGCCTTGTCGTGAGCTTCCTTTACTACCCGATAGATTTTTTTCTGCTCTGAGGAGGGTTTCCCGCAGACCACTGTGCGTGTCTGATCGGAATGGTAGCCCTGAAATCCTGAACCAAAATCGATCAGGATAAAGTCTCCTTTTTTGATTCGTTTACCACTGGCCCTTCCATGAGGGAGAGCAGATCGTTTCCCAGAAGCGATGATAATATCAAATCCAAGGGCCTCAGCACCACTGCGTTTCATAAAGGATTCCATCTCCAGGGCGGCCTCTCTCTCCAGAACGCCTTCTTTAAGTATTTCAATAATGTGGGAAAAGGCGTTGGATGAAATATCAATGGCCCTTCGGATAAGAGTCAGTTCTTGGGCATCTTTTACAGCCCTCAGATTTTTTAATTCATCCCCAAGAGGAATGAATTTTGCCTCATTGGCCAACCTTTCCAAAAGGAATTGATGGGATGAGAAGGTAAGAGAGTTGGACTCAAAGCCTATGTTATTTAATTTTAAGTCCAACAAGAGGGAGGCGATCCCCTCCATTTTCTTTTTATAATGGATGATCTGGGATCCCTTGACCTCTTCATCTGCCTGTGTCCAGTATCGGGAGTCCGTCAGGAAGAAGGATTCCTTTTGGGTGATGACGAATGCACCATCACTCCCGGTAAAACCACAAAGATAGCGAATATTTTCAAGACTGTTAAAAAGAATTCCGTCCAAGTGGCTTGAAGCCAGGATTTTCCGGGTAGAATTTAAACGTTCCTCGTACAGAGAGTTCTCCATTAGGATCTTCTCCCTTTCTGGATATTGGCCAACCATTTCTCGAGATGGCGGATCCTCTCTTCCTTAGAGAGGGGATAGGGAAAATTGGAAGGAGGGGAGGGGTGTAATTTTTCTCTTAGTTCTTCCACCCTCTTCTGTACCTCTTGATCAAAGGGATCTTTTTCAGCAAGGGCTTTGTAAATCTCATAAGCCTCCTGAAGATGGCCCTGCTGAAGATAGATTTCAGCCAATGTTTTAGTCGCCACCGGTTCCATAACTCATTAAAAAATTAGAAGATAATTCACCAAAAGTCAACCCATTTAACTTCCCGACCTGCAGGAGACGAGAAGGGGCATTCTCTGAAAGGACCCTTCGTATCCGGGAAGTGCCGCCCTTGGGGAGCTTTCAAAAAGGGGAGAGTATTGACATAAGGGGGAATATAAAATAATATTATTTGGCTTTTCTCACTTGAAGGGGGTCTGATATGGAAAAGAAATATTTGTTCTCACCTGGACCGACCATGCTTCCGCCAGAAGTACTTCTCAAGATGGCGGAACCCATCATGCACCACAGGGAACCAGAGTTTGAAAAAATCTTTGCCGAGATCCGGGAGGGGTTGAAATACCTTTTCCAGACCAAAAATGAGGTATTGATCTTTACTTCTTCGGGGACAGGTGCCATGGAAGGAGCGGTCTCTAACATCTTGTCCAAAGAGGACAAGGCCCTGGTGATTCGTGGGGGAAAGTTTGGTGAGAGATGGGGAGAGATCTGCAAGGCCTATGGCATTGAGTTTATTCCTATTGATGTGGATTGGGGAAAGGCCGTGAATCCGAAGCAGATTCAAAAGGCCCTGGATTCCAATCCCTCCATCCGAGCGGTTTACACTCAAGCCAGCGAAACCTCGACCGGTGCAAAGCATCCTATTCGTGAGATCGCGGAGATCGTAAAAAAATATGAAGAGACGGTGCTTGTCGTCGATGCCATTACAGGAATTGGTGTGTTCAATCTCCCGATGGATGAATGGGGAATCGATGTTCTGATCAGTGGTTCCCAAAAGGCCTTAATGCTTCCCCCCGGCCTCGCGTTTGCGGCTTTAAGTGATAAGGCATGGAAGTTCGTGGAACGATCAAACTTACCCAAATTCTATTTTGACTTTAAAAAGGAGTTGAAATCTGCCCAGAAAAATCAGAATTCCTTTACACCGGCCATCTCTTTATTCGTGGGCTTAAGGGAATCACTCAATCTGATTCGAAAAGAAGGTCTGGAGGGAGTTTTTCAGCGCCATGAAAAGTTAGCAGAGGCCACCCGTGCCGCGGTGAAAGCGTTAGGCCTTGAGCTTTACGCCTCTGATTCACCGAGCAATGCGGTCACAGCCGTCAAAGTTCCAGAGGGGATACAGGGGGGGAAATTGAAGAACCTGTTTTTTGAGAAGTTCGGGATCACCGTGGCAGGAGGCCAGGATCAGGCAAAAGGCAAGATTATTCGAATCGCCCACCTGGGATATTATGGGCGTCTGGACATGGTGATGGTGATTTCTGCCCTGGAGATGCTTTTGAAGGAGATGGGCTATAAATTTGAACTGGGAACAGGGGTGAAGGCAGCTGAAGAGATCTTGATGAAATAAAGGGAGGCCGAGGCGAATCGAGGTGAGGAGAGATGGAGGAGATTAAAAGAGTGTTAGTGAGCGACCCTTTATCGAAGAGGGGTTTGGAAATACTAGAGAGAGCGAAGAACCTGGAATACGATCTTAAAACCGGACTTTCTCCGGAAGAATTGAAAAAAATTATTCCGGAATACGATGGGATCATTGTTCGAAGCGAGACAAAATTAAAGGGCGATATGATCGAGGCAGGAAAACGTTTGAAAGTGATCGGAAGGGCAGGGATTGGTTTAGATAATGTAGATCTTCCTGCTGCCACCAAGAAGGGTATCGTGGTGATGAATACTCCTCAGGAGAATGCCATTGCCGCAGCAGAGCACACGATTGCCATGATCCTTTCTATTTCAAGGAAAATTCCCCAGGCAACCGCTTCGATGAAAGCCGGCAAGTGGGAAAAGAAAAAGTTTATGGGAGTGGAACTTTACAATAAAACCCTTGGATTGGTCGGTATTGGGGTCATTGGGACGATCGTTGCCGATCGTGCAAGGGGTCTAAAGATGAAGGTGATCGGTTGCGATCCGTATCTTTCAAAAGAGGTCGCTGAGAAGAAAGGGGTTGACCTCGTTCCATTTGATGAGCTGCTAAGCCGGTCTGATTTTATCACTGTTCATACACCCTTAACGGATGAAACGCGTAATCTTATTGACCCAAATGCCTTCGCAAAGATGAAGAGGGGTGTGATTTTGATCAATTGTGCTCGTGGGGGGATCATCAATGAGAAGGCCCTTTATGATGCCATTCAGGAGAGGAAGGTGGCTGGGGCAGCTTTAGATGTTTTTGAGAAAGAGCCTGCCACAGGAAACCCTCTACTGGAATTAGAAGAAGTGATCAGCACTCCCCACTTAGGAGCGGCCACGGAGGAGGCTCAGGAGAATGTAGCGATTGCCATTTCGCACCAGATTGTCGATTATTTTACTTTGGGAGAGGCTCGCAATGCTGTCAACATGCCAGCAGTCAGCCCAGATATCCTTCCTTTCTTAAGGCCCTATCTCCGGCTTGGGGAGAAGCTGGGAAGTTTTTTAGCTCAAATTTCAAATTATGCCATTGAAGAGGTGCTGATCGAATATCATGGTGAGGCAATGGAATATGGGACAAAACCGATCACCATCTCGGTCTTAAAAGGCCTCCTGACACCTTTTGTCGGCGAGACCGTGAATTTCGTAAATGCTCCAGTCATGGCG
>JADDYB010000522.1_pt1 | contig 12115 bp, 8 predicted proteins | sample 8641941 | NCBI WGS metagenome assembly JADDYB01 (sample SAMN16275377, study PRJNA637457) | freshwater sediment metagenome | isolation source: Lake Kineret sediment | place: Israel: Lake Kineret | collected 2013 | reverse complement strand
ACAATACGAGTATTTATATTTTTTATTTCGTTTACCTATTTTATGCTTATTTCTCCAAATATTAAGGTCAATTACTACCGAACTGGTATCTATAATTATCGTTTCTTGTTTTTTAGATTTCCTCCTCTTTTTATTTTAGAATAATCTCCTTAAAAAGACATAAAGCCACCCATAATCTAATTTTGATTGTAATTCATATATATCTTTGGCTTTAATCTCGGATTTAACTTTAAATTGCTTTTTTAAGGCATAATTATGGTTAATTTCGGAAACCAAATTAGATATTTCCCTCTCAAATAAATATAAAAATATAAATTAAGTCTGCAAAATACAGACTTCATAGAATCCTAGCCCTTACGGAACTCCAGCCTGCACTCAGCAGAAGCCTCCAATAGATATACATTCCCGGGAACCAAGGTATCGTTCTTATCAACATAGTTCCAATCAATTCCGTTATAGCTCCATAAAAATGCAGAAATTAGTCCTTTATCGACTGCATCGGAATACGTATACCTCTTATGCTCTGCATTTACTGTGACATTGTTTACATTGATGGTCTTGTTGAAGGGCACGCCAATCAGATTCCATCCTTTGCCAAGCGTTATGCGATAGGGTAGCTCAACTGCCTTCCCGCGAACTTCAATGGTGAAATTCTCTGAGCTGTCAATCAGATATCCTCTGCCAGGCTGTAAAACGCTAAGGTTCTTGGCGTTAGAGTCCCTGATGCTGAAGATCCATCCTTCGCCAGATGGCGAGAAGACCGAGCGGTATGGCTTGTCTTCCAGATATTTCAATAGAGAAGTCTCTTTGGATTTCAGGTATATGGATACTGCATTCCATCCCGGAGTGATGTTGATCACTTGAATCTGGCCAGGCACTACTCTGTATTCGACCGAGAATGTCCGGCTCTCATTCAACCTAGGCCTTACAATCGGCCACATAACCCGCTTCTTTTGGCCGATGAGCTCCTCATCGTGCCATATTGCCAGCCCATTTTCTTTGACCAATATCTCCTCGGCATCTAGCGGAAGCAGAACTTCTCCTATCAGGGCAGGCGGGGCATTGAGCTGAAGAATCCCGTCAGTAGTCTCGGTCTGGATCCAGTAAATCCAGTTGGTAGCCTCATCTGATATTGGCTTATAGGAGACCTGTACACTTGATTGATTGTCTTTGCCCGTATATGCCTCCTTTAACTGCGTTACATAAGGCAGCGCAGGCGTCCTGGAAAGAGTAGGCCTAAATGCCGGGTCTCCAATGATGGCATTCATGCTGGCCGTCTGGTTTAGCATTCCTTGCATCGATTCATCCCATAATACTGGGAAATTTTCGTCGTAGTCTTTTATGTCACTAATCCCTGCCGCCCCATTTACCTTCATGCGGTAGAGGTTGTCGGCTTTGACCTCTGCTTGGCCAATAGTGGCGTTCTCATAGATCAAAGCCTGATAGAACCTCTTGGAATAATCCTCAGAAATGAAGATATAGGCAGCTGCAGTTGGCCCTATATAATTCACCGCCCCAGCCTTTATGAAGGCCAGCGCCATTGAATCATCCAGCTTCATGGGGACATACATTTCAGTTCCGCTTATATTTATGGAGAACCCCTTTAGGCGGGCAGTTAAACAAGCTGCCGTGGTGGTAGTCTGTGGGGCGAGAGTTAGCTGCTTTACCTGGGCCTCATTTAGAGTAGAATCTAGCAATGACCAGTATGATAACAACCAGTTAATCTGATCACCATGATGATCAAAGTGAACGATATTCTGGCCATTATTCATCTGAGATGTAGCGTCCTGGCATGTTGCCTCTTCCCAGCGCAGGTCTTTAACATTTGAGCCTGCATCTACGAGATAGTCCCTAATGCTGATTCCAATGGGGCTTTGAGGAAATACCAGGGGGGGCGACGATATCACTAACGCTTTATTCTTCCAATCGCCATGGAGACGATCATAGGACAGCGTTCTGGCTACAAGCTGAGAAGCATCATAGACGCTCAAAGCTACAATCCGGCCCACTGCTACTTCGCTGTAGTTTTCATCGTCCAGATTAATCTGGTAATCCCTGTAAATGTCATATTTCACCAGATCGCTGATATTTTCTTTCATGCCGGTTGCGATAAAGGGCAGGGATCCTGGGTCCCCAACCACTGTTAGATACTGAGGGCTCATCTTTATTTTTTCAACAAGGTGTTTTAGCGATTTCTCTTCCTTCAAGGGATCTATTTCCTGGGGATCCTTGGCCACATCGAACAAGATGGCTTGCCTCGCCGCAGCTGTCTGCGCTGCCACTAGGGACAGCCTGGGCACTTTGGTGTGACTATATGCAATCAAGTTCAGATTTGGAACATTCGACCTCACATCTATGCTGTAGTTTTCGGTCCGGTGAGTATAGCCATCTCCAGCCTCAATATTGAACCTCCAGATCCCTGCTTCCAGCAAGGGCAAAACCGCCGAATATCTCTTATTTAGCTCCATATCAGTGATGACCTTAGTCCCCTTTCTGCCCGTGGGCGTATAGATATTCAGGGTAGTGAAGCTAGACGACCTCTCCAAGTTCCAAGATATGTTGGCCATGCCCATGATCATGCTGCTGGGATAGGTAATGTTAGTAATGGGCCAATCATTCCTCTCCTCAGCAGTAGCATTCACATTGAGGCCGCTATAAGTGATCGTAATTCCGCTGTCTAGTCGCTGCTTCCAGCCGGCATCCATAGGATACAGTATCTCGACTTCCATGGTCAGACTTGCCGATTTGTCTGCTTCCAGTCGATCAATATTCCATAGAAGAAGAGATCCGTTCAATAAGGCATAGTCCCGTTTGGGCTCTTCCCAAGTATAAGGATCGTTCACCTTAACCGTGCCCCGGGTGGCTTTTGGCCAACGGATAAGCTTGCCGCTGGGAAATTGATCTACTAGCTGGACATTATTTAGATCATCTGAGTTGCTGTTAGTCAAAGTTATATTCAGGCGGACGATCTCCCCAGCGCTCTCTGCGGGTATTTGGGCTGGATTGATGTGCATATCAACCAAGATATCTTGCTTTTGCTCGCTTAAATTCCTCTTTTGGAACGGGAGGTAGAAGCGATAGATCATGAGAATTGGTCATGATTATCGATTGGGGACTAAATCCCCTCGCCTTCATCTCACTTTGCAGCAGGTCGCCGTTATCATCAATTAGGGATAGATTCATCTGGTTCAGGCTAAATCGGGCTGTTGTCGAGATCTGACCCTCAATTATCGCTTTCTTAGCGCGCAGCCGCTTGAGTGCAGAGCTGGTCTCTGGGGGAAGCTGATCTCCTGTAAAGAGAACCGGCCAATTCAAATATGAAGCAAGAGTTGCTGCCTTCAAGCCTGAGCTGTAATTATTTCCTACAATGACTGCTCCAGGAGAGCTTTGCCATCTTTGGCTGATCTTTTCAGCTAGCTCGTAGCTGTTGTTGGCCTCTATGTTTGAATCACATGTCCATGATACATTGCCTAATCCCAGGATTTCTCCTCCCAACTGATCTAGTAGCCACTTGGCAGATTTCGAGGGAGGCTCCAGCTCCGACCATAGCGGGGTGTAGACAACATTGTACTCGTAGGCAAATCCACCTGCCCCTGCGAAAACGACATCTTCGATATACTTCACAGCTCCTTCCACGTTTTGGGTTGACAAGGTGTATCCTACATAATCATCGCTGAGCCTTATGAAGACTGGACTGCTGGTCATGCCTGAGGCCAGCTTTATATCTGGCGGAGAGACCGGCGAGATTACAGTGAAGTCCGCTATCTTAGATATATCTGCATAATTGTATCCTTGGCTGCGATCAAAGGGACTGCCTATTGCCACTCCTACTTTTGTCGGTCCTAGCTCTGTGGTGATGTTTCTGGCTTCCCGGACGATCTCTAGAATCTGTGCTTGCTTCCACTGCTTCCAGCGCTCTAGATTATAACTGCTGGAAGAAACTTTGGTAAGATCTATGCCTGTATCTTTGTAGAACTTCTGCTTGCAAAAGTCACAAAAACAGTAGTTTTCGTCTTGGAATCCAATGTTGTAGAGGACTATGCCGTCGACCTTATGATCTTCTATCAGCCTTTCAATCTGAATGTAAAGTTCCTCTTTAACATCAGGATTCACCGGGCAAAAGTAGCCTCCATTTTCTTGGTCTAAAAGCTTCTGGAGCCTCTCTAGATCGATATTGGTATTGTTTACTATGGGGCTGGCAAGGCTAAGTTCAGATAGAAAAGCAGATTGTGCTGCAGAGGCGACATTGCTGGCTTTAATTAGAGACCCTATATCATCGGTCTTGGGCTCGTCATTATTGGGCGGCTCTAAGGTGGCTGTAACATAAGCTTTCAAGCCATCCTTGTGCGCATCCTCTATCAGCCCTTTGACCAGATCACCGCTTCCGTGGATTATAATTGCGGTGATATTTCCAGATTCTAGCGTCTGGAGGACTGAGACCGCGCCGTACCTATCCAGATCCTTCTGCTCGATCCAGCCCAATCGAGTCCCCGAGCTGATCGCTTTGGGCAGGATCAAGAATGGCTTGGTTACAGATCCTTGATCATCTGACCATATGGCCAAAGGAGTTGCCGCGATTGGACCATGCCAGTCATCAGCTCCAACTAGGATCACATCCTCCATATTCCCTTTAATGCCCCGCTCAATTTGTGCATCCGACGATGTTGTTATGAGAGCTGCCATCAGAAAAACCAAAAGAAGCTTCAATTTGTCACCTCCTCAATGGAGATTCCCATTTCTTTAAGTGCCTTGGTTGTGTCCTCTGAGATATTTCCTACAACTATAGCCCTGGAAAGTCGCACACTTCGTTTGCTCATTTCCATCAATATCAATTTGGAGGCGTTGTTCAGAGGAGCATCGCAGATTGCCAGCGGGAAGCTTAGTGCATTGGCCTCTTGATACGCCCTAAATATATCGATATCCTTTGGGCTGGATATAACCACTCCTGCAGTGCCATTGCTCCAAATTTCTGATATAAAGCGCCAAGAGGCCTCCCCGATATTCTCCCCTTTTATCCTTGAGATATTTGATGCATCGGCTAAAGACTTCTCTGCCTGCACGGATACTACGGACTCATTGCCGAGAATGACCACTCCAGAGAAAGATAATAAGCTCTCCCTATCCATTTCGCTTAGCCCGCTGGCAGAGATCAATATCAATGGAACTGACCGGTTATCTGCTCTAGCCAAAGAAGCCATTGTCCTATACAAGAAAGAGTCGGCAGTGAGTATTGCTGTGCCTGAAGGCTCTATTGCCATAACCATGGCCATCTCGTCTGGCAACGGAATTCCATTGGAGTCTACAGACTTGAACAGAATTGGGTAATTGCCTGGCTTGGAGGCCAGCAGAGTGAAATTTGCCTTGCCGCCTTTTTCTGGGCCAACTGTTATTACCGTGGTAGAAGGTATTATCATCAGCTCGGGTGGCGCAAATGCACCAACTTTAATATTTTCGTCTACATCGAGTTCTATGCCAAATGCGCAATTATAGGTCCTATTGACCACTAGCTTCTCCGGCATCTCCACAGTTGCCTGGTACTTCCTTACAGCTAATCCGAATCTTGCAATGGCGTATGCTGTGGAATTCTTAGACCTATCGCCCATAGATGTGGCAGTAATTGAAACAAGTCCTTTCTCGCCAGGATTGGCAGAGCTTATAATCAGCTTCATCTGGTGGCTTGAACCCGGTCCCAAGGGCACATTATATGGAAGGTCGACCTCCTCGTCCCCATCTTCGATGCTGATGCTCCAGCTAGGAGGCAGAGACGATGAATTTATAGAGGCTACATCTCTGAACTGCCCCAAATTCCTGATCGTCAGGTCCATCTCTGCAGGTTCGTCCGACTTGGCAAATTCCGAAGCTGCTTGGGCATCGTTGATAGAGAGGCTCAGGCCATAGCTTTCCTGCTTTACCACTTCAATATAGAACTCTACAACTAGGGGCATGGAGGGTGGTGAGCTATCGATTAGATACATGAATCCATCATAAAGACCTGGCTTGACTTCGGGAGGAATAGCAAAAAAAAATTTGAGCTTCTCCTTATCTTGTGGTTCCAAAATCTTGAATTCGGGCATATCCAGGTAAATGAGATCCTTGGCGCTGCCGCCAATTGATGTCGGGGAGATTTTCAGAATGGGGCTATCTCCGGTATTGGTTAACGTTAGAATCTTCTCCTCGACCTCTCCCGGGTGGAGCTTAATATCAAACCTCTCTCTATCCGAGGTAAGCTGCGCCGCTGCTGCCCCGACCAGGAGGAGCAGAATAATTATGGGGATTCTCAGCTTCATCTAACACCACGCTTGGCAAATGCCTTTCATTACATTTGTGATTTTTATAGACTTACTCATCAACGTATAAAACAGTATTCCCTAAGCGATATATAAATTAGCATGACAAAGAGCCGTTGGTTATTGCAGATAGGTATATGTGCAGTTATAGCTTAAGGTAGCCGCAGGTGAAATGATTGGACCGGGAGAGAGCTTATCTGATTGCCACGCCATTTAAGAAGCGCGGAAAGAATAGCATGAAGATAAGTGATTTTATATTTGCCCTCTCGCTTGACCTTAAATGGGGTCCACCGGAGAAGGTAAGAGCGCTCCTCCGCGAGGCGGAAGCTGAAGGAGTGGTTTTGATTGCCGATGATATGGTGCATTCTTCCATAGACATGGGAAAGATGGAAATCCCTCTGGGATTCAAGCCTTCTTCTGAGGAAGGAGTCTTGGAAAAGGGCATCAGGCTGATCATTTCTCATACAGGTCTTAGCAAAAAAGAGACCATTGCCTTGGCCAATGAAAAGCAGGATTCTTTAGAGGGGCTGGTGGACCTGGAAGCTGTGGTTCTTCTAGTAGCCAGGGAGCAGGGACTCGATGTCAGCTCTCTGGCAGCCGAAGCTTATCAAAACCTGATTAATAAAATTGGCGAAGGCGAGGATTTATGACGTCCGCCAGGCTCCCTGCAAACAGAGAATTCCTCACATACGGAGAAGTTTTAGGGTGATTGTCTACGGCTGACGCTACTCTTTACGCACTGCTGGGGATTCCCAAGGAGCGCGCCGATGAGATTGCCAAAAAGGTGAGGGCGGCCTTCTCAGATTCAGAAAGCTCCGCAGATTGGATCCGGCGGCTGATTGATGAATTCGAAATAAGACAGGAAGAAGGAATCGTATTCGCCTGCGGCTGGTTTGCTGGAAGATATGCCGGAGTGGCCGAGGTGTTCAAAGTAGTTCAGTGGGAGATGGACAAGCTGGAGAAGGAAGAAAAGGACAAAGCAGAGAAGGATAAAATGTATCCTCCTTCAAACGGCTATGCATGACCAAAATTTTTAGCCTTTTTCTGGTAATCTTAATAATAATAATTAATTCGCCAATTACCCTTATTCCATTTTAATTCTAGTATTCAATTCTGATATTATTTTGGGCAATTTCCTTTCCCAAGACCGCAAAAACAGCCTTCTGGATTTCCTTGAAATGACCTTCTAGAACGCAAGCTTAATCTTCCTTGGACCAAAAGGGGATTTTGCTATGCCCCCCAGGATTTTATTTGCTACCGTTTATAGGAATGGTCCAGAACCGTACGACTATATCGGGGCCAATACCAGGTCGTGGTTTAGGTTCTACTGGCCCAGGATTCAATCCTTTGGACTTCGGTTCCTCAAGCAGAACATACCAGAGCTAGAGATTCTGGAATATCCCACCTGGGAAGAGTACCAGAAGAAGCTAGATCAGGGCTGGGATGTAGTTGGGCTCTCCTTCTATCTGAGCGAGACCCACGAGGCCTTGGAGATGGTAGATGCCGCCAGAGCGGCACACGTAGGAGAGGTGTGGGCCGGAAACTATGGGGCACTGACGCTGGAGATTCAAGAGAAGTTTGATCGGATCTTCGTGGGCTATTCGGAGCACCAGCTTGCTCCATACTTTGGCAGGGAGATCAAAGATATCATCCACCCGCCCCTGATTGAATATTTGAATACTCCTTTTGGAATCAAGCTGAATGTCTATGGGATCTTGTTCACTACTCGCGGCTGTCCCGTGGGCTGCAAGTTCTGCCAAACCCCGGTCTTCTGCAATAAGCCCACCGTCATATCATTGGAGAGCCTGGAGCGGGTCATTTCCTACTACAAGGAATACGGCATAAATGTGGTCTTGATCGAAGATGAGAATTTTGGATGCAACCGCAAGCATGCCGACAGGGTAGTAGAGCTTTTAGATAAGTATGAAATGGTCTGGGGGTGCATGGCCCGGGCAGATTATCTCCGAGGCAAGATTGACGAATGGGCGGAGATGAGGGCTAGGTTGGGGAAAAATAGTGTAGCAGGATTTGGGGGAGCAGCCATTGGCATAGAAAACTTGCATCAAGAGCGCCTGGATGCCATAAAGAAGAAAGAAGGGACCGAGGACATTTTGGATACTGTGCGCTTACTGCAAAAGTATGGTCTGGGCACGGTTGGCTATTATATGATCGGCTTTGAGGAAGATACACCAGAATCGCTTAGAGAGGATATCCCCAATCTGGCCGCGCTCAAGCTGGATATAACCCAGATCTGCGTTCTAACCCCCCTCCCCCAGACTCCTCTTTATAAAGAGATAGAAGAGAAATATGGAATCTGGGACCGCGATTACCATAACTACGATGGAAAACATCTAGTCTGGAACCACCCCCATATTAAACCACAGGAAATTCCCGGAATCCTGGATTGGTCCTTCAAGCAAGTTTATCCCTGGAGTGCGCCTCTGCGAACTTCGGCGCGGGTATGGGGCAATGCCTATCGTTATGCAGGCTGGAATGGAATCAAAGAAGTAGCCGCCTATATTTCGCGCGCCAATAAATTCGATTTCTCTCAAAGAAGGCTGTTGGAAGTAAGCTAAAAAAGCAAGAAGCCAAAAAATGAAGATACTACTGCTCTCCTCTCCGGTTGTCCAACCCGATTTTGATCGCATTGCCAGGTTGCCAAGCCTTGGGCTGGTCTCCTTAGCTGCTCATGTAGATGATTTATGCACTGTTCATGTTGCTGATATTCATGGATTGAAAAACCATAGGCAATACCTGCGCCGGATAGTAAATGGCTACGATTTGGTGGGCCTGACCGCCATGAGCTTTCAGTATCAAGAAGCCTTGGAGCTGGCCAAAATTGCCAAAGAGTCTGGTGCGCAGACGGTCTTCGGCGGCTACCATCCTACTCTGGCCTATCAGGAGATTGCATCGTCCCAAGATGCCAGGCTCATTGACTACATAGTGCGAGGAGAGGGTGAAGCCACCTTTCGGGAGCTTATCGAGGCCAAGATTGCAGGCCATGAACCAGAAGGCGTATTGGGCCTATCATTCCACGATAAAGAAGATAATGAGAAAATGGTCCATAATCCAGCCCGTCCGCTTTTGGATGCAAGCGGGATTGAGATGCCCAACCGGGACGTCCGGCTGCTCACCGAGGGATTCGAAAGCCTTGGCGTGCCTATTGATTCTGTGGAGACAAGCAGGGGATGCACCCAGGGGTGCAAGTTCTGCTCCATCAACCTGATGTACGGGCGGAAGTTTCGAAAATTCCCGTTAGAGCGTGTCATTGCCGATATTCAAGATGCGCAGGCTCATGGCGCAGGCTCAGTTTTTTTCCCTGACGACAACATAACTCTGGACGTAAAACGCCTAGAACTGCTTTGCCAGGCCATAATCGATGCCGGACTCACACACTTGCGATACAAAACCCAAGCCTCTGCATCCGGGATTGCCTCCAGCAAGAGGCTGGTGGACAAGATGGGCGAAGCTGGCTTTGACGGGATCTTCTTAGGCGTGGAGAGCGTGAACAAGAGGAACCTGCTGTTTCTAGGCAAGGGCAAGATGTCCGATGATGCCGAAAAGGCAGTCCAATATTTACATGATAATGATATTATTGTATCCACGGGCCTCATAGGCGGCAATCCAGATGATGACGCAGAGGACCTGTGGGAGAACTTCCGACTAGCCCGAAGGCTGAAAGTGGATATGCCAATCTTCTATATCTCTACTCCATATCCCAAAACTCAAATGCGAGCAGAGCTGGAGGAGATGGGCCTGGTCACGAATAACGATTTCACCAAGTACGATGGTCTACATGCCAACTGCAAGACCCGCCATCTAAGCGATGAAGAAATCCAGTATATCACCTGGGAGATGAACGCTCGCTATTACGATTGGGACTGGTTCAGGTACAACAAGGTAAAGCGGCTTTATCCGAAATGGTTTCTTCGCGAGACGCTGCGTCTCGCTCCATTCTATGGCCGTCGCAAGCTGACCCTAGCGCTTGGTTTGCGCAGCAAAAAGGACCTCTTCCAGGAAGATTTAAAGAGCGGAGAACTATGTAAGGGAGTGACTTAGAAGCTACGCCGTTTTTTAAAAAGTTATACCTTCTTGCTGCAGGATGATGATGAACACAAAATATATATAAGACAGAATGCCTCATTTATTTGGGATTAGCAGCAACTAACATGTAGCTTTCGTTGGGGGTATTTGATACGAAGAAGATATCTAGACCTATTGGCTTAATGCTAATAGTTTCCGGTTTAATTTGTCTTTGCTTGATAGGGGAATCAGCAGCAACGCAGCCAAATAATTCTTATCCTCTCAACAAAGTCAAAGAATTTCACTTCAATTTTATTCATCATATCCAGCAATCCGAGCCTTCGCTAGTTAAGCCCAAGCTCACTGGTAATGAGATCTCCTTCCCTCCTGCTTCGCAGCCTGAATCCGGATCAAAGAACTTCCTTTCATATTGCTCGCCTCAATCTGCTCCGATTGAGGAGAATGTAGCCATGAATTGTTCTCATCCAGATCAACAAGTGCAAGATATTCGGGCCTTTAATTCAAACAAGCAGAGGGTCATTCTTTTCGATGATGCTCAGAGCAGGGACACAGAGAATAATAGCCTGGAAAACTCCTTGAATATACATGTGCAAGGAAATGGCAATGGACAATCCAGTAGTAATGAGTGGTTGGATTCAAATTCTGATGATATGGGCATTGAGAATTTAGCGGACAATGAAGCTAGTTCCCAGCAACATGACAGTCCAATTGCTCATGAGAGCAGTGGCCCTAAAGGACAGCAGCTTTTTGGTAACTATTTGAACATAGATGTCAGCGGCATTAATGTTCAGGCCATAAATACAGTTCAAGGCGGAAGCGCAGTAGCCACTTCGAATATAGAAATAAAGCCTGTGCAGATCATCAACTGTCCGGACGAAGTCGAAGAGAAGCTTAAATGAGCCATGAATGTATCGAAAGAAATCCGGCCTGGCTGGAGAGATTCGATTTTCTACGTTCCCAAAGCGGATTCACTATACAAATGGATTTAAGATAAATATCTCCATGCTTTACGAAATATGACAAAGCTAGCGGAGAACTTAATTATTTCACAGTACAATGGCAATCATTACATAATCATCAAGACTAGATGATAAAAGAGATCAACATGGTAAAATCCCTTCCCGAGATCCTAGCGCGTATAGAAAAGGGTGAGGCTGTGGTTATGACCTCCCAGGAGGTCTGTGATCTGGTCAGAACTGGAGGGCAGGCTGATTTGCAGGATGTGGATGTCGTCACCACGGCCACCCGGGCAGTGATGAGCGGAACCTATGCGCTATTCTCATTTCCCGTTGCCGATCCCGGATCTTTTAGCCGGGCCGCGAAAGTTTGGCTCAATGGGATTTCTGCCCATGTGGGCCCTTGCCCTAACGAAAAGCTGGGTGTTGTTGATCTAATGGTTTTTGGGACGGCTCACAGCAGAAATAGACGTAACTATGGCGGAGGGCATCTCTTCCGCGATCTGGTAGAGAGGAAGCCCGTTATTGTGGAACTTGAGACGGATGAAGGAAAGACGTTGCAGGTTGATATTAGCTTGGACCAGATGCCCCATGCCAGACTTTATGGCACACGTCATGCCTTCAAGAACTACTATGCCTTTGTAAATCCCGGTGACAGTCCAGTCTCTACAATCTTTCATGCCCGACCTTTCGAGCCTCACTTTGGAGGGGCAACATTTTCTGGTTGTGGACAAATAAATCCCGTTAAAAATGATCCCCTCTTGGAGTCAATCGGAGTGGGCACCCGCGTCCTGATAAATGGCGCTGAAGGATTTGTAACCGGCCAAG
>JADDYB010000521.1_pt1 | contig 12121 bp, 8 predicted proteins | sample 8641941 | NCBI WGS metagenome assembly JADDYB01 (sample SAMN16275377, study PRJNA637457) | freshwater sediment metagenome | isolation source: Lake Kineret sediment | place: Israel: Lake Kineret | collected 2013 | reverse complement strand
CGTCCGCCTGCCGGTGCCCTGGCCGGCCCTCTGGCTGGCGTGCCTGGGGCGGGACGCGGCCAGCCGCCTGACCGGGCGCGCCCACATCCTGAACGGTACCGTGCCCCATGCGCTCCTGCTCGAGGTCTACACCGACGAAGGCGTCGGCACCATGATCGCCGCTGACGTGAACGGTGAGGTGGCGTGATGGGCGCATCGCTCGACCACGCGCGGGAACTCGATGCCGCCTGCGTCATGCAGACGTACGCCCGCAAGCCGGTCATGTTCGTCCGCGGAGAAGGTATGCGGCTCTACGACGACACCGGCCGCGAGCACCTCGACTTCGTCGCGGGCATCGGCGCCGTGAACCTCGGTCACGCTCACCCCGCGGTGGCCGCGGCCGTCGCGGAGCAGGCCGCGAAGCTCGTTCACGTGTCGAACCTCTTCTACGTCGAACACCGCGCAGAGCTCGCCTGTGACATCGTGCGGCTGCTCGGCGGGGGTATGCGGGTCTTCTTCGCGAACTCGGGAGCCGAGGCGAACGAGGGTGCGATCAAGCTGGCTCGCAGGTGGGCCCGGGACGCGAAGCCGGGGGCGTCGACGATCGTCACCACGCACCGCTCCTTCCACGGGCGCACGCTGGCCACGCTCGCGGCCACCGGACAGCCGAACAAGCAGGAGGCCTTCGCGCCGCTGCCCACGGGTTTCGTGCACACGCCGCTGAACGACATCCAAGGACTCGATGAGGCGCTCGACGACTCGGTCGCAGCCCTGCTGCTCGAGATCGTGCAGGGCGAGGGCGGCGTGTGGGAAGCGGACGCGGCCTATCTCGCAGAGGCTGAGCGGCTCTGCCGGGAGCGGGGGATCCTCTTCATGCTTGACGAGGTGCAGACGGGCTTCTACCGCACCGGCCCCGCGTTCGCTCACCAGACACACGGTCTCTCTCCCGACGTGGTGACGCTCGCGAAGGCGATGGCCAACGGCCTGCCGGTCGGAGCGCTCGTCGCTCGTGACGAGGTGGCGGCCGCATTTCGCCTGGGGGATCACGGGTCGACCTTCGGAGGCGGTCCCGTGGTATGCGCCGCGGGGCGGGCGACCCTTGCAGCGCTCGAGGCGGAGGAGCTGGGCGAGAATGCGAGGCGGTCGGGCGAGCATCTGCGCTCGGGACTCCGCGAGCTGGGCCAGCGGACCGGCCACGTCGCCGACGTCCGGGGTGCGGGGTTGATGTGCGGGTGCACTCTCGTGGGAGCCGAGGCGCCTGACGTCGCGGCACGATTGCTGGGCCGCGGCCTGGTCGTGAATCACATTGGAGCGGATATTTTGCGGTTTCTTCCTCCGCTCGTGTGTGGAACGTCCGAGATTGATACACTTCTGTCCTCACTCGGACAGGTCCTCGAGGAGGTGGCGGGGTGAACAACGAGGTCTTTCGGGGTCGCGACATCCTGAGCATGACCGATCTCTCGGCGTCCGAGGTGGCGCACGTGCTCGACGTCGCTGAGGCGCAGAAGCGCATGTGGGCGACGGGGATGAGAAAGGCGCCCCTCGGCGGGAAGACCGTGGCGCTCATCCTTCAGAAGCAGTCGCTTCGTACGCGCGTGAGCTTCGAGGTCGCCTGTCAGCGGCTTGGAGTGCATACCGTCGTGATGAGTGGCGAGGATGCCGCCTTCTCGCGCGGTGAGACCGTCCACGACACGGCGAAGGTGCTCGAGCGGTACGTCGACGCGATAATCATTCGAACCTACGCGCATGCGGTGGTGGAGGAACTCGCCTCCGAGACGTCGGTCCCGGTCATCAATGCGCTGACCGACGACCATCACCCCTGTCAGGGGCTCGCCGACCTGCTCACCATCCGTGAGAAGCTCGGGCGGCTCGCCGGTGTGAAGCTCACGTACGTGGGCGACGGCAACAACATGGCGAACACGTACCTGCTCGCCGGCGCCCTGACCGGCATGGACGTGATCGTGGCGAGCCCGGCGGGCTACGAGCCCTCGGCGCAGCTCGTCGCGAAGGCGAGCGTGATCGCGTCGCAGAACGGCGGCCGGGTTCGGGTGGTCAACGATCCCGTCGCGGCAGTTGCCGGCGCGGAGGTCGTGGTCACGGACACTTGGGCGTCGATGGGCCAGGAGGCGGAGCACGCGGCGAGAGTCGTCGCGTTCCAGGGCTTCCGGGTGGACAGCGCTCTGTTCTCCGCGGCCGCGCCCGAGGCGGTCTTCCTGCACTGCCTGCCCGCCCACCGCGGCGAAGAGGTGACCGACGAGGTCATGGACGGCCCGCGCTCATTGATCTTCGACGAGGCGGAGAACCGCCTCCATGCCCAGAAGGCCCTGTTGTCGCTCGTGCTCGGGTGATGCAACGGAAGGAAGCGTGATATGAGAAAGCGACGTGAGAGGCAGGATGCGATCAGGCGTGTGGTCCGCGCAGAGAGGGTCCGGACGCAGCGCGCGCTCGTCGACCACCTCAAGGAGACCGGCTACGTCTGCACGCAGGCAACGGTCTCGCGCGACATCACGGAGATGGGTCTCAAGAAGCTTCCTGAGGGCGTGTACGTGCTTGCAGAGGACCTGCACCTGCAGCGCATGGTGAGCGATCTAGTCATCGACGTGAAGAGCTCCGACAACCTGGTACTCGTCAAGGCCCAGGCCGGCACCGCGCCCGGCGTGGCGGCCGCGCTGGATGCGGCGGACATCACGGGCATTCTCGGAAGCGTGTCCGGCGACGACACGATCCTCGTCATCACCGAGGGACGCGAGCAGGCCTTGGCGCTGATTGACACGCTCGACAAGTTCCGCGGTGCCTGAGGGCGCGACACCACGTGACCACCCGGCCGCACCACACTCGGCCGTGACGACGAGAGGAACGGTATGACCCGCGAGAAGTGCGTGCTGGCGTATTCAGGAGGCCTCGATACCTCGGTGGCCATCAGGTGGATCCAGGAACACAAGGACATGGACGTTATCGCGCTCGCGATCGACGTCGGTCAGGAGCGCCAGGACCTGGAGTTTGTCCGCACGAAGGCGCTCGGTATCGGAGCGATCGAGTCGGTCGTCAAAGACGTGCGCGAGGAGTACGTCGAGGAGTACCTCTCGAAGGCGTTGAAGGCCAACGCCCTGTACGAGAACAAGTATCCGCTGGTGAGCGCGATGTCTCGGCCCATCATAGTGAAACACCTCGTCGAGGAGGCGCACCGGCACCAGGCGCGCTTCATCGGCCACGGTTGCACGGGGAAGGGCAACGACCAGGTCCGCTTCGAGGTCGGCATTGCCGCGCTCGATCCTGACCTGCAGATAGTCGCTCCGGTGCGCGAGTGGGACTTGAAGACCCGCGAGCAGGAGATGGAGTGGGCCGAGGCCAGGGGTATCCCGGTCCCGACTACGAAAGAGAACCCGTACTCGATTGACGACAACCTCTGGGGACGCGCGATCGAATGCGGCGTGCTCGAGGATCCGTGGGTCGAGCCGCCGGCGGACATCTACACGCTCACCAACGACGCCCGGGGCGAGCTCTGCGGGGAGCCGGAGTACGCAGTCATCAGTTTCGAGCAGGGTGTACCGGTCGCGCTCGACGGCGAGCTCATGAGCTTCCACGAGATCATCAACGCGATGAACGAGATGGCGGGCAAGCACGGCTTCGGTCGTATCGACATGATCGAGAACCGCCTCATCGGCGTGAAGTCTCGCGAGATCTACGAGGTGCCCGGCGCACTGACGCTCATAACCGCGCACAAGGCGCTCGAGGACCTCTGCCTCGAGCGGGAGGTGTTGCACTACAAGCTCGGTATCGAGCAGAAGTGGGCCGAGCTCGTCTACAACGGCATGTGGTTCTCGCCACTCAAGGAGGCGCTCGACGGGTTCATCGAAACGACACAGCAGCTCGTCACCGGCGACGTGCGCCTGCGCTTCTTCAAGGGCTCATGCGTCACCGTCGGACGGCGCAGCCCCTACTCGCTCTACGATTACAACCTCGCGACCTACGACGAGGCCGACTCGTTCGACCACAAGGCGGCGAAGGGCTTCATCGACCTGCACGGTCTTCCCGTGAAGGTGTGGGCACGCCAGCGCCGCAAGGTCGGCAAGGAAGGCGAGGTCTAACCACATGTCCATCGGCGGCTCGGAGATCGTCCTGCTTGTCGTCATAGTGGTCGTGCTCTTCGGGCCGACGATAGCTGCGTTCTGGCTCGGGTTCACGCTGGGCAAGAAGAAGTCGTCCGCGCCGACCGCAGGTTCCCCTTCAGCTCCCGCCGCGACGTCGGCGGCAGAATCGAAGCAGCCCTCCGAGGAGACCGCCGATGAGTGACGCCAAGACGCCCTGGGGCGGGCGGTTCGAGAGCACCCCGAACGCGTTCTTGACCGAGTTCGGGGCGTCGCTCCCAGTCGACTCCCGCATGTGGGCCGAGGACATACGCGGTTCGATCGCGCATGCGCGCATGCTCGCACAGCAGGACATCATCTCCGAAGAAGACGCGGACGCGATCGAGGCCGGGCTCTCGGAGATCTACCGCGAGATCAAAGCCGGCAGCTTCGAGTGGCGCATCGCCGACGAGGACGTTCACATGGCCATCGAGCGCGTGCTCACCGAGCGCATCGGACCTGCCGGGGCGCGGCTCCACACCGCACGCAGCCGCAACGACCAGGTCGCCACGGACACGCGGCTCTACGCCAAGTCACGCGCGCTCGATCTGGCGCACCGCGTGGTGTGCCTGCGCAACGCTCTCGTCAGCAAGGCCAAGCAGCACGCGGGCGTCATCATGCCTGGCTACACGCACCTGCAGCGAGCACAGCCGGTCCTCTTCAGTCACCATCTGCTCGCATATCAGCAGATGCTCGCGCGCGACTTCGTCCGCATCCGGCACGCGTTCGAGACAGCCGACGTTTCACCGCTGGGCAGCGCCGCCCTCGCGGGCACGACATTCGACCTCGACCGCAGCTACGTCGCCACGCGCCTGGGTTTCTCGGCGGTCAGTGCGAACTCGATGGACGCGGTCTCGGATCGCGATTTCCTCCTCGACCTCGTGTACGCGTGCGCCGTGTGCCAGGTGCACCTGTCTCGGCTCGCCGAGGAGCTCATCCTGTGGTCGAGCGGGGAGTTCGGCTTCATCACGATGTCGGACGAGTTCTCGACGGGCTCGAGCATCATGCCGCAGAAGAAGAACCCCGACTTCGCCGAACTCGTGCGCGGGAAGACGGGGCGCGTGGTCGGAGACCTCACCGCGATGCTCGTGACACTCAAGGGCCTTCCGCTCGCGTACAACAAGGACATGCAGGAGGACAAGGAAGGCGCTTTCGACGCGATCGACACGCTTGCCGGGTCCCTGCGCGCGATGAGTGGCATGGTCGACTCCTTCACCGTGAACGAGGAGCGGATGCGTGAGGCGGCTCGAGGCGGCTTCATGGCCGCTACGGACGTCGCCGACTACCTGGTTGGCAAGGGAGTGCCGTTCCGGGAGGCTCACGAGGTTGTGGGCCGTCTCGTGCTGGCATGCGAGAATCAGGGCCGGACGTTGCAGGACCTGAGCGTCGACGAGTGGGCCTCACACGACAGGCGCCTGGGTCCGGACGTCTTGGAGGCGGTCGACCTGGACGCGATCGTCGCGCGGCGGGTGAGCGAGGGCGGCACGGGTCACGATGCCGTGAGCAGCGCGCTGGAGGACGTCGCGCGCGGTCTCGCGGCTGACGAGGCGTGGCTGGAAGAGGCTGGGCGCTAGCCCGAGGCCCGCGCCGTTCGAAGGTCAGGGTGTCGGGCTGGTCTCGCCCGAGCCGGGGGGTTCCTCCGGTGGGGTTTCCGGTTCCTCGGGCTCCTCTTCAGGCTTCGGTCCCTTGGACACGACGAGCGTGATCTTGCCGTTCTTGGACTTCTGCTTGATGACCGTGCCCTTCTTCTTGTCCGAGTACACGTACTCCACGCTGAACTTGCGACCCCCGAGCTTGGACTCGGCCTTGTCCAGCGACATCCCGGTGACCTTCGGCGGTCTGCTGACCGGGATGTGGAACTTCGACGGTGTGTACTTCGGGCGCCCCACCTTGGGGAAGTTCAGTACCTTCTTGCCCTTGAGGGCCTTCTTCATATAGGCACCCCATATCGGTGCACAGACCGTGCCGCCGAACGCCCGCGAACCGTTCACATAGATCGGCTTCTCCGTGCGGTGACCCACCCACACGGAGGTGACGAGTTGGGGTGTGTAGCCTACGAACCAGACGTCACGGTAGTTCTGGCTCGTGCCCGTCTTGCCGGCGGCCGGCCGCCCGATCCGCGCGCGCGTGGCGGTGCCTCCGCTGATCACACCGCGGAGCACTTCGGTGGCGGCACCGGCCACCTCTTTGTCGAGTGCCCGCTTGCCCTTCTTCTTCGCCTTGAAGAGCACCGTGCCGTTCGGGTCTTCGACCTCCTTGATCACGATGGGTTCGTGGTGGATGCCCCCGGCTGCGAGCGTTCCGTAGGCCGAAGCCATCTCGAGAGGCGTGACGTTCTTGGATCCCAGCGCGATGGAGGGGTAGGCGGGGAGTTCGGTGACGATGCCCATGCGCTTCGCCACCTTGGCGACCTTCTTTGCGCCGATCTCCCAGATCACCCGGGCGAAGACGGTGTTCACCGATGCCCTCGTGGCGCTGGACAGTGAGATCACGCCGCGGCCGCGGCCTTCGCTGTTGGAGACCACCCACGGGCGCGGCTTCGTGGGGATCGCCGCTGGAGACGACGAGTCCACCATGAAGGAGGGGGGCATGCCCTCCTCAATCGCCGTGACCAGGACGAAGGTCTTGAACGCCGAGCCGGGTTGCCGGTGCGCCTGTGTGGCGAGGTTGAACCGGTTCTTGTGGTAGTCGCGGCCGCCCACTAGCGCCTTCACGTACCCGTTGCGGGGATCGATCGAAACCAGCGCGCCTTCAGGACCGCGGTTGCCGAGCCGGTCGTAGACGGCGTCTTCGGCGTACTTCTGCATCTTCGAGTCGAGCGTCGTCGTGACCTTGAGCCCACCCTTGAAGACGACCGCGGGGCTGAACTTCGCCTGCAGCTCCTTCTTCACGTGAGCGACGAAATACGGCGCCGAGTAGATGCCGTCCTCCGGGTCCTTCGCACGCTTGAGCTCGAGCGTGACGTTCTGCGCGTCCAGCATCTCATCACGCGTGATGTAGCCGTTCTTGTACATGTCGAGAAGCACTTCGTTGCGGCGCGCGATCGCCCCGTCGGGGTTGTCATACGGATCGAGCCGGCTCGGCTGTTGGGGCAGGCCGGCGAGGAGAGCGGCCTGTGTGAGGGTGAGATCGTCCGCATCCGTCGCGAAGTAGGTGCGGGAGGCGGCCTGCGCGCCGTAGGCGCCATCACCGAAGTAGACAGCGTTGAGATACATCTCAAGGATCTCACGTTTCGAGTAGCGCTTCTCGAGCTCCATGGCGAGATATGCCTCTCGCACCTTGCGTGCGAGAGAGATCTCGGTGCGCTCGTTGAGAAGTATCGTGTTGCGGATGTACTGCTGGGTGATCGTCGAGGCGCCCTCTTCGCCGAACCCCTCAGTGAGGTTCACGAACACCGCGCGCACCAGGCCGATCGAGTCGACGCCGTTGTGCTCGTAGAAGCGCTGGTCCTCGACCGCGACGACCGCGTCGACCAGGTCGGTTGACATCTTGGAGATCGGGACGATGCGCCGGTTCTCCAGATAGAGGCGGGCGAGCAGCTTGCCGTCGGCGGAGAAGATCTCCGTCGCGCGCGCGACGTCGAACGCGCCGGGCGCGTCGGGATCGGGGAGGTCCTGGAGCCAGGACTGCGCGAGAGCGAACCCGGTCGCGACACCGAAGATACCGAGGGCGAGCAGGACGACCAGCGCAGCGACGGCAGCGCGCATCAGCACGCCGGCGACGTGGTGCTTCCTTCTGCGTCTGAGTCTCTGGCGGCGGGTCGACATCGTTCTCCACGGATGGGATGTGGCCTAGTGCTACATTGTGGCGCATCGGCACGCGTCGCGCGTGTCAGGTGTGCAAGCGTCACGCAGCCGTTCCCGGAGAGGAAGCGATGTCCAGGACTCCCACACGCATTCCTGAGCTGCTATCGCCGGCAGGCGGTCATGAGGCGCTGAGGGCCGCGGTCGCGAACGGCGCCGACGCGGTCTATCTCGGTGTGGAGCGGCTCAACGCGCGAAGGGGTGCCCGGAACTTCACGCTCGATGACCTGGCGCGGGTCTGCACCTTCGCTCACCTGCGGAGGGTCCGTGTCTACCTGACCACCAACGTCGTCGTTCTCCCAGACGAGATGGCCGATGCACTCGACCTCGTCGACCGGGCGTGGGCATCGGGTGTGGATGCCGTAATAGTGCAGGACCTCGGGCTTCTGCGATGCATCCGGGAGACGCTACCCGACGTGCGGGTCCACGCGTCGACGCAGGTGAACACCCACGCGCCGTCTACGTTGACGGTACTCGCATCGCGAGGCTGCTCGCGGATCACGCTGGCCAGAGAGATGGCAGTCAGCGAGATCGCATCACTCGTGGCCGCCGGACGAGCATGTGGTGCGGAGGTCGAGTCCTTCGTGCACGGGGCGCTCTGTGTCTGCTACTCGGGTCAATGCCTGCTGTCCTCGCTCGTCGGTGGCAGGTCCGCGAACCGCGGTCAGTGCGCCCAGCCATGCCGGATGACCTACCGCCTAATCGGGGAGTCCGGCCCGGTGGACACCGTCGCCGGCGAGCACCTCTTGTCGCCGAAGGACCTCGCCGGCATCCACCATCTTCCCGAACTCGTTAACGCCGGGGTGGGCTCGCTCAAGATCGAGGGGCGGATGAAGTCCGCCGAGTACGTGGCGTTGGTCACGAGTGTGTACCGTGCAGCCCTCGACCGGGCTGCCGCTTCCCCGGACTTCGCCGTGCGCGAAGGCGAGGAAGCGGTTCTCTCCGAGGCGTTCAGCAGGGGGCTCTCGCCGGCGTATCTGGTGGGCGAACGCGGCAACGCGATGATGAGTTATCAGCGTCCCAACAACCGCGGCATACCGGTCGGCAGGATCGTCGCACTGAAGGGCCGGGTGGCGACGCTGGCGCTCGAGACCGCGCTCGATTCCGCGGACACGATCGAGGTCTGGACTTCGCGGGGCAGGTTCGCTCAGGAGGCGGGTGCGCTAGGGATCGGCGGCCCCCCACAGGCGTCCGCGCCCGCCGGCGCTCGTGTCGAGATCGAGTTGCAGGATCACGCCGCCGTGGGAGACAGGGTGTTCCGCGTCAGGAACGCGGCGCTCGCCCAGGCGGCGACGAGGACGTTCGAGTCCGCGAACGACTCCGCATCTGTCGCGGTGGACTTCCGGGTGCGCGTCGTCATCGGGGAACCCGCGCAGGTGACCGCGCTGGACGGCGAAGGCCGCACCGGGACCGGCACGGGCGCGACGGTCGCGCAGGCGCGGACACGGGCCGTGACGGCCGAGGACCTCATCGAGCACGTTGGGCGCTTGGGCGGGAGCGGCTTCGAGGCGCGCTCGTTCGATGTCGTCCTCTCTCCGGGCGCGGGCATCGGCTTCTCTGAGCTGCACAGACTCAGGCGAGAGGCTCTCGCGGACTTGGAGCGCGCCGTGATCGAGCCGTGGGCGGGCCGGAGCGTGCGCGGGGCGGCGCCCCCGGCACTTGACCGGCGAGCCTCAGGGCGCGCGGTCGTGCCGGTGAGGATCGTCGTCGTCGCGGGCAGCGAACGGGTCGCGCGTGCGTGCCTGGAAGCGGGCGCGGACGAGGTACACCTCGACCACCGCGTGCTGAGAGAGCCCGCTCCCGGTCTCGTCCCGCTGCTTCCGCGCATCTGCCACGAGCAAGAGGAGCCCGAGGCACTCGCGGCCGTGCAGGAAGGTCACCCTGCGGTCGCGGCGACGCTGGGGACGCTGGTGGCTTCGGCGGCGGCCGGCGCCGACGTGGAGGCGCACTGGTCGCTCAACGCCACGAACGCGTACGCGGTCGCGGAACTCGCCGAGCTCGGGGCGTCGTTCGTCTGGCTCTCTCCGGAGCTGTCGCAGGGCCAGATCACCGAGGTCGCGCGACATGCGGCGGTCCCCGTCGGCATCTCAGTGATGGGGCCCCAGGAGGTCATGGTCACCGAGCACTGCGTCCTCATGGCCGAGGGTGAGTGCGACCGCGACTGCGCGCGTTGCACCCGCCGCCGGTCCGAGAAGTGGCTGCTCGACCGCAAGGGTTACCGCTTCCCCGTGCGCACGGACCCGTCCGGTCGCAGCCACGTCTACAACTCGGTGCCGCTGGATCTGCTCGGTTCGATCGATGAGGTACTCGCGACCGGCGTGGCGGCGGTGCGGTTGGACCTGGAGCTGCTGACCGCAGAGGACGCCGCAGCCCAGACGCGCCTGGCCAGGGCCGCTCTCGACTCGGGGAGCGGCAAGGCGTCGCCGAAGGCGCCCGGCGCGCGGACGACGACCTCGGGGCACTTCTTCAGGGGCGTGGGGTGACCTGCGCCGATCTCACCGCACGGTGAGCATCCGGGTGATCGAGCCTTGCCCTCCGCGGTCGTCGGTGACCCAGAGAGTCACCTCGTACCTGCCCGGCGTGGCCCATGTATGTGATACCGACTTGCCGTTTCCGGTGGACCCGTCGCCGAACTCCCACAGGTAGCCCACGATCTCCCCATCATCGTTGGATGAAGAGCCGTCCAGGGTCTGCGGTTTGCCGGCACGGGTGTCGGTGGGCGCTGCGAAGATGGCGACAGGGGGGGCGTTGGCGCCCGCGCCGGTGCTCACGTTGAGTCTGACGGTGTCCCCGGGCTTGAGAACCGTTCCGGCGGCAGGGGACTGCTCGGCTACGATGCCCGAGGCGACGTTCGGGAAGACACGTTCCGTCACGGTCGCCTTGAGACCGGCCGTCTCGAGTGCGGACAGGGCATCCTCCTTCGTCTTGCCGATCAGGTCGGGGACCCGGACTTCGGGAGGTCGCACGTGCGCGGTACATGATTCAATGTGGCTGTCCTTCAGGACGAGTGCCTTGAAGGGGTCGGGGCAGTATGGAGTGACCGAGCCGCCCGTCTGCGAGCACAGTTCGACGCGCGTGAGGCCCTTCGGCCGCTTGAACGCGGTCTCCGGCTCGTCCTCAAGTGCCTTCTTCATGAAGCGCGCCCAGATCTGCGCCGGGAACGAGCCTCCCGTGACGCGCCTGCCGTGTACGGAGGTCATCTCCCGCTGCGAGTCCGGATACCCCACCCAGACCGCTGTGGCCAGATCCGGCGTATAGCCGACGAACCATGCGTCGCGGTACTGCTGCGTGGTGCCTGTCTTTCCTGCGGCAGGTCGACCGATCTGCGCAGCTGTGCCGGTGCCTCGCTTGATGACGCCGCGCAAGATGTCCGTTGCGAGGTACGCGACGGCTGGGTCGAGCGCCTCTACAGCGTTGGCCTCGGCTTCTTCGAGGACCTTGCCTGACGCGTCGCTGACTTTGGCGATCGCGTACGGCTCAGCATGGGTCCCACCCGCTGCCAGCGTCGCGTACGCTTCGGCCATCTCCAAGGGGGACACGCCTCTCGAGAGTCCTCCCAGGGCGATGGCGGGCACCTCGTCCACCTCGGTATCGATGCCCAGGGTCTTGGCCATCGCCGCGACCTTGTCGGCGCCGACCTCCATGATGAGTTGGGCGAACACCGCGTTCACCGACTTCTCGGTCGCCTTTCGAAGGCGCATCGTGGCGCCCTTCTTGCCCGAGACGCCCGTCACACTCCAGACCTTGCCATCGACCGGTATCTTGATCGGTCCGGACGTGTACGCCTTCTCGGGGCTCACTCCGGCTGCGAGTGCGGTGACCAGCACGAACGGCTTGAACGCCGACCCGGGCTGCCGCCGCCCCTGCACCGCGACGTTGAACTGCTGCTTCTCGAAGTCGCTGCCGCCCACCATCGCGATCACCTCGCCGGTGCCGGGCCTGATCGCAACGAGGGACGCCGAGGGGTCGCCCTTCTCGTCGAGGATATCCTCCGCCGCCTTCTCCGCCGCCTTCTGGGCGGACAGGTCGAGTGTCGTCTCGATCCTCAGCCCGCCCCGGTAGACCCGCCGCTCCCCGTACCGCGCCAGCAGCTGTTCTTTGACCCACTCGACGAAGTACGGAGCCGCGGCCGTCCGGGGTTTGATGCCTGCGAGTTCTATCTCGGCGGCGGAGGCCTCTCCCGCTGCGGCCCCGTCGATGTATCTCTGCGCG
>JADDYB010000520.1_pt1 | contig 12136 bp, 20 predicted proteins | sample 8641941 | NCBI WGS metagenome assembly JADDYB01 (sample SAMN16275377, study PRJNA637457) | freshwater sediment metagenome | isolation source: Lake Kineret sediment | place: Israel: Lake Kineret | collected 2013 | reverse complement strand
TCTTCCCATAAATCAAAGTTACAAATAAAGTTTACAAATGCAAACTAAAAAGGCTTATTAGTTTCATTTCTTCACAACAAGTATAAAAAGTTTGGTTTTACATTCTTTGCATTGATACACCTTGTCTGGGCATCTTTCGGGCTTGATTAACGCCCCAGAGCATATTGGGCAGTGGTTCATAGTTTGCTTATCCATTGGTTGTAAACTTGTTCTGCTATCTTGGCGGTCATTAGTGGTGGAACGGACATTCCGATAAGGTAATTTGGTTTATTGTCAAGAAAGTTGTAGTCCTTTGGATAACTGCCACACTCACAAAGCTCATCAAAGTTTCGGTAACGTGGGTAATCGAAAAGGCAGCACTGGTCATTTGCTATAATAGTGTTTATAGTTCCCGTGTTGTATATGAATTTAGTGCCAAAATGCAAAAACTTTTTACCAAACTCTCTTTCATTTATTATCTCAAAACTCAAATCACCATCTTTTCTTAAATCCCATATTTTCTTCATTTCCCCACTTAATGGCCTATCGCAATAATCGTGAAAAATCTCTTTAAAAGGTATCTCCCTCTCATCAAACTCAAGCGTCAATTTTGGAAGCCTTGTAAAGAAGTCAACTTGCTCCATAAATGGTTCGCATAGGTCTTTTCTTAAAGCAATAAAAAACACCCTTTCCCTTCGTTGCGGTACGCCCATTTTACTGGCATCAAGCAAAAAGTGTTGAACCACATAACCAGCCTTATCAAATGCCTCGTAAATCTTAATCACATAGTTCTTTGCCTCGCCAAGCAATAAGCCTTTGACATTTTCTGCAATCACTACCTTTGGTTGTAACCTTTCGGCCAAGTCAATGAAGTCAAAAAACAAGGTGTCTAAAACTTGTTCAGCTTGACCTTCTCTAAATTTCTTTTCCTTCCCCCAATCGCTTTCCCTGTTACCAGCCATTGAAAAGCTACTGCAAGGCGGTGAGCCATCTAAAATGTCAAGGTTAAACAATTCTTCGGGCAAGTCATCCCTCAGCTTAAAGGTTTGTATGCCTTCAAGGAATGAGTATTTAGGGTTATGGTTTGTTACATACGCCTTCATCATCTTTGGGTCAATTTCGTTGCAACCAATAACATCAAACCCGGCAAGTTTGTATCCCATAGTTGAGCCTCCACCACAAGCAAAGCAAGAAAAAACCTTGCCTTTGTCTTTAGTAAAAGTTGCGTCTTTAAGTGTCCAATTATAGTTCACAACAATCCGTTATTTTTAGATTTAATTGGCCGAGAGGCAAACTCATTAGCATACCTTTCATAAACACCACGCAAAGTAACATTTATTTCTTTGCCATCAAACTTTCTGCCTTCAAACCTGCCGGCAAGTAGTCTATCCGCCACGTTCATCTCTATGCCCATTCTATTCAAGATGCAGCATATCTTAAAAACGTATAGGTTTCGCTGGCCGGGCCGAAAGGTTATGCCTGTATTCTGCACTCCCTTTTCAGCTATCCTTAACGCATCATCTACACCCCTTACCTCCATAGGGTTAAAGTAGATAGGCTTTTCCTCTGGCATAATGGGTGGCGTGTAGGTGGGAGCTTCAAGGTTTAGGTATGCTTCCGGATCGTAGGACAAGTTACACTGTTTGTTTACAGGCTTTCCGGCTTTGTCGGAAAGGCCGAAGGCAAACTCTCTATCAATACACTCCCATGCCCACTTGTGATGGTGATTGTCCTTTGGGATAGCTGTCTTAAAGCCAATCTTAACTCCTCCCCTTGGGGAGCGGAAAAGAAATAAAACGTATGTTGTGTCAAGGTGGGATAGTACCCTTTCGGCGCGTTGTTTTCCATCAATGTCTAAGTGTATAATTCCTGAATGTTTAACCAAGTTTTCAGCCTTCTTCCCCCCAGAAAACACCCCAGAGGGGAAAAAGGCCGGAAGCATCATCTTCGCAGCATCAGCCTCTTCCTTTTTCATCTTCCTAATTGCACCAATCCTATCCCTCATAGCATCACTTTTAATATGCCCTATGATAGTCTTGATATGCACAGGCTTTCCCTCTATCTGGTAATTGTCTTGGAGAACGGTGCAAATCATATCATCACCGGCATAAAGTACAAGGCAACATCTCCCTTAATAATTCCTACCACTCGGTTATCTGCTTGGAAGCCAATAGTAGCCTCACCAATCATTCCCACAGCTTGAAGCAACTGCTTACCATTCAACCCAACAACATTCTCTTCCAGCAAGCCATCAAAATCTTCCTCATAGTTCTTGCCAAAGTCAATATCTTCTGAGGACACTTTACCCTTACCAATCCTAACAAGGGAAGTGGCTTTCGGGCTGAAAGATATACACCTTTCCACCGCGCCCAAAAACTCAGGTAAAGAAACCTCACAAAGTATTGGGTACTCTTTGATAATCACGCTCTCAATAACCTCTAATTTCATTGGGTTGTCGGCAGTACGCACAAACAAAGAAGTAATGCCATCGCTAAACTGCTGCCACTTTTCAGAGGCACCAACATTTACCATGCCTTGCATGCTCGCAACCACTGGGATATACCTTGGGGTAATGCCTACAATCTTGCCATCGTTTTCCTCAACCCTATCAATGTCTTTGATAACTGCAAGGTAAACGCTATACGCGTTGGTGGCATAGCAATACACCTTATCCCTTCGGGTTTGAAGGTTTACCTGGCACATTTGTGGCCGGAGGTCATCGTTACCGGCAAACCTGCCAGCTAATGAAAGGTGCGAAACAAGGTCTTTGACTGGCTCGGAGAATAAAGGCTCTGCCAAGGTATAGTCAAAGGATAGTGCAGCAGAACTATCTTGGAGGGGCACTTGGCCTTTACCTCTACCGCTTTTGAAGTATAGCACATCGGAAGCGGTAAGCTCTATCTCTTCGGCGCTTCCCTTATTTGCGATTGTTTCAAGGTCATAGTATGAAACATAAAAGTCGTTGGGAATGGTGTCGGGGATAGCCTCAATGTTAATCATTATGGCAGCATCTAAACCAGCACAGGATATTGTCCTGTCTGTTACCCTCAGCCAAGAAGTTGCTGGGGCGGTGCTTTTTGCTTTTGCTACTGGTGCCAAGGCTGCCAAGGCGTTTTTCAGTTGTGTTCGGGTTACTCTCATTTTTTTATGTAATTGTATATTTCCTCAAAGATATTTTCCTTTTTCATATTATATGGCTTCCCATCAATAATTTTATCAATGTCTTCCATTTTGTTTCCCATTAAGTTCCAGATATGCTCATCAATAGTATCTTTTACAAGTATGGTATAGATGTTCACTGGCTTAGTCTGGCCGGCACGATACACCCTACTCACTGCCTGGGCGAAGTCGGTAGGTACAAACGCCCAATTTAAGAAGAGTACATCGGAGGCGTTTTGAAGCTCAATAGAAGTACCTGCTGCCCTCATATTGCCAATGAATACTTTGCACCTATTATCTCCGGTAAACCTTCTGATAATGTCGCCACGCTTCTCTGTTGAAACGCTCCCATCAATGTAGGCCGCCGAAGGGTATAATTTATACACCTCTTGCAAAGGGGCAGTATAACTACCAAACACCACAGCCTTCTTCCCAGCCTCAATGATATTGTCAATAGTTTCCTTAATGATTGGCACTTTGGCTAGGGAGATAATGCGATTAAGGGAATGGATATTGTTTTCAAGCTGCTGCCTGGTCCTAACCTCTTCCTCGCAGATTCTTTTAATCTCAGCCTCGTATTGTTCTAGCCATTGGCCATCACCCTTCACACTATAAAGCACATAGTTTTTCTTAGGCATATCCCAGCAATCCTCTAGCCTATACCTTACCATAAAGTTTGCCATTTCCTTTCTTAGCTGGGGGATATTCTTCGCCCCTTTAACCTTAAAGCCATCTTTCTCTAGGAACTTTAGGTCAAACTTTAACTTGTTGGAGCCAAGAGGGTGGCCGGAAAGTTTAAGGTACGCAAAGAAATCATCTGCCCTATTTGTGTTAGGTGTGCCAGAGGCAAAGGTAATGTGTGCATCAGAGCCTTTAAGGATAGCCTTCACCGCCTTAAACCTTTGGGTTTTGGTACTCTTAATCCGTTGGCACTCGTCCAAGATAATGTGCTTTATGCCCTTGCTTCTAAGGTAGTCAACACTCCTATGCAATAAGTCATAGTTGATGATGATAAACTTTTCGTTTAAGGCTTGGATAAAGTGCCGGCGCTGGGAGTACACTACGGTAAACTCAAAGGAGTTAAACCCCCATTGTTCGCTGAGAGATGTTACCCAGTTGTCTTTGGCACTGGCCTCACAAACTATTAAAGTTGGGTAGAGGTTTCTGTACTTAGACTTCATGATGGTGGTAATGGTTTTGCCTGTGCCTTGGTCTAGGGCTGCTAGGGTGTGCTTGTTGGTACAGGCAAACATTAGGGTGTCTATTTGGTGGTGGCGTAGCTTCCTGCCGTTGAGGGGGAATAGGGAGTGTACCTTGGCATCAAACATCTTGTACAGTTTAGCGTACATACTTTTTAGCTTTTCGGCGATTATGGTCCCTTGGGGGGACTTCCAATCTATGCCACGATCTTCAAGGAGATTCTTTACCGCTTCTTTGCGGAGCGCCGAAAGGTTTCCCTTCCAATAGGCTTTCCCTCCCACCACAACCTTAGTCATACCATACAGCTCTGCATAATACTCCCCCTCCCTATACTCTAGATATAGGTTTCCATTCTCCTTTAAGTGCATCATTGATTAAAAAACTTATCTAGTATTTTGTAGGCGTTAAACACTGGCCGGAGGTTTCTTGACAGCTCTTCAATCTTCCAGTTGTTTTCTTCAATCATTTCCGCAGCGCTAGTAAGCGCCGAAAACATAAGCTCATAAGTTTCACTGGAAGCGGTAAACGACCACTTATCCTCCTTGATAAACACTAAATCTGTTCCTGTGGCAATGAAGTGAGCCCCATCACCTTCATGGTCTAGGCATACCTCACCATCAAAACGGTAAGTGCCATAGCCATCAACTTGAAGGTAGCCATTCTCAAAGATAATGGTGGCGGTCTGTGCCCCCTTGAGAAAAAGAAAGGTGTTGTCATCGTCAAAGTGAATTGTTACCTCAGTGCTGTACTTATACACATCGGTAAACTCTTGGCTGGTTAGGATATGGATTCTCATAGCAATTCTTCAGTAAATTTAATTTCTACGCCCTCTTCCACGTCCCAGCCAACCTTTTCAAAGATAAGCTGAATATCGTCTCCGGCCAAATCAATAATCCTTTCAAAGGTGTCTTTGTCCATTGAGTTCATGTCTAGTTTCATAACCCTAAAGTTAGAGCCTAGCGCTCGGAAGATATGGAAGCCTACCTCGTATATCTTGGCAGTGTTTATTTGCCCTTCTTCAAACGGCAGGCCATCTAAATACACGCCATCATCATCAAAGCTCAGACCTTCAACTGGCAGGGAGCTGCTTGAGAGTATCTCTGCCTTTTCCCTGTCTATGTCGGCAAGTTTGTTTGTTAGGGAAACACTTGCCTTTTTGTAGTGTTGGAGTTCTTGGTGTTGGGAGATGAGAGCCTCTTGGGTTTTTACTTTGGCGTTATGCTCTTCGGCGGCCTTTAGCTTTTCGGAAAGGTGTTCCACCGAAGGCTTCTCCCTTTTCTTTAGCCAAGCATCAGCCTTTTCAATCTCTGCTTTTAGGGTTTCGTTTTCAAGTTCTAATGCCTTAATCTTTTCCCGATAGCCCTCAATCGCCGAAAGGTTATCATTCAACTTATCCAGCCTCTCCGCCTTACCACTCTCCGCCCTAACATAAAGCTCAACCTCTTTCCCTACATTCTGCATCTGGGAATAAATCTCTGAGGTATCAATAGCCTTCAACATCTCCCCCAGCTCTTGACCTTTAAGTTTCCCCTCATACTCGGCAACCTTTCGGTTAACCTCTGTACGATCATCATAAGCCTTTTTCCTTTCAACATCTAATATGTCTAACTCTTTCTTTTTCCCAGACAAAGTTTTAAGAAGCTCAATTTGCTCGTTTTTCTTGCGCCTAAGGAAGTTTTCAACCACGTCAAAGGAGATAGTGCCAAGCATCTGCCGAAAAGCCTTTATACCTAACTTTTGGCCTTGGGAATTGTGCACGGTTATATTCCCTTCGACCTTGCCGGTGTTGTTAGACCATACAGCCCTTACCTTGTAGGTGTCTTGCTCATCTCCCACCTCCACAACTACCTCTGCCATAGTTTCCCCTTTACGGATTACCTCTGTGGGGTGTCCCTGGCCGGAAAGGGTGGAAAGGAATGCTTGAATGGTAGATGTCTTACCGGCACCATTGGGGGCGGTAACAATAAAAGACTTGCCATCTACGTTTATGTAGCTCTCGGCTATGCCCTTGTAGTTCTTAATATGTGCGCTTTGTAGTTTCATGAGTATTTAATTTTTTTACACTAACAATATGCTCTTCTGAAAAGGAAATATTTATGGTCTTATAGTACCGGTCATTTAGCTTAAACGCCCGATGCTCACCATTTTCCCTTGTTTCAACTATGTACTGGTTGTCTGGATCAAACCTTGCATTGAAAATGGCAACATCTTTATCTTTGGAATGCAAACTATCCTTATACCTCCAGTTCTTCTGCATCCACTCAAACAAGTGTGCCCTTTCTTCTTCGGTCATTTTCTCCCAATACACCCTAGTCAAGTCTTGCCAAAAAGAAAATCTAGCTATTGGCACTGGGGGAATGCAAGCCTCAGCAAGGAAAGCAAGCTCAAAGAAATCTATCTCAAATTTACTCATTTGTTTATCTCGTTAAGTTCAATTTGTAAAGCGTTAATCATTGAGGCTACCCTGCCCTTGGCAAACTGTGCTTCAATAGGTATGTGGCCGAGGGCAAGGCTTAACTGTTCAATGGCAAAGCGTAACCTTTCGGTGCTTTCCCTTTCCCTGGCAACCTTAAACAACTCCTTCCCACCATACATATTGGGCAACAACATCTCTTCTAAAAAATCAACGCCACTCATTTCCAGTTCCTTACTTCGTAATACAAACTAAACCAAAGCCAGCTAACGCTAAACTCCAAGTGCAACAGCACCTTCATTCTCCGAAAGTAATCTACCCTCACGCTTGGCAAGAGGTAAAAGGCATTTTTGTGAAAGTAGTAATTCATTTCTCTTTGGTATTAAATGTTTCGTTGTAGTATTTATTAAACTCTTTAATTATGTAATCAATAGGCGCATCAGAGGTACACATTTCTCTACTGAATTTTAACAACGCAATTTGCTGTTCCTTTTCCATTTGTAGGGCTTTTTCTAAAATGGAATGCCAAACCATTCTATCCTTTGGCCTATTCCATAGTTCTTGGAATAGCCAATTTACTGCTGTTTGTTTCATTGGTTTTCTAATTTATATTGGTTACAAAAATCTCTAAACTCGCAATACTCCTTACAGCGCTTGTTCTCCCCCTCTAGCTTTTTTACTATCACGCCCTCTGGGTACTTATGCTCATTGTCTAACACCCACTTCAACGCATCTTTCTCACGATAAAACTCACTCACTAACGCCCTCTTCTGCTTCTCTGGGTTGGCATTATACACCTTCCAGGAACTTGCACTCTGCCACTTCTCCTCAGGAGTGCATTGGTACGAGTCCAAGCCCTCAAGCTCTACCCTTTGGTGCAAGGCTATCCTCTCAGTAACATACTCTTCAACTTCCTTAAAGCCCATTAAAGGCACTTCAATTTCCATTACCCTCTGGGGAGGGTACACAGAGGAAGGGGTGGACTGAGCCTTAGTTTTCTGCCAATCCCTAAACCACTTAACAAGTACCGATTGGGCAATGTCTATGTCTAACTCCTTCTTGATCATCCACCGGTAAATGTTTTGTTGAAGGTTGTGCTGTTTTGATTCGTACTTGTTGGCATAAGACCATACCGACACCTTCTTAAAGTCAATGAGCTTCTTCTTATCAAGTTCTACCCTGTCAAACTGCCCCTTTAGGTGCCAGCCCAACACTTCAACTTGCATTATCTCCTCAGTGATAACATACTTACGGTAATGCTTGTAACCGGCAGCAAGCACCTCTTGCATTCCATCTCTTAGCTGTTTGGCTTTGTGGTGGAATTTCATTTGGGCGGGGTTGTTAAACTGGTTAACGAGCTTTTCCATTACGTCTATGGCTCTGTGCAAGGTTCTGGCTTCGGCGTTATACACATCAGCCATTTCAAGTACATAGTGCAGCGCTGTGCCCTCAATAGCTGGGAGCATATCTACCACATCTTTATGTACTTTGGTGCTGTATTGCTTCTTGAAGAGCCTAATCTTTGGGCTGTCAATAAGACTGGTAACGCTTATGTCGCCCTTGTTTATGTACGTCTGGCACTGGGCGGCCTTGCATATTACCTCCGGGAGGTTGTATTTGTTTGTTAGCATAGCACAATGTTAATGATTATTCCCACATCAAAAAGTTAAAAATAGTTAAAAGAAAAGCGGCCACAACGGACAAGACTATGATGGCAATATCTTCAACGTCAAGCGGCTCGCAGTTTTCAACCTTGTTATCATAGTAGATAAACACAGAGGCTACAAGGAGTAGGGCCAGGAACATCATGGGATACAAATTATTATGGTATCACCCACTTCATGTTGCTCGGAAGTGTATAGCTTTCCGCGCTCCCCATCAATGGTTTTGACTTCATATTCCGGAACGCCCAAGGCCGCCGAAACGATAATTAAAACAAGTAGTTTCATACATTAAAAATTACACCGTTAACCCTCCCAGCAGCAAAAACAATAAGGGGAGGAAAATACTTTAACCCCAGCACAGCAACACCTGCCCAGAGCAAAATCATAAATGCTTTAATCAATACTTTTTTCATGTCTATAATCTTCTGATGTTGGTACTTCATAACCCATTCTTTCCAGGTACAAAACGCAATCGCTAACAAAGGTCTTGAGCCTGTTAAAACTCATATCCCTCTTTCCCATTAGCACAGGTGTATCTTCCCCAGTCAAAGGGTTATGCACATTTCTTTTTGCAAATTGAAACTTCAAAAAATCATCTGCATAACTCTCATCTGCCGGCTCACCCATATCTCTAAGGAAAGCCATACAAACCTCCAACACAACAGCATGGTAATAGGCATACATAGCCTCCTTACCCCTATTCGCGGTGGTAATAACTACCCTGCCAGTCATTTTAGGCAAGAACTTCTTAAAGTCCTCGTCAACAATGATCCTCCCTTCCTTTATGGTGGCGTAGATAGTCATGCGAACTGTTTTAACTCTTGGTAAAAAGCCTTATCAAACTCCTGGGCGTTGGATATTTGCTTGTCGTAATACAGCAAGGTGGTTCTATCCTTACCTATAAACGACCAGATAACTTTTCTGGCAATGTTTAGGCTGGAAAGGTAAAAGTGTATTGCTATTCGGGCTTTTACAATCTCCCGGTTCTTTTTCTTGCTCTTAACCTCTTCCATAGTAACATTGTAGTAGGCTAAGATATGATCAACAGAGTTTTGGGCGGCATCCATCTGCCTAATCCTGTTCTGTATCTCCAGCCCAAGCTCAATGAGTTCTAACTTATTCAATTCCGAAAGCCTTAAAGCGCTCATAAGATTGTGGATCGTGTTTTTGTATGTAATCTAGTTTAACTCTTAAATTGTTATGCCCCTTAACCTCTTCCACATAAGCCTCCCAGCTCTCCCATTGGCTGTGGGCAGTCCTCCCTTCAAGTTGGAGGTTGTTCAAATCCCAAGCCAGTTCACTCTTGCCCATTTCTTGGCACCGCTTAACGCTGATGATGTGGGAACAGTCTAGCCTTTCATCTGTTCGGCCAGAAGCATGGCAGTAATGCTCTACACTATCCACAAGGGATTGCTTAGCTTCCTTTACCTTGGCGTCAATGATGCTCTTAGACACTCTCCCTGAGCTTGTGTTGTAGTGATTCATGGAGTTCAAGTAATTGGTGGATATTGGCAAAGTTATGCTCGATATGTTTGTTTGGCTTGAAGGAGTTGGTGTATAGGGTGTGGTAGTTGGAGATGAGTTCTTTCATTCTCACAAAGTATTCTTCTGGGTGGTAGTTTTTCTTTGTTTGTTCCCAGCGAAACTTGTCTAGGGTTTCCTTGGCGTGGAGTATCTCTCCGGCGTGTTCAACGGCGCCGAAAATCTCTTCCAAATGCTGATAAACCAACACCATAATCGGCCCGAAAGAACCAAGCATAGAAGCCATACTAGACACCTTAACAACCCTAAACAAATTCATAGGGATAACAGCCTTCAACGTATTATTTTCAACAACTACCTTCATATAAACTTCGTTGTAATTCCAAGCAACTTAAAAATCTTTTCGCAATCCTTCAGCCGTATTGGCCGGTAGCCGCCATGCAATCGGAAAAACTTATCATAAGACATATCCAGCAGGTTAGCCACCTGGGCAACCTTTAGCTTCTTCGCTACCATTGCATAGCGGATAACCTCTAGGAACGGTCGGTCAGTGTGGGGAGTGTAGCTGCCCCTAAACTTAACCTTAAACTCTAAGGCTAGGCTCATCGCTTTAATGTACCTTACCACGAGCTTCATATCTACATCTTCCCCCCTTTCGATCCGTGGCCCAGAGGAGCCATCAACCTCTTTCAAGGTCATGCCTCTGGCCTTGCGGAGGGCTTGCAAGTTTCGGCCTAATGCCATACCGCTCTCTGTCATTGTTTCTGTTTTAATCTCATTCGGTAAACTGAGGTCTGAATGGGGATAAGCACGCCCAAGTTCTTTTTTTTGCAGTAGTCCATGTGGCCGTATTTCTTGCCTTCATATTCCACAGCGTAAATCACAAAGACATCATCACCTTCAAAGGTTTCCAAGGCTACCCTGGCAGCAAGGTAGTGGCCGGTTAGTTCATTCGGCGATGTAAACTCATCGGCGAACTCTGTGCCGTTAACCGTTATGGTAATGGTTCCCATACACTATACTCTGAGCTATCAATCTTTGGGTTGATTGCCTTAAAGCCTCGGTCATAAACCCTAGGGAACATAAAGCCACCCTTTGAGGCTGTGGTTGCATCTACCTGGTCAATGGTTATCTTCATTTCACCTTGCCAAGCGTTGATAACTACAACATCGCCTACTTGCAGCTCTTCGCCATAAACTCTGGCTCTTTTTTTATCTTTTGCCATTGGTTAAAAAATTAAAGGTTTGTTACAAAGGTATAAATTTATTTAGGTTTACCAAGTATTTATGAAAAAATACCCCCCTATATTTCAAGGGGGTGTACTTTCCCTTTACCTATTAAACCAAATCATTAACATACTAGTAAGAGTCCTCTGTGCTTAACGTATTGTGTTTCAGCATTTTAGCAGCAGTTTTTTGAGAATTTATTTCTCTAGTTATGGTCAGCGAATCTTTTAGGGGTGTTTCAAGGTCGCCGAAAAGGATTTCTTCCAGAGGTACTTTTAAGAACCAAGACAGTGCAATAAGTTCTGAAAGTTCAATCCTTTGGTAATACCCTTTCCTATCCTTAAAAAGATACCTAGCAATCCCTAGTTTATTCTTCTTCAAGTACCTGCCCAGAGCCATAGATGAAACGCCAGTAGAGATTAAAATAGCCTGAACGTTTTTCTCTACCCTCTGGAGGTAAACCTCAGCAGAAAGGAGAGCGTTATACTTTAGAGGCTGTTGATCCCATTTATTCTCCCGCCATCCTTTTGCTCTATGCTTGCGAGTATCGGCCATAACAAAACAATTGCAATGATGTATAGTTTAAGCAGACAGAGTGCTAATAACAATAGCAGTGCCGCCGGTCTCCTTATCAACCCGTAAAGATACATTTGCGCCCTTGACAGCCGCCTTGATGTTCTCAGGTGAAAAGCCAAGTCTCTTAAAATCTTCCCTGCCATATCTTTCAATGTTAAGGTTGGGGAGGGTTACCTTGCCGGCTTGTAAATCTATCAATGAGGTTGCCTCGTTGGAGGGTAATATCCATTCCTGCCCGCTCCTGACAATCCCCTTCGATGCGAGGTGTCGGATCAAGAAGAGGTTGGTTTGTGGCCCGGAGCCTGCAAATAGGATTGTGTAAACTTTCTCCTGAGGCGTTTCCTCCAGGCTGATAAGAACTCTTAAAGGTGTTTTCATTTTTCAAATTGTTTATGAAGTCATTAAAATCTTTAGCTGGGTTAACATTAACGGTTGAA
>JADDYB010000518.1_pt1 | contig 12162 bp, 13 predicted proteins | sample 8641941 | NCBI WGS metagenome assembly JADDYB01 (sample SAMN16275377, study PRJNA637457) | freshwater sediment metagenome | isolation source: Lake Kineret sediment | place: Israel: Lake Kineret | collected 2013 | reverse complement strand
GTCCTGCGCGAGCACGCCGCCAGCACCTGCAAAGAGGATGGAGCCTGCGGCGGCGGACGCGATAGTCCCTCCGATTGCCATACCTTCTCCACCTCCAGAAGAGATTTCCTCCCATGAACCGCCGGCATTCTTGTATTCCATCACCCCCCCATTATCTCGGATACCATAGCCGAGTTCTCCGTTTATATCATTGAAGTTGAGATATCTGTTGAATCCCTTTATGCGCACGTTGAGACCTCCAGCCTTTGCGGGGGTTAGATATTCGGAGCCATCCTCCAACGTCCATAATTTTGGTAACTCGAGAGACATAGTAGTTAAAAGTCAATTTGTGTATATTCGATACCCGCGCGTTCATAGTATGCGCGGATAGTATCTTGTGAAGCGCGAAATTTCGCAATGCGTTCTTGTAATGCGAATACCTTTCCCTCAAATGCGCTACGTTCTCCTTGTAATTCACTGGATGTATTTTTGAGTGTTGCTATTTCGTCGATAAGAGACTGTTTTGTTTCGTTTAGCGATACAATATCGTGTTCGATGTTGCTTAATTCGAGCAATTGGTTATTCAGCAATGCGACCTGTTCTACAGACTCAAGAAGTTTTGATTGCACTTGGTCATACTCTGTTTTGACGAGTGATAGGTTTTCATTCGCTACGGCAATAATTGCAAGAATATCTTTGTGCTGTGCTTCTTTTTCACCGATAATAGCGTCAAGTTTCTTTATGTCATCTTGCTTTGATGTGATAGTCTCATCGACACGCCCTATACTAGATTGCAATATATCTACCTCATTCGTGAGTTTCTTTATTTTTGATGTGAGTGATACTTCCTCCTCTTTCTTTCTTTCTATATCTGCTTCCAAGTCCTTATTTTTGACCGACATTGCATTGTATGTATCAGATAGTGTTTGTATCGATTTATCATAATCAGCACGTATGGCGGTCAAACGAGAGGCTAAATACGCAACCTCTGTATTGTGTGCTTCCTTTTGAGACGTTAAAGTTGCATGTATCGCCTCTATTTCATTATTCGCTTCACATTCGGCGTTTTCTTTTTTTGCACGCGTCGTTTCTATTGACTGAACAAGTAATTCTTGTTCAGATTTAAGCGCGTTGATTGACTGCACAAGTAATTCTTGTTCAGATTGTAATTCCTCAATGATGTTAGTCATAGTTAGTTGTCGTTTGCGTGGCTAACTTTTACGGTAACGGTGCCTGCAGAATATCCTGATATAATTGCACCTATCCATGTAAGCATATTTTTATTTACTTCGAGAAAACGTACTCCCGTTGTATTGCTTCCCGTGATACCAGTATTCCCAGTAATGGGTGTTGTCGTGTTTTGTGTGTCAATAACTTCCACGTATGCAATAGGGTTTGTAAGACTGGCGGACGCACCAAAGTCAATACCGTCTGCGGTATCCTTTAATGCTCCCAAAAACTTAAGTGTTCCAGTAAACCCTGTCATAACGACTTCTATGGTGATATGACGACTGTCTTTTACAAAGACGGGATTGCTCGCTCCGTCCGCTGATACTTCGTTAAAAATTGTGTCTTGTGGTGATACTGTGCGCATAATTGTATGCATTAAAATAATAAATAATTCCGATACTCATCCCAACCCCATTGGGGCTGGGTGAATATCCGACTAGGACGTTGCGAATGCGGCGCAAATACCTTTACCAGAGAGTGCACCAAGGTTGTACATGGCACGACCAGTAAATGAAAGCGTCCACTTGTCTTGGTTTACTTCAACAGGCGCAGCCATTGGAGAGAGCCAAGAGTAGTAATACGCTTGGAGACTCTTCGCAGGATTGCTGTTCAAAGCAGCCACGAACCAGTAGAACGACTTCGTTGCGTCTGTCATACCGTTTGCATCGACATCGAATGCAACAGCAAGGCGGTGTTCGTACTTGTTCTTGTTTACGTTCACCACGCCAGAGTTGGCGTTTGCCGTTCCCTCAATCGATTGCGGAGACAACGAACCGAGTATACGTGCGACACGGTTTACCATGACAGCCTTTCTGCTAGTGATGATAGCGTTCGGTGTCATCGGTTCAGGGATACCGTGGTTGCTCAAAACATTGTATTCAAAGTAATCTGACGCTAAGTCAAGAGAACTTTCACTAAGAGACGGAGCACCCGTGAGGATGTTCGAGTACGTAAGTGGTGAATGCTTCAATGTGTGAGTTGCGTCAAACAATGCTTTACCGTCTCCTACCGTAAGATTTACGAGGAAACCACCGTTATCGACATATGAAGTGCTTGCACCATATCCGAGGAAGTTGTGCATGTCCAATTCAATCTTGTCAATAAGGTATTCAGCCGTTTGCGACGCATAACTTGAAAGTCCATGCGCCTCAAGACGTTTGTACGCTTCACCAGAGACAACTCGTGTAACAGAGATTGTCTTCGGGCTGATTTCTTTGTGGTACCCCGTTGCGATACCACGTTGCGCTGACGACTGTCCTTCGAGTTTTTGCTCGGCAAAATGCTCGCGGTCTATTTCGTCAATGCGTTCCGCGCTCTTCGCAATATCCCCCTTCTTTGAGTGGAATATCTTGCGAATATCGCTCGCTTCACGTTCAAGCCCTTTCACGAAAGACTTTTGGATGAGTGAGTCGATTGCCGGAATACTCATTGTACTAACTAACATAGATAGTATGGTTGATTAAAGTGAATAAATTACTCTGCTTCGTACCAGAAGAGCGTTACTGTGAGGGCTCCTGCTGATACCGCACCGAAGTCCGAACCAGACGTAATGGTCAACTTCGGAGTCTTTGCTCCAGAATGGAAGAGTGTACCAGAAGGTGCACCTACATCTGCGCCAGCGGCTGCGGTTGCAAACACTGACGGTGTTCCTGTGTTGTAACGGTCGACATCCGTTCCGTCTCCAACAGTAAGGACTGCGCTCGTGTCGCCGGCAAAACCAGTAACACCAGTAACAAGCGTACGTGCAAACACTGCACCTGCAGGAATTGATGTTTTGAGGTTATACGTTCCAGCCGTTGAACCACCATCAGTAAACGCAGAATACGCAACAGTTTCCTGATACGATACGAGGCGTTCTTTGTCTCCTGACTTTACAAACTTACCGCGCACTTTAGATGTGGAGATAATCTTTGTAATCTCGAAGGCCTTTTGTGTTGCGCCATTGACGTTGACACTGTCTTCATCGTCGAGGTCAACACGCTTGCCAACCATTGTTGACACGGCTGTTCCTGTTGAGACATCTGCGTCAAACTCATCGACTTCCGTTGCTATTTGCACGGGGACAGTCTTTGTGGACGCATAATCAGCATCCGTAGAGAGAATATCACGCTGGATAAGCCCTATGATTGCTGAACGAGGGGTCTCGCTCGTTACTTTTGCCAACTGACCGCTTGTGTTGAGACACACAACGTCGTTGAAGTCAAAAGCAGTTGAAGCAGGAGCAGTAAACGGAAGTATCTTTACTTCTGTATCGCTAGAATGCTTAATCATAACGAAAAATACTTAATGATAATCGACATGCAAAAACACGCCGTCATTCGGCGTGTTTTGTCTTTGTAACAAGAAACACACTCGAATGAATGTGCCTCTTGCTATCTCCCTGTGAAGGTATGACCGAGGTGCAATCTCGGACTGTTTAGAGGTTGAAAAGATAACCCATGATTACTCATTTCTTTTCGTGGGCAAATTGTCAAGGAGGATAATGAGGTTTACTGCTTTCGCCAGACTCACACTGTCTCACTACCTGACTCTTGTAGTATACATTACATGTTGCAAACGTGCAACCTGTGGATTACTTCTTCTTTTTCAACACGGAGTCAAAGTATCCTGCGACATCTTGTGTGGTAATATGCCCACCGAATTTCTTCTTTGCAATATCCAGTATTGCTTCGAGTGATTTATTTGAGCATGTTTGTGCCGCGATACCTATCACGCTTGAGAATATATTTTTCAACTCTTCACGAACAAGTTCGAGGTGAACGTATTCTATCGCGTGTTTTTCAAAGAGGTTGATTATCTCTATACGAACACGCTCATTGTTTTCTGCGATATTCTTTCGCACATGTTCTGGCGCAAACTCTGGTGCGTGTTTAATGGATGAAAGTATCTTTATCACCTGTGGTATAAGTGTCGTGATAAGACTATCATACGCAACTTGTACCGTATAATCTTGCAACTCCCCTGCGACCACTGTCTCATACTTCATACGATTACAGTATGCGTCTATTACTTTTTGGTCAGGGTTAGGTGTCTTTTGGAAATGAGATACAATCGCATATATCTCTGTTCTTCGTTTCTCGTCCATAATTATTTGTTCACGTTATCTCCGTCCACCACAATCGTTATGCCGTCAGGTGTCAAGAGCGTCAATGAATAAATCGTCACCCTGTTTACCATTTCGACCTTCCTTCCTGTCTCTTTGCTTATGGTTTCTCCTATATGCATTTCCTTTACGTCAGTTTTTATGTCGATACATGTACAGCGCACACGTTCATACAACATAAACTCGTCAAGTGGCACTTCGACAAAGTCGTCTTCTCCATAAAAACGTATCTTCATGAAGTGGCGTTGTACATCACGTTTTTGCTCACTATCTTGCACGAGACGAAGCACTGCGTTCTTGTGTTCGACGACATACTTCCCGTCTACACGGCGAAGTGTCATGATTGGTTGTTCGTTTTTGCTGTCAATGCGGTCAGGCGTGCTTGCAAGAACGGCACGAAGTTGACGGATTTGTTCAGGGGAAAGGCTTGCAATGTCAAGCCCTTTCGTCTCTTGCTCTTTTGCTCCGACCTCTTTTGTTTCACTTTCTTTCGCTTTGTTCGATAGCCGTTCAGAGATAGATTGTACAGGGTCAACTGTGTCCTTCTCTGTCTCGATATCGACAATGTCCGTGTCATTCACGGGGACTAATTCAGGTGCGTTTTTTGTTTTCATAAAATTGAGAATGAATGATTAAAGTGTGGTTACCCCTATATTTTTTCCACCATGTGCTTCCTCCACTATCTTATCAATACCAAACGGGTCTTTCTTGTCTGTTTCGTTCTTCACCGAGGAACCTGGTGTTACAACACTCTTCTCGACAATCGGAGTATACTCAGGGACGCTTTTTGCGGATAATACAACACGTTGCATGACGTCTTCAGCGGAAAGCCCCGCAGTGTCAAACTTGAAATGGTTATACGACTCAATGATTTTATTCGCAAGTGCTTCGTCCTCAACCTCATCTTTCTTAGAAAGTTCAAGTGCTTTTTCACGAACTATCTTGTTTATGTCGAGTGGCTCAGGTGTAATGTCCTTGACTTCTTTCTTCATGTCTTTAAACATTTTGTTTTGAGCGACTTTCATCGAGGCGATTTCGTCCATCTGCCGGATTTCGTTTTCCGTCATATCGTCCTTTTCATCTTTTGATAGGTCTTTACTCCACTTTATATCTTCTTTCTTGTAAAGCCCCTCTTCTATTTCCTCTTTCTTGCCTTCCTGCAATGATTTTATTGTTGCGTTCAACTCATCGATTATCTTTCGTTGTCCAGAAAGATTGCTCCCGTATGTGTTTTTAATGGTATCGATGTCTTTCTTCAATGACACGATGACTGGGTGGTCTTCAGGAATAGGTGTATATTCCTTCTTCTCCACGACCTCAGGTTCTTCTGTCTTTGCTTCTTCTTTGGTGATAACTTCACCGAAATGATTACGTTCCTCTGTGGGAACAATTGGTTGTTCTTCCATATGGATATAATGATTATGAATAACTTATAAACTTGATTGTTGCTCGTCGTCTTTCTTCGAGCGTCGTTCCATTTCGTCTGCATACCCCTTAAAGTCATCGAGTATCGCCGATAACTCCACCAAAGATTGACGGAGGACTATCGTTTCTTCCGGTATCGTGTCGGCGATAAGCCTTTTCGCTATCGCATTGACACGTTGCTGTATGACTTTTGTAATAGTTTCATGGTGAGACCCCCAAACGCCAGATACCGATGTGAGTACGTTGTCATCCTCTAAAATCTCATCTTTGTCTATGTCGGTCGGTTTCAGTACCAGTTCACGTTTGAGAAGGTATTCGGTGAGTGTACTCATAGTGTGTGTGGTTGTGCTTGTGCTGTTTTAACTGTTGGTTTCCCTAGTGTTCCCATGTCCGTCCCTGCTTCATTTCCTAGCATGGTGTTTATCTTTTTCTCTGCTCCCGATGTGAAGATTGTGTCTGGTTTCCCTGATGTCTCAAGGTATTCTTTCTTCATCTCTTCCATGTTATTGTCTTGCCCGAAGAACGATAATCGCTGTTTGAAGTCGTCCCACATCTCGATAAGGCGCAACTGGCTATCTTTTATCCTTTCTGGGTATATGTCTACGGTGATATATGTTTTCATTTTTCGTATTTCCTCTGGGTTTGTCAAAAAGTATTTCGTTGGATGACCATTCTTTCTGTCGTCAAAAGCACGTTTGAAGAGTTCGTTTCTTTTGTTTTCCACGTCATACCCTTCTGACCCGACTTCACTATCAAAGTCTACAACATGCTCGATACCACCAAGGTTTACAGAGAAGTTTTGGTACAAAGGTATTTCTTTTCCGTCTACTACAGTTACATCTTTCTTCATGGTGTATTTGCTCTCTATCGTTTCCGCTCTTCGTAATGCCATTTGATGAAACCCGTATATGATACCGTCGAGAAGATACCCAAGTTTTTCTATCTGTGCTTGGTCTACTTTTGCAATCTCAAATGCGGTGTTACCGCTTGACAATTCACCTGTACTTGTTGCGTTCAGTGTTTGGCTCTCTACGATTTCTTTGAGTGCCTGTACAAAAGAGAACTCGGATTGTGTAATGCCTTTATTATCAGGGTCGGCTTTCTCAAATTGGTCTCGTTTTACACCGTGTGTTACTTGTCCTCCTTTGAAGATATCTCGTGTGAGAGTGTATTTACCGTTTGCAAGGATTGCCGGCTCCACCCCCTGTTGGAACTTGTTTGCAAGCATTTTGAGCGACCAGTCTACAAAGTCTGCGTTAAACTTTGTTTTGGCAGGCACGGAACGGGCGTAAATTGACCCTGTGAGGCGTTCTGCGGGGATATTTGATAGTGGATAGTTCCCCCTCGGGTAAAACAGCGTCATGGGGGTATTTGAGGGCAATAACATGATGCCATTGAGGAACCAGTTGAACGTATTTTCTTCTTTGTTGAGGTGAAGGTGTGCAAGATACGTTTCTTCTGGTTTTTTGAGGCGGGTTACATCGAAGAGCGTAGTTTTCTCTCCTACGATAGTGGTAATTGCTTCTCGTGTTGTGGGTACGCCCTTAAATCGTGTGAGTGTACCAAAAATCTTTTCTGCGTCAGCCTTACTGTACTCGAACTCGAGCGTAATACTAGGTTGTTCTTGGACATCTACTATCTCTGGGTTGCCGAATATGACAGAACGCCCATCTAGGAGACGTGATACAGCCCTTCTTTGTTGAGTCAACTGCCCTTCTTCGTAGGTAAGCCCCTCCAAGAACTCCAAAGAATAATCCATATTGCTTGGCGTTATTATCTCTTTTTCCTTTGTTTTTGGATCAACACGAAACGCCTTTTTGTTTTTTGACGTTTTTACTTCCCAGTCTTCGAACACAAACGCATTCCCTTGTGAGAAAACTTCCCAGAAAATAAGTGCTATTTTTCTATCAAACTCTTCCCTTTTGAGTGAGTGTTCTATCCCTAACTCATATATCTTTCCCATTCCGTTGATGACCTTTCCGTCTTCGTAGCATTTTACAGACCGTTTGAAGCCATATTTTAGGAACATCGCTGCGAAACCGATAATCTTTTCATGGACAAGACCAATAGACACCTCCCTATCTTCGTTTGTTTTCGGGGGTGCGTAGTTTATAGACTTCTTTATGTTGTATTCGTACGCTGTTGTGTAGGGGAGACCATTAAACACCAAAGACGATTGTTCTCTTTTTTCGAGATTGTCGTTTATTTGCTGTATAAGTGTTTGCGCATACTGTGCTTCTTCTTCCGAGCCGTATACGTCGATGAGGGTTTTTTGTGTTTCTTCTTTCATAAAAAAAATTTTTTGCGCTTTTTACGAAATAAATATCTTTATTCCTTTCACTACAACCTCATTGTTTAGATAAGGTGGTAACTTTTACCTTAGGAAGGAACCTCCTGAAGATAACTCGTAGTGAAAGGAATAAAAGTATTTATTACATTCAGACTAGATACGTATGTGTGCTATGAAGAGTGAAGTACGTCGCGACCGCTCGCTTCTCTTTTTTCTTCTTTGGAGTATTCCGGTACTCGTTCCACGCCACGGACTGATGTTACCAACAGTTTTTCCGTGATTTCGCACGAACACCTGAATCCTCTTTGTGTTTTATGGAAGGCATATAATAACCATACTCCCAAATTAGGTTCGCATTTGTTTCTTTTTTTATTATAGGACACGTGTGAAAAAGTGCAAGAGAATACCTGTGGATAACTTCCTTGTGTTTTTTCCATGATGTGATACTATCATAAAAGTAAGAGCAGAAATGCTCTTATGAAGACAAAAAAAAGTACCTGAATACTCTTTTCTTCTCACAAAGCCCCGCAAGGGGTTTTGTGTTTACATCGAACTAAAATCATTTTGGTTCGGTGTGTTTCTTTGTATACGCTCTAGCCATTCCAATGTTTCTTTTTTCTGTAATTGTTCTCGTGTCAAATGCACTGGACGTTCGCCGTCTTCTTTGAAGAAAGTAAGGCACGCCATATCGAACCTATCGGGGCTAAACCCGTGTTCTTTCTTGAACGTCTCTTTTGGCATAAGCATAATTCTTCCTTTCTGGTCTCGCTTGTATTTTATTTTTGCCAATTCTCTCATCCATGCGCTTGGGTTGTTTGTGATGATAATACCTCCTTTCGCAACCCACAAACGAAACCTCCATGCCAGTTCACTTTTGTACGTGTGAAAATCTTCCGTATCTTCTCGTGGTTTGTCCATGAGGACTGCTTTTGGTGTTGCTTCTAGTTCATCGGCTCTGTTGCGGATGTTTGCGATGACTTCCGACCCTATACCAAACCCGTCCACGCCAACATCTGACGTAGAACACCCATATGCGTCCCGTATTGTCTCTATTTTTCTTGCAAGGTCTTTTGGTGAAGAGGTTTTTTCATTCAACACCTCCTTCAAATACAGTGTGTCTCTGATACCTATGACGCTTGTGTCCCTTCCCTTACCTGCTGGATCAACACCAATAACCCCATGGCGTATCATCTGAAGGTCTTGTGGCTCTAGTGATATGGAGATATTTTCAAACAACGGCATCCACCCCTTATCGTCCATACTCGCGACACCGGCAAATTCGCCGTCAATACGTATTTTAGTTTCGTCCGACTCCTTACCATAATCACTTTCTATCTTCTCGATATATGTTTTGTTGACAATAGGACTTTCTCTCGAAGAAAAATGAAGCCGTGTGAATGTACTCCCTTCTTTGTGTGAGTCAAAAAACTCCCCTTCGTTTCTTGTAGGATTGCTCGTGTAGATGACAATAAACTTGTCCCCGGTAAGCGAACCCTTGATGATTTCAGTTACTTTCGTGTGGACACCTGATGCTTCGTCAATGAGTTGCAAGACATATTTCCCGTGGATACCTGCAAGCGACTCTGGTTTCTCTGGTCGCGCGACTCGAGCACGCAAAAACCAATCGTCCGAACCTTTTACACGGATGATGTCATCGAGTATTTCTATGTTTTCACGTAAATAATCGGGAAGTTTCATGTGCCAAATAGAAACTTCTTTCATGAAAACGTCCTTTAATTGTTGTTCGGTGTTCGCGGTTATTTGTATTTGGGAACCGAAAAAGCATATGAGAAAGTGGAGTGAGATAATTGCGATGGTACTAGTTTTGCCCGTACCATGTCCTGACCGAACCGTTATCCAGCGTTTCGCAATGTCGTAACTGTCTTTGTCGAATGTGTTTACCCCACGTCTATACGCCTCGAGAAACACCGTTTGTTGCCATGTGAACCGTGTTCCTCGGAAAACAGAGAACCTGCCGTCTTGCCTTTCGAACATATCCCGTGTGTAAAAAGAAAGGTCGTGGTACACCAAATGTCCTTCCACGTCGAAAAGGACGGTCGTTTGGTCGTTGCCAAACTCGTCCTTGTACGTTACAGGTGTTCCACGCAACGATTTCAGCGGCATGGCGGGCGACATTCCTATCGTATCTTCACAAAAAAGGAATACGTCCTTCTGCCACTTCCGTATTATTTCCATGTTGTCATTGACGGCAGTGTTCATGTGTGTTTATTCTTCCTCTGGTTTTTCTTTGTTTTCAACAGTCGCTCGAAGCGCAGAAAGTGAGAAAACTACATGCTTATTTTCGGTTTTTTCGGTTTTTTGATACTTCGCGTCAAACCTCTCTGCTATTGACATTGCTGTTTCTGCTTGTATTTTAAGAAGTTTTGCATCCTCGCGTTTTATCTCCTTCCCTTTTTCATTCGTTACCATCTTCCCATTCGCTGAAATAACCGGCAGTTTCGTTTTCATCGCAAGAACCTTGTGAAGATTTAGTTCAGCAAGCGTCAACATCTCATCCTGTAATTTCTCTCTTCGTTTCGCCTTAAAGTCCAATCTGGCTTGTGCTATAAGGTCAGAAAAGTTTTCCCCCGTATCGTTCGTGATGCAATTATTCTTGCTCCAATGCTGTACAGTCGAGTGTTTTATGTTCACGGGAACCTTCTTCCCGTCCCCGTCTGTGAGCATAACTTTGATGAAACCGTCCTTCTGATGTGAAAAGATAGAACCTGTCTCTCTAACCATATCTGCTACCTCATGAGCGACTTCCGCAAAGAGTAGCGAATCTTTGCGTATTCTCTTACCATTTTTAGCGATTACGTTTATTTTGTTTCTGTTTTTTTTCATAAGTCGGATGACTCATCGACTGTGTTAGTATTAAAATGTATACCACTGGTAATAACCATTATAACGGCAATCGCTATCAAAATCAATTGTGTCATTGTTGTTGCGTGTGAATAAAATATCACAGTCTGGTAAAGCCCCACCAAAGCAAGTGTATTTTTAATTCGTTCACCTAGTAAGTTTTTCATGTAGAGATAGCGGGACTCGAACCCACATCACTTGCTCCCAAAGCAAGCATCCTTCCGTTGGAATATATCTCTTGTTCGTGTACACGGAGACTTGAACCACGATTTACGGTTTTGGAGACCGTTGTTCTAACCACATTATACCACACACCCTGTGTATATTATAGATTATCGCACGTCTATCGTGCAATGTCTTGTGGATTACTTGTTTTATATGCTTGTATATGCCGACAATACCTTTTCTTGGTACTGGCATGAGTCGTACTTTACACCCATTGCATTTATGCCTTTCCTACATGTCTTCCCGCTCCCTTGGTTCCACCTCAACGCTATCTGATCTGCCGTCATCCCTTGGTTCACCCATTTCTGTACCATGATTGTGGTAACGTATTCTTCATTCGTCCTGGTGAAAGGTGCTTCGTATCCCAAAACGTCTTCCGAAAACAGTTTCCATGTGTTCGGGAGATATTGGTAGCACCCATTTTCACCCGATAAACCCCCTCCGCAATTTTTTCCTCCTTGTGATTCCGCTTCTTTTATAGCGCTTGCGATACGTTTTGCTTCAGGGGTGATTAGAAAGAAAGTTTTTGAGCCCGCACTTCTTCAAGTTTTGTTTCCACGTCGGCGATTTGTGCGTCGTATTCCGCTATTTTCTGTTCTTTCTCCGCTTGCATGCGGGTCTTTTCTTCAGACAAGTACGTTTCTTGTACAAGAAGTTCCTGTTGCTTTTTTATATCCTCCCGATTTCGGATTGCATCAAGTTTGGAATCATCACGCTTTTGTATTATTGGCGTATCACCATTTTGTGTGTACGAGACTTTGCTTATGTTGGATATTGCGACGGCGGATATGACAACAATGATACTTGCCACGGCTACACGAAGTAGTTTCTTTTTTGGTTTATTTTTCATAGTTAAAAGATAGGAAGTGTTCATGCGCAGGGGAGCGCGCTCCCCTGCGCATGGGGATCCGGCGAACGAGTTCTTGGTATCTTCTCTATCATAAAGCATATCAGTTATTTAACCATTTTTTTTTCTTTTATCTGATAGGACATTCCGTTCATATCGATAATATGGGCTTTATGGGTTAATCGGTCTACCATCGCGGCT
>JADDYB010000517.1_pt1 | contig 12162 bp, 17 predicted proteins | sample 8641941 | NCBI WGS metagenome assembly JADDYB01 (sample SAMN16275377, study PRJNA637457) | freshwater sediment metagenome | isolation source: Lake Kineret sediment | place: Israel: Lake Kineret | collected 2013 | reverse complement strand
CATCTTGGCTACATATTCTTCGGGTGTCTTTTCAAGGCCGAGTTGGGAGTCTATACGCTTTGCACCACATTTAGGGCAGATGTCTTTGGCATAAATAAAGTTAGTCTCATCTTCTACTGACCGCCCATATCCAGAACCCCTATCATTTCTGCTTTTACCAGTTTTATGGTCACATTCAGCACTTCCACCTTCCCACTTTGCTGTACCGTAATCCCTTAATCCCCAATACGGCGGGCTGGTAATGCAACAGTCTACGCTCTCATCCGGTAATGTGGGCAATACCTCAAACACATCGCCGTTGAGGACTGTTACATCCTTATCTTGATAGTACATCATTCTGGCTCCTGCCTCTCGCACAGCAGGCACGTCCACGCACTATGCGCCCCTGCTACCCATGTCATACCCTAAGCTCCATCACCTCTTGTGGCTAACTGTAAGCCTTCTCCAAATTTTCAAGTAGTTCCATTAAAGACACTGACCTATCACAAAATGGGCATTTACAAAAGGGACTATCTTGGGGCTCCTGGTGGTGAAAGAAGTTACCACAGTCACAGACTACATGGTACTTCTTCCCGGCTGGCAGATCGTGGCTGTCTATTATCTTCATACCCCTACCCTCCTAGAACATCGGTAGTGTTACCGCACTTACCCTCTTAGTGGCTAACTTACAATATTGCTCAGATATGTCTATTAGTATTGACCTTCGGCCTAGTTCCTTTGCTACTTTGCCCACTGTCCCTGATCCGCCGAATGGGTCTAAGACTAGGGCTGGTAACGGTCCCGAGTTCCCCAATCTTGTGCTGGTTCTCTCACCGCCTCTATATCCCAGTAATAATCCTTAGAACGGGTAAGCATAAGAATATATTCATGGCTCTCTGTTGGCCTGTCCTTGACTGATTCGGGCATGGGATTAGGCTTTGACCATATAATCACTGACCGTACCCACCATCCGTCTTGCTGTGCTGCTATGGCTACACGGAAGGGGATAAGACACATATCCTTTGGCTTGATATTGCATTCCCTTAATGCCCTTGTATCATCAGTAGGTCTAGTTTGTAATGCACCACCTAACGTCTGATAGTCTGTGTTAAGGCTCTCGCCTAGTTCATGACTTATGCCTTGATATTCTGCCCCTCTACTACCAGATTGTCCTTTACCACCAGCATAAGAGTCTCCTATATTCCAGAACACTACCCCGTCTTTCCGTAATACCCTCCAGATAGCCCGTAGGAACTGTACGGTATGGTCTACATACATCTCTACTGTTGGCTCAAGGCCGTATGCACCACGCCAAGCACCACACTTGAGGCAACGATGCCGGGCATCGTTGCCTGTATCGCCATCCCAGTTTGACCATGCCCCAAAGTTTGTGCTTCTAGGGTCATTGGTATCATGCCGTCCATATTCTTTACCCTTAATTAAGTTGCCCCACTCATGCTCACAGTGGTTATCACCCCACACCAACTCTTGCTCTCCGGCATACTTCCGCAAGCCCCAGTACGGCGGTGAAGTAACAACACACTGGACACTCTCAGCCTCCATAGCTGACAGGATGTCAAGAGTATTACCGCACTTTATCTCACAGAATGGGTCTGACCAGTTCATACCCTCTTACCTTGTAACCCCATGACCTGACGGATCACCCATACCTTCATCTGTGCTATCCCCTACTCCATTGTCAACCTCGGCCTTGCTTTTACCTATCCGGTAAAGCCCCTGGCGATACCCCTCTCTGTTCTTAAATGTCTGCTGCCATGCTGGATCGCTAAAATTGTAATCCTGTAATACTTCCCTGACTTCACCATCAATGGTTGTCTTAACGGTGGCATAGTGAAAATAGTTTATCTCATTTCTTAATCTATATCAAAAACTATTGCTACCCACATCCCCATTGCTACGATACCTGAAAATATGGGTATGGGTGAGAATGTGTTGTTTTCAAATACTTGGTATGTGTAATAACCACATACTATAGCTGATATAGTGAAAACTACTAGATAACAGATAACCTTTACTTGCCAAGCCTTTAGTCTCATCATATGTTCCTAGCCCCAGAGTGCTTCTTGTCTATGTGACATCTGGCACACCAATACTCTGTTGTCTGAGGCCGGGGTTTCGGTATCGAGAAGGGAAGTTTTAACCGCCATAACCTAGGCTCTCTGGTCCCACCGATCCCCTTACCGTAGATGTGGTGCTCATGTAAACCGCGCCAATCTGGTAAGCGACCACAACGCTGACAATGTGTAGGTTTCACCAGATCACCTTCTCAAGTTCCTCGTAAACAGATTGGAGGGCAGTAACCCAATAAAGGGTTTTACCTCCATCGGAGTATTCCTTGACTTCAACAGGTACAGGGTAACTTATGGTAAGCCAATCCCCTATGAGTTGCATCCACCGGGGGTACACATCGTTAAGCGGTGCGGTTAAACTGATACTGTTTCTGATAAATTTGGTATCTTCCCAATGAGAGGTTTGTAACTCCCCTTCCCAGGCCACGATCTCTTGGTTATCCATCCAGTACACGACTCGAACTTTTATGGAACTTCTCCCTCTGGGCTTTGCCCAATAATTCTTGAATCTGATACAATAGCCGCGCCCTGGGGGAGCAATGCCCTGATTCCCAACGCTGTACAGTGTAAATGTCCACATCCAAGGCATCAGCAAATTGTTGTTGCGTCATATTGAGGGAACATCTTGCATCTCGTATTTGTGCTGGGGTCATTACTTGCTTACCTCTTTAACAAATTTACTACAGTGACCGTTACGCTCATTATAACCACCCTCCTTACAATGCCCACCCCTCTGTTGCCGTAACTTCATGTAATCACAATGCTGGCAGAATAAACATTGCTTCTTTTTCTTTTCGAGGGTTAAGTGCCTTACCATGTTCTCCTCCAAATCCTCCACATAATACCACATATTACCACATTTGTCAAGGGGGGATTAAAAAGTCAAAGCCCTACCTTGGCTATCAGCAGGTAGGGCAGGGCTTGGAGGTTATGGCCTTACGAGGAAAAATGATAAACCCCGGATAGCCTAAATCCCTACAAATTACCTCTTTGACTTCCTGCGCGCCTTCTTGTGCGCCTTCCTCTTGGCCCTGGGGGGCTTTGGGAACTTGATACCCTTGGTGGCTTCCTCGGTGAACTTGAGGGCGATACCCCCAGTGACCACCACTGGTATCGTGTTTATCATTGACTCTGCTGCTGGCATAACCATGTTATTTCCTCCTCTTTATCTTCCTGATCTTCCTCCCTGCCTTCTTGGAACTACTGGCATAACCCTTGCCCATCTTCTTTACCTTAGAGAAGAAATACTTGGCATCGGCCCCTGCCTTTACCTTGGTTTCCTTATCCTTGGTGACGTTGCTCAAAGCCTGTAGTGCCCTACCAGCCTTGAGGGGATCACCGCCCCTTGCCTTTAGTGCCAGTCGCCTTCTTCCGGTGGGGGTAAGGCCCTTACGCCACTTTAGGGCTTTCTTCCCTGCCTTGAACCATTTTGCCTTTTTCTTCATTCCTCAAAACCCCCTTGTCTAAGAGTTCTTTATATATCTCACCCTTGCCCCTGCCTGCATATACCATGCGGTTGTGGGTAGGCGTATGCACAGCTAGGTAATCCCAAATAGCCACTTTTTATTACGCCTTACTGCAATGCCAGTGGCTACCCTGTATATCTCTGTCTCAGTCAAAGTGCTCCCATCCTTAAGGGTTACTACATGAGTCTTATTTTTATCGGGCTTAATCTTTACCATGAGCTCCCTCCTGACACATTACCACCAATCATAAGTGGTATTATCTCAAAGGTGTAGTACCACTTCCCCACCGGGGCGGTGAAAGCGTATCCTTTTGACCCACCAATCTCGGTTTTGCCATAGGTAGTCATTGAGAATTGGTCCATACCCAGTGTAGAAAAGGTTTTGTTAAAACCTGCAAGCATCGGCGTGGGTGTTGGTGTAGCTGGTGGCGTTGTGTCGTAGTAGACAGTCCCTTCGATCATGAAATACGCGGTGGTGTTCCCAGCCTTGGTGATGCCAAATACCAAGTTAGTACCGTCATAGGTAGTGTTTAGGCTGAGGTTCCCCAATACTGCCGGGCTGGTATTTAATCTAGCATTGATCTGATCCTGAAATGATGTAAAGGTGGTGGTAAGTAGAAAGTTACCCAGCCTTGCATTAAGGGTAGCATCGGTAACATAGGCCCCATTAACGATACTATCTACCCTCATAGCCTGTTCTTGGACCGATGTGCGTATAGCGGTAAAGGAATCGTTATAGTTCCCTATCGTGGCTTGTACTCCACTCTTGAAATCGTCAAGCCCTACCTTGCTGGGAGCATAGTAGTAGGTGAAACACCCACCTATAAAGCCCCCTAGGATCACAGGGAGAAGCAATGTTATCAGCCAGTTAAATTTAGGCTTCCCTGCTGGCGGTGTCGGCCCCGGCGGTGGCGGTGGAAGTATCTCATTTATTGGTTTTGGTGGCACTTTACCCTTCCCCTCATCTGGATTCATTGTTGGACCTTGCATTTAAACCCCCTTTTTGGTCCCTGATCTCTTTCATGATCTCAGGGCCTAGATTTATAAACCCTCCCACTTCACTGACCCGTTCTCTTATCTTGTCAAACACCCCCTTCCGTCTCATCTCTTTATCCATCTCCTGACATTCCCAGAGAAGAGATTTTATATTAAGGTTTGCACCAACTTTTTCTACCAACTTCCCCCTACTAATCTTTGTTACATACATCACCGAACCAGGGCCACTATATTTCCCTGCTGCATCCCCTGGCGAACTTGCCATATACTCTAAGGTCTTTTTTACCCCATTGTGCCTTACCCGTACATGATATGGTCTGCGTTTACTTTTACCCATCACTCTCCTATCGTAAGACTTTTTTTCTAAGTTGCTGTAAGTAAGGTGGGGTTAGATGGTGCTTGTGCATCCCTAGTTTAAGTTTCTTATCGTCCACCTTGAATTTTGAACCTAAAACCTTGCTGGCATGACCACAGCTTATCAGTTGTCTACCGCAAATAGGGCACTCTTCCACATCACATCCCTTCCAATGTAATTTACCGAGCTTTACTCCACAATCTGCGCACTTTTTATTGGTACTCGCCCTTGCATCTTCTACATAAGGCTTCATCTCCTTTTTCTCTCGGCCCCAAAGTACTCTCCTCATAATTTACCTCCTAGGGAAACTCCTTACGTGCCTTCTCACACCGACAACTTTTGACTTCCGATGTTGTCTATAGCCCCTAACTTTAACTCCGCGCCTAAACTGGTATTCTTTGCCTCCCCTTTCCCTAAACTGTGCTAAGGCTCTTTTATCGTGAGCCTGTTGGTGTTTCTCTTCCCCTGATTTAGCTATCTTTATGTGCTCAAGTTCATGCTCAATAGTGCCTTCAATTTCTTTTTTATTGTAAAATTGTGTTATAGGGTGGATATATACTCTAGGTTTCCTCTTTGATCCTTTAGGGGGGATATATACACAGGCATCAGTAATATCCTTCTTTGTAAATCCTTTTTCAGATACATAGATGGGGACCCCACTCTTTTCCCTATAATGCTGGGTTATCCTCCTAAGTTTCTTTATGGGAGTCTTGGGTACTGCACCATACTTAAGAGATTCCCTTTTTAATTTGCGATATGCCTTTCGCGTTGTAAATCTCCCCATAATTCTATCCCCCTTAAATACGTTCTCTTTTAAGCAGTTCCCTCATTTTCCTATTGTACTGCTTGTTTTTAGGCCTCTTAATTCTGACCTTCATGGGCTTTACCCTCATGGGTTTTATGCCACTTTTAAGGTAGGTGGAGGACTTGATAGAACGGCTACCGATGGTGGACTTTAGCCCCGAAGTTCTAATAGATAAGGTCATGGGTTTTCTTTTCGATGGTTTGATACCTAGTCCCATAGGCTTTACCTTCCCTGTGCCGATATTTAGTCCCATAGGTTCCATGCCCTTCATGTTCACTCCGAAGCTCATAGGCTTTGGTACTTTGGCAGTAAGGTGTTCCCCTCGAAGGTTGGAGTGGAATGATGGTGTAGATAACCTTCTAAGCTCAGATAGCCCACCACCTTGAGGTGAAATACCACCTATAGGTATCTGACTTACCCTTTGCCCTCTATTTACCCTGCCTCTGCCGGGTACTGTAAGCTGCCTCATCCCTGACACAGAATAAAGCCCCGTCTGGGCTACAGCCCTCCTCCGTTGACCTCTACCGTAACGACCACTGTAGCCTTTTCTGCCCTTTTTTGAACCGGCCTTCTTGCCTGATTCTTTTTGTACTTCTTGTCTTACACCCTTCACTGACCTCTTGACCAAACCCCTTAAACCACCACCACCAGCCTCTACTTCCTGCTTCCTGAGTTGGGCTAGTTCAGTTTTCTCCTTCTGAATCGCCAAACTTTCCTTAAGTTCTGCTCTCTTTTCTATTCTCTTGCCTTCTTTTTCTGCTGCCCTCTCAGCTTTGAGAGATTCCTTAGTATGCCCAAAGTCAAACTCATCAGGCTCCTCCGGCTCAGGCTGTCCATGCGCCTTCCGATATGCTTGAGCATCAGGATTTTCCCTTTCTAGTCTGTCCATGTACTCCTGCTCAGTTTCCCCCTTACGCTTTTCACCTTGCCCTTCAAAATACTCACTACCTTCTTGAGTAAGTGGGGTTCCATCTACCCCAGCCTCCTCAAGCACCTCTTCCTCTTCGTCTACAAGGGTGCCTTCTTCCTCCCCATCAATGTCAACGAGTTGGCCTTTACGTCTTACTTTCATATCCTTTCACCCCCTACGTCTGGGTACACATAATTCCCTTAGCCCTGGGTCCACAGCATATAAGTCCTCGATCCTCTGTGTGCTGGCCTTAACCTTGAGTATCTTCCACCAGTGATGCCCATATTTCTTTCTAAGCTCGGCCTTAGCAGCCTTAAGCTGGGCTATCCGCGTCTCCCTTGTCTCGATAGCCTCATCAAGTTCAAGGCTGTCTAGTTCCCTCTCTTTATCTTTAATACTGGAGCCCCCTGTGAAACGCCTTATAAATTTTGCCATCTGCGTCTCCTTTGCGTGATCCTATTAAGCCTCTTCGCGTGTTCACGCCTTCTGTTTCTCTCAAATACCGGGGGTGTCCCATAGACGGTGAAGGTTTTACCTCTCTTGGTGGTGGTGATCGCTGTTTGTAACTGCCAGTACCAGGGGATAAACGCCATGATACCACAAGCTGTAGCGATAAGCCCTACCCAAACATCAGACAAGGTAAACCCGGTGTCCCCCAGCACTATCCAGAACATCAGTGCCAGCCACATGATAGAGGCCACCATTCTCAGTAGGATCTCCGGCCTCCGTGATGAGAACCAAGTGATGAAAAGTGAGATGCCCCCTATTATTCCAAACATCATACTCATACCTCCAATCGTGCCTTCAGCATAGCACACACTATATTCGCCTATATCCTCTACCCATACCCTGTAGAAAAATGTCTGCCCGTTTAGATCAAGCCCAATATCAGTGTAAGAGTTATTCACCCCATAATACACCAACTGCCCGTCTGTTTCATTCACTGGGTACTGCTCAGTGCTCATCCTTACCATGAAATTAGACACATACGGTGTGCTTTGCCATGACAGGTAAGCTTCATCACCACCTAGAGAAGTGATAGTAAGCCCAAAGGGACAACCAGGACAAGGTAGAATCTCCTCATCACTCCAGGTGTCAAAGAACGGCTCGTCTACTGCTGCCTTGCCTAACCAAACATTGTCGAAACCGTCAACACCAGGTGCTGCACTGAAGTATCCCGACACTAACCCAACATACAGGTTAGTACCTGTATCTACGTAGGATGATTCACTACCCTCATAGTTTAGTATATTGTCTGCATACATATCCATGTTACCATTACTACCCCTGTTCATCCGAAGGGGGTTGATTGGGTCTTTAGCGGAAGAAGCCCAAGGCCACCCACCAAGTCCGTTGTAATAGCACATCCGCTCGTATGTGTCCCACATGTCTAAAAGGAGGAAATAATACGGTGTGGCATATACTGAATTATTAACCTGTGATAAGTACATGATGCTGTAGGTATCGGTAGCTGCTTCCATGTTTATCTTATAGCCTGTTGACGGCACAGGGTAAGTTGCAGCAGAGAATATGGCTGAGTCAGCACCGAGGCTGGTATCACTGAGCTGTCCGCCTGAGATTTCCCATGTACCTGAGTATTGTGTCCACTTACTCAAGTCTCCTGAGAAGTCGTCAAAAAATATGAATGTATTGCTACCATTGCTGGTAGTTGTGGCACTAGGATTGCCGTAGTAGCAATAGAACATGGACGAGTTGGGGCTACTGTTTACACTGTCTGTCTCTACCCAGAAATCGGCGTTGTCTCCACTGGTGTAGTCCTCCATCCAATAGTCAAGGTTGCTCAAGTTGCTGTTTCTAAATCTCACATCACTAAAGTCATCGTTGCAGTGATTGTTGGTGCTGATTATATCCCCGTAGGAGAAATAACCGTACTTACATAATGCACCTTGAAACGGCAGTATAACCATCTTGTATGTCATGAACTCGTAGTACCGAGGCGACAGATGAATGACTGCATCCCCGATACCAGAGACAGTGGCGACAAGACCACTGCCATCAAGGTTGACCTCATATATCGTCCCATCACTTACTGCAAATACAATCTTATTTCTGTCAGAGTCCCAATACCCCTTCACAAAGTTATGTGCTGCTGGTGTGGCTATGCTGAGGTTAAAATCTGTCCACGCCCCATTGTAGGTGAAAAGGTGATAGGTTGAGTTGACAGGCGCGATCACAGCTAGTCCGCTACCCACCTTAATCATGATAGGTTCGCATCCCTGCCCCGTTTCAGATGTATAGTCTAGTTCAGTAGTCCAGTGTGTCAGGTCTGTGCTGCTGTTCACTCTCCATTGAGGGTCAGATACATTGCACTGTAAAGCATACCATGTGCTACTCTGATGTACTATTGATACCCACATGTAGTTCTTACTATCCTCATACACCCTCTGGTAGGTGGAGGTATTGTTGTAAGTGGCTACAGGGATAAGCCATAACCCACCACCGTTAGGCCAACTTGATCCAGACACAGAGCCACCCTTGTGCCTTTCTCCTGCCACTATGTAGCTACCATTGGTGTCAACACCTACAAGCTCATTACAATCCCCAGTGTTGGGTATTCTTATCTTAGTGCAACTGCCAGGTACTATCCTGCAAAGAGAGGCATTAAAAGCGCCAGACTCCTCACCTACTACCCACAGCACATTAGAGTCAATCACTCCCTGCCACATTACTATACCTGCTCCTGGGCCAAGCAGTGTAGTGGTTGTGCTGTCATTGAGAGCTGTCTGGTAAATGGCTCCAGCTCCAGTATAGTTCGAACCCCAGAATAGATAGCCTCCTATCTCACCATATGAGATCAAACCTCCTGCAGGGGAACTAGTGGTATAATAGGACCATACTCTATCCTTATACACATTAAGGAGCATCTGATAGTTGGTGAGTGTCCCGTTGCTTGAGCCGCTTACATTCACCATTTGTCTGTATCGCCAACAAGGATATGGTGTACCTGTAGTCACAGCAGTGGGCGTAGCAGATGCCGTAGGAGTAGGGGGTACTGTGTGGGTGTGGTAAGGAGCATAAGTTACTGAGGAGGTAGGTGTAGCTGATGGAGAGGGGGTAGGTGATGGTGAAGGAGACGGGCTGGGTGATGTTGATGGTGTCGGTGATCCACTAGGCGAAGGGCTAGGAGACGGACTGGGGGTAGGCGATTCAGTAGGGCTAGGTGAAGGAGTTGCTACGCAAGGGATGTAGATATACAAATAATCATTATCGAAGATACCATTAGCGACTCCGCAGGCAGCGTTAGACACTGATAACACACCGCTTCTAGTTTCCCTACCTGCTGCCGTAGGTATATTGGCTTGGACGTTGTCTGTCCAAAGCAGGGATCCTGCCATATCATATAAATAGTAGTCAACTCTAGTTGCTCCGCTATTAACGATTACTTTGCCCCTATACCATGTGGAGTTAGCACAAGTATAGTTAGAACTTGTGTTAGTCCCTGCACTATTGCTCATTGATCTACCTATAAGCACCGTCCCTGTAATGTCTATCCATGCTCCGTCTACAGGCTCGGTTAAAGTAACAGAATCGTGAAAGCCTATACGGTGGACAAACTTGGTGGAAGTATTATCTATGCGGAAAATAGATTCCAGTATCTCATTCCCTGATATTAAGATGGATGTTCCTGACGTTTGCCAGTAATACCCTGTCCCTGCGCCAGTAGCACACCTAGAAGTGACTATGCCCGGATGCCCTGCTTCGGCAGCTTTTCCAGCACAAGTTCCTGCTGGGCTACCTATCCCAAACCCATACCAAGGGGGGTTAGAGTAAGTATCAGGGTACATGAAATTGGTCTGGGCTTCGCCACACAGTATAGTAGCGTCTGAAAAGACTGTGCCACTTAGCACTATTATAAGGGCTAGTGCTATAGTAACGAAGAGCAGCAGATATTTCTTCAGTTGGTTCTCCTTACAAAACCTTTTCTGCATGGGGGGTGAAGGGGTAACATCCCTTCACCCCCCATATCTTCTATGTCCCGGCGATGGATTGTACCAGCATTACAACAAAGGCTATACCTATTAAGGCAAGTATAGCAGCTATGATGATTGTGTATAAGTTCCAAGGCCTTATCATCACAATCATAAATATAAGCAGCGCGAGTGATACCAACGGAATAAGCATCAGGAAGTACCACAACGGCGTACCTTCCTCTACTATGGGATCCCCCCCTTCTTCTTCCCCGTACCACCCGTGATACAGGTCATATTCCCCCTCTTCTTCCGAGTGTGTCCACATGAAGCCTAGGGGCGAATGTGCCTCATATCCTGATACTATAAGGCTGTAGTAGGAATACGCCTCATCCCCTGCTATAAGTTCAGACATATTCCCCCATGTGTAAGTGTCGAACTCCATAGGCATCGTGTAGATAGGCATATCCCACAACCAGCCATCAATGGTCAGCACTATATCATTCTCATCGTTAAAGATTGACATAGCTGCTGTGTAGCTGCCGTTGGCTATCTCCTCTTCATAGCCATTGTCCCAAGTACCGTTCACGTTGGCTGTGTCGAAGTAGAGATAGTAGTCTGGATCATCCCATGCTGACCACACCATGAATATGTCGTCAGTGTTGTAAATCGTAGGTATGTGGACTTCGGAGTGGAATGGTCCCGGCCCACGTATCGCCCAATCAGGCATTGGCATGAAGGAAATCATGGATTCCCCACCCATTGTCCATGTATCACTGGCGTTGTGGGTAACGTAGTTTTGGAACATATAGAAGTCTCCACCATCCATCAGGTACTCCGCACAATACTGTACTGACACATTCCCTGCGGAAACTGGGATAACACTGATCCACTGATCGTTTATTCCAGTCATTCCAGCAAACCCGTTCATAGGGAAGTCACCATGCTCTGTCCATGTACCATCGTTAGTGGAGGAATGGTAGAGTTGGCCTATATACCCTCCATCTCCACCCCATACCCATAGAGTTACTGCAATAAATGGGTAGTTGGTGGAGTTGGTGCAGACCGATGGGGCCCACATTTCGGTGGCTACTCCATCTATTACATCCACTACCTGCCAGTCGTTACTGGATAGTGAGCCGTTGGCTAATGGGGTTGCTCTGAGGTACACCAGCGTTTCACCACTCCCCCAGTAATCAGACTGGTTGATAAACCCTATGTCTACAGTATCGTAGGTTTCATCATACCACAGCCCGAAAACGCTACCGTTGTAGAAGTTCGGGTAGTAGTAGATCCACAGGTTACTGCCCCAGTCTTTCAGGGTTGTCTGAGCTGACCAGTTAAGTCCGTCAGGGCTTGTCCTATAACAGAGTGCCTCTTCTGATGAGTTAATGTAAAAAGCCCAAAACAGTTCATCATCAACGTCATAGAAATTTTGTCTCTGATAGGGGAAACCTACAAACTCGTTCTCAGAGTCCTCTACCTCTGACCACCCCTCAGCCGGAACCGCTGTAGGTGCTGGAGGTGGTGTAGGGAAGTAGTCATAGATACCATGAGAATGTAACTGCCCCATTTGAAATGGAAACTACCATGAATGTGTCTGGGAACACTACCCTCTCAGGGATCTGTGACT
>JADDYB010000516.1_pt1 | contig 12169 bp, 10 predicted proteins | sample 8641941 | NCBI WGS metagenome assembly JADDYB01 (sample SAMN16275377, study PRJNA637457) | freshwater sediment metagenome | isolation source: Lake Kineret sediment | place: Israel: Lake Kineret | collected 2013 | reverse complement strand
GGAACCGCGCATTCGACGCGAGCGGCAATCCCGCCTGCTCGCATCCTGCAGCAATGCAAGGACCGACGATGAAGACATCACGTCAACCTGTCCCGCAGTCCACGGCAGCGGCGCCGCCCGACCTGCCTGCAACCGCAAGCGAGGCGAACGCGGGCGGCGTCAGCGCCGAGCAGCGTCACGCGCTCATCGAGCGAGCCGCTTACCTCCTTGCGGAAAGCCGCGGCTTCTCGCCCGGCGAGGAACTCGACGACTGGCTCGCCGCCGAGGCCGAGGTCGACCGGCAGCTGAGCGAAACCGAGGCCGACGTGAAGTGACGGCGGCTTGCCCGCGCGGGGTCGGTCGCCCGACCCGCGTGCCGGCGAGCCGTGCCTCCAACCGGAGCGACGCGATGAAGATCCTGATCCCCGTCGACGGCAGCGCCTACAGCACCGCGGCGCTCGAATTCATTGCGGCCCGGCCGTTCGGCAAAGACGACCGCCCGCGGATCGACCTGCTGAACGTGCAGCTGCCGATTCCGCCGCGCGCCGGCCGCGCCGTCGGTGCCGACTTCGTCCGCGCCCTGCACGAGGCGGAATCGTCGAAGGTCCTCAAGCCGGCCGTCTCGCTGCTGCGCGTCGCGCAACTCGACCCCGCCTCGTACTACCGCGTCGGCAGCCCGGCCGTCGAGATCGTCGAGTGGGCCGAGGCGCACGGCACCGACCTGATCGTCAGCGGCTCGCATGGCCACACCGCGCTCAAGGCGCTGGTCTTCGGCTCGGTGACGCAGAGGGTGCTGGCGTCTACTACGGTTCCGCTGCTGGTGCTTCGCACGGCGAAACCGCCGCGGCGCGCGTCGCTGCGCGTCGGCATCGCCCTCGACGGCAGCAGTTACGGCACGGCGGCCGCTCGCTACGTGCTCGCCCACCTGCGGCTGTTCGGCCCGCGACCGATCGTGACGCTGATCCACGTCGTCGAGCCGACGGCGCAGGAGGCGCCCGACAGCGGACGGACCCAAGCAGCGGGCACGAAGCGGTCAACTGCGGCCGCCGCGGCGATCGCCAGCGTCCTCGACCCGATGCGCGCGCAGTTCGCGCAAGCCGGGATCGCCGTGCACGAGCACGGCCTCGTCGGCACGCCGGCCGAGGAGATCGCCGGCTTTGCCCGCAACCGGCGGCTCGATCTGCTGGCGATGGGCTCGCATGGTCGAGGTGCCTTCAGGGCGGCATTGCTGGGCTCGGTGGCCAGCCGCGTCGCTGCAACCTGCAGCACGCCGCTGCTGCTTCTCCGGTTGCCCGAGCGCAAGGTCGGCCGCGACTAGCGCTCGGTCTGCCCGCCGACGAGTTCACGCCGGCCCGCGCCCCCGCCGGCCGGCGTCTAGCGTGTGTGCCGGCGCGACTTGCCGCCCTGCATCGGCCGCCGGCGGAGGCGTCCGAACAACCGCTGCAGGCGATTGAGGTGCCGCGTCGGCACGTCGGGATGGTCGGTCGCGGCCGGCTCGTCGCCCGCCGGCGCCGGGCGCCTGACGGCGGCAACTTCCGCCAGTGCACGCACGATGGCCGCGAAGCGCAGACGGGCGTGCAGCTCATCGCCCAGCGCATCGCGCGGCATGGGCAAGGCAAGCACGGCAGTAGAACGCGTACTCATGCAATGCCCCTTTCGTCTTGGATGTGGTGGTGCCTGCGCCGGCGACATCGCGGAGCTGCAGGCTCCGCCAGAGGGGCCCGCCGGCGCAGACGTGAACTCAGACCGGCCGCCGGCAGCGGCGTTGCTCGGGACTTTCCCGGTCAGGGCTTTCAGCTGCCGTGGCGGAAGTGCAGCCACGCATTGACGAAGTACACGAGCGCGATGAGCACGCTGGTCCAGCCGATCGCGTTGAGCAGTCGCGCCGCCGGCCGCGCCACCAGCGCGACGATCAGCGCGCCCGACATCACCGCCGCGGCGATCGCCGACAGCGCGTGCGACGGTTCCACGGCGGCGAGCAGCGGCCCGTCGAGATAGAGCAGGTCGTCGATGCCGAGGATCGCCAGGTTGAACAGGTTGCTGCCGACCAGGTTGCCGATCGCCAGGTCGAGCGCGCCGATGCGCACCGAGGCGACGGTCACCGTCAGTTCGGGCAGCGTGGTGGCGAAGGCCACCAGCAGCGTGCCGACGAAGCTGTGGCTCCAGCCCATCGCCTCGGCCACGGCGCCGGCGGCGAACGGCAGCCACAGCGCCGCGGCCACGACCACGGTCGCCGCTGCCGCGTAGCGCCACACCGCCTGCGCCAGCGTCAGTTCGGGCGGCTTTGCTTCCCCGACGGCAGCGGCGCGCACGCCGCGCTCGTAGTGGAAGATGGTGCGGATCGCCACCGCGTACAGCGCGAGCAGGGCCAGGCTGACCGCACTGACGTGACCGATGCCGAGGTCGAGTTGCGGCGACGACAGGATGCCGAACGCGGCCACGCCGAGCATGACGATGCTGAAGGCGGCGCCGAGCACGTGCCCCTGGCTGGCCACCGAGTAGATCGATGCCTGCCGGTGCATCGCATCGAGCACGACCAGCATCGCCAGGTTCAGCACGCACGCGCCGAGCACGTTGCCCACCGCGATGTCGGGCACGTCGGCGACGGTGACCGACGAGATGCCGGTCACCAGCTCGGGCAGCGAGGTGACGGTGGCCATCAGCACCAGACCGATCCAGCTGCCGCCCAGTCCGGTGTGATGCGCGATCGCGTCGCCGTAGCGGGCCAGGCGCGAGCCGGCAACGAGGATCGCTGCGGCGCAGGCCGCCAGCTGCAGCCAGTGAGCCCAGGCGCCGTTCATCGCTGCTGCCTTCCGTTGACACTGCCCGTGAGCAATCCGGATGCCAATCGTCGCACGCGCTTCAAGCCGGGTTTGCACCGAGTGCGACGCCAGCCGTGACGGAGGTCAAGCAGGGCGCCGAATACGCGATTGCCGCAGCGCCCACGCCCATAGACTGGACTCGACGCGGGTGGCGGCTGCACCTGCAGATCCGCTGCCGGCGCGTTCACCGGCGGAGGACCTCGTGAAAATCCTGCTTCCGTACGACGGCAGCGCCCATGCGCGGCGGGCCGTGCAGTTCGTCGCCGCGCGCACGCCACTGGCCGGCCGCGAGCCGGCGGTGTGGCTGCTGAACGTGCAGCCACCGCTGCTGGTCGAGATCCCGACCGCGGTCACCCGCAAGCGGCTGAGCGACCTGTACGCCATGCGGGCAGAAGCCGTGCTGCGACCGGCGCGCACGATCCTGAAGCGCGCCGGACTGGACGTGCACGGCACCCATCTCGTCGGCGTGGCGGGGCTGCGCATCGCGCGCATGGCGCGCGACAAGAACGTCGACCTGATCGTGATGGGCTCGCACGGCCGCACAGCGGTGGCCGGAATGCTGCTGGGTTCGGTCGCCAGCACGGTGCTCGTCCACTGCGACAACCCCGTGCTGCTGCTGCGCGACAGCGAAGTGCCGATGGCGGAGTCGCTGCGCGTCGGTGTGGCGGTCGACGGCAGCCAGTACGGCGAGGCGGCGGTGCGCTGGGCGCTGGCGCATCGCGACCTCTTCGGTCCGCAACCGCGGTTCGAGCTGCTGCACGCGGTGCGCGAGCTGCCGCTGCAGACGAAGACGCTGCTGGCGAACCTCGCCGACATGAGCTTCACGCAGGAAAAGGTGCGCGCACTGCGCAAGCAGGAATACGGCCGCGCCGTGCGCTCGACGCTGCCGCTGTTCGCGCAGGCCGGCGTGCCGGTGAAGCAGGTTGACCTGACCGGCGAGGCGGGCGAACAGCTGGCTGCCTACGCCCGCCGCAACCTCGACGTGCTGGTGATGGGCTCGCACGGCCAGGGCCTGTTCAAGGCGGCCGTGCTTGGCTCGGTGGCCACCCGCGTCGCCGCGCGCTGCGCGACGCCGCTGGTAGTGATCCGCAAGGCGTGAAACCGCCCGGGTGCCGCCGATGAGCCGCCCCGCCGCCGCGCCCAGGTCGACGCAGGACGCCCGTCGCTGGCACGCGCTGGCGGCGTCCGAGGCACTCGAGGCGCTGCAGTCGGCGCCGCAGGGCCTGACGGCGCAGGAGGCGGCACGGCGGCTCGAGAAGTACGGCCGCAACGAGCTGCCGCCGCCGCCGAAGCGCTCGCCGCTCCTGCGCTTCCTGCTGCAGTTCCACAACCTGCTGATCTACGTGCTGCTGGCGGCGGGCGGGGTGACCCTGCTGCTCGGCCACTTCACCGACGCCGGGGTGATCGTCGGCGTGGTGGTGATCAACGCGATCATCGGCTTCGTCCAGGAAGGCAAGGCGGAGCAGGCGCTGGAAGCGGTGCGGGCCATGCTGGCCAGCCACGCGATCGTGCTGCGCGACTGCCAGCGGCTCGAGATCGACGCCGCCGAACTGGTGCCCGGCGACATCGTGCTGCTCGCCGCCGGCGACCGGGTGCCGGCCGACCTGCGCCTGCTGCGCGAGAAGAACCTGCGCGTCGACGAGGCGGCGCTCACCGGCGAGTCGGTGCCGGCGGAGAAGTCGGTCGAGGCGGTCGCCGCCGATGCCGCCGTCGGCGACCGCACCGGCATGGCCCACTCGGGCACGGTCGTCACCTTCGGCCAGGCCACCGGCGTGGTGGTGGCCACCGGCACCGCCACCGAGATCGGCCACATCGGCACGCTGGTGGCCGGCGTGGCCGAACTGGCCACGCCGCTGACCCGCAAGCTCGACCAGTTCGCGCGCAAGGTCACGGCGTTCATCCTGGTCGGTGCCGCGCTGACCTTCGCCTTCGGCTACCTCGTTCACCACTTCCCGGCGGTCGAGATCTTCCTCGCCGTGGTGGGGCTGGCGGTGTCGGCGATCCCCGAGGGCCTGCCGGCGATCGTCACCATCACGCTGGCCATCGGCACCCAGCGCATGGCCCGCCGCAACGCCATCGTCCGCCGCCTGCCGGCGGTGGAAACGCTGGGAGCGGTCACCGTGATCTGCTCCGACAAGACCGGCACGCTGACGCGCAACGAGATGACGGTGGTGCGGGCGATCCTGCCGACACGCACGGTCGAGGCGAGCGGCGCCGGCTACGCGCCCGAGGGCGGCTTTACGGTCGAAGGCCGACCGCTCGATCCGGCGACCGCCGACGATCTGCTGCACTTCGCCCGCTGCGGCCTGCTGTGCAACGACGCCGCGGTGCACCGTCTCGACGGCGACTGGAAGCTGGCCGGCGATCCGACGGAGGGGGCGCTGGTCACGCTGGCCATGAAGTGCGGCCTGGACCGTGCCGCCGAGGCCGGCAACCTGCCGCGCGCGGACGAGATCCCTTTCGAATCCGAGCACCGCTTCATGGCCACGCTGCACCACGACCATGCCGGCCACGCCCGCGTCTATCTGAAGGGCGCGCCGGAGCGGGTGCTCGACCTGTGCCGCACGCAGGCCGACGGCCGGCCGCTACAGCGCCCCTACTGGGAGCAGCGGCTCGAGGCGGCAGCGCGCGACGGCCAGCGGGTGCTGGCGCTGGCCACCTGCGAGCTGCCGCCGGGCACGACCGCGCTGTCGATGGACGACAGCGGCGAGCGCTTTACCCTGCTCGGCCTGGCCGGCATGATCGACCCGCCGCGACCGGAGGCGATCGAGGCGGTGGCGAGGTGCCAGACGGCCGGCATCCGAGTCAAGATGATCACCGGCGACCACACGGTGACCGCGGCGGCAATCGGCGCCCGGCTCGGCCTGCAGGGAGCCGACGCGCTGGCGGGCCGCGACATCGAGGCGCTTGACGACACCCAGCTCGCCCAGCGGGTCGCAACGGCCGACGTCATCGCCCGCGCCAGCCCGGAGCACAAGCTGCGGCTGATTGCCGCGCTGCAGTCGCGCGGCGACATCGTCGCCATGACCGGCGACGGCGTGAACGACGCGCCGGCCCTGAAGGCCGCCGACATCGGCGTGGCGATGGGCCGCAAGGGCACCGACGCGGCGCGCGAGGCGGCCGCCATCGTGCTGACCGACGACAACTTCGCCAGCATCGCCAACGCGGTGGCCGAGGGCCGGACGATCCTCGACAACATCAAGAAGTCGCTGCTGTTCGTGCTGCCGACCAACGGCGGCGAGGCCGGCGTCATCCTGCTGGCGGTATTTCTCGGCATCGCGCTGCCGGTGACGGCGGCGCAGATCCTGTGGATCAACATGGTCACCACCGTGACGCTGGCCATCGCGCTGGCCTTCGAGCTGCCGGAACCGGGCGTGATGCGCCGGCCGCCGCGGCTGCCGACCGAGCCGCTGATCACCCGGCTGCTGCTGGCGCGGCTGGCCTACGTGACGGCTCTGATGGTGGCGGCGACCTTCTTCGTCTTCGAGTGGGAGTTCGCGCGCACCGGCTCGCTGGAAACGGCGCGCACCGCGGCCGTCAACATGCTGGTGTTCGGCGAGCTGATCTACCTGTTCAACTGCCGCCACTTCGTCGCCAGCGCGCTGAGCTGGACCGGCATGACCGGCAACCGGATCGCCCTGTGGGTGTCGCTGGCGCTGATCGTGCTGCAGCTCGCCTTCACCTACGAGCCGACGATGCAGCGGCTTTTCCACACCACGGCGCTCGACGCCCGCGCGTGGGCGCTGATCCTCGGTCTGTCGCTGGCCAAGTTCTTCGCCGTCGAGATCGAGAAGGCGGTGCTGCGCCGCTTCGGCGTGGTGCGGCTCTGAGCGCCGGGGCGGAGCGCGACGGATGACGCCGCCCGTACAACCGGCGGCGGCCACATCGTCAGGCCAGGCAGCCGAGGAGTCAGCCATGCCGATCGAACACATCGTCGCCGCCACCGACTTCTCGCAGGCCAGCGCGCTGGCGCTGCAGCGTGCCGCGCGGCTGGCAGCGGCGCACGTCGCCGAGCTGCACGTGACCACCGTGCTGCCTTCGGGCTGGCTGAGTCAGGTCCGCGCCTGGTTTGCCGGGGCCGACGTGCAGGCCGCCGCCGAAACCGTCGGCCAGCGGCTCGCCGAGAGCGCCGAGGCGCTGCGCCGCGACGGTCGGCCGGCGGTCCGCACGCAGGTGCTTGAAGGCGAGGCGCGCGACGAGATCGCCGAGCTGGCGCGCCGGCTACAGGCGCACCTGCTGGTGGTCGGCGCGCACGGCCGCAGCCTGGTGGGCGAGACCATCCTCGGCAGCACCGCGCTGGCGCTGCTCGAGCGCTGCGACGTGCCGATCCTCGTGGTGCGCAACGACGCCGGGCAGGACTACCAGCGGGCACTGGTCGGCGTCGAGTTCGGCGCCGCCAGCGCGCAGGCGGTTCGCTTCGCCGCCGAACTGTGCCCGCGGGCCGACCTGTCGCTGCTGCACGCCTACGAGGATCCGTTCGCCGCCGAACTGTTCCTCGGCCAGGCCAATGCCGACGCCGAGTCCTACTACCGGGGTCGGGCGCGCGAACAGGCGAAGCGGTCGCTCGACGGCTTCGTCGGCGAACTCGGCGAGCTTGCCGCTCGTTGCCACCCGCTGATTGCCTACGGCCCGCCGGGGCTGCTGCTGGCGCACGAGGCGCAGCACCAGCACGCCGACCTGGTCGTGCTCGGTTCGCGCAGGAAAGGGGGACTGGAGGCGGCGCTGCTCGGCAGCGTCGCGTCGAACGTCACGCAGATGGTGGCGGCGGACGTGCTGCTGGTGCGCGAGCGGGGGAGGGGCGCGCGTTGAACCCGGCGCCGCTTGTCGAACTCCTGCTGCTGCTGGCCGCGGGGGTGCTGGCCGTCGCCCTGTTCCAGCGGCGGCGGATCCCGTCGAGCCTCGCTTACCTGCTCGTCGGCGCCATCGTGGGGCCGCACGGGGCCGCGCTGATCAGCAATGCCGAGACCATCCGCCTGGTCGCCGAGTTCGGCATTGTCTTCCTGCTGTTCACCATCGGCCTGAACTTCTCGCTGCCGCAGATCCACGCGCTGCGCCACCTGGTCTTCGGGCTCGGCACCGGCCAGGTGCTGCTGACCACCGTTGCCGTCGGCGTCGCCGCCTGGGCCATCGGACTGCCGCCGGCAGCGGCGTTCGTCGTCGGCGCGGTGTTCGCCCAGTCGTCGACGTCGATCATCGGCAAGCAGCTCGCCGAGCAGGGCGAGGAGAACAGCCGCCACGGTCGCCTCGGGCTGGCGATGTCCGTCTTCCAGGATGTCACCGCGGTGCCGCTGGTGGTGCTGATCCCGGTGCTGGCCGCCGCCGGCACGCAGTCGGTGGCGCTGCCGCTGGCCGCGGCGCTGGCCAAGGCGCTGCTGGCGATCGCGGTGGTCGTCTTCGCCGGCCGCCGGCTGCTGCGGCCGCTGTTTCACGAGGTTGCGGCCGGGCGTTCGCCGGAGCTGTTCACGCTGACGGTGCTGCTGGTGTCGCTGGCCGCTGCCTGGGCCACCGACAGCCTCGGCCTGTCTCTTGCCTTCGGCGCTTTCCTCGCCGGCATGATGCTCGGCGAGACGGAGTTCCGGCACCAGATCGAATCGACGATCCGGCCGTTCCGCGACGTGCTGCTGGGGCTGTTCTTCGTCACCATCGGCATGCTGGTGGATCCGGCGTCGCTGCCGCGCATCTGGCACTGGTCGCTGGCCGCCGCGGCCGGCCTGCTCGTCGGCAAGGCGCTGCTGGTGGCGGCGCTGGTGCGGCTGGCCGGGGTCGAAACCTTCACGGCCTGGCGCACCGGCGTCGTGCTGGCGGTGGGCGGCGAGTTCGGCTTCGCCGTGCTGGCGCTGGCGCTCGGCGGCGGCGCGATCGCGGCGGAGCCGGCGCAGATCGCGCTGACTGCGGTGCTCTTCAGCATGGTCGCCGGGCCGCTGCTGATCCGCTTCAACCGCGCCATCGCCCAACTCGTCGTCGGCCGCCGCAAGGAGACAGCCGCGCCGGCGGTGCCGGTACCGCAGCCGGCGGAACTGCGCGGGCACGTGATCATCTGCGGCTACGGCCGCATCGGCCAGAACGTCGGCCGCTTCCTCAACGAAGAGGGTATCCCGTTCGTCGCTCTCGACCTCGATCCGGTGCGCGTGCGCGACGCCCACGCCGGCGGCGAGCCCGTGTACTACGGCGATGCGGCCGAGCGCGACATGCTCGAGGCCGTCGGCATGATGAACGCGCGCCTGGTCGTGATCAGCCACGACGACGTCGGCGGAGCGCTGAAAGTCCTGCACCACGTCCGCGCGCTGCGGCCGGAACTGCCGGTGATGGTGCGCACGCGTGACGAGAGCCGCGTCGAGGAACTGCGCCAGGCCGGCGCCACCGAGATCGTGCCGGAGACGCTCGAGGCGGGGATGATGATCGTCTCGCACGCGCTGCTGCTGCTGGAGGTGCCGCTGCGCCGGATCCTGCACCGGATCCGCGACGCACGGGTCGACCGTTACCACCTGATGCGCGAGTTCTTCCGCGGCAGCGACGCGCTCGCCGGGCACGCTGGCGACCGCGAGGCGGACCGCCTGCACTCGGTGTCGCTGCAGGCGGGCAGCGCGGCAGTCGGGCTCACGCTGGCACAGGTGGAGCCGGCGAAGGACCGCGTCGTGGTCACGGCGCTGGTGCGCGAGGGCAAGCGGACGCTGGCGCCGGCCGCTGAAACGCGCCTTGCCGCGGGCGACGTGCTGGTGCTGTTCGGCGCCCCCGCCGACCTGGAGCGCGCCGAGGCGCGGCTGACGGAGCCGGCCGCCGGGTAGGAATTCACCGGCCCTGCGCCGCCGCGATCCACTCGGCCACGTTCTCGGCCGACGGGATGCGGCCGGAGCAGACCAGCTTTTCGTCGATCACCAGGCCGGGCGTCTTCAGCACGCCGTAGCCGACGATCTGCTGCATGTCGGTGACCTTGACGACCTCGGCTGTAACGCCGGCGGAGGCCGCGGCGGCGCGGGCGATCTCTTCGAGCTTGCGGCAGTTGGCACAGCCGGGACCAAGGACCTTGATGGTGAGCATGATCAGACTCCGTGAAGGGCGGCCGAGCGGCGCGACGCAAAGGTCAGCAGCGCGGCGAGCAAGGCGACGAATGCCGCCAGCGAGAGCAGCAGCACAACGAGCGGCGCGCCGTCGATCCAGGCACCGTAGCTGTAGCCCGCCACCGCGCTGAACAGCGCGACGAAGCCGACATAGGTGAAGGTCTTGGTCCGGCCGATGATCGCCGCGATGATCAGCACGCTCTGCAGCGACAGTTCCGGATCGGCCATCAGGTAGGCGAGCAGCGGCCCGCGGTGCATGCCGAGGTCGAGGAACATCTGCGCGATCGGCACCTCGACCAGCGTCGGGAAGTACATGAACACGCCGAAGGCCACGCCCGCCAGGTTGCCGACGATCGAGTTGGTGCCGGCGACCGCCTCGATCCACTCCGGCTGGATGACGATCCGGATCATGCCGACCACGAACACGCCGGCGACCAGCAGCGGGAAGATCTGCTTGACGAAGCGCCACGACTCCCACAGCCAGTCGCGCACTTCGTCGCCCGACAGCCGCTGCCGGGCGAGGAAGTGAAGCGCGCCGAGGCCGACGGCGATGCCGAAGAACTTGCCGGTCAGCCCGATGCGCAGGCCGGCGGGTGTGGCCTCGACGGCCAGCGCGGCGAGCAGCAGCGTCGCGGCGATCAGCGCGAGGCAAGCCCGCGTCCAGCGCGTGACGCCGTCATGGATGTTCTCCAGCCCCCGCCAGGCGGCAAGCCCGATCGCCGCCAGCAGCACGATGAGCAGCACGCCCTGGGCCGAGACGCCCTCCTCGCCGTTGTGCGCGTTGTACGGCACCAGCCGGTCGAGCGCGGCCTGCCAGGCGTCGGCGCCGGCCCAGGGAACGGTGAACTGCACATAGGTGCCGGTCAGCAGCCCGAGCTTCAATGTGCCGGCGAGAAGCAGCGCAATCCAGACCAGCAGGAAAAGCAGTGCCGGCGGCCGCATGCCGGCGCCGGCTTGCGCGCTGAAGACGTCGTCAGTCGCGCGATCGTGTTCGGCGTCGTCGGCGCGGAACAGCAGCGCCATGATCAGGCCGATGCCGATGCCGAAGGCGAGCGACAGGACGAAGCGCGCAAACGCCAGGTCGACGCCGATCACGCCGCCGGTGTAGACCAGCGCCAGGATATTGGCCGCCGGCGCAAAGAACAGGAACGTGATCGCCGGGCCGATGCCGGCGCCCTTCCTGTAGATGCCGGCAAAGAGCGGAACGATCGTGCAGGAGCAGACGGCAAGCAGCGAACCCGCGGCAGCGGCCGCCGGATAGGACACCACGCCGGGCGCGCTGCGGCCGAGGAAGCGGGTCACCGATTCCTTCGGGATCAGCGCCGACATCGCGCCGGCGATGAAGAACGCCGGCAGCAGGCACAACAGCACGTGCGCGGCGAGGTAAGCGGCGAGGTTGCGCAGCCCGCCGGCCAGCATGGCCGGCGCATGGGTCGACAGCCAGTCCATCATGCTCTTCTCCGGAATCCCGGAGCGATGGACACACGCTAGGCGCGCTGCGCTACCGGTGATTGAGCGGTGTCAAGCCGAGGGAGCATCCGGCAGACAACTCGCCGTCGTGCCGGCGCAGGCCGGCAACCAGGTTTCGGCGCCGGGAGATTGGGCCCCGGCCTCCGCCGGGGCGACAACGATCAGCAACGGGCCGCGCGGCGGAAGACGTCAGCTGCCGCCGCAGCAAGACGGCGCGCAGCACGACGAGGCTTTCGTTGCGGACGCACGCGGCACCGCACCGGCCACCGGCTTCGTCGCCCGCACGAACGCGGCGACGAACTTGCCATCGACTTCGCTGGCCAGCGACTCGAGGTCCTCGCCCTGCCCGGCCAGCAGTTCGCGCGCGTCGGAGGCCGCGTAGACGCGGGTGACCTCGATGGCGGCGTTCTCGAAGCCGGCAGCGGCGAGCTTGTCGAGGTAGTCGCGGTCGGACAGCGCGCCGGCCACGCAGCCGGCCCACAGTTCCATGTTGCGCCGGATCGCCGGCGGTACCTCACCGCGGACGACGACGTCGGACACCGCGAAGCGACCGCCGGGCTTCAACACGCGGAAGGCCTCGCGCAACACGCGGTCCTTGTCGCCCGACAGGTTGATCACGCAGTTCGAGATGATCACGTCGACCGAGTTGTCGGGCAGCGGAATGTTCTCGATCTCGCCCTTGAGGAAGTGGACATTGGCCAGGCCGCTGCGGCGCTTGTTCTCCTCCGCCAGCGCCAGCATCTCTTCGGTCATGTCCAGGCCGAACGCCTTTCCCGTCGGCCCGACCCGGCGGGCCGACAGCAGCACGTCGATGCCGCCGCCGGAGCCAAGATCGAGCAC
>JADDYB010000515.1_pt1 | contig 12191 bp, 14 predicted proteins | sample 8641941 | NCBI WGS metagenome assembly JADDYB01 (sample SAMN16275377, study PRJNA637457) | freshwater sediment metagenome | isolation source: Lake Kineret sediment | place: Israel: Lake Kineret | collected 2013 | reverse complement strand
GACTGCTTGATGTAATGAGAGAGAAATACGACCCATATCAGCTCAAAATGGAGATCATCAGACGAAATTTGTTTGGAATTGATATTGAAGCACCAGCAATAGAGATCGCAAAGTTGAGGTTGTGGCTGAGTCTGATGGAAGACATTGAATCAGAGAATGCTGAACACATCGGGACTCTTCCGAATATAGAGTACAACATTGTTCAGGGAAACTCGTTAATCGGATGGGTTGATGAATCAATGGAACAAGAAATGCTCATAAAACCATACAATGAAGAAGTTCAAAATCTGTTGGAGGAATTGGAGCATGAATGTGCTGATAAAGATGCACGATTAGTAAGAGAAGTGAAGGAGAATCTGAATACCTCAGATGCTGACAGAATCCTGGGAGCTTACATGTCTTTGAAAAATATCTACCGCTTAGAAACCAGAGAAAGGGCAGAAAAGTTAAAAATTGTAATAGACAGGATTCAGGAGAGTATCTACGATTACGTAACCGGGAGGTATGCCACTTATCTCAGTAAAAAGAAGCTTGAAGTTCTTCCTTCTGATTTGAAGGATGTTTTTCACTGGAGAATCGATTTTTATGATGTCATGAAAGAAGGTGGATTTGACATTGTCATCGGCAACCCACCGTATGTTGAGGTTCCAGAAAGTAGTAGAAGGCTTTTTGAAGAATATCACACCAGAGTGTGTGGGAATACCCACGCCTATTTCTATGAGAGAGCTCTCCATCTCTTGAAAAGAGGGGGATTCTGTGGATTCATCGTCCCACTGTCCAGTATTTCCACGGAAAGGATGATGAATTTGCAGGAATTGTTGATAGCAGAGAGTTCCCGCCTTTGGGTATCGAATTACGATGATAGGCCAGGAAAATTGTTCAGCGGGCTGGAACACTGCAGATCATCAGTTATTATCTCGCAAAAGAAAGAGGGAAGCGAACCTACTCAAGTATTCACGACCAAATATCATAGGTGGCATTCAGAAAACAGGAACTCACTTTTTGAGAATATCTCGTACGTAGAAGCAGCAGATTTCGTCCTTGAAAGTTCAATACCAAAAATTGGTACAGAAATTGAAAAATCTATTTTAAGAAAGATTTCAAAAAATAAAAAATTGATTAATTACATCGAAAGAGAAGGAGATGGTCGAATATGGTATCACAATGCACCCCAATATTGGATTAGAGGGCTGGATTTTGTTCCCTACTTTTGGAATGAAAGAGAAGGACATAGAATCTCATCCCAATTGGTGGAGTTGGACATTCATCCAGCAGAATACAAAAAGGTTGTGGCAGCTGTCCTGAACAGTTCATTGTTCTATTGGTTTTTCACGCTGTATTCTGATGAAAGACATCTGGTGAACAGGGAGATTGAAACCTTTCCTCTTTCTGTTGAAGAAATACCAGATGACGTACGGAGAAAGATAGAGGAGACTTTCGATAGGTTGATGGAAGACTATAGAAGAAATGCAGAAAGGAAAATATGTCAGTACAAAACGACTGGAAGAGTAGAATACGATGAATTTCGGCCAGGGTTATCTAAAATGATAATAGATAGGATTGATGTTCTTTTTGCTGAATATTACGGGTTCACTGATGAAGAGGAGGCATTCATACTGAATTTTGATAGAGAATTCAGGTCAAAAGACCAGACGTAAATTTCTAAGGGTGAAATCTCTCAGGTTACTACGTTATGTCATATTTTGGGCTGCATCTTATTCCCATTTTACTCTCATTCATTTTTTCTTCTTTTTTAGGCTTTTTATTTTGAGATCCTCTAGAGCAATCTTTTTGTTGCGCTGTGCCACAGTGTCACAGGGATCAACCTTTAGGGCTTCATCATAACAGGCAACAGCCTTTTCCAACTCCCCCCGAATGTGGAAAGTTGCCCCTTTCCCGCACCATGCACGAACATTCTGAGTATCTCTCTTTAATGTTTCACTGTAACAGTGAAAAGCCTCTTCATGCCTGCCGAGGCTGTCCAGTGCCTCCCCTTTGTAGTACCACGCCTCAGCGTCATCAGGGTCTATCTTTAGAACTTCTTCAAAACAGGTGAGCGCTCTGTGGGAATGTCCGCGGTCTTCCAGAACAACTCCAGCATTATACCACGCATTGATATAAAAAGGATCTATCTTGAGAGCTTCTTTATAACAGGCAACTGCTTTACCCCACCTCTTGAGAGACACATAGACGTTCCCTAAGTTGTACCAGATATCTGTATCCTGAGAATTGATCTTTATCGCTTCCTTGTAAGAGATGACAGCTTCTTCCAAGAGGCCCAAATCATAAAAAGCTTGAGCCTTGTCGATCCATGCCTGATAATGCGAAAGATCTATTCGTAAAGCCTCATCATAACAATGAAGGGCCTCTGTATACTTTCCAAGATCATGCAAAGCTTCCCCTTTGTTTATCCATATTTCACCATCTTTGGGATCTCTCTTCAACGCTTCATCATAACAAAAGAGCGCTTCTTCATACTTACCCAAGTAGTGTAAAGCTTCCCCCTTGTTGATCCATGCTGCGTAATTGTCAGGTTCATATTTCAATATTAGGCTGAATATTTCATCAGCTACCTCGTAAGCTCCTTTTTCCAACAACAATATACCCATGTGAAAGAGTAGATACGTATCTTTAATATTCATTACGTTCAGAGCTTCTTCTATTTTCCCATCAGCTATCAATCGTCTTATTTTCTCCATTTTCTCTTCATCCAGGTTCACCATGGTATCACTCGTTCGGGTTGGAAAGGTTAATGTGTGATGTGTACTCTTTCTTTTTCCATATTTCTTCTCTCACTTTTTCAGATATTTCCAGATCTTTTTTAGCAAGGTCACGTTCAGATATTAGCTCTTTTAATCTTTTAATCTTGTAGTATCTGTCTGGGGAATCGCTCACGAATTTGAACGCCTCTTTTTTCAGTGTGGTCTCATCAACCTATTCAGGGACTTTCAGGGTGGGGGTTATACTTGACATGGTAGACTATAGCTCTGAGTCAATTTAAGGGTATGGGTGTAGAAATAGGAAGATGAAGATGTGCAATTTTAGCTGTGAAACCATAATAATGTGGGTAAGAATAGGGGATGAGGGTCGCGGGCAGAATTCTTGAAAGAGAGTGAATTTTTAATCTGCAGTAGGGGTTAATTTTTGTTAGAGGCGTGTCTCAGGCAATTCTGTAAGTAGCCAAGAATCTTAGAGGACTCTTCGCCAAGGAAAAAGTCAAAAATGAGATCTTCACTTCTCATTCTTAAGTTCTCTTTATCCGAGGAGTTCAAAAGAATCAGTTTTGCATAGGAGCATGGTAACCGTGAATGAGCTGTTCTGACGAGACAATACGAGAAAATTATCTGCTGAGTCTCAAAATCAAATTTTTTCACTAAAGAGCAAATAAAATCCGCATATTTATGTTTCTCCTCTCCTGAAAGTTTTGATTCTGCTATGTTAGAAACACACATGGAGTAGAAATTTTCCTGTTCCTCCCCCTTTTCTAGTGTTCCTTTTGCCATGGTCTCTATTTTCACTATCCACCTCTCTTTCTCCTCTCCTGAAAGTTTTGATTCTGCTATGTTAGAAACACACATGGAGTAGAAATTTTCCTGTTCCTCCCCCTTTTCTAGTGTTCCTTTTGCCATGGTCTCTATTTTCACTATCCACCTCTCTTTCTCCTCTCCTGAAAGTTTTGATTCTGCTATGTTAGAAACACACATGGAGTAGAAATTGGCCTGTTCATTCCCCTTTTCTAGTGTCCCTTTTGCCATGGTCTCTATTTTCTGTATCCACCTCTCTTTCTCCTCTCCTGAAAGTTTTGATTCTGCTATGTTAGAAACACACATGGAGTAGAAATTTTCCTGTTCCTCCCCCTTTTCTAGCAACTCGAGAGCCACCATAATAACGCTCTCTACAAGGCTTTCTTTTTCCTCCAACCTTTCACGAACAGTCAAAAGAAAAATAATACTAAGAGTGTTAGTCCTAATTTCTAGATCTGCTATATGCCTCGTCTTAATTAATTCAAAAAACGTTCTTATGTATCCAAAATCAAAATTTGGGAAGAACCCATCAATTGCCTTTGAAATTACAAATGCAATTCCTAACCTACCAAAATACTCATTCTCTTTCCTCAATGTTCTTATGATATCAAGTGACTTGGAAGGATCTATGGGAAAGGAAATTCTTGCCAGAGTTAATAGAATTTCCATCCTTTCTGAGCCCCCTACTCCATGCGAGCTGTCTTCCAACCCGGAAATTAACCTTCTTACTATGCCTGTTTTTGCATCATCACTCAACATCACGTCCACAACATCGAGCTGAAAAGGGTGCCAGAAAGCTATGTGCCCATCATAATCAACAGCTTTCACATCCCGAAGAGTCACCAGAGCCGACTCATAACCTCCCAAGCTGTTGTGGTAAGCTTCATAAGCTTTCTCCACCACGGTCCTGTTAAACACGTAATCTCCCAGACACAAGTTGAGAAGTTTCATGGCCCTTGCCAGCTTTTTTTGGTCTTCATTCCAGGAATTTTTGTAAATATTTTCAAAAATAGCTTTAAATTGTATTTTTCCTCCAACTATCTCATTCACATTTTTCAAATCAAGAATCTCAAATTTTCTTTCCCTTGCATCTATAAAAATAGAATAGATAAGACCAACTGCTGTTGAGCTTCGCTTTTCTTCTCTTTCAATGAGAGAAAGGGAAGTCAATCGTTTTATAGTGTCATCGGACTCACTTTTTTCAACTCTAATGTCAAACCTCTTTTCACAAACTTTTACATATTTTTCAATTTCTTTAAATTCTCCCAAAAAACATCGAATATTCTTCTGAACAAATGCAGTACTGTAGAGATAATCCTCCTCTGTCACAAAGTTCTCTGTGAGCCTCGATTCGATTCTTGTCGAAGGTTCTGCAAATTCCCCCAACCGTCGAGTGATGAGGCATTTTCGAGCTGACTGCTCCACATTTCTGAAAGCCATGTCACTGAGTTCATTATTCTGGTCAACAATTGTCAGAAAAATCTCTTTTCCCAAAAGATTATGCTCACGTTCCTGGAGAACTTCACCTTGCCTTAAGACAGCCACTCTCCCTCCACTTTTAAGCCACTCTCGTGCAACAAGGTAGGCCACAAACGATTTCCCGGAAGTGGGGAATCCTTCGAGAACGAGTAGTCCGTCCCCTTTCTTGAAGTGCTCAATAATTTTGGAGACTTCTGACCTGTCTATGATGTCACTGGCACTATCAATATTTTTTTTCACATTTTCAAAGCTCTGCAAAGGATCTTCATTCTCCAGGTATATATCAAAGTTCTTTATTCCTAGTTCACCATAAAGGTTGTCAATTTTGTCATAAAGTATGTTGAAATTCTCCAGGATTTGTGTACTATAGCCAATATTTCTGTAAAGGAGGTGTTTATACGCTTCATCAGAATTTTTCATAATTGAAAGGATATCATCCCAGTTTTTTTCAAAAAAAGATGTCAGGTCAGCCTGCAGTTTTTTATTTCTCTGGATTTCCTCACATAGTTTTTCATGGGCGTTTTCATCATACTCTTTTTTAGAAAAGCTTTCCTTGAGTAAGTCGTAGAGGGCAGTCCCTTGAATACTCAGTAAGGTGGGCAAGACAAGATCAGGATCAGCAAACCCAAAACACAGAAGAATTCCAGCAGTGACACCAATGGGGCCTCCGACCTTCAAAATACTTCTGAGGTTATCTCTGGAGAAGACCTTTTTGAGGTGCTCCATTACCGTTCCTGGGGTTACCATCAGAAGACTATTCATCGAAGAGGATAAAAAGGTTATGGCTGAGCTCAGTATCATTTTACAAATATTCTTGAACTCAGGTTGCTATCTCCACAATGCACCTTACCATAGTTTCTCTGAGACAGTCTTCCACTCGAGTATCTACAAACAGTGGTGTTCAGAATCTCTCTTCAAGGAAATGCGTCCGCAGCGTTCTTAAGAGGTCTGCCATTTCTTCTGGAGGAATACTATAGAAATCGGACAGCATTTCCCTTTTTCTAGTGAGTACGCTCAACAATGTTCCAGCATCTGGCTGGCCTTCCTTGGGATTGGGAAAGATAATGATGACCATTCTGGAAAGACGGTACGTGAGTACGTTGAATCCCTTTATGTCTTCCCACTTATAGGAGTATGAGCGAAGAAGACCTCGCATGGAAAGTCCTTCCCGACTCAGGTAGAGGCAAGAGGGCTTCCACATCACCATGAGGGCTAAGATGCTGAACCCTCCACAGAGAAAGACTCCCATCCAACCTATTTTTTCTTTTTCTGTGATCATGAATGCACTCAAGATGGTAAATGTGAGGAAAAACAAAAAGTAGAGGAAGCATTTCCATCTGCTGGAGCTAAATACGTAGGTGCCTTTCGTGGTGATTTTATCAATTATTGACTGGGCACGATGGTGAGGTTGCGAAGAGTTCACGTACCCTGTATAACAGGCACGATATATAAAGGTGAGGGCAGTGAAGTCAACAGAAAGTGCTTTATGCCTTGCTTCTCTACACAACTCATGGAGTGGACTCAACGTTACGTGAAAAAGGCCCTCACGTTCCTCACAGAAGCAGAGGTTGCCATTACTGGCGCATGGCTTGACTGCGGGTGTGGGTACGGGTATTATGCACGAGCACTAACTTTTCTGGGAGCAGACCCCGTGCTGGCAGTTGATCATGATTTTTCCTGCCTAAAATACGTGAAGCCGCCCATTCTCGTCTGTAGTGGTGACTGCCGCAGCCTCCCCGTGAAAGATCACTTTTTTGCAGGCCTCTTGTACGTTAACGTGCTCCATTCTTACGAGAACCCTCACCCCTTGCTCGAAGAAGGTCACCGCGTCCTCAAGAGGGGCGGGCACCTTCTTATCATAGAGTACCAACAGTCTCTACCCACTGCCTGGGACCCCTACCCGTTAAATGCAGCCAAAATAGAAACTCTCCTGAAGAAGTCCACTTTTCAAAGAGTTAAAACCACTCTCGTGGATGAAAACTATCGTCCAAAATATCTAGTGGTTGGAAAAAAGCTTTAAAGCATCCCTTATGATCTGTGCATGGTCAAACGCTACCTCGTGAGGAATCTTGTCAAGAGTGACCCATGCTGCACCTTTTGCATCGTCACCTGCAGCTAATTCTCCTGCTTTTACCCGCATCAGATAGACTACAGAGACCGTGTGTCCCCGGGGATCTCTGCCAGGTGCAGAATACACGCCAGCTAACTGCACAACCTCACAGGTCAATCCCGTTTCTTCTTTCACTTCCCTCACCACAGCTTCCTCTGTCCTTTCTCCGTATTCAACGAACCCTCCTGGAAGAGCCCAAAAGTCCTTATATGGGTCATTTCTCCTCTTAATCAAGACAATCTTTCCCTCTTTTACGATGAGAGCATCTACTGTCACTTTAGTGACGTTCATAAAATTCTCCTCAAATAGATTGATATCCACCCTATCTTGGGGATTCTCAACACAGGCTTGCCAATGACCTTGTATTCGGGTACTCCCTTCAAAGGTGAATAATACGTGTCCTGGAAAGGGTTGTTGTCCCCCTTTGTCACAAAGTACCGCGTGCTACCCACTTTGACAATATCGATGACCCGGTGGACAACAGGTATTTTACCATTTTGAGACTCAAAAACGATGATGTCTCCCACACTCAAGGCAGAGGGGTCCATTTTTTTGATGAAGACCACATCTCCCGTGTGATAGGTGGGTTCCATGCTCCCGGAAATGACCACCCGGTAGGGAGGGAACACTCCCAAAACGCCATAGAGCACTCCTTGGATGGCAAAAAATATCAAGAGGGCAATACCCACGTCTGCCAATTCTTTTTTCAAACGAGTTGCGGACATTTTATCCCTTGAACAATGTATTTCCTGATCCAGATTTGAACCTGTCCTATCCACGGTATCTTCAGGATGGGTTCTCCAATGACCTTTCCTGGCGGAATCCCCGGATAATCTGTCTGGTAGTAGTCGTCTGGAGCGAAGTTATGATCGCCTTTTGTGACAAAATAGGGTGTTCCTCCTTCTGTCTTGACCTGATACACTCTGTGCACAATGGGTATCCCTCCAAAGGGTGAGTCAAACACGATAATGTCTCCTTTTTCAATAGTATTGATGTCCACTCTCTTCACCACGAGCACGTCACCCGCATTGTAGACTGGTTCCATGCTTCCACTGATCACCACGTAGAGGGGTTTCTCCACGCCCAGAGTTACCATGAGGGTGGCCTGGATTATCAGGTAGAGTATCAAAGCGATAATGACACCTTCTGCAGCCTCATGTAATTCCTTTTTCCAATCCATGATGAGGGAACATCAAAATAGTTTATAAGGGTTTTGGAAGGTACAGGTGTGGCGAGGGTGAGAGCTCTGTCCAGCTTCGAAACGTTTTTATTGTAAGGTTCACACTTGTATACATGCCAACTGTTGGGATATCGAATATGGAAACAGCAAAAACTCTGCGCCACGCTTTTGAAATAGGATTTGACACAATTACAATTATAGCAGAAAAAGAAAATTTTAGCATTATTGGGTTAGATGAATCATCGAGTATTGCTGCTCAAGTAACGTTCGAATTATCCGAATTTGACTATTCTTTTGATCATCCAGCCATATTTCCTGTCAATTCCAGAGATTTTGGGACTTACCTGAGTTACTCCACATCAAAACATCTCCCTGCCCCTTCCCCCTATTACACTCACTATTGGAGACACTATGAACCTCTCCATTATGTCCCCGATCTGTAGGTTGCAGAGAGTGTTCACTCCTGAATCGAAAGGGATAGAATCACTACCACAACTCCCCTCATTTGAGGATATGCCTTGTTGTGACATCTCAGAGATTGGACCACTGAATCTCTCTAAATCAATTTTTGGAAAGAGTGAGAGCGTCATTACCCTGAAAATGAATCCAGAGAAAATACCATTTAGTTCACCTAATGAAAACCAGTTCTTTGAGCTGAATGGGAGAGGGCATGGCTCTGCTTCTACAGTTCTCCGCCCCTATACTCTGGCAGTAGTCTCCCAAGTATGGGAACTCACTTCCATCAATAGCCTCACAATTAGCATTTCTGATGATGGAATGACAAATTATGGAAATATAAGAGACAAGATACAACTTCGTATTGCTAGTAAATTGAAAGTCAAAACCTATTTTCTAATTCGTGATGAAGGCTTTCTTGACCCGAAACGTTACTACCTCGTGATTGATTTCAAGGAAAACAAAAAAGGCGAATTCTTCTTCGCTTATTACAACAAAGATGAGGTTCTGGAGAAAGAATATAAAGAAAGGATTCAAAAAATGTCCAATTTAATTGAAATTGACAAGAATGAGACATTTAAGAATCCAAATAATAAATGAAAAAATTGGATTTCTACTTTATTTTTTCCTGATTCTTTTCAGAAGAAAATAGGATTTGAAAACGCCACAGACATGCAAAGTGAAGTAGACTGCCATTATCATGTAAAATGGAAAGAGGATAATGTCAAGAAACTGTGAACGATTTGGTGAGTGTTGATATATATAAATTGCAAGAATGACAACAACTGTTGAAATAACAATTGCGAAAAAAAGTCTTACGATGAGATCTCTAACCCGCTTTTCCTCTTCTGTCTTCGCTGATTCATAGAGAAAACGGCTGAATTCACTAGGGTAATACACTTCATCTTCTTTACCACCTGTTGCTTTTCCCATTTTTATCACCTCCATTTTTCCTATCTTAATGTAGATTAGTGGGTATAAGTAGAATAATTTTTATGAAAAAATGTTAATTTTACTTTACATCAATTTCCTCAACTTAAAACTTATGTATCCCTCTGTTCCTATGATCACATGGTCTATAACTTCGATTCCCATCACCTTCCCACATAAACAAAGCTCTCTCGTCAATAAAATATCCTGCTCAGAGGGTGTGGGATCACCAGAAGGATGATTGTGAACTAAGATGATGAAACACGCACCACTGATGATGGCAGGACGGAAAACATCTCTTGGGTAAACGATGGTTTGATCTAAAGAACCTCTAGAGATAACAGGAAGACCAATAACCTTATTTTTAGAGTTTAATAAAACTACTCTAAACTCTTCTTGTTTGAGATGCATCATTGGGAATAATAACTTAACCACGTCTTCCGTTGAAGTAATTTGTGGGTATCTTTCTTGAAATGAAAAGATTCTTTTTCCCAATTCATAGATTATTTTTATTTGATATGCTTCCTTTTGGCTTGTATATCGTAAAAGTTCTTCAATCGATGCAGAGAATAACTCGCTTATGTTATTGAACGATTCCAACAAGTTTTTTTTATCTTTCGATTGTTAGAAGAAAACAATATCGTTAAAAGCTCTTCATCTGTGAGGGTTTCAACTCCATATTTAAGTAACCGTTTCTGTGGAGTATCTATTTCTTTTATTTCTTTTATTGAAATAGACATTCACCTATTCCTGTCTATTTGTTGGGATTAACAGTATCTTATCATTGAGAGGTAAAGCAGTTAAATAAACAGTTATGGAGCCACGGGCATTTTTATAGGCTACACCCACATCCGTCCACTTATCTTTACCTTTGACCTCTTTCACGACACGAACCATGAAATCCGGCATTGCTTCACCTATAAGATCACCTCTTTTCCTTTTTTATCCATTTCACCCCTCCTCTTTTAAAAAAAAGGTGGGATTTAAACCCACCTTGAAAGGCAACCATGCCAGAGGAGAGGCACCCCTAAAGAGCATCACTGAGGCACCTCTGCAACTCTATTGGTTGGAAGGTGAAAGATTCCTTTTGAAAGGCATTTTGATTGGCCTTTAGGCCTTTCTACTACACTCTATATCTGCTAAATCAAAGATGAGAGAGTTTTTTCTAGAATGGGAGGAGAACCTCTCATTCTTGCTTTGGTTTTCAAAAGTAATATATTTGAGCTTTGTCCATTTTTTTACAGTAACGTGCAAGATCAAAGTTTCTATTTTTCGCAGATTGAATAGGAAGAGAAAGATTTATAAATTCATTACAAATAGAAACGACTGTGAAAGTAAAGGATAGCTTAGGGTTCGATATACAGCATCTCACCGTAATGTATAATTTCTCATCGGAAATCCTTAAAGAGCCACGTATGCGGGTTAGAGCGTTCCACAGGAAATATAAACCATTTCGACGTAAGGAAACGACAAATGAATGGATTAACAAGGCATTTGAAAACTTGATAATTCATGGCCCATTCTTGTTCTGTAACAACAATATTGATGTTTCTCTTTTGAAGACTGATAGGATTCCCTTCGATCTTTATGAGGAGAAGAGGAATGATCCAACCACAACGAAACTGATATTACTGACTGGAGACTGGAGTTTGCTATGGTTCCACAAAGGAGCTAGCATTCTACAGTACACAAATACTATCTTCCCTCAGTACCCATCTAAGACGAAACTAGAGGATATCATCTTTGATGAGAAAGGAAAATTGAAAAGAGACCCGTATCCACATGGATGGGATGCCTTTGACTGGGGAATTTATGATGAAATGAGAGATATCCGTAAATACACTTATGTGGAAATCGGTGGGAAATTTAATGTTACATGGAAGGCCATAAAGATGAGATTTGATTCTCTTTTGACACAATGCAAGGTTTTTGTTTCATTTTTTCCACTGGGTTATTATCGCTATGATCATATCCTATTAACTTTCAAGACGGATTATGAGGTAGGGTTGGAGAATGCATTAAAAAAGATGGATAGAACTTCTTTTTTATGGAAATTTGAAGATACTATAATCTTGGTGGTACATTATCCTCCAGAGGAATCGCATAACGGAATTGCTTTAAGATTTGCAGAATTGGAAGAAATGGGATTGATACGAGAGCTTAAGGTATCAACCCCTATCAAATACCACATTTCCGTGATATAACTTGGGTTTACAGGTTGTAAATTACCCTGGTAATCCGTCAGGCCCACTACCAGGCCCATCTCCAAGGGGCACAATATGATGTAGTGGTTCAAAAGGCCAACTTTTTAACTCTCTCATCTTCTCACCTCTGTAACTTGTATGCATCCACGTATATATGTCTTTCATATTGCATCCTTCAGTGTGTTCATATTCGTTTTATCTTCACCTCACCGGTTCATTGCCATCAAGTCATTTAAGGTTATTTTTTCAAAAGTGAAAACCTTAGGAAAGTGTAGAAAAATGTACTATAATACTAAAAGATTGTACTT
>JADDYB010000514.1_pt1 | contig 12209 bp, 11 predicted proteins | sample 8641941 | NCBI WGS metagenome assembly JADDYB01 (sample SAMN16275377, study PRJNA637457) | freshwater sediment metagenome | isolation source: Lake Kineret sediment | place: Israel: Lake Kineret | collected 2013 | reverse complement strand
GTCCTCATACCCGCCGTGGTCACCCTAGTGCCGGACTCCATGAACGGGTCTAACAACGGTAACCTCATGGACTCGATCTTCCCCAACCTCCCCGAGGCCGTCAGGCAGACGCTGTCGGCCTTCCCGGAAGCCCAGCAGATGACGTACATCATGCTGGTGTACTTCTTCGCACCCTTCTTCCTGATCATACCACTCATGGTCTCCGGCGTCATAGCCTCGGACAGCTTCGCGGGGGAGAAGGAGAGGAAGACCATCGAGGCTCTGCTGGCCGCGCCCTTCACTGACAGCGAGCTACTCATGGGGAAGATTCTGGTGAGCTTCGCCCCCGCCATGGGGGTCACCCTCCTCGGCTTCACCCTGTACACGGCTATGGTGGACGCCTTGACGGTGGGGCGCTTCGGGTTCCTGCTGCTCCCCAACCTCACCTGGCTGGTGATGATCCTGTGCCTGGCACCGGCGGCGTCCCTCCTGGGGATCGGGGCCACGGTGATCATATCGAGTCGGGTCAAGGGTTTCAGGGAGGCCCAGCAGCTGAGCGCCCTCTTGGTGGTGCCCGTGCTGGCCCTGCTCTTCGGGCAGGCCTCGGGTTTCCTGATAATGGGGCCCACAGTACTCCTCATGCTCACCATCCTTGTGCTGGTGGTGGACGCGGCCCTGTTCGGTGTGGGAGTCAGTCTGTTCAACAGGGAGAAGATACTCTCCCAGAGTCAATGACCTCACATTTTTATTTCGTCATGCTCATCACGTCTGGAAATGATAGTTGAATGTGTTTCTCGAACGGTAAACCTGGAGAACTGTACATGCACAAACGCCGCCTGCGAGAGGAGGGGCGTCTGCTGCGCCTGCGTGGCCAACCACAGGGCCAAAGGCGACTTCCCCGCGTGCCTGAGACCCAGGACGGACTAGGCGTCGTACCTGGGCTCTCCGCCGAACTTTTTCAGGTCGATTATGTTTATCCTGTTGCCATCGGGGTCGGCTAGGACCGCGTACATCCCGCACCGCACCTCGAAGGGCTCCATAAGCACAGAGTATCCCTGCTCCCTGAACCTCTCGCAGAACTCGACGACATCCTCTACGCTGAAGCTGTACGACGGGCTGGACAGTGCGGGGTCAGTGTGGATGACCAGCTCGGAGTTGTTCCCCGGGAACAGGAACCCTATCATCTGGTTCTCAGCATCCGTCCATGCCCTCTTCAGGCCCATGACCTCCTCGTAGAACTTGGCCGAGGAGTCGAGGTCTGTGACCCTCACCATTATGCTGTCGATCTTCCTCAGCCCCGGCATGGCTTAGCCCCTGCTCTTCCAGTGGTCAGCTACCATCCTGGCGTTGGCGAACCAGACGCCCGGGAACCGCTTCATGTAGTTTATCGTACGCTCCAAGAGCATAATGTTCCCGGGCTTACCGATGATCTGGGGGTGGAACATACTGGTCCAGCAGAGCCCGTAGCGGTAGTATCCGTCGAAGGCGTTGGTCCAAATCTGGTACCCGGTCTCGGGGCTCATCATCCTGGCCTTGTAGCTGCCGAAGGGGTAGTCGGCGAAGAGGTGGAAGTCGTCCATCTCGTAGTAGCTGGGAATCTCCACGATACCGTTGGGCAACGTGTAGGGCATGTCGCTTCCCCTGAGGCTGCTGTCGTAGATGAACCCGTTCTCGGCCAGCACGTCCAAGGTGTTGGGGCTCAGCTCGCCGCCGGCCGTCCTGTTCCCCACCGGCCAATAGCCGGTGGCGTCCTCGATCGCCTGAACACACTTCAGGAGCCTCTCCGTCTCCTCAGTCTTTCCCAGGAGCTCTATCTTTTCGTGAATCCAGCCGTGGGTGGCCACGTCGTGGCCCCGCTTGACAATCTCAGCAACCTCCTCTAGGTGGTTCACAGCGTTCATAGCCACCACGAAGAAGGTGGACTTGATCTCGTGCTCGTCCAGGAGGTCCAGTATCCGTGGGATGATGCCCGCCCTCCATACGTAGTCGCCCTGGCTGAGGACCCGTGGCATCTTGGCCACGTCTGGGTTGGTGCCCAGGAACACGTATTCGGCGTCCAGGTCGAAGGTGAAGCAGGCGGCGCACCTGCTGCCGCCCGGCCAAACAGATTCCATGGATTATTGTCTGCTTCACTGGTTAAAGGTTCACTCCCAGTAATCGTTAAAAAAGCATGCACGTAATCTTCATAGATATCCGCCGCTGACGAGATATACAGTGAGTCCCTGGACACACACCCAGCGCTCCAGGCCATCCTAATCGCTGTGATCCTGATCACCGCCTACCTGAGCCTTAACCCGCCCCTGGGCAGCAGGGTTCCGACTCTCGGCCTCATGCTGGTCCTCGTCATCACGGTTACTATATTCATCAATTTCCGTACCCTTGAGATCAGCGTCTCAGGTGGACGGCAATCAGTGGGCTACGGGTTCATCAGGAGCCGTGTCCGTCTAAGCGACATCCTGTACGTGGAGGCTGTGAGGCCCCCATTCTGGAGGTATGGCGGCCTGGGCATCAGGCTTGGCTTGGACGGCAGCGTGGGCTATGTTGTCGACTACCGCAGGGGCGTCAGGGTCACCCGAAGGAGGGGGCCGCCTATATTCTTCAACACAAGGAACCCTGAACAGTTATTGAGCCTGCTGTAGAAGTATATTGAAAAATAGGTCTAGTTTATGATCACGGTGTCGAGCTGGAAGTAGCGTTGGGCCAGGAACCGTATCTTCTTGATGTTGGCGCCGTTCTTGCCTATGGCGATGCCCTTGTCCTTTGGGTCCACGTTCACCATGGCGATCTTCTTGCCCTCCATCCTGTCCACCAGCTTTATGTCCTTGACCTTGGCCGGCTTCAGCGCGTTCCTTATGAACTTCTCCGGCTCCGCCATGTACTCGTATATCTCAACCTGCTTGTTGGTCATGCTGCGGAACCGCTTGATCTTCTCGCCGCCTTTACCGACGGCTAGGCCCACCTCGCCCTTCTTGACTGTGAAGATGATGGTGTCCTCTTCCTCGTCGATGATGCAGTCCACGATGGTAGCGCCGGTCATGTTCTGCAGGAGCTGGATGTACTTCATCTCCGTCTCCGTGATCTTGATGTTGTTCAGCATTCTAGTCTTTCACCATATCGAGTATACGGCTGTCTCCGGGGTCGCTTATCACCAGGGCCGAAACGGGATAGGGCTTCCCGCACAGTACTCCCAGGTCTACGCTGTCCTTGGCGTGCGTCAGCACGGGTATCTCGGCGAGTCCGCCGTAGGTCTTTATTGCCTCGGCCTTCTCGATTGGGCAGTTGGAGCTGAGTATGGCCATCCTGGCCCTCCCGCGCCTCATCTCCCTCACCGCCTGCTTGGATCCTAACTGAACTTTTCCGGTGGAGAGAGCGAGTCTCAGCTCATGTTCTACGCTACTCATCGCGTCTATCTCCTTGGTTCATGAACAGCTCGACGCTTCCTGTCCCCAGGGGCATCGACTGTCCGACAATGATGTTCTCGATCACCCCTTTAAGGGGATCGATCTCACCCTTTATGGCTGCGTCCACCAGATGCTGTATGGTCAGCTCGAATGCCGCCCTGGCCAGGACGCTGCTCTTCTCGCCGCTGATGCCGTGGCGCCCGATCTGCTGGACCTCCCCGGTCTTGGTCATTATGTCCGCGACCAGCATGACGTGGCGTATGTCCACGTCCAGGCCCTGCTCTGAAAGCACGGCGTGTGCCTCCCTGATGAGGGCGTTCCTGGCGGCCTCTACGCCGAAGATTTCTGCGATCTCGTGTATGTTGTTGGTTGTTGTCTTGGTGGGGTCGACGCCGTCTATGCGGAGTACACCCTCTAGGTTACTGCCGTCGGTCCTAATGACCCACTCGCCGTCTTCAACCGTTGTGAGGACGCGCTTGATCTCGGGTATGCCCTTGATGCGGGCTTCTGTGACGTTGTTGATGATGGGCTCGGGGTCTCTGGCCTTGTCCTCCTCTAGGCTCACCAGGTAGTTGTAGTCGCTTTCCTGGGTGAACTTGTAGGGCATGGCCTTCTCCACGTCGGCGGCTGTGACGCCGAGGGTCTCCATCCTCTCGGGGTCCAGGGTGATGCGGATGGCCTCCTCCCGTAGGTCCACGTTGATGGCGTCTATTACGTCGTCGATTGTGGTGTAGGTGAGCTTCTGGGCGATCTCCCTGGCCTTCTTCTCGCTCCTGTTGTACTTGTCGGACAGGTAGATGCTCATCACGGGCGTCGAGGGGCTCTTCCTGGCGTCCACGATCTCGATGAGCCTCGGCAGCCCCAGGGTGACGTTCAGCTCGGCCACGCCTGCGTAGTGGAAGGTCCTGAGGGTCATCTGGGTGCCGGGCTCGCCTATGCTCTGGGCGGCCACGATGCCCACGGCCTCCCCTGGCTCCACCAGGCTGTAGTCGTAGTTCTTGAGGACGCTGCCTACGACGTCTCTGACGCCCTTCTCCGTGAGGCCCGCCTGCTTGAGCCGGAGCCTAATCTCCTCCCTGAGGAGCTCCGGGATGTCCTCGGTGATGCCGTCGATCTGCTCGTTCACGAACTTCTCAGCTGCGGCCTTACCGGGCTCCTCGTTGATGCTTGTTCTGTCTGTGAGCTGGGCCACGTTGACGGCTACACCGTGGTCGCTCTTCGCGGGGTCCACGCCGTCTTCGCCGTACATGAACTGGATTATGTCGCCCACGCTGTTCCTAACTGTGCCGTCGTACTCTACCCTGAGGTGTTCAAGGGCATTGATGAGCCTCCTCTGCATGTAGCCGCTCTGCTGGGTGCGGACGGCTGTATCCACCAGGCCCTCGCGGCCGCCCATGGCGTGGAAGAAGAACTCCAAGGGCGTGAGTCCGTCCCTGTAGCAGTTGTAGACGAAACCTCTGGCGGCTGGAGACGGGTCGCCCTCCTTGAAGTGGGGTAGGGTCCTATCCTCGTAGCCCCTCATTATGCGCTTACCACGGATGCTCTGCTGGCCCACACTGCCCATCATCTGGCCGATGTTGAGGCTGCTTCCCCTGGCCCCGCTGCGGGTCATGATGATGCCGCTGTTCTCCATGGGCAGCCCCTGCTGGACGGTCTCGCCGGCCTTGTCACGGGCCTTCGCGAGCTCGTTCATGACCTTGATCTCGAAGCTCTCCTGCATGGTCTGGCCAGGCAGCCTCTCCAGGACGCCTGATTCGTACTCCTCGGTGAGCTTCTGGACGTTCTTCTCCATCTGGCGCATGACCTTGCTGATCTCCTTCAGCTCCCTGTCGGCCAGGTTGAGCTCGTCGTAGCTGTAGGTGAAGCCGCGTAGCGTCAGGAACCCGTTGATGAGGCGGCTTACGCCGTTGAGGAAGTCGTGGGCCACATCTGTGCCATAGTCTTTGATGATTCTGTGGAAGATGGTGTCGGGGCGCTCGGCTCCGATGCTGTTCTTGTCGATGACGCCTGTCCTGAGCTGGCCGTTCTGGATCATGACGTACGCGTCGTACTGGCACTTGTCGCGGCTGCACTCGGGGCAGTGCATGCAGATGTTTGCCCTGCTTACGAAGCTGAAGTCCCGTGGTAGGAAGAGGCTGAACACCGTCTTGCCGCTCCACATGGGCTGAGGCTTCAGGGTGGTGGGTTTAGGAATTTCACCCATGTAGCCCGTGTATGCTATGATCTTACCAACCTCGTCCGCCGACAGCATGGTTTCGCCCCGTGTGAGCAGGTAGGCTCCGCTGATGTAGTCCTTGCCTGCCCCGATGATGGGGGCGCCGTACCTTGGGCTAAGGATCTGGTCCTGGACCTGCATGAGCATCCTAGCCTCGGTCTGGGCCTCCTTGCTCTGGGGTATGTGGAGGTTCATCTCGTCGCCGTCGAAGTCCGCGTTGTAGGGCGGGCAGACGGTGAGGTGCATCCTGAAGGTCTTGTAGGGGAGCACCTTGACGCGGTGCGCCATGATGCTCATCCTGTGAAGCGACGGCTGCCTGTTGAACAGGGCTATGTCGCCGTCCTTGAGGTGCCGCTCGATGATGAAGCCGGGCTCCAGGGTCTCCGCGATCACTTTGCGGTCCTGGACGAACTCCAGTCTTATGCGCTTGTTGTCCGGCCTTATGATGTAGAGTGCGCCGGGGTGCCTGTAGGGGCCGTTGTGCACAAGCGTCTTCATGTCCTCGATGTTGCGGTCGGTGACCACGTCAGGCACCGTCAGCTTGGTGGCTATGTGTATGGGCACTCCCACCTGGTTGATGTCTATGTTGGGATCTGGGCTGATGACGGTGCGCGCGGAGTAGTCTACGCGTTTGCCGCTGAGGTTGCCCCTGAACCTGCCCTCCTTGCCCTTAAGCCTCTGGGCCAGGCTCTTCAGGGTCCTGCCGCTGCGGTGCCGCGCCGGCGGTATCCCGCTCACCTCGTTGTTGAAGTAGGTGGTCACGTGGTACTGGAGGAGCTCGCTGAGGTCCTCGATGATGAGGGTGGGAGCTCCGGCGTCGATGTTCTCCTTAAGCCTCTGGTTGATCCTGATGATGTCCACGAGCTTGTGGGTGAGGTCGTCCTCGGCCCTGATCCCGCTCTCGAGGATGATCGATGGGCGCACATCGACGGGGGGCACAGGGAGCACCTGGAGGACCATCCACTCGGGCCTAGCTGAGCTGGGTGAGAAGTCCAGGAGCTCCAGGTCCTCGTCGGGTATCCTCTCGAACCACTCCCTGATCATGTTTGGTGTGAGCCTGCGGGTTACCTCCTCCTGGATGTCCTCGTCCTCCATGTCGAAGAACTCCTCCTTCTCTATCTCCAGGAATGTGGTGGGTTTGTTGAACTTGACGACGGTCTGCACCATGCCGCAGTATGGGCACTCCTTGTGGCGCTTGTACTTCTTGGCCTGCTTCATGATCTCGGCGGCGGTCTCGTCGCTAACCTTGCCGAACATCTCAATGTCTTTGTGGCGCTGCCCCCGCAGCTTCTCCTTGGTGTCCTCGTCCAGGAGGATGCTTCCACAGCCGCGGCACGTGGAACCGAGCACCTTGTAGATCTGCTTGGCGAACTCGACATGCACCACGGGGACGGCCAACTCTATGTGACCGAAGTGTCCGGGGCAGTTGATGGATATGTTTCCGCATGTGCGGCACCTCTGCCTGGGCTCAAGTGTGCCCAGCCTCTGGTCCATGAGGCCGCCCGCTATAGGAGCGCCGTCCTCGTCGTAGGTGTCGCTTGTCTGTATCTCGACGACGCTGAGGCGCCTCACCTCGTCGGGGGACAGGAGGCCGAACTGTATAGCGTCAATTACCTTGCTCATCCTACTCAACCTCCTTGGTCAGCTTGAGGCTTGGGCTCAGGCACAGGCTCTGCATCTCCTGCAGCAGCAACTTGAAGGCGTAGCTGACGGTGACGGGCTCTATGTCGCTCTTGCCCTCGCATGTGGGGCAGATGTACTTCCTCTGCCTGATGTCGTAGAAGCCCTGGCGTCCGCACTTCTCGCAGACGTAGATGGTGTAGGCGTCCGACTCCTCCAAGAGCCTGTCCTTGAGGAGCATGGCGGCTCCGTGGCCGACCAGGCAGTCGCGCTCCATCTCGCCGAACCTGAGGCCTCCGCCCCTGGCCCTGCCCTCCGTCGGCTGACGGGTGAGCATCTGGACCTGTCCGCGAGCCCTGGCGTGTATCTTGTCTACGACCATGTGGTGGAGCTTCTGGTAGAAGGCCACACCAACGAATATCTCTGCCTCGAACATACGGCCGCTCATTCCGTCGTACATCATCTCGCGGCCTCCGGCTTGGAAGCCCAGGTCCTTCAGTATCTCCTCTAGGGCCTTGGGGTCCTCGTTGGCGAATGGTGTCCCGTCAACGATCGCTCCTCTGAGGGCGGCGGCCTTGCCTGCTATGGCCTCTATGAACTGGCCTACAGTCATGCGGCTGGGGTAAGCGTGAGGGTTCATGACGATGTCCGGGATGGTGCCGTTAGTGGTGAAGGGCATGTCCTCTGGGGCCACCAGCATGCCGATGACCCCCTTCTGACCGTGCCGGGAGACAAACTTGTCCCCGAGCTCGGGGACCCTGTGGCTGCGGACCTTGACCTTGACAAGCTGGCTGCCCTCGATGTCCTTGGTGATGAATATCTGGTCCACGACGCCCACCTCTGTTGGTCTGACGCCTATGCTGGTGTCGCGTAGCTGTGGGCCCCTGATCTCAATGCCTCTATACTCCTCCATGAAGCGTGGCGGGCTGGTCTTGCCGATTAGGACGTCGCCGCCCTTGACCTCCGCCTCGGTCGCTATGAGGCCGTCGCTCTCCAGCTGTCTGTAGGCGTCCGCGCCGTGGTAGCCGCGGATGCCCGCTTCGGGGATGGTGAGCCGGTCCTTGGCTCCGCCCAGGTACTGTTTGCACTCGGCCTTGTAGATCCTGTAGAAGCTGCTGTGGCCGAGGCCTCGCTGCACGGCGCCCTTGTTGAATATGATGGCGTCCTCCATGTTGTAGCCGATGCTGCTGAGGATCGCTATGATGAAGTTCTGGCCCGCTGGGCGCTCGTTGTAGCCGATGACCTCCATGGGCTTGGTGGCTACCAGGGGCTTCTGGGGGTAGTGCAGGAGGTGGGCGCGCGTGTCGGTCCTCTCGCCGTGGTTGAGAGCGTATATGCCGGGGGCCTGCTTGGCCATGGCCGCCTGGTACGTGTTCCTGGGGCTCTGGTTGTGCTCGGCGTAGGGGATGATGGCGGAGCCCACGCCCAAGATGCAGTACGTGCATATCTCCATGTGGGTGTGCTCCTCCGTCAGCTCCTCGGCCTTGATACCTATGTAGGCGTTCTCCTCCTCGTCGCTGTCCAGGCACTCCATGATGCCCTCCCTGATGAGGTCGCTCCATGTCCATCTGTCCTGCTTTATATTGCGTATGTGCCGCTGCTTGAGGAGGGGTTTGCCGTCCTCAACCACTATGAGGGGGCGCCTTATGCGGCCCTCGTCGCAGTTGACGTATATCTCGTTATAGTTCCTGTAGTAGGCTATGTTAGCCTCGCTGCTGATCTCGCCTTTGCGGCGCATCTCCCTGAATGTCTTCGTGAGCACATCCGGGGACGTCGTGTAGCCTAGGAGGTAGCCCTCCACGAAGATCTTGCTACCCTCGTGGTGGAGCTGCTCGTCAGCGTCCTTGGCCTTCACGACTCCCATGAACTCTAGAGTGCGCTTCACCTTCTCGGCGTCGGTGCCAATGCTGACGCTGCTCATGAGGGCTAGGTTCTTGACCAGGCCACAGTTTGCTCCCTCGGGTGTTTCGTTGGGGCACAGTCTGCCCCAGTGGGTGCTGTGGAGGTCACGGGCTTCGAAGTTGGGCTGGCTCCTGCTCAGAGGGCTCTGGAGCCTGCGTAGGTGAGAGAGGGTTGATAGAGTGTTGGTGCGGTCGAGGAGCTGAGTCATGCCAACGCGGCCCCGCCTCCAGTTGCCTGTTGCCAGGGCGTGCTGGATCCTGCTCGTGATGATGCCTGGCCTGACAGCCGCCGAGATGAGGACGCCCTTGCGGCGGGTGCTCATCCGCCTGAACTGGTACCGCATGTCGCGGTACAGACTCCAGAACGCGCTCCTGAACAGCTCGGCCAGCAGGGGGCCGGCGAGCTTTATTCGCTTGTTTCTCAGGTGGTCTTTGTCGTCCTCCACGCGTTGGCCTAGTTTCAGCTCTATGATCCTTGACGCCATCTCGCCTAGGAATATGGCTTTGTCGAGGCGCTCATCGGGGTCCCTGCCTATGTGAGGCAGGAGGTTCCTGTCCAGGATGGTCTCGGCGCGTTTGACCCTGAACTCCTTGACCTGGCCGAAGGCGACGCGGTTGCCTATGTAGAGGATGGCTTCCTCGATGCTCGGGATGCTGCTGGCCTCCCTGAAGCTGGGCTCCAGCTCGTTGAGGATTTCCGGGTCGAGGCTCACCATCTCGGCTACCTGCCTGTCGGTCTGGACTCCCAGGGCTCTCATGAGGACCACGAAGGGCACGGGGACCGGCACGCCGGGGATGGTGATGCTCATCTCGCCCTTGGTCTTGAGGCTCATCTCTATTCGTGCGCGGAACCCGACGGTGGTGCTGAACACTTTGCCCCTGTACACGGGCTTGGTTCCCCTGTCATCCGTCTCGATGAGGACCCTGTTAGGGGCCAGGTCCTCCAAGCTGACGATGACGCGCTCGCTTCCGTTGACTATGAAGTAGCCTCCCACCTCATCCGGGTCCTCCCCCAGCTTGACGAGCTCGTCCTTGGTGTGGCGGCTGAGGAGGCATAGGTTGGACTTGACCATGATGGGCATGTCGCCTATGTTGACCCGCTCGTAGGTCTCGTGGCCTTCGTCGTCCAGCTCTATCTCCAGGTAGAGTGGGGCGCTGTAGGTGAGGTTGCGTATGCGTGCCTCGCGGGGGTAGACCTCCCGGACGGTTCCGTCCACCTCTACTACGCGGGGCTCGCCTATCTCTATGGCGCCGAACTTGATGTTGTAGGTGTGGTTGGGGACCTCGATCTGGATGCCCCCTATCTCATCTATGATCTGCTGCAGCGTGTTCCTGGTGAAGTCGTTATACGAGTCCAGGTGCTGCTTGACGAGTCCCTCCTCCTGGAAGAAGGACTTCATCAAATCCCAATGTTCAAGGTCTGTGAGAAGCAAACTAAATCATCCTTCCAAAGTGAATGAATGTAGGGCGGGGAAGGGCTCTGGCTGATGTAAAGGGATCAGGTCGTCTCATTTACCCGTTTTTCACCTTGCCGAGAAGCCTTCCTAACCCTAACGAGGCTATACGTTAGGACAGCTGCTCCCTAATAAATGTTACTCGATGCGGAGCCTGTTCCTACTTTCTCTTGGCGAGACAAGCCTTTTTAAGGCTTCTTTTACAGCCCCAGAATATAACCTTTTCCCGGGCCGGAACATCGAAAAAAATACAAACTTTTATAGGTGGACTCTGTATTTCGATAAGAGCCCAACAGATCCACGGAGAGGCAACAGATTGGCTGAAATGATTGAGAAAGTGCTTGAACGGAGCGTCGGCAAGACGGTGCTCATCAAGGTACGGGGCGGCAGGACCCTCAGGGGCATCCTGGAGGGCTTCGACCAGCACGTGAACCTGTATATGAGCGACGCGGAGGAGGTCAGCGACATGGAGAATGTCCGCAGCATCGGCGCCATCGTCCTCCGCGGCGACAACGTCATAATGATTAGCCCGCCGCCGGAGTAGACCAGCTATGCCTACGAAACATGCGCTTCACCACGGTAATAGGACTCACATCCAGTGTAGGCGCTGCGGCAGGAGGGCCTTCCACGTCACCAAGAAAGTCTGCGCGGCCTGCGGCTACGGGAGCACCGCCCGACTCAGGAGCCTCTCCAACAACCGTAAGGACCTCCAGAGGACAAGGCGCATAGTCTAGGCCCTCTGGTTTTGTGCCCTTATAAGTGCCCGGTTATTGGTGAAGATTTGATTGGCGCCGGGTCGCCGGCCTCGTCTGTGTCGGGTATCCCGTCTATTGATGAAAAAAATCGCCAATAGATGATACCCTTACCTTTTTACACATAGGGTGCTCCTCCTCAGCCTTTGAAGGTTGGAACACCAAGCCCTCAGGCTCCTTGAGGCTTGAGCCTCAGAGAAAATGGTTATTTAAAAATCTCTAGTTAATGCCTAGGGTGGTACTGTGGCTGTATCTTTTGTGAAAATTTTTCGTTACCGGTTGGGTAAGGTTATAATATGTTGGCTTGTCCCTATTTGTGCGTGCGGGAGTACCCGAGGTTGGCCTAAGGGGCGGGACTTAAGATCCGGTTCTTCGGGTGGGAGATCCCGTGTCTGAGGACTTCGAGGGTTCGAGTCCCTCCTCCCGCACCTTGTCACTGGCTGTGCATGCCGGGAATTTGGTGGTTGTTTTGGTTGTGGCGGTTCTTTTGCTAGCTCTCCATAACTTTATCTTCAGTTTGCACTAACATAAGATTTGGTGAGGCGTGTATGTTTGTGGTTGAAAATTATACCCTAAAAATGGATAAAATCCTGGGCTTCAAAATACCAGAGATGTTCCGGGATTTTATCGAAAAGAGACCTGATCTATTCAAGGAGTTGAAAAGTTGGTATATATATCAGCACTCAGTTGGCACATTCGGTGGAGTTATTGAGTTCTCGGAGTTTGAGAGTTTTGAGGACTATCAGAGGTGGTTGAAGAGGATATTAGCGGACAAGGATTTTGTGCCTGTACTTGAGGCTTATTTTGACTGTGTGGTCTCAGGGTCGTTCCAAGAGGTAATAGTGGATAAAATCGAGTCTTGGTACCAGTAATAACCTTAATCCTCC
>JADDYB010000513.1_pt1 | contig 12217 bp, 13 predicted proteins | sample 8641941 | NCBI WGS metagenome assembly JADDYB01 (sample SAMN16275377, study PRJNA637457) | freshwater sediment metagenome | isolation source: Lake Kineret sediment | place: Israel: Lake Kineret | collected 2013 | reverse complement strand
CCCAGCCGGTATGAGAGCCAGTGTGATGAGCAAGAAGAGAATGACCCTTTTCATGAGGGGGTAAGAAATGGGGAATGCTTATAAACCTTTCCTTGCCACTTGCCTCAAGGTTGTCACCCTATGGAGTGGAGGTCTCACCTGTGTCACAGGTAGAGGATTTATTGTCTCTTTTTTAACTATTCTTATTATTTTGACACCTAAAGAAATAGAACTTCCAGCATCACAATTGATGGCAACCTGATTTCGTTTTGGCACCTTTTCTCTTTTCAGCCACTACTATTGGTTGGAGAAGGGTTTTCAGACTGTGCAAGGTGGAGTTTCTTTCCCAGGTGTTCACATGTAGCACTGGGACTAAACCCAATGTGAACCCCAAAATTTATATAGAAACTGAATCTCTTAACACTATGGAACGAAAGGAAGTTCTCTGGGAACAACTCAAAGCAAAGGGTCTCTCCGATAATGAGATCGAAGAACGAATACAGCAGAAATTAGAGGAAGTAAAGGGCCTTCTAACTGAAGAGGGTGCCTTGTCCCTCATTGCAGACGAATTGGGCATCAGAGAAGAGACAAAATACCTGAGAATAGGAGATCTTCTGGACGGCATGACCAACGTGAACATTGCTGGGAGGGTCTTGGGATGGACAGAACCCAGAGAATTCCAAAGGAGTGATGGCTCTGCAGGCGCTGTCTCCAACGTCATTCTTGCAGACAAGACGGGAAAGGTTGCCCTCACTCTCTGGAACCATGACGTCAGGCTCACTGAACAGATAAAGAGGGGAGACGTCCTCAAGATCGTCGACGGCATCACAAGAGAGGGCAAGAAAGGGGTTCAAATCCAGTTAGGGAGAGGAAAGGTCATCCTTAACCCAGAGGACGACCCCCGCATCCAGGAAATTCCCTCTCTATCAAGGCTGGCGGCAGCGCCCACCACTAGAAAGGCCATAGGAGAGCTGGAAGAAGGAGACAGGTTCTGTGAGGTGCGAGCCACCATAGCCAAGTTGTACACGATCCGGTTTTATGAAGCCTGCCCCGACTGCCACAAACGGGTCATCTTCAAGAACAACGTCTTTTACTGCCCTCACTGCAACAAGAAGGTAGATCGCAAGAGGGTGATGATCTTTGAGGTCGGATTAGACGATTGTACTGGGTTCATAAGGGCCACCTTCTTTGATGAGAAGGCAGAAGAAATCCTGGGAAAACCCACTTCAGAAGTGTACTACAAGATCAAGGACTACACCACCACCAAGGGGTACGACCTCAGGTCGGCCCAGACGCAGTACATGAATGAGCACTGCCTCTCCCTTTTAGGGAGAGAGGTTGTCGTTTCAGGAGATGTCACCTACAACGAGTACACGGGACTGACACTCAATGCGAGAGAGGTCAAAGAGTTAGACATCCTTGAGGAATGCTATAACCTGGTGGAGGAACAAGCATGAGGAAAGCTCCAGCTGTAGAGAAGGACATCTGCGACATTGACGATGATGATGTCCGCGTGTCTGTAGTAGGGACAGTCATTCGAAAGGACCCCATACAGTACTCCATGATCATAGATGATGGCACAGGCTCTGTCACCATTTTGGCAGACAAACTGTACGAGGTCCAGACTATTATCCGGGTCATTGGCCGTCCGCAAAAGAGGGGTGAACCTGTCGTAGAGGCAGATATTGTGCAGGACTTCACAGGGTTCGACCTGGAGTTATATAAAAGGGTCAAGGAGATGGAACTATGAAAAAAAGAGCTGCCTCCCACAGGTTAACGCTGGAAGAAATTCAGAGAGGACATTTTGTGTCGACGGAGGAAGATTTTGAGTTAAATTACCTGGTGACAGAAGATGCGCGGAAAGTGTACCGGGTGAAAGTGGTGGCCACAGTGGTATCGGACCCGTACATTTCCGATGACACAGCCTATGGGAGGGTGCACCTCGACGATGGGAAGGATACTATATCCTGTTCTGTGTTTCGAGAGTACACTGCCCTCTTAGAGCAGATCCAAATGGGGGACTTGGTCCAGGTCATTGGCAAGATCAGGGAGTGGCAGGGAGAGAAGCAGCTCACCCTGGAAGCTGTAGCACCTGTTCACCCGAACTTCTGGTTGCTGCACAGGCTGGAGATGCTGCAGACGAGAAAAGAGCACCAGGAACTGCTGGGAAAAGCTCAGAAAATCTACACAGAGGAAGGAGAGAACATCAGGTCTGCTAGGGAAAGGGCCAAACAGGCAGGAATCCCTGTTGACATTGTTGAAGCCCTGGACGAGCTCAAATACCTGGAAGAAAAGGGGGAAGAACCTGAACTGCCCAGGGTTGAACTGGTCAAGAACAAGGTGCTCACTCTTATCGAAGAAAACCCAGACGGCACAGAAATGGACGCTATTCTCGCCACCTTTGCCGACACCTACACGGCAGAAGAGATTGAAGAAGCAGTCAGAGACCTTTTGAGCACAGGCGAAATATTTGAGAGGAGGATCAATATTTTTGTAAAAGTGTAGCCTCCAGAACTTGCCGTATTCTCCTGAAAAATCCCAGAAGTACTGTTGTCTCTCTATCGGTGAGGAACGCCTTGGTTATGACCCTCTTTATCACGATTTTCCATATTCTTTTTCTGTATTTTCTCTTCTCGATCAAGGTTGCTATCTTCTCAAATTCTTCCAGAATCTTCTTTTTCTGAAGATTACTCTCGTATTTTCTCTCTCCTTCTGTAGGCCTGAAAAGTTCATACAAAATGATACAGCACGCAGAAGCTGCATTCATCACGGGGTACTCCTCTGACGTGGGGATGTACACCACGAAGTCACACCTTTCCACCTCCTCATTGGTGAGCCCGCTGCTTTCTCTGCCAATGACAATGCCCACCTTGCCTGGAATCGCCTTCACCTCCTGCGGTGTTAAAGCCATCCTCGCCAACCCTTCTGTCTTTGAGGTCGTCGCTACAGAGGTATCTACCAGGGCGAGCGCATCTTCCAGGTTAGTGGTGATGGTTACCTTCTCTAAGACATCACTGGCATGCATGGCCATTTTCTCTGCTCCCTCCAATGAACACGGATTCACCAGTATCAACTGTCCTCCTCCAAAGTTCTTCATGCATCTGGCAATACTCCCGATGTTTCCTGCAGATTCAGGTTCCACAAAGATCACCGAAACCATGCACTTAGAAAAGAGACATTCCCATATAACCTTTGCTTCATCGAGTGAACGTAGCTTACCTCCTAAGAGTCTATTTGGGTATTACCCTCATGCGTAAGCTTTGTAATATAAAAAAACAAAAAAAAAGATGAATGGAAGTTGGGATGGGGTGCCTTCACAGCTCACCAGCACGGGAGACCCTCTCGAAACCTAATTCTGCATATCTGCCTGTAATTTCCTGATCTGCTCTTCCAGTTCCTTCACCATCACTGCGTTGTCAAAGAACGAGAGACTGCCCTCACATTCGGGGCATCTGAAGTTGTTCTCAGAAGCTGTGTCAAAGATTACTTTTTCACATCCATTGTCGCAGCGGAAAAACATGTTATTCCTTTCATACTCCAGCCTTTCCAAAAGCTTCTGCAAATACTCTCGCTCTAACCTCTTCATGATCTCAGATGCTTTGTTCAGATCCATCTTCCAGTAGTATATATACCAGCCAGTCTTCTTGTCTCTGGTCCTTCTGTAGGAAGCCAGGCGATTATCATACAGGCGATACAATACTCTTCTCACCGTGTTTACACGGATGCCGGTCTCCTTTGCTATTTCTTCGTCTGTAAATTCGTTGTCATATATGGTGGAGGCAACTTCAACTCCGCCTTCACCTAACAGTCCTTCGAGAAATTCAAAGATGACTGTACTCACATCATTCATGCAGTTCACCGCTTCAGTTGCATATACATGCAATTCTAGACTTAAATAATTTTTGCTTTTCTGTGTTGATTAGCAATATCAGTAAACAATTTCTCCCTTTCACTGGGAATAATCTTTAAGGGACCCCCAAAATCTTTGCAGAGTTCAGCACCCTCGAAGTACCTGTCCAGAAAGAGAGCCAGGGCGGCCACCTCAGAGTGGGGCTGGTCAGTGACAGAGATGTTGTAATCAGCCCTTTCAAAAATGTCCCGCGGCACTTTTTCTGCCCCTACTACTACCAGGATGTGGGGTTGCTTTCTGATTTCTGCAATTTTTTCTTCTAAAGGGAGTCCGTACATAGTCAGATGGACAACGGTGCCTTCCCACTTCTTCAGCACTGTCCTCCAGGGCTGAAAGGTTATACTGAAGGCGGACCCCCACTGGCTGACCACGCGATCCATGGTTTCGAGGAGGGTTTCATCCTTTCTATCGACGATGATGCTGTCTGCACCAAAGGCCCTGGCCACCAGACAGACGTGAGTGGTGATCCTTTTGTCTCTCTGAGGGCGGTGGCCTATCCGAAGCACCGTTATCATCGAGTTGAGAGAGAGAATGAGAACATTTAACTTTTACTGTAGGTGCAATGTGAAAGACAATCCCCTTCTCAGAAAAAGTCATAATTTCCTGAACTTTGCCACAAAAAACCCGTTAGTTCTGTTATGAAAAGGATAAATCCTCACAGTCCTCCCTACGAGAGGGTCATACACTTTCCCCTTCCACCGTGTTAGCCCAGAAATATACTGCATATTTTCTATTGAAATCTCCTCCAGCTCCACACCACCTTTCTTCAAGACGTAGTCTACCACGTCCTCATTCTCTTCAGGACTGAAGGTACACGTGGAGTACACGAGTACCCCCCCTTCTTTCAGTAGTGAAAGCCCATTCAGTACCAGCTTTTTCTGCACACGCGACACTGCTTTCATCCTCTTCACACTCCACAGCTTCATCACCTTGCGGATCTTGCCCACCATCCCCTCCCCCATGCAGGGAGCATCCACCAGCACTCTGTCCACCTTTTCGCGAAGGCGCAGACTTCTCCCATCTTTACAGGTGATTACACAGTTCTCAACACCAAATCGTATTACATTATGATTTAACCTCTTTATCCTGTTTCGATTGACATCATTCGCTATGACAACCTGCGCCCGCTGTGCCAGATGCAGTGTCTTGGAACCGGGAGCAGCACACAGGTCCACTACTACGTGTGTCGGATTAACGTCCAGCACCAGGACAGGCACCACTGAAGCTGCGTCCTGCACAAAAACGGACGCATAATACATATCCTCAATCTTCTTAGGTTCGTCAACCCAGAAAACGTGATTTGCCCAGGGAACGCGCTCTAAAGCAAATTCATGAACAATAGACTCCTCATTCTTCACTACATGTACAGATTTTTTGGGGAGATTCTCATACAAAGACATGTCTAACCCCAGTTCCTTCATCCTCTCGACAAATATGGGGTGAACCATTGCCCCTTTTTTATCCTCACCCATTATAAACGTTGCGAACATCCCCATATCAACAATATTGATGACCGAAAGATTTATATACTATTGATTAGCAATAGGAGAATACCAGACGAACCAAGTAGGAGGTGGTTCACGTGAAAATAGTTGTATTGTTAGCACTGTGTATACTCAGCCTCCAGACACTCACTTTCGGACATGCTGGAGTACCAGACGGACCCCACACGCAGCTCCCTCTGCTGCTGCGCCCTAACTTGAGAATGGATCCGGGCGCTGTGGTCGTAGTGGGACGGTATGGGGCTCAAGACGATGTGGTGGCTTCTGCTCTTGCCAGACTGGGAATGCAGTCATGGCTCAACAATGCCACGAAGAGAATTCTGTTTGTACGTCCAGATTTAAAGCTGAACGTTGCAGGGATCAATGGAATGGCCCTCAAATCACTGAGAGTTACCACCATGGGTATAGAGAATGCAGGTGCTGAAAACCAAGGGTTCTTCCTCGTGTCTGTAGGAGGACCTGAGGTGAACATAACCACCAAGAAGCTCAATGGAGAACTCCCCGTCCAGTTCCTCGAAGACTACGAGAGTAAGGGATGGGCAGTGACCACGTTTGTCGAAGGAATACCCCAGCAGTACCCGGGAAGCGAATACGGGATCATTGCTTTCTTACCAGATCAGTCTTATCTCAATGGAAAGACCTTTGGACTGGTAGCCAATGGAAACAAACAGTTGGGTGCCCTTGTAGTGGCAGGAAACGGGAGAGAAGGTACACTGGCAGCTGCTGTGTGCCTGAGAGATATCCTCAATGGAACACGTATTGAGGGTAGAGAGCTCCTCCGTGAACTGGATAAAGCACTCATCTGGATGATTTCAGGGGAAGGACAGAGCCTTCGTCCCGTCGTGGTACTTGTCAAGTACACCGGGGAAGATAGTGCAGAAATTGTGGACATCTTCCTCTTTTAATCTTTTTTTCTTTTTTTAGAGGTTAATTTAGGGCTGAGACTTTTATTCTATACAAATAGCTGTGGGCAGAAATTCCAGTCACACGTAACATCGAAACTCGGTGGATAAATAAAAGTTGAAATCAGGGTAGTTGTGTTGTTTTCTACGTTTTCGTCATCATTGTACTCAATGCTGATTAGAAGAGCTGGCCGTGTTCATAGTGAAAACATTACTTTTCTTGAGCTTCCCTATCAAGGACTCTGCCACGAAGTAGAAAATAACAAGGTTACTCCCTAAATGCACCCAGCCAAAAGGATAGTACGAAGGAGGTACAAACAACCCATACTGCTGAATTAATGCTACCTTTATCGGGAATTTGAAGAGAAGTGACATGGCAGTAATCACGGTAAAGACATCAAATACCACCGTGGCTACCCCAGCTGTCACCGCGTATGACAGTGAACTCTTCAAATGGTTTTTTACCACCCAGAAGATCACCGCCACGATGACAAATCCTGAAGACACAAAAAAAGTCCACGGCCCGAACCCAATATAAAGATCAGCAGCCATATTTCCCAGAAAGGCCACAATAATCCCCATTTTCAACCCATACACGAGGGTGACGACAGCAATCCACAAGGTGAGCAATTCCACGTTGGGTATGGAGGCTAAAACGATCTTGATGACTGCCGCCAATGCAATGAAGATCGCTGTCCTGGTCAGAACTTTTCCCTCTTCCATGTAATGACGTCCCCCTCCTGTACGATATACTGAGAGGCTCCAACCTGACCCGCTACTCCATTCACGTAGTAAATCCAGTACAATCCGTTAGAAGGGTCCTGAGAAACCCCGTTAATGGACGTGATGAACCCGCTGGGTTCCTTTTCAAAGGGGATACCACATGCTTTCATGAGGTCCTCCACATTTGAACCTGCAGGGAGGGCTGCCTCACGCCTGAGAGTGCCGCCGTTCTCGATGACGAGAGAGGCGTTCACCTCACCAGGTATTAAACCGGGGGGTCTCGTACTGTACAGTGCTGCAGAAACTATGACGACAGCCACTACAATCCCGACAATCACTTTTTTCTTGTCCATGTTGGATGGTCTATCCATCCATCTTATAAAGGTTTGGGTTGTCGTTGCAGTGATCACTCGTCGAAGTGGCCATGTTACTTGAACACTGAGTGCAGCTTCGATTTCAAGAAGAATGGAACCAGCAAAAGTAGAAAAGAATGAACAGATGAGTACATTATATCAGCGGGTTAACTCTCTTATCTTTTCTGCAGCTTTCAACCCCGTTCCTGTCAAAATAACCACCGTTCTCCCTGTCAGTTCAAGTCTTTTAAGAGCTGCCATCACCACAGCTGAGGTGGGTTCGATGAAGAGTCCCATGGCCAATGCTTTCGTGAGGCCTTCCCGAATCTCCTCTTCTTTCACCGTGAGAATGTCTCCATATTTCAGAGCAGCACGCACAATCTCTGAAAGCCGCGGCGGGGTTTCCACCAGCAACCCTTCAGCACAAGACTTCCCACACGGGCGAGGTGTCCCCCGCATCTCATCGTAAACGGGTGCACACTTCTCTGCCTGGACCCCTATCAGCTTTGGGATACCCTCAGTGACCCCGGACTCATACAAGTGCTTGAATCCCTTGTACACCCCGTAGTAGAGGGAACCTGACCCGACGGGCATGACAACAGCATCAGGCACCTCCCAGTTAGTCTGTTCTGCTATCTCGTAGGCCACGGTCTTCATTCCTTCCAGAAAAAAGGGATTCCACTGATGGGACGCGTAGAATACGGTTTCAGCCCTTTTCAAAGCTTCTCTCCTCGTATCTTCTCTGCTCCCCTTCACCCTGACAATTTTTGCTCCGAAAGCCTCAATCTGCGAAATTTTCGCCGCTGAAGCATAGTCAGGGACATAAATCTCTGCACCAATTCCAGCCCTCGCCGCATACGCTGCCACAGAGGCCCCTGCATTCCCCGAAGAGTCCTCCACGACGTGAGAGACCCCTCTTCCCGCAAGCTCTGACATCATCACTGTCGCTCCTCTGTCCTTGAAGGAACCAGTGGGGAAAAGGAAATCCAGCTTGTACAAGTAATCACCAATCACCACTAAGGGCGTGAACCCCTCTCCAAATGTCACCCTCGCCTGTGTACCCAGGTAAGGGGCATACCGCCACAAAGAATGGACAGACCCTATCTCCTCTCTTGAAAAGGGTCTTTCATCTTCCACTTCCAAAGGGCCGCCGCACAGACATTGCCAGCCAGACCCGTCAACATTTCCACATCTGGCGCAGATGATCATTACACATCCACTTCCAGTCCCAACTTCTGCTGAAAGTCCTTGTATCTGTTCCTCACGGTAACCTCTGTAACCTTGGCAATTTCTGACACTTCTCTTTGCGTCTTCCTCTCGTCGTGTTCGATACTCGAAATGTACAGGGCAGCAGCCGCTGCACCCATGGGGCCCTTCCCCGAGGTCAACCCCACATTCATGGCCTGCTTCAGAATTTCCACAGCTCTCCTCTGCACCTGTGGGGAGACGCCCAATTCAGAGGCAAACCGGGGGATGTAATCTAAGGGGTTCGTCGGCGGGAGCTTTATCCCTAACTCCCGCATGATGTAACGGTAACTCCTCCCGATCTCTTTCTTCTCCACACGGGCAAACTCAGCCACCTCGTCCAGGGTGCGGGGGACTTTGCACTTTCTGCACGACGCGTACAAGCATCCTGCAGTCACTCCCTCTATACTCCTCCCCCTGACCAACCCTTCCTCGATGGCCCGTCTGTATAACACGGCCGCCGCTTCTCTGATGTTCTTCGGCAACTGCATGTGGGATGATAACCTATTCAACTCAGTAAGAGCAAAAGCCAAATTACGGGACATGGCGTCTGAAACCCTGATCCTGCGCTGCCACTTACGCATTCTGTAGATTTCTGCGCGTTTATTAGGATTCAAGTCCTTTCCGTGAATATCCTGGTTTCTCCAGTCAATGTCGGTAGACAATCCCTTGTCATGGATCATGTAGGTCATGGGTGCTCCAGTGCGCTCTCTCTTGTCTCTCTGCTCAGAATCAAAGGCACGCCACTCAGGCCCTGTGTCCAACAAAGTCTCTGTCACAACCAACCCACACTCAGAACAAATCACCTCAGCTCTGTCGTAGTCGTGAACCAAATTCACACTACCACACTCTGGACATTGATCATTCATGGTTCTCCTCTCTCGAAAAGTAACTCCTCGATCATCATTGAGTGAAGATGGGTATTTAAATAATTTTCGTTTCTCTGTGCATAGATGCAGGTGATAGAAAAGAGTGAAACAAGGGAATCTCCTCAAAGTGAGTGAGTAATGCTTTTCGTGAGGTTGTCTTTAATAAGGACTTGGTTTCTTCCATTTGTCGTGAATTCATTCCTTTTTTCTCCAGTGAGAAGTGCGGCCCATTTTCATGTGAAGATGCCCACTACTCGTCCACCAGAACACTTTTTAGTGAGAGACTGTATGTTCTCGTATGCGCATTAACCTGGGTGTAGACAGCACTGACTCACTGACTGAAGGGATGTGTACCACCTACGTGGGAGCAGTCATTGCAGAGCGATTGCTAGGGCTGGGTGCTGTTTTTACTGATTATCCCAACCTGATTCGACTGAATCCTAATATACCGTACAAGACCAGGGGGAATGGGGCAGTCTGTCTGCGATGTGAGGTGGGTGAGGACAGGGTGGATGATGTTCTTGGTGTGGCGAAGAAAACGGTGGAGGAGCTTTCAGTGTTTGATGATCTGCAGGCGAACCCAGGTATTGCATTACTTCGAGGAGAGGTTCCCACTTTGCTGTACGAGTTTTACCAGAGGGCACTCCACCAGTTACTGATGGTGGAGGAAGCGTACGAAACAGCAGAAAAGGTGGGAGCTCGTCTCTGTGGATACAAGAACAAGAGGGGGGTTATTGGAGCCCTGGCCAGCATTGGAGAGACTTTGAAAGGAGACCACACGTACGAGATTCTAACCTACAGGAAAGAGGAGAACTGGGGGAAAAAGAGAGAGATAGACGTTAAGACGGTAATTGAAATGGATAAAAAAGTGAGTGAGGTCTTCTTCAACTACGATTATGCGGAAAAAACTCTATGTATTGCACCGCATTCAGTGTGTCCCGTACTTGCAGGAATCCGGGGAGAGACTGCTCAGAGCGTGAAAGAAGCATTGTCCATGGTGAATTTAGGAGAGCCTGTGTCAAAGTACGTGGTATTCCGCACCAATCAGCACACGAATTTCCATTTTGAGAGGGTTTTGTCTGTTTCTGATATTACAGACTACCGTTCAGTCATCGTGGAGGGTGAGGTGGCAAAAAACCCTTTCATCATCAAAGGGGGACACGTCTTTTTTGAATTAGAGAACAGAGGGAGGATACTGTGTGCTGCCTTTGAGCCCACGAAAGGGTTCAGGGACGCGGTGAGAGTTCTCAACGTGGGGGATAGTGTGCGAGCGTACGGTGGGGTTAAACCGGGTTCAAAGGGGAGAACGCTTAATTTGGAGCGGCTAGACGTTCTCAAGGTGGTAACGAGTGTGTGGGCTAACCCGAAATGTCTGCAGTGTGGGAGATCCATGACCTCTGAGGGGAAGGGAAAGGGGTATGCCTGTGAGAAGTGCGGCACCAAAAAGAGGGAGAAAGAGTGTGTACCGATCAATCGTCGTATTTCACCAGGGATTTATGAACCCCCGCCTTCAGCGTGGAGACATCTTTACAAGATGACAGCTCGAGAGAGGACGAATAGAGCTGAAAAAATCGAGTTAATTGAGGGGTGGATGGGATATTCAGAATGAAAGTCGATCTCATTTCAGTCTAAGGTACAAGAAAAAGAATAAAAAATGAAAACAAAGCAAGAAATCAAATTCGATAATTACATTTTTGGTGCATTCTTGCCTTCATAGGTGAACTTGAACCCTGTATCCTTGTCTGGTGGGTTTTCCTTCAGCACGACACCGGAGGCAACGACCCGCTGCACCTGGTTGGTCCCCTCGTAGATCTGCAGGAGTTTGGCGTCCCGCATCAGCTTCTCCGCTGGGTATTCGACCATGTACCCGTATCCGCCCATGATCTGAACGCAGTCTAGAGCATTCTGCATGGCAGCGTCTGAAGCGAAGTACTTGGCAAAGGCAGATTCCTTGGAATTACGGATGTTGTTGTCTGCTAGCCAGGCCACATACCGTGTCAATAAGCGCGCCGCTTCTGTCCTGCAGGCCATGTCTGATAACATGAAGGAGATGCCCTGATTTACGCCGATGGGTTTTCCAAACTGCTGCCTGATATTGGCGAACTTGGCTGCCTCATCCACGCATCTCTGGGCCACACCCGTGGCAATGGCTGCAATGCCTGCTCTCGTCTTGTCCAAAGTTATCATAGCGATCTTGAACCCATCTCCAACGTTGCCGACTAGACAGTCTTCCGGGATTCTAACATTCTCGAAATGAACTTCTGACTGTACCGAGTTTCTCTGGCCTACCTTGTTCTCGATGTAGCCGATAGTGACGCCCTTTAAATTAGCAGGCACCATGAAACAGGCCAACCCTTTGTACCCTTTTGAGGGGTCTATCGTGGCGAAAACAGTGTGTAAGGAGGCCTGGGGCGCATTGGTGATGAAGCACTTTGATCCATTGATGACCCAGTCCGAACCTTCCTTTTGGGCTGTGGTCTTGACTGAAGCAGCATCTGAACCTGACTCTCTCTCGGTCAGACAGAAGGCTCCGAATTTGACGGTTTTGCCGGTTATTAAAGGGGTTATGTATTTTTTGAGTTGTTCTTTGGTGGCGGCTATCAAAAGGGGAGCGAATGCCAGGTTATTGCACATGATGGACGTTGCCAGTCCAGCGCACCCGTAACCGGTGGCTTCAGATACGAGGGTTTCCTCTAATAATGATCTTCCACGTCCCCAAAGAAGTTCAAGGCCC
>JADDYB010000512.1_pt1 | contig 12240 bp, 11 predicted proteins | sample 8641941 | NCBI WGS metagenome assembly JADDYB01 (sample SAMN16275377, study PRJNA637457) | freshwater sediment metagenome | isolation source: Lake Kineret sediment | place: Israel: Lake Kineret | collected 2013 | reverse complement strand
GCGGAAGAAACCGTGCTTGTCGATGTGAAGGCCGAGCAACTTCGGCACCTGGTCGAGCACGATCACGAGACCAATTCCGGCCTTGAAGCCGGTCAGCACCGGCGCGGAGATGAAGTTGGCGACGAACCCCAGCCGCAGCAGCCGCGCCGCGAGCAGCATCGCGCCGACCAGCAGCGTCAGCGTCGCCGTTGCGGTGACAAGCTTCGCCGGGTCGCCGTCGGGCACCGCCAGGCCAAGCTGCGTGCCGGCCAGGATCGCCAGCGTGGTGGTGGAACTGACGCTGAGCACGCGCGACGTGCCGAGCAGCGCGTAGATCACCATCGGGATGAAGGCGGTGTACAGGCCGACGGCGACGGGCAGCCCGGCCACCGTCGCGTAGGCCATCGCCTTGGGCAGCACGACAGCCGCCGCCGTCAGCCCGGCGACCACGTCGAGGCGCAACGACGGAGGGCCCGGTTCGCCCGCCGCGGCGGGCATCGAAGGGTGGCTCATTGGGCGTACTCCCGGATTCAGAATGTCGCGCCGATCGAGCCGACGAAGACCTGTTCGCTCGAGCCCGGGTTGAACCAGTAGCCGCCGACGGTGAGGCGGCGCCAGGTGAACTGCACGAACGGCCCGCGCTGGATGTCGCGACCGTTGTCATAGGCGCGGGTGCGCTGGCCGGCGATGCCGAGGCGAAGCCATTCGACCGGGCTGAATCCGAGTTCGGTCCAGGCGTAGAAGTAGCTGTCGTCGCGCTCGCCGCTGTCGCGCACGTACTCGGCCTCGACATAAAGGTCGAGCCTGCGCCAGGAAACGCTCGCTTCCAGGCCGGGCACGAAGGCCCGTGTACCGCCCCAGGCGCCGCCGAGCAGCGGGGTCAGTTCCCAGGCGATGGCGTCTCCGCCGGAGAAGGTCCAGCCGACGAAGGCCGAGCGCGTCCCGACCGACTCGTAGTTGTACCTCGCCTCCAGATGCAGCGGACCGCGGTCGGCGACCGCGATCGCCGAGGTGTAGTTCTCGCCGCCGCGGACGATCGTGGGGTACGCGGTGACGCCGAACTCCCACGCCTGCTTGTCCTCGGCAGCAAGGGCCGCCGGGGTCACGATCGCCGCCAACGAGGCGGCGACGTGTAGCGCGGGCCCCAGCGCCGGGCGGCAGCGGAACGGCCCGGCGTCCCTCATCCGCCGAGCGCCATCACCGCGGCGATGAGCGCCGTGCCGAGGGCGGCCATCATCAAGCCGACCTTCCAGCTGCCGTAGCCGGCGTAGCGGCCGAGCGCGAGGCCGCCGAAGAACAGCATGGCCAGCGCGATGACGCGGGAGATCGCCTTCGCCGTGCCGACGTCGGCGAACACCACGAAGGGCAGCACGACCGGAAACGTCGACGCGACCACGAGCAGGAAGACGGCAAGCGCGGCGAGCAGGTCCTCCCGTTTCAGGCGCGGTCGCTCAGGCACCGACGGCAGCGCGACGATCCGCCCGCGGATGGCCTCGATCTCGGTGTCCGAGACGAGGCGCACGGCGACCCGCGACAGCGACTCCGCAATGAGCCTGCGCCCGGTCTGCGCATCGGCCGCGCGCACGGAGCGCAGCAGGGTGATCGCGCGACCGCGGTCGGTCGCGGTGCGCACGAGGTACATCACGGCGTCGACCAGGCCCCAGGCGAGATTGCAGCCCAGCGCGGCGGCCAGCAGCGACCGGATCTCCGCGCGCCCGGACTCCGCTACCGACACGGCGCCGACGAAGGTCAGCGCCATGAACAGGCCGAAGAGCATTTCCGACACCCGGTCCACCGGATTGAGCACCGGCTCGCGCGACGGTTCCGGCGAGTGGATCTGCTCGCTCATTGCCTGCCCTTCGTGGTGGCCGCGCCCGGTCGAAGCGGGGAATCAGTCGATCCGCCGGTGCGTCGACCTTCGCCGCGACACGATCAGAACTTCTCCGGCACGTACTTGAACGGGTGGTCGACGGCCTTGTAGCGGCCGATCTTGCGCTTCGGCAGCTTGACCTTGTCGCGCTTGATCTCCTTGTACGGCACGTGCTTCAGCAGGTGGCTGATCACGTTCAGCCGCACGCGCTTCTTGTCCTCGGAGCGGGCGACGTACCAGGGCGCCCAGTTGGTGTCGGTGGCGGCGAACATCTCGTCGCGCGCCTTCGTGTAGTCGTCCCAGCGGTCGTAGGACTTCAGGTCCATCGGCGAGAGCTTCCAGATCTTTCGCCCGTCGTCGATGCGGGAGGCCAGCCGCCGCGTCTGCTCCTCGGGGCTGACCTCCAGCCAGTACTTGAGCAGGATGATCCCCGACTTGACCATCAGCTGCTCGAACAGCGGCACCATCTTCAGGAAGCCCTGCGCCTCTTCCTCGGTGCAGAAACCCATCACCCGCTCGACGCCGGCGCGGTTGTACCAGCTGCGGTCCCAGATGACGACTTCGCCCGCCGCCGGCAGGTGCGGCAGGTAGCGCTGCGCGTACATCTGGCTCTTCTCCCGCTCGGTCGGCGCCGGCAGCGCGAGGACGCGGAACACCCGCGGGCTGACCCGCTCGGTGAGCGCCTTGATGGTGCCGCCCTTGCCGGCGCCGTCGCGGCCCTCGAAGACGATGCAGACCTTCAGGCCCTTTTCCTTGACCCACTCCTGCATCTTGACCAGCTCGACGTGCAGCTTCTTCAGCTCCTTCTCGTATTCCTTGTTGGACAGCTTCCCGCCGTCCTTGGCGGCGTCGCCGTTGCCTTTCTTGGCCTTGGCCTGAGCCTTGGCCTGAGCCTCGACACTGTCCCTGCCGGCCGACTTCGCCACCTTCGCGGCTGTCTCTTCGGCCTTCCTCTTCGCCATCGTCATCTCCTTGGGGTGATCGAGCCGGTCGTTCCGGCGATTCGCAGAAAGCGCGCGCCGGCGTTCGCCGGCGCGCCGGTCGAGTCTCTACTTCGCCGCGACCGGGGCGGTCGCCGGCGCATCGAAGCCGCCGCCGAGCGCCAGGTGCAGATTCACCCGCTGCACCAGCCGCTCGCTCTGCACGCGCAGCAGCGCCGTGCGGGACGCGGCGAGCGCGAGCTGCTGCTGCTGGACCGCGCGCAGGTCGCCGGAGCCCACCCTGTAGCGGATGTTGGCCAGCTCCAGCGCGCGGGCATTGTCGGCCACCGCCTGCTTCAGGATCGCCTCGCGGCCGTCGAGGTTGAACTCGGCGGACAGCGCGTTCTCGACCTCGCCGAAGGCGCGCGCGCCGACGCGGCCGTACTCGGCGATCGCCTGCTTCTGCTCGGCGGTGCGGATGTCCTGCTGCGCCTGCAGCTGCCCGCCGAGGAACAGCGGCGCGACCAGCCCGGCGCCGACGCTCCACACCGGGTTGTCGCGCTCCTTGAGCACGAACACCTCGCTCGAAATCGAGTTCACGCCGGCAGTCAGCGAAATGCGCGGCAGCTTCGCCGCCTTGGCTTCCTCGACGCGGTAGAACGCCGCGGCCACGCGCCGCTCGGCCGCCACCACGTCCGGCCGCCGCTCGAGCAGTTCGGACGGCATGCCCACCGGCACCGCTGACGGCATCGGCGCCAGTTGCGCCGGCACCTTGACGGCTGCGGACGGATAGCGGCCAGCAAGCGTCTCGAGGGCGCGCAGCGCCTGCTGGTAGGCGAGGTCGAGGCTTTGCACGCCGTCTCGATAAGTGGCGAGATTCGCCCGCGCCAGCGTCACGTCGTACTCGTTGCCGAGGCCGACGCGCAGGCGGTCCTGCGCGAAGCCGAGTTGGCGCTCGGCGGCCGCGACCATGTCTTCCGCGATCGCCTTCTGCAGCCGTGCCTCGGTGGCGAGGAACCAGCTCTTGGCCACCAGCGCGGCGATCGACTGCCGCGCGTACTCGGCGTCGAGTTCGGCCGAGACGTACTGGACCTGCGACGCCTCGCGTCCGGCGCGGATGCGGCCCCACAGGTCGAGCTCCCAGTTCAGGAACAGGCCCACCCCCTGCACGCCGCTCGAGTCGGCGCCGGCCGATCCGCTCGCGCGCAGGTTGACCTGCGGATACAGGGTCGCGCCGGAGAGCCTGACGTAGGCCGCCGCCTGCTCCACGCGCGCCGCGGCGACGCGCAGGTCCGGGTTGTACGCCAGCGCCTCGGCCACCAGGGCGTCGAGCTGCGGGTCGTTGAACGAGGCCAGCCAGCGATCGCCCACCGCGCCGGATGACGCCGCGGTCGCCGCCCAGCTTTCCTGCACGCGGAAATTGGGCAGCGCCTGCGCCGCGACGTCCTCGCGCAGCGGCGGCGACTTCAGCGCGCAGCCGGCGAGCGTTGCGGCTGCGGCCGCCGCGACGGCCCTCGCGATGATCGGAGCAAGCGCGCGCATCAGTGCAGCTTCAGCACGAGGAAATCGGTGATCGTGCCGATGCGCAGGATCACCATGCGCAAAATATGGATCGCCGCGGCGTGCTCGGTGTAGATGGCGCCCTGTCCGGTCGCGCCGGCGGCGAGGAACAGGTCCCGGTCACGCGGCTCGACCTCCAGCTTCACCGGGAAGCGGCCAGGCACGATCGGGATGGCGCCGGTGGTCGGCAGCTGGCCCGACTGCACCACCTGGCCCTGGCCCTGCGCCCAGACGATCGAATCGACCTTGGCCTTGATCACCCGCCCCGGATAGGTCTTGAGCGTGAACTCGGCGTGGTTGCCGGGTTCGACCAGCGGCAGTTCGTTCTGCGCGTAGAAGGCGATGACCTGATACTCCTCCTCGACGAAGCTCATCGCGGGTGCCACCGGAAAGGCGGTCACGAAGGAGCCGGCCCGAAGCTGGACGTTGACGGCGTAGCCGTTGGCCGGCGCATAGACGGAGGTCTGGTCGAGGTTCCACTGTGCGTTGGCCACATCCGCCCGGCTCAGGTCCACCTGTGCCTTGGCCGTGGCCAGCTGAGCGCGCGCCGCGGCGACCGACGCCTGCTCGCCGTTGACCTGGCCCGACAGCTTCTGCGTCACCTGCGCCTCGTTGGCCACGGCCGTGGCCAGCTGGCCCTCGAGTTCGGCGAGGTTGGACTCGGCCTGCTCCAGTGCGAAGCGGTCGCCGGCACCGGTGGCCACCAGCTCGCGGTTCTGCTTGACGCGCAGCCGCGCCAGTTCGAGCCGCGGCCGCAGCGCGGTGACCTGGCCGCTGGCGGACTTCAGCTGTTCCTGCAGCTGCCGCGCCCCGGCCGACGCATCGACCAGGCCCGCGCTGGCCTGCGCGAGCTTGGCCTCGTCGGCGGCGAGCTTGGCCTTGGCCGCGGCGAGCTCGATCTGATACTGGGCCGGGTCGATGCGGAACAGCAGTTCGCCTTTCTTCACCAGCCGGTTGGGTTCGACCGGCACCTCGATCACCCGCCCGCGCACCTGCGGGATCACCTGCACGACATACTTGATGACGCGCACGTCGGCCGACGACGGGGCCACCACGTTCAGCGTCAGGACCAGCGCCGTCAGGGCGACGATCGGGATGATGACGACCGTGACCTGCGAGGTGGTGTTCCACGGCAGCCACTTGAACTTGATGAAGATCAGCCAGACGAAAAAGGAGTAGATGCCGAGTAATAGCGCTTCCATCAGGCGCTCCCTTCCTTCGCCGCAGCCGCGGCAGGCACCGCCTGCGCAGCGGCCGATTCAGCGGCGGCGGACTTCGCGATGGCGAGATCCCTGCGCAGCTTCTTCAGCTCCGCCGTCAACGAGCCCTTCTCGGCCATCACCTCGAGTTCTTCGCGAAGATGATCGAGCTCGAACCGGTCCAGTTCTCCGGCAAGCGCTTTTTCACCCATGCGGTGGAAGTAGTCGTCGTGCTTCTCGGTGCCGTACGCCATCCGGTAACCCACCGGCTTGATGTACGCCCACAGCCACGCCAGCGGCCACAGCAGGCCGCCGAACACCAGTGACAGCAGGCACAGCGTCTTGATGGCATCGGTCTGCGGATGATGGCGCTTGTGGGCGATCTTCTCCGGCAGCACGTGCACCATCCAGAACAGCACGATGCCGGCGATCGGAACGGCGACGAGGATGAACCAGGCCAATCCAAACGCCGCCTTGTCCATCATTTCCGGCGGCAGGAACGATGCGTGCGCGCCTGGCGCAAAGCCCAGCGCGGCCACCGCAAGCGACGCCGCGGCGACGCCCGTGCCGCCGCGAGACCGCGCGGCGGCGGGCGCCTGCTTCTCAGGAAAAAGCCTGTCCACTGTGCTGCCCTTTATGTTGTGCCGCGATTTCTGTCCGGGTCCGAATTCCTGAGCCGATCACGCCATGATGTTGACGCCGCCGTCGACGTACAGCGTTTCGCCGGACAGCCGTCGCGCGTAGGGCGTCGCAAGATACGCGCAGGTAAAGCCCACGTCCATGATATCGACCAGCTCGCCGACTGGCGCCCGCTGCGCCACTTCGTTGAGCAGCAGGTCGAAGTCCTTCAGCCCCGAGGCGGCGCGCGTCTTCAGCGGACCGGGCGAGATGGCGTGCACGCGGATGCCCTTGCCGCCGAGTTCGTAGGCGAGGTAGCGGCAGCACGACTCGAGCGCCGCCTTCACCGGACCCATGACGCTGTAGGTCGGGATCACCTTGTTGGCGCCGTAGTAACTCATCGCGAACATCGTCCCGCCGTGGGTCATCAGCGGCGCGGCGAGCCGCGCCATGCGGACGAACGAGTGGCACGACACGTCCATCGCCTTGGCGAAGCCGGCCGCCGAGCAGTTGATCAGGCCGCCCTGCAGGTCCTCCTTCGGCGCAAAGGCGATCGAGTGCACGAGGATGTCGAGCCGGCCCCACTGCTTGTCGATCGTCTCGAACACCGCCTCCAGCTGACCCTCGACGCTGACGTCGAGCGGCAGAAAGATCGGCGCCTCCAGGTCGCGCGCGAGCGGCTCGACGTACGGCCGCGCCTTCTCGTTCAGGTAGGTGATGGCCAGATCGGCGCCGAGCTCACGGAACGCCTTGGCGCAGCCGTAGGCGATCGAATGCTCGTTGGCGACGCCGACCACCAGTGCCTTGGAGCCCTTCAGCACCGGGCGCGGGACTTCGACTGTCATCTGGATGGCTCCTTCAGTCTCTCTCGATCGCGCCGCGCGTGTGCCGCGCGATCGATGCGGCGATGCCGTTCGAAACGGTCATCCCACCGCTTTGCCGGACTTGTCGCGGCGGGCAGCGGCGACCATCGCGGCCACCGCGCAGGAGGCGAGCCGCGCCATCACCGAGTCGGCGCGGCTGGTCAGGATGATCGGAACGCGCGCGCCGAGCACGATCCCGGCGGCGTCCGCCCCGGCCAGGAACGACAGGCTCTTGGCGAGCATGTTGCCGGCTTCCAGGTCGGGCACCACCAGCACGTTGGCGCGCCCGGCCACCGGCGAGTCGATCTTCTTGATCGCCACCGACTCCAGGTTGATCGCGTTGTCCAGCGCCAGCGGCCCGTCGAGGATCGCGCCGGTGATCTGGCCGCGGTCGGCCATCTTGCACAGCGCACCGGCCTCCACCGTCGACGGCACCTGCGGGTTGATGGTCTCCATCGCCGACAGGATCGCCACGCGCACTTCCGGAAACTGCAGCGCATGCGCGAGGTCGATCGCGTTCTGGATGATGTCGACCTTGTCGGCCAGGGTCGGCGCGATGTTGACCGCCGCGTCGGTGATGATCAGCGTGTGCTCGTAGCTCGGCACGTCCATCACGAAGCAGTGGCTGACCCGGCGCGCCGTGCGCAGCCCGGTGTCGCGCCGGACCACCGCGCCCATCAGCTCGTCGGTGTGCAGGCTGCCTTTCATCAGCGCCTCGGCCTTGCCTTCGCGCACCAGCTCGACCGCCTTCTCGGCGGAGGCCTCGCTGTGCGGCGCGTCGACGATCGTGTAAGGCCCGATGTCGATCTTGTGCTCGCGGGCCACCGCCTCGATGCGCGCCCGCGGGCCGACCAGGATCGGCTTGATCAGGCCCAGCTTCGCGGCGTCGACGGCGCCGCGCAGCGAACTCTCGTCGCAGGGATGCGCGACGGCCGTCGGCGTCGGCGGCAGCGTCTTGCAGTAGTCGAGCAGGCGCTGGTACTTCTCGTGTGGTTTGCTCATCCGGCTCTCTTCCTGGCACGGACGCTTGCGGCTTTCCGCGCCGGCGCCGGCGACTTCGCCGCTGCCGTGCGGCGCCGGCTCGGTGCAGCGGCGCGGCCGGACTTTCTGCCCGCTCCCGGGGCCGCTCCGAACAGCTTCTCGATCTGCGCCAGCCGTCCGGCCCGTTCGCCGCCCGGCTCGCCGACGGCGGAAACCACCGACCGGATCCTGCCGAGCAGTTTGGCGCGGGAGGCCGCGTCAGCCGGCAGCATCTTCGGGATCGCGGCGAGCGCCGCGTCGCGGTCGAGCAGCAACGCGAAGAACTGTTCGCGCAGCAGCTGCTTGAACTCCTGCAGCGTCAGGCCGCCGTGGTCGGCACGGATCTGGCGCAACTCGTTGAAGGCGCGCTCGTCCACGCCCGGTCCGGCCATGCCGATGTAGACCAGGCTGCGGATGGCCGCTTCGCGCGCGCCGCCCTCGGCCACGCGCGCCTTGATCTCGGCGATCCGCCGCTGGATGAACTCGGCCCGCTCGGGCTCCGTGCCCGGATGCCGTCGCGGCGGCTCGTCCGAGGCGCGCATGCCGAGCATCGCCTGCAGCAGCGGCGAGCCATAAAGCGTCAGAAACATCTGCTCGAAGCTGCGGTCCTTCATCTGCCCAAAGCGCTCGAGCGAGCTGACGATCGCCTCCGAGACCTTGGCCTGCATCTGCAGCAGCGGGTTGTCGGGCGTCACCGGCTGCCGTTGCTGGCGCACCTGCTCGGCCAGTTCGGCGACCTGTTGCATCAACGGGTTCTTGTCCGAGAACAGCTGGTACGGCAGCTCGGCCGCGTTGAAGGCGTGCAGCTGCTGCGCCAACTGGGTGCCGGCAAAGGCGCGGACGAACGGCTGCAGCAGCGTCCGATACAGGCCGAGGTTGATCTCGGACACGCGCCGCGCAGCGGCGAAGCGGCGCTCGTTCTCGTCGCTGGGCTGCACGATCGCCCGCAGTTGCGCCAGCGTGCGCGGCTCGAAGCGCACGATCCAGTCGCCGCCGACCAGATCGGCGTGGGCGGCCGCGCCCGCCTTCGGCGTCATCACCGCCTCGTACAGGCCGGGAGGCAGCACGTCGATCAGGTCGATGTTGGAGGCGAACTCGTCGTGCTCCTTCCGCGCCACGCCGCCGGAGACGAAGATGCCCAGGTGGCCGACGCTTTCATGGATGGCGTAGATGATCGTCTGCCCGGAGGCAGCGATGTCGTCGTCCTTCTGGTACAGGTCGACGATCCAGCCCAGCGCCTGCTGCGGCGGGGTGATGTTGTCGCCCTTGGAGCAGAAGCACAGGATCGGCGAGCGGATGTTGCGCAGGTCGATCCGCTTGCCGTCGCTGGTGACGAGCTCGCCGGTGGCCAGGCGGTTGCCGATGAACAGCTGGTCGACGATCCACTGGATCTCCTCGGCGTTGAGGTTGACGTGGCCGCCCCACCACTTCTCGAACTCAAGGAAGCGCTCGGCCTCGGTATCGATCTTCGACCACAGGTTGAAGTCCTTGCTCCAGTACGTGTTGGCCGGGTTCAGGCTCTCGAAGTTGCTGACCAGGTGGCCGCCATCGAACTTGCCGGCGCCCAGGTCGCTGGTCAGCGCGGTCAGCCAGCTGCCGCCGAGCACGCCGCCGGTGTAGCGCATCGGGTTCTCGCCTTCGACGCCGGCCCAGTACGACAGCGGCGAGCCGGGGATGATCAGCGGGCCGAACAGTTCCGGCCGCACCGCGGCCAGCATCATCACCGCCCAGCCGGCCTGGCAGTTGCCGATCACGCAGGGCTTGCCGTCGGCCTGCGGGTGCAGCCCGATGACCTTCTCGAGGAACACCGCCTCGACGCGCATGATGTCTTCGATCGTCTGCCCCGGCATCGGCTCGGGGGTGAAGCCGACGAAGTAGGCGGGATGACCGGCGCGCATCGCCACGCCCAGTTCACTGTCGGCCTTGAAGCCGCCGATGCCCGGGCCGTGGCCGGCACGCGGATCGACCACCACGAAGGGGCGCTTCTTCGGGTCGATGCGCACCCCGGCCGGCGGCTTGATGCGCACCAGCAGGTAGTTCGCGGGCCGATCGAGCGTGCGGCCGTCGAGCACCAGTTCGGCGTCGAAGCTGAGCACGTTCGGCACCGGCTTGGCCCGCTGCTCGTAGTAGGCGGTGCTGCGCCGGCGCAGCACGTCCCAGAACAGGATCGTGCGCTGCCAGCCGTCGACCCAGTACTCCATGGCCTGCTGGGCAGGGGCGCTGAAGGCCTGCATCGGTTCGAAAGCGGTCGGGGCTCGGTTGGTCATCGGTGAACCTCTTCAGGGCAGATGTTCGTCATCACTTGAATCGAAGCAGTGGGCCTTCCGTCGGCGCGCCGCGGGCCCACCATCTGCAAGGCGGCGCCATCACTCACGTCCAACGCGGCGAGCGCCGCTGCCGATGACTGCGCGCGGCGCCATTTCAATGCGCCTGCGGCGGCAGAAGATACAGCGTCATCGCGAAGACCAGGTAGACCATCAGCAGCAGCACGCCGACGAACCAGGCCGACCGGCCGCCGACCGTGATGAACGCCGCAGTCAGCGTGGCGATCAGCATCATCACGACCGCGCCTGGCCACAGCTGCAGGTCCATCGGCGCCGGGCCGATGAAGTAGCTGAGCAGCACGAGCACCGGCGCGACGAACAACGCGATCTGCGAAGCACTGCCGAGCGCAATGCCGACGCTCAGGTCCAGCCGGTTCTTGCGCGCACCGGAAAACGCCGAGGCCATTTCCGCCGCGCCGCCCACCAGCGCCACCACGATGAAGCCGACGAACGCCGGCGTCATCCCGAAGGTTTCTGCCGCTTTCTGCACCGACTCGACGAAGATCTCGCTCACCAGCGCCACCAGCACGGTGACGCCGGCCAGCGTGGCCAGCGCGAGCCCGATCGGCCACGGCGTTTCGCCGTCTTCGCCGAGTTCCGCGCTGGCAAAGAGCTCCCGGTGCGTGCCGAGCGAGAACAGCATGCCCAGTCCGTAGGTGACGATGAGCAGCACCGCCAGGCCCACGCTCAGCGGCTGCGTGAACATCGCCTTCGTCGCCGAGTCGGCCGTGGCAACCGCCGAAGGAATCAGCAGCGCCACCGTCGCCAGCAACAGCAGGCCCGCCTGCAGGCGTGCGCTGACCCGGTTGTATTCCTGCACGTGGTGCTTCAGCCCGCCGAGCAGGAACGACGCGCCGAGCATGAACAGCGTGTTGGTGACGATCGCGCCGGCGATCGACGCCTTGACCAGCATGTACTCGCCGGCGCGCAGGGCGGTGAGCGCGATCACCAGCTCGGTCAGGTTGCCCAGCGTGGCGTTGAGCAGTCCGCCCGCCGCGTCGCCGGTCTTGGCCGCCACCGACTCGGTGGCGTGGCTGAGCAGCGCGGCCAGCGGCACGATGGCGAGCACCGACAGCGCGAAGAGCCAGGTGTGCGCTTCGGGCTTGACCTTCGCCGCGGCAAAGACCACCGGCACGAAGGCCAGCAGCCAGAGCATCGGGTTGTGGCGGATTTCCTTCAGCAACGGGTTCATGGCTTCAACGGCGATTGCATCGAGGCCCTCACTTCGCGGCGGCTCGGACGACGGGAACTACAGCCAGCCCGGGACGTTCCGAAACGAGAGGACCACGGTCCGGGAAGCCGCGGCCTGAGTGGCCGCCCGGCCGAGCCGTTCACAGCCCCCCGGCAGCGTTCTTCTGCATTTGCTCGTCTTCGCACTTCCGATGACCGGCCGACCAACCTTCCGCGTAGTGCTTGTCGGATTCGAACCTGCCGACGTTCTTCTTGTACGAATCGTGGATGCTGCCGCCTGACGCCCTTCCGCTCTGGCATCCGTCAGCGAATCCATCGGCGTAGGCTGGCGTCTGCCCCTGGCTGGTCATCTTGCTTTGGCCGGCGCAGCCAGCCAGGTGCGCCACAAGCAGCGACAGGGCTGCCGCCGTCAACAGTGAAATGGGTTTCATGAAAGTCTCCGGCGCTGCGGACAGCGCACGTCGCGGGGGTACCGGCTCGCTTGACGATGTCCTTGACCTGCTCATCGCGTGCCGTGCATCAAGTTTGCAAAGTATGCGCGCACGGCCCGGTCGACGCTTGGCATCTTGAGACGCCCGCTGGACATTTCCGGACACGGCCGGTTAACCTGCTTGCGTGAAGTCAATCCAGCGAAAGGCGCCCGGGCGAGGACCGTGGACAGCGCAGCCCGGGCCGAACGAAACGACCGTCCGCGTT
>JADDYB010000511.1_pt1 | contig 12257 bp, 12 predicted proteins | sample 8641941 | NCBI WGS metagenome assembly JADDYB01 (sample SAMN16275377, study PRJNA637457) | freshwater sediment metagenome | isolation source: Lake Kineret sediment | place: Israel: Lake Kineret | collected 2013 | reverse complement strand
ACATAGCGGCGCATCATGCGGTGGGTGTTGAAGTAATAGGCGTTCTTGCCAATTGCATTCTGCATCATCCTGACCCATGTATGCCTGTCAGAGTAATACATAGGGATGATGATAGTCTGAAGTTTACTGTAAAGATCGTCTGCGTCTCTCGTATCCAGATTGTCAACTAAGGTTGTCTCGGTCGGGCTCGGACCTATGGACCAACCGGTAAACCCCTCGATATGTCCTTCAATCCACCACCCGTCAAGCACGCTGAAATTCATTACCCCGTTGTGAACAGCCTTCATTCCGCTCGTGCCCGATGCTTCCCGCGGCCTCAGCGGAGTATTCAGCCATACATCAACACCCGAAACCATTTTGAGTGCAATATCCATATCATAATTTTTCAGATATGCCATTTTGATCTTATCTTTTAACCGCTCTTTTATCGCAAATATCTTCTCGATAAGCTTCTTACCTGAATCGTCTTTTGGATGCGCCTTGCCTGCATACACAATCTGCAGCTTTCCGGATGCGATCTGTTCGAGTCTCTCAACATCGCTAAAAATGAGATCAGCCCTTTTGTATGCAGTAACCCTCCGCGCAAATCCTATGGTAAAAATATCAGGATCCATTTTGATGCCGGTATTCTTATAAACATAGTCGAAAAGAATCTTTTTCGCCTCCATGTGTGCATCCCAGATTTCATCATAGGGAATACGGCCGACCCTTACGAATAAATCCGGCTCATTTGCCCAGCCGGGGAGATATTTGTCATAGAGTTTCTTGAAACTGTCACATGTCCAGGTGAAAGTATGGACACCGTTTGTGATCGCGCTGATTTCGTACCCGGGGAACATACTCCTCGAGACTTCACCATGTTTTTTGGCAACACCGTTGATAAATTCACTCAGGTTAAGGCCCAAACGGGTCATGTTGAGGTTTTCCTTACCGCCGAGCTCTTTCAGAACCTTTATGGGCAGCACTTCGCCCATGATTTTAAGAACGAGGTCATAGGGAAAGCTGTCATGACCTGCTTCGATCGGTGTATGCGTAGTAAAGACGCAGAGGTCTTTCACTTTTTCCACATCCCAGACGAGTTTTTCATCCCATACATCCTCAATCGGACGCTTGAACCGGTTCAGGAGTTCAAGGGTCAGAAGACTTGAATGTCCCTCATTCATATGATGTTTTTTTATCTCAAAGCCGAGTTCATGAAGTATTCTCACACCGCCAATACCAAGGACAATCTCCTGTTTCAGGCGGTATGAAATATCTCCTCCGTAGAGGTAATGGGTAATTCCCCTGTCTTCAGGCATATTTCCTTCGATATCCGTATCAAGGAAGAAGACAGGAATACATCCCCGTGTCAGGCTTTCAACATTAAATTGCCAGGCCTGTACAAGAACCTCACGGCCTTCAATCTGAACAGAAATCTTTGTTGGCAGCAATGTCATATGCTGCGCCGGATTCCAGGAATATGGATGCTCTGTCTGTCTGCCGCGGTCATCCAGTTCCTGAATAAAGTATCCCTTTTTTGTCAGGAGAGTCACAGCAACCATGGGAAGCTTGAGGTCTGCACAAGTCCGGATCGTATCTCCGGCCAGCACACCGAGTCCGCCACTGTATGTCGGTATATCGTTCCGTATGCCTATTTCCATTGAAAAATAGGCAATCTTCGGTTCTTTGGTAAATTCTATGGAGCAAGCATTGTTCATAAACACAATATTTTACACTATACCAGAACTGAATAACAATATTTCCTGTGTCAGCGAGAGGGAATTAATTCATCAAAATCGTGAATTTGCATAAATTCAGGTGAACTTTTCGGATTCACCTTTGAATTGGATCGTGCTTTGTAGAGGATATACTTGATTCCATACTGTTTTGCTGTCCTGAGAATTTCTTCTGTATCATCGATGAAGAGCGTTTTCTGTTTATCAAAGCCAAGTCGCTTTTCTGCTGTTGTCCAGAATTTCAGGCTCTCCTTTGGATATCCGGCATCAAATGAGGAAAGCACGGAATCAAAATACCTGCCGATCTCTGTCTTTCTGAATTTCAGATCGATTGACTTGTAATGTGCATTTGTCACCAGGAAAACTTTTTTCTTCATGCGTTTGAGCATTTTCAGGAAATCTTCTACATGGGGGTGAGCCTCGATCAGATGTTTTATCTGCTCTTTGAGGGCGGGTATATCAAGGTTAAGCTCCTGTGACCAGAAGTCAAGGTCTGTCCAGTTTAAGGTCCCTTCATGCACTTTGTATTTCTCCATAAGTTCTTCTTTCGCTCTCCCGAATGTCATGGCATGTTTCTCGGCATATTTTTCGGGAACAAGATGCTCCCAGAAGAAATCGTCAAAATACTTGTCAAGGAGTGTCCCGTCCATATCAAGGAGGACGAATTCAATGTCCTGTAATGGAAATTTATCTGAGACCATTGATTCACAATAATCCGTCATTCTGAATTCATTTCAGAATCTCATTTTATTTCTACCAGTGATCCTGAAACAAGTTCAGGATGACAATACATAGATAACGTAAAATCCGAGGCTGCTGTTAAAAATCAAAACGGCAGGAATTTCGGTAACTTGAAGCCTTTCTTGCCTTTAAACATCTTCAGCATTTTCCTTATCTCGATATACTGTTTGACAACTCTGTTGACGTCGGGAACTGTTGTGCCGCTTCCCACGGCAATCCTCTTTCGTCTGCTCCCGTTGATAATCGTGTGGTCTTTCCGTTCTTTTTTTGTCATGGAGCTGATAATTGCTTCAACCTTTACCAGTTCCCTTTCATCGATCTCAAGGTTCTTGATTTTTTGAGCCCCGGGTATCATAGCAAGCAGGTTTTCCAGTGGACCCATACTACGCATTTTCTTAAGCTGTTCCCTGAGATCATCAAAGGTGAAGGATTCATTCATGATAGTCTTCTGGAGTTTTTCAGCCTCTTTCTGATCAAACGTTTTCTGCGCCTGTTCTATCAGGCCGAGGACATCACCCATGCCGAGGATTCTTGATGCTATCCTGTCAGGATAAAAAGCTTCGAGCATCTCGATTTTCTCTCCGGTCCCGATAAATTTAATCGGTTTTCCCGTAACTGATATAATCGAGAGCGCCGCACCGCCGCGTGCGTCACCATCCATTTTCGTGAGAATAATCCCGTCAATGCCTATCTGCTCCTGAAAGTTTTTTGCAATAGTAACAGCATCCTGACCTGTCATGGCATCAGCAACAAAAATAACCTCTTTGGGCGAAACGCTCTCTTTGATCTTTTTCAGTTCCCCCATGAGGGATTCATCGATATGCAGTCTCCCTGCCGTATCCATGATCAGGATATCGCGCGCGTCAAGCTTTGCTTTTTTCAGGGAATCAATACAGAGCTGCACGGGATTTTGCACATCCTTCGAATGGTATACGGGTACATCGATCTGTGAACCGAGGGCAACAAGCTGATCAATCGCTGCAGGTCTTTGGAGGTCTGCAGCGACAAGCATGGGCCTCCTGCCTTCTTTCTTGAAGAGACGGGCCAGTTTTGCAGCTGTCGTTGTCTTCCCTGAGCCGTGGAGCCCTACCATCATGATAATGGTGGGAGGATTCGGTGAAAGGGGGATCTTTGCGTTTGTTTTCCCGAGGAGCTGGCAGAGTTCCTCATTTACGATCTTGATAACCTGCTGACCCGGGGTAAGGCTCTCAAGAACTTCCTTCCCAACAGCTTTCTCCCGTATCTTCTGGATAAAATCCTTGACGACCTTGAAATTGACATCGGCCTCGAGAAGGGCAAGCCGTATCTCCTTAAGCGCAACTTCCACATCCTCTTCTTTTAAGAGGCCTTTTCCTTTTAACTTTTTGAATATTGATTCTAATTTTTCAGTGAGGGATTCAAACATGATAGGAAAATGTCCGATGCCTTCTTATGATTCTCTGAATCTCATGAACAATGAAGGGTTTCCGAAACACATCATTATGCAGCGAGAAGGGAATCCAATTTTGCTTTCAACTGCTGTTTTGGCACAACACCAACAATTTGATCAAGTTTGGCGCCATCTTTAAAAAACATGATCGTAGGGATCCCCATGATTTTATATCTGCTTGCTATCTCTGAATTTTCATCAGTATTGAGCTTGAGAACTTTTACCTTTCCGCTGTACTCTTTTGCAAGCTCCTCAACAGTCGGTGATATCATTCTGCAGGGTCCGCACCACGCTGCCCAGAAATCGATCATGACAAGTCCTTGAGCTTTCATCACCTCATTATCCCAGTTCGCTGTCGTAGCCTCGAGTAAACCTTCTGCCATACCATCCTCCTATAGCCCCATACGAGTTCCGGGGAATTTGCATTAGTTAATTATATTTTCCGCTTGTAATCTTTGTCAACGTTTCCTTATGGTACACCGCTGTACATTGACACCCCGGAGAATTTTCTGCTAAGGTTAACCATGAGAAAGTGCTTAATATTCTTCATTTTACCGCTCCTTTTCCTTTATGAAAATGCATATGGCTTGGATGTAAAAGGTCTCCAGCCTGTCGACCCCTATGGAGTCTTCACAACCTTCAGCGCTGAAAGTCTCCCAAAAGGAAAAGTTGCTTTTTCTGCAGGAGGTGAAATATCAATAGATCCTGACTATTACCGGTCTATTGTGAAAACAGCATTCGGCATAACGGATACTATTGAACTCATGATGACTATTCCCTATGATTTTGGCAATGAAATTGAGGACGGGTTTGAGGATATTGCAATAGGCATCAAGCACAGGTTTTTTGATGAGGGGAAATACGGACCGTCCCTCGCATATATTCTGAATGCCTCAGTGCGGTCTGGAGCGGAGCATCTGACTACGGATGGACGCTATGGTATCGGGCTCATACTGAGCAAAAAAGTAGGGCCTGTGAACGGGCATCTTAACTTTTTCTATGAGGAGCCGGGAACAAAAAGTCTTGATGAGGAGTTATCATTTCTGGCAGGTCTTGACTTTGCAGCAGCGCATAATTTCAAATTTCTCGCAGAATTATACTGCAGAAAAAGTCATGAATCAGAAAAAGTTGATCTGGCTGAGTTGAGAATGGGATACAGGTTGAAGACTGCCGATCTGATCTATACGACATTCGGTGTGGGATTTGATCTTAAAAACAGAGACCCCGAAACCAGGGTAATGTTCTCGGTGACATTTTTATCGCCGAAGGAAAAGAAGAAGATCCAGAAAATATACGAGGAGGAATAGCTGACTCATGTTTGATATCGGGATGCCGGAACTGATGGTGATATTCATCGTTGCCCTCCTTGTGCTCGGCCCGAAAAAACTTCCTGAATTGGGGAGAGCCATTGGAAAGGGCCTGGGAGAATTGAAAAAGGCCTTGCAGGATGTGAAAGACTCGGTAGAGGATGAGTTACAGGAAGTAAAGGAAGTCTCAGCCGATATACGGGGAGCAGTAACGGAAGTCAAAAAGCAGATAGAAACAGAAGTAATAAATACGAGCAAAACAGTCGGCAGTACCATGCAGGAAGTGAAGGAACAGATGGAGGTGGAGTCTGAAGCGATCAATAAATCTCTACAAGATACTTCGAAAGAAATACACGAACAAGCGGTTACCGATAAGGAGAAATGAACCATCTCAGGAAATTCCATAATCAATGAAGGAATCAACTGTTCCGGCATGCCTCTGAGAGCAAACCCCTTTTGCAGTAAAAAACAAAAGTTCAGATACAACGTGATGGCGGAGGACTGATATGGCAGAGACCAAGATGATGAGTTTTATGCAGCACCTCGGGGATCTCCGGAAGAAGATAACGGTGTCTTTGATTGCCGTATGCGTCACCTTCATGATCGCATTTAATTATTCCGAGGATATCCTGAGGTTTTTCATGTTCCCGCTGCGCTATACCCTGGACTTTTCGGTCAGGAAAATGTACATGTACTATGTGTATCAGGATAAATTGAAGGATACCAAGCTCGTTTTTCTTTCGCCAACCGAGGGCTTCTGGATGAACATGAAGATTTCGATGGTCGCAGCCCTTATTCTTGCCCTGCCGGTCATCTTTCAGCAGTTATGGAGTTTCGTCTCGCCGGGTCTTCACGTAAAAGAGAAAAAATATGTCGTGCCTTTTGTCGTGACAGCAACCGGTCTTTTCCTTGTCGGTGGCGCGTTCTGTTTTTTTATTGTCCTTCCCTTTGCAATGGGGTTCCTGCTCACCTACAAGCTTGGCGATTTTATGATGCCGATGCTTTCTGTCGGACAGTATGTTGATTTCTGTCTCAAGTTTGTCCTTGCCTTTGGTGCTGTCTTCGAGCTTCCCATCATTATCATCTTCTTTACCAAAATGGGATTTGTTACTCCAAAGACTCTGGCAAAACACAGAAAGTATGCGGTTCTCATTGCCTTTGTTGTGGCTGCAATCCTGACCCCGACGCCGGATATATTCAATCAAACCCTCATGGCTATCCCGATGATTGTTCTCTATGAGGTTGGGATTTTAATGTCCAGAATTTTCATACGACCCGTGATGCAATAATGCCGACGATACGGGGGAAAAGCCTTAAAGCAACTGCCTTTGATATCGCTGAGGGATATATTGTCGTAAACCCTATTTTTTTAAAAAGCCTTGAAAACGAATCTCTCAAGGGACTCTATCAGGAAATCGCGAGAGCACAGATAGAAATTCGCGGAGAGAAATTTCCTCATGGTGATACCCGGGCAATAAGGTTCAGAAATATACGGCTCCAGAGGCTGAACTCCGCCCTCATGATTCTTAAGAACTTCGCGCGGGAGAGAAAAATCCTGATCGTATGAAGTTTGACTGTTTGAGAAAGCTGTGATAATTTTAAGCATGGAAAAATCCGACGAAATACGGGAAGCAAAGGATATCCTCCAGACCCTCATCAAAGCGAAGAAAAACATCAGGATGTATCCTGAAAATAATCCGATCTATCTTAATACCCTCGAAGATACTTCCGTGCGGTTTACAAATTTTCTTGATTACCGGGATGAATTCAAACTGCAGATTAAGCAGAACAGCATTTCCTATGAATCAGAAGAACTCTATTCCAGCACGGAGAAGGAAGACAATCTTGCACTCTTTTTCTTTAAAGACGGATTGAGGGAACTGACATTTAAAAAAGGTTTGCTCCGTGATGAACTGGAAGAATTCCTGAAGATTATTGCCCGTGAATTTGACCGGGAAGAGATTGATGATGATATTGTGACGCTGCTGTGGGAGAAGGACTTCCAGAACATACACTATGTTGTTGATGAGGCTTTCCTTGTTGATATCGACGAAGAGGATTATGAAACAAAGGCTGAGAAAAAAGTGAAAGAACAGGTGACCGATGACAATGACCTGATGAGGGCATATGCGGACGGATTCAGTGATGACGACAGGCAGGAAATATCCATTGTTCCGATAACAGACAGAGACTTGCAGATACTGGTGAAAGAACTGGAAAAGGATTCTTCGAGTAAGATTGAGAAGCTGGTCTCGATCCTCTTCGAGCTTGTCTATCAGTCGGAAAAACAGAGTGATGTAGACGCGACTTTTCAGTTCCTCAGAAATGCTGTCCAATTTTGCATGCGGTACGGGGATTTAGCGCTGGTTAACCAGATCATGAAACGCACGAAGGATATTATGGAAGAGCCTTCGATCAAGGAGAGCGGGAAAAACTATTTCAGGATGCTCTCTCAATACCTCGGGAATGAGGAGATAACAGGCTATCTTGCTGAAACGCTCGACAGCAGCGTGGAGATAGACGCGAATGTTTACGAAGAATTTGTCGGTTTTCTCGATAAAAATGCTATTCAGCCGCTGATAAAATATCTCGCTGAGTTGAAGACAATTCGTGCCCGGAAGAACGTCATCGATGCGCTGATAATTCTCGGCAGGAAAGATATACAGATGATCGCAAAGGGCCTCGATGACCAGAGATGGTATCTGGTCAGGAATATTATTTATATCCTCAGGAAAATAGCTGACAAGAGGTCAACCGAATATCTCCTGAGGACGGTGAGGCACAGTGATATCAGGGTCAGGAAAGAGGGAATCAAGGCACTCGGTGAGCTGGGCGGACGCGATGTCATACAAACCCTCAGAGAGTGTCTTGATGATCCGGATGCGGAGGTCAGGATTACGGCCGCCAAGGCATTCGGCACAATAGGATCAGAAGTAGCAAAAAAAATCATTTTCGATAAAATATCGAATAAATTGTTTAAGGATAAGGATTTTGATGAAAAGAAGGAAGTGTATGAAGTTCTGTTGCGGTGGAAGGATCAGTCAGTATTCGATTTCCTTATGACGACCCTCAGGAAGAAAACACTCTTCGGCAGGGCTAAGAACGACGAAAACAGGGCGTGCGCAGCATTCTGCCTCGGCCTTCTGGGAAAGAAAGACGCACTTCCCGATCTCCGGTCTTTGACGGAATCAAATAATAAACTTCTGAAAGATTTTGCTCATGCTGCCATCAGGAAACTTGAACATGATCAGTAAAGAAGAGAAAGAAATTCATAAGAATGCGCAGGATATCATCAACCAGCTTTCCGTAATCCTGAGGAATGCACAAATCCACAATCCCGGTAACATTGCTGTTACAACAGCAATCGAAAAGTTCCTTTCATTGATCAACCATCTGACTCATGGAGAAAAGTCCCTTGCTCTTGAGTTAGTAGGAGAGTATTTCTATTGCGACGATGTGCGGGTCCGCTACTCTCTTGAACATCTCCTGAACTTCGACTATCTCGTAAGGGAATTCAAAAAGCGGGAGATCGGAAAGATTGTATTTTCTCATGGTGTCAGACCGGAGGATGTCCAGGTTTTCTTGAAGGCATTTATCGCAGCAGGTTTCTCGCATGCTCCCTACGACACAATATCCGGGATAATGTCAAACGTGGAGAGGATTGATGTAGCTATCTTAAAAAAGATCAAGGATGGAGAAAGGGAAGACGCTCGAAAGGTTATAAAAAAAGTCTACTATAACGCCGTCTCTTTTTCCAAAGGAGTGATGACAAAGATCAAAGCAGGAGAGAAGGTTAACATCAAAAAAGCGAAACGAATCGTTGAGTCCATGGTTGACCATCTGCTTGAGGAGGAAAATCTTCTGATCGGGATGACTGCAATAAAGGATTATGATGAATATACCTATCATCATTCAGTCAATGTGAGCATTCTCTCCGTAGCGCTCGGCCAGAGACTTGGAATGAACAAAAAAATGATGACGGAATTGGGCCTTGTTGCCCTGTTTCATGATATCGGCAAGATCGAGATACCAAACGAGATTCTCAACAAAACAACGAGTCTTACGGAAGATGAATGGAGGATAATGAAAAGGCATCCGGTCTGGGGCGTGAGTGCTTTATTGACATTGAGAGGTCTGGATCAGACTGCTATACGATCTTCAATCATTGCCTTTGAACATCATATGAATTATGACTTTACCGGCTATCCAAGAGTCAGACAATACGCAGAACTTGACTTGTATTCACGGATCGTAAGTGTCGTTGATCAGTATGATGCGATGACTTCTGCACGGGTATATTCAAGGATTCCCTTAGCCCCTGATAAGGCTTTGAGCATCATGATGGAAAGGGCAGGCAAACAACTCGATCCCCTTTTATTCAAATTATTTACCAATATGGTAGGGGTCTTTCCCATAGGGTCGCTCGTGATGCTCGATACAAAAGAGTTAGGTCTTGTGTATGAAAGCGACATAGTCTTTCCTGACAGACCACGGGTTATGATTATTGTTGATCGTAAGGGTGAGAGATTGTTGAAAGGGCCGGTTGTGAATCTTACGGAAAAAGATGAAAACGGGATCTATCACCGGACTATCAAAAAAACCCTTGACCCGAATAAATATAAAATCAACCTCGCAGAATACCTGCTGTAAAGACTGCAGAAGAATTATTTTTGAGCAAAATTTATAGAGAAGCCTCCAATTCTATCCAAATATCTCCTTTACACGTCCTACGTCTCCACCGTCTAAGCGCACCTTAATTCCATACAGATGGACGGGTGAATTCGTCAAAATATCTTTAACAATCCCCTCTGTGAGTTTCCCGGTCTGTTGGTCTCTCTTCAGTACGATTGAAACACGTAAGCCCGGTCGTATATTGCAGCGTCTGGTTCCATCCATATTAAGGCTGCCACCTAATCTTTTCCGTATCATGATACTTATCCACTTTTATGCATCCTTGTATTTAATAACAGATGGATGTCACAACGAAAGAAGTTGTACCGTCAGGTCTGCGCACAATAACTTCTTCACCCGCCGTCCTGCGTAACAATGCTTTCGCCATGGGGGAATCAATACTGATAAAACCCTTGTCAGCATCAAATTCATCAGGTCCGACAATGCGATATCGGTACACGTTCCGATCGGAATCCTCGATTTCAACCCATGCGCCAAAAAAAACTCTTGAAGTATCTTCAGGTATTCTATCCACTACAATCAACTCGCTCAATCTCTTCGTAAGAAACCGTATACGGGAGTCGATTTGTCTTAACTGCTTTTTCCCATAGATATACTCTGCGTTCTCGGAACGATCCCCCATAGCAGCAGCCTCAGCAACCGCCTGAGTAACCTGGGGGCGTTTGATCTTCCACAGATAGGAGAGTTCCTCATGTAAATGTTTATGTCCTTCAGGTGTGATATACGGTGAGACGTTTATTTTATTCATAAATATTATGGCACTTCAATAACTTCATATCCCTTGTCGGCTTCAGCCATTAATCGGACATGTTCCGGCTTCATTCGAATAACAACATAATAAAAATTGGCAGAAAAAACAATCCTCCATCACCAGGCTACTGCAGTGACTCAAATATTATATCTTCCTTGAGCTTTTTCATAATCAATAAAATGCTTCTAACAGGTTTTTAATCAAAGAATTCCTGAAACTCTTAATTAATGCGCCTAAACCACTGACAAGTTTCTTTCTTCCTTGTAGTCCTCCCCGTTGGAACCTGATATAATTGTGAATAGTTTCATTGTTAATAAATAGGGAATAGAGACAACCTTTCGGGAAAGGAAGGAACGAATCATGAAACGCTCTTCAGACAGAAGAGAGAGAAAGCATTCAATGATTGGATTAAGGCATTATGGGAACGCTATTCTGTAAGAATTTATCAAAACTGACCTTCTGTGTACTCCTCATAAGTACTCTGTTCTTTGAGAGAACAGCATATGCATCGCACCGGGAATTAGAGCTTTTTGATCATGCGTATCAGGCTTATCTTTCGTATCGGCCGGAAGATGCAGTTGAAGAATTCAGGATATTTCTTGAAGAGTTCCCCGACAGTTTTGCTAAAGATGCAGCGCTGTTCTGGCTTGCAAAAGCACTTCTCCAGATAAAATCCATAGAAGAGGCAAAGAAGACATTTGCATACGTAAAAGAACAGTTTCCGGAAAGTCCGTATAGCCATTATGTCAGGAAAGAAATGGAAACGCTCAGCAATGTATCGGAACGGCTCATCTCTGTGAAAGGAACGGTGGATGTTGAAGCTGGGCAAAAGTTAGTTGAGGCGGAAACACCTGTGGTATCCGAGGCAAGCACTGATCAAAAAACAGATGATGCCGATATTCGTAGAGAAGCTGCCAGATTGCAGGAATTATTGGACGGGGAAAGAGCAAAAACAGATTTTTTGCAGAGAAGAGTTAAGGAACTCGAGCAGAGAGCGGCGTATATTCTCAATTCTTCTCTTGTGCTCGATCGACTGGGAATTCATGATGTCCTAAACGCAAAGGGGGCGCCTCCGGAAAATAAGGCCTCATCGGACAAAAAAGCTGATACGGACAAAAAAGTTCAGCGCAATCCCGAATCATCTGAGATCAAGTCCGATGAAAAGCCTCCTGCTTATGCACTACAGGTCGGGGCATTCAAAACTCAGGAGTCTGCTGCGACATGTAAGAAAAGCTTGCAGAAAAAGATTGCAAATAAGAAGATAAAGATTTGCCGGCAGGGAGATTTCTACAAGGTCCGTATTACAGGCTTTCATGATATCGATGAAGTCAATTCGACGGTAAGTTCCGGTGTCGATGGCCTTGTGATTAGGAGCAGCGAAAAAGCCTGCGGGATATAGAAAGTCAGTCTTCAGTGTTGTTACCTCAATAAACCGTCAGCATTACTTCTGAAGTTGAGATTCCCTCAATAAGCATTCTATCAGCAGGTTACTCCTGTGAATAAACATATAAGCCTCAAAATACCGAATAAATTATCAAAACAGCAATTTCACCAAAGAAAATAGCAATATTTCTATTGCATTGCACTAAAACATCCGTAATCTATGAATAAGAGTGAAATGG
>JADDYB010000510.1_pt1 | contig 12266 bp, 16 predicted proteins | sample 8641941 | NCBI WGS metagenome assembly JADDYB01 (sample SAMN16275377, study PRJNA637457) | freshwater sediment metagenome | isolation source: Lake Kineret sediment | place: Israel: Lake Kineret | collected 2013 | reverse complement strand
ATCTATCCGACCGCCCGTCGTTTAACGAGTCAAGGTACTCTTCCAGTTTTTCTGAGAGGCTCCGGGGCTCCATAACATCTCTGAGGTATGCTGAATAATGAAGCTTGGGCCGTGTTCAACTCACAATGTATGAGCATAATCTTATCCTCACCTCAAACTACTGTGGCGTCACCACTAGCCTCAGGGTTCGAGTCCTTTCTTTACCTAAAAAGAATAATAGCACGTAACCTAGATTCGTACCAGCATCAATATGAAATCCAATAGCCTAACCCCAGAGTTATCAATATCCGACTTCGAAAAATCAGTTGAATTCTACACCAAAATACTAGGCTTTACGATAGAGTACCAGAGAGTCGAAGAGGGATTTGCATACCTGTCCCTCGGAGAAGCTCAAATTATGATCGACCAAATAGGAAAAACCCGTACATGGAAAACAGGAGATTTTGAACCACCTTTGGGTAGAGGCGTGAATCTTCAGATCAAAGTCATTGAAAATATTGATTCTATGATTGAACGGTTAAGTCAAAATAATATTGAACTCTTCATGGAGCCCGAGGAAAAATGGTACAGGAAAGATGACTATGAGGTTGGTAACAAACAGTTTTTGGTACAAGACCCGGATGGATATTTGCTGAGATTCTTTGAAGACTTGGGAACTAGAAAACTGTAAGTATCATTCTTGGATGCTAGATGGATCAGAATCCATCCATTAGATACGTTTTATTAGAAGAAACCCATCACATTGTCGATTTGGAGACCAGATTCAAAGCATACATAGTTTGGCTCATACTGAATAGCAAGGCAGAGAAGGCAATAGAGATGCTAGCTGAGCACTCTGAAGTTGAGAAGCCGAAGCTAACTGTGGGCTTACCCAAGAGACATAAAACCAATGTCCTGGGATGCTACTCAGCCAGAGAAAAGACCATCTCGGTCCTGAACAGCGACATGCTGAGGAACCCATCAATCATAATACATGAGTTCTATCACCACCTCAGAATAGACTTAAACCATAAACACAGGGGAAACGAGAGAAATGCCCGTGAATTCGCCCAAGACTATATAGACGCATACAAGGCGTTGACTAATCCTAAACAAGACAATTTAGCCCCTTGAATTAGCGTGCATTTGATAAAAAAGGGAAAGGTATCGGGAGATATATCCACTAGGGGTAGGGTTCGAACAATACCCCCGCACCTTTGTCCCATATAGGCGGAGATTCATGTTTTTTGGATTGTCCTCTTTGGGCCGAGCTGCCCCGGGCAGTGTTGGGCTCGTTGAGGTAAACCATATACAGGCTGGGCGCGTATCCTAGACCCATGAAGAAGATAGGGATGCTCACCATCGGCCAGAGCCCCAGGACCGACATACTGCCCACCCTGACGGAGATACTGGGCGGGGGCGTCGAGATCGTGGAGGCGGGGGCCCTGGACGGCAAGACCATGGACGACGTCAAGCGGATACCGCTGAACCCTGAGGACTACATCCTGGTCAGCAGGATGAGGGACGGCACAGAGATCAAGATCACCAAGAAGTACGTGCTGCCTCTCCTGCAGAGGAAGCTGGACGAGCTGGAGGCCAAGGGCGTCAGGCTCACCGTGGTCATGTGCACAGGCAAGTTCCCCCAGTTCAGGAGCAGGGGACTCGTGGTTACGCCCAGCGAGATACTCCGGGGCGTCGTCGAGGGAAGCCTCAAGACGGGTAAGCTGGGCGTCGTGTTCCCCGCCGCGGAGCAGGTGGCCTACGCGGAGAAGGAGTTCGGTAGGCCCGGGGTCACGGTATACGCCGACTCCGTCTCACCCTACGAGCCGAGGGACGTGGATGGCCTGGTGGAGAGGCTGGTGAGGGAGAGCCCCGACCTCATATTCCTGAACTGCTTCGGGTTCCCCACGGAGCTCAAGAACAGGGTGGCTAGGGAGACGGGTAAACCCGTCATCCAGAGCAACACGCTCGTGGCCAGGGTCCTAAGGGAGCTTTTATCGGGCTAGCCTATGTCTCAGGCTCCTCGGGGAGCTGGTCGCCCGGAATGGGTCCCTCATCCTCTTCCTCATCGAACCACTCCTCCTTGGTCTTCTCGCGCGGGAGCTTTCTGTCTGGTTTGAGCCTGTGGGCTACTACGTAGCGCTCGGCGCTTCCCTTGCGGCTGGCGAAGGGCTTAAAGTTTCTAATGGACTCGAAGACATCCTGCACCTCCTGTAAAAACTTTACGTGTTCTCCGCCCTGGAATATCTTGGCCACGAACCAGCCGTCCTCCTTAAGCAGCTTGTCAGCTATCCTCAATGCGATTCTCGCCAAGTGGATCTGCCTGAACTGGTCTACCTCCCACTGCCCTGTCACGTCAGGCGCCATGTCTGAGAGGATGACGTCCGCCTTTCCGTCGAAGTGCTCCAGTATCTCCCTCTGGACCTCAGGGTCTCTGACGTCGCCCACTATTGTGACGACGTTGGAGGCAGGCAGAGGTTGTATTTCCTCCAGGTCCACGCCGAGGACTAGGCCGTCGTCCTGCGCCAGCTCCGAGGCGACCTGGAGCCAGCCGCCGGGCGCTGCGCCGAGGTCAAGAACGTACCTTGCCCCGTCGAATATACCGAACTTTTTATGGATCTGTTTGAGCTTGTAGCTGGCTCTGCTCCTGTACCCCTCCTCCACGGCCTTGAGGTGGTAGTATTCGCTCTTACGCTCATGGATCCATCTTCCGGACATATTGTTACAGGGCTCAAGGTGCCGCTGCGGTTAATGAAGGTTTATCCTCAATCAATTTATACACGGCCGCTCCCACTGATTCAGTGTTACGTGATTAGTATGACCAAGACAGCGGAGAACCTTAAGGCGGCCTTCGCCGGTGAGAGCCAGGCCAACAGGAAGTACCTGGCCTTCGCCAAGAAGGCCGACGATGAGGGCTACCCTCAGGTAGCTAAACTATTCAGGGCGGCAGCGGCCGCGGAGACTGTCCACGCCCACAACCACCTGCGCGTCATGGGGGGCGTGAAGACCACGGCCGAGAACCTGCGTGAAGCAGTGGACGGGGAGACCCACGAGTTTAAGGTAATGTACCCGGAGTTCCTGGCTGAAGCCGCGGATGAGGGGGAGAACCAGGCCAGCTGGAGCTTCAACGTGGCCAACGAGGTGGAGAAGGCACACGCCGGCCTGTACAGGAAGGCCGCCGAGGCGCTCAAGCAGAAGAGAGACATCCCGCAGACCGAGTTCTACGTCTGCAAGGTGTGCGGCAACACCGTGGAGAACAAGCCACCCGAGAAGTGCCCCATCTGCAACGCCCCCGCCAAGAGCTTCGAAAAGGCGGCTTAGCCGCCCAACACCTTTTTCAGTTCGTCCACGCCGGCGTCAGTCTTTATGGCCCTGTCACCGTAGTGAGCCTGAACCACCCTGAATCCGGCCGACCTTATCCTACTCAGGGCCTCCCCTGTTGAGACGCTTGGAGCCCCCACTAGTGAACATATTTTATCTATCTCGTAGAAGCCTGGGGGGTAGCCTATCTCGGCCGACGCCTTCTCCACCAGATCAGCCGCCCTGGACTGGGCGAGGTGCTCAAGTTTCGTGGCCTCTTCCCTCATGGCCTCTGTGAAGGACTCATCAGCTAGCTCCCCCAGCCACATGGGTCCACCAACCGTCATCTGTGCACCGCATCCGGGGCATGGCTCTGCACCGTTGTTTTCCGAGGTCTCCCTATGCAGGCATACTGGGCAGTACTTTATGAACCCCATCTGGTTCAACGCCTCATCCGCTCTCCTAGCTCCCTTATCGAGCCTAGTGTACACCCTGATGTAGTGGTCGGCGTAATAGCTGAACACCGGGGTCGCCGCCGTCTCGTAGACGGCGGCTCTGCGCACCAGGGCGCCGGATACGAGCCTCACGGCCACCTCGTGGCAGAACTCTCCCTGCAGAGGGCGTCCTCCATACTTTCTGAGGCAGGCGCGGGGATTCACGCCGCAGAGAGGCGCCATGTCCGTGGCTGTGACGGCTAGCAGCCCGTGGTTCTCCGTGGCGACTATAGCCGGGTCCATGAAGGGAGCCGGCGACCCATACGGGTCCACGTCAACGTAGCTGAACCTGCCGCCGGGGTACCCATGCAGGCTGAGGAGGAGGCTCGCGTCCAGAAGCCTAAGCTTAACAAGGTCGGAGACGCCGTTGAGCCGCGAGTTCACCTGGGCCACCTTGAGGGCTGTGGGGTTCAGGTCCCCCATCACCACGCTGGATACGCCTTCCGCTTCCAGGGCGAGCCTTATTCCCCTGACGCCGCTGCCGCACATGGGCTCGCAGACGGTCACCGATCGGCCAAGCGTCCTCTGGTGGGCCCTCAGCGCGAGCACGGCCGTGTCCCTGTTGAGGGACATCACGGGATTATAGAAGACCGGGGCCTCACTCATGAGGCGTTGAAGGGGCTCCCCCGCGGAGGCGTCCAGCATGGGCACGATTATCCTGGCCCTGCCCTCGACTACCTCCTCGGTGGGGAACCCTAGGCTCATGTCACCGGATAAGGGTCAGGCAGCTTATTTCTGGGTTATGGCTACCTCGATTCCCAGCTGCTTGCACAGGGCCATGATCTGGGCCCACGTGTCCTCAGGCACCGGTATGCCGTCCCTGAGGCGCTGAGCCTTGGTCTCCTTCTCGGGCTCCCCGGGCACAAGTATCCTCTTACCGGCCTCAGCGGGAAGCCCCTTGACCTTGTCCAGCAGCTCAGACGTGTTATGCTTGAATGCGTCCAGCCCCACGAAGCCCTCCGGGTTCACGGCGAGCATGAACACGCCGTTGGGCGACGGAGGCTCAGCCACCCCGCTTATACCCGTCCTCGAGCCCGTAAGAACGGCCCCCAGCAGCTCAGAAACCATCTGCAGCCCATAGCCCTTGTACTCGGCGAAGGGCAGGAGCCAGCCGCCCTCGTATATGGCGTTGGGGTCGTCAGTGACGCGGTCATACTTGTCCCGGGTCCAGTGGGACGGAATCTTGGCGTGCTTGGCCCTAGCCACAGATATCTTGCCGTGGGCCACGACGCTGGTGGCCCAGTCCATAAGGAACGGGGTCTCTGAGCCCGTGGGCACCGACACGCTTTGAGGGTTGGTGCCGAAGGACTTGCCCAGGCCGTTGTAGACGCTGACGCTGGGGTTCCCCACGTTCACGTACATGGTTGTTATGATGTCGTGCTTGGCCGCCCACTCCGTGTAGTATCCGAGGCGGCCTATGTGGTTGCAGTTGAAGGCCCCGACGCCGGCCACCATGTTATCCTTCGCCTTGGCCACGGCCAACTCAGCCACCCGTATGGCGGTTACCTGGCCGAAGGCCCAGCGGCCGTCGATGAGGGCCGAGGAGGGCGTCTCCTTGACTATAGCCGGTTCCTGGTTCACGTCGATGAAGCCTCTCCTTATCCTGTCACTGTACCCCACGTAGTAGCTGACGCCGTGGCTGTCGTGCCCCGTCAGGTTCGCCTCGATGAGGGTCCCCACGAGGAAGCGTGCCTTGTCCTCAGGCGTCCCCTGGGCCATGTATATCTTCACCCCCAGCTCGGTGAGCTGATCAACGGGGACAATAATCATGAATCATAGAGGTGCAGCATCAGGGTAAAAAGAGTTTAGGGGAGAAGCTTCCCCATGCCCTCGAGGAAGCTCTTGATGTCCTCGGCATCGATGCCGTAGTGGGTGACGAGCCTCGTGCCCGTGGCGTTGTCGCCTGCCCGGCTCTTCCAGCCCAGCTTTGTGCAAGCCTTGGTCCAGTCGATGCCCTTCCAGCCCACCGAGCCGAAGTCGATGTAAACCATGTTTGTCTGGACATCGTTCAGCACCTTTATGCCTATCTTCTGGAGGCCTGTGGCCAGGAGCTTCGCGTTCTTGTGGTCGTCGGCCAGCCTGTCCACCATCTTGGTTACGGCGATGATCCCCGGGGCCGCGATGATGCCCACCTGCCTCATGCCTCCGCCCAGCATCTTCCTGTACTTCCTCGCCTTCTTCACGAGGTCCTCTGTGCCCACGACCAGTGAGCCTATGGGGGCTGAGAGGCCCTTGCTGAGGCATATCTGGACGGTGTCCGCGTACTTGGCGAGCTCCTTCACGTCCACTCCTAGGGCGACGGAGGCGTTGAATATGCGTGCCCCGTCCAGGTGCACACCCAGGTTGTACTCCTTGGCGACGTCCCAGTTGCTCTTCATCTGCTTGGGCGTGAGCGCTACTCCTCCGGCAGAGTTGTGGGTGTTCTCGATGCAGAGGAGGCTGGTGCGGGGGTAGTGGATGTTGTCTGCGCGCACAGCCTTCCTTATGTCGTCGGGCTTCATCCACCCCTTCTCCCCCGGGATGGTCCTGGCCATGAGCTGCCCCATCACGGCCAGTCCGCCCACCTCGTTCACGTATATGTGGCTGGTCTGCTCCAGTATGACCTCGTCGCCCCTCTTGGTGTGCGAGAGCACGCTCACGGCGTTGCCCTGTGTGCCGCTGGTGACGAAGACACAGGCTTCCTTGCCGAATATCTTCGCGCCTATGGCCTCCAGCTCGTTGACTGTGGGGTCGTCCCCGTAGACGTCGTCACCCAGCTTGGCCTTGTAGGATGCCTCCCTCATCTCGGGGGTAGGCCATGTGACCGTGTCACTTCTCAGGTCCAGATTCTTCTCGACCAAATGCATCGAGTGATGTAAGATGCGGGCCGTGCTTAAGTTATTAACCCCACCGCGTGGCGTTCCTGAGAGCCAACTCGATGTGCCTGTGGCCGCCCTCGACGACCGGTGAGCCGTGGCCCGACAGAAGGACGTCCACGTCCAGCTCGTTAAGCTTCCTGAGGCTCCCCACTATGGCGTCGAAGCTGCCGCTCTCCCCGTCGTAGCGCCCGTAGTAGCCGTCAGAGAACACCGTGTCGCCGCTGAATAGTATCCTGCGTTCAGCGTTGTACAGGCACATGCCTCCCGCTGTGTGCCCCGGCGTCCAGTACACCTTCAGCGGCCAAAGCTCGGTGTCTATGACGTCGCCCTCGTTCACCTTCACTAGGGCCTCGCCAAGCCTAGTGGCGATGTATTCGGTGTCCTTCTCGTGGATGTAGACCTTCGGGTGCGCCTTCTCAAGTATCAGGAATGTGCCCATGGCGTGGTCGTGGTGGGCGTGGGTTATGATCACCTTCTCGATGTTCCCCGGGCCTACCCCTATCTCCTTGAGCTGAGGGAACAGGGGGTTCGCCCTGTTACCCACCCCTGTGTCTATGACAGTCGCCTTCTCCCTTCCCAGGACGTAGATGTTGCTGCAGAGCCCCTCACCTACTATCAGGTGCACTCCTTGGAGGGCCTCGTTGTAGTCGCCGAGGTTGTGTATCGTGGGCAAATGGTACCGTGAATCTGGTGGAACCCCGGATTATAATTGTTGCTAGTAATCCTTGCTGAGGCGGACCCTTATCAGGAGGAACCCGTCCTCGTAGTCGGACTCCACGTCGTCCACGTGGAAGCTCTCGGGCAGATCATAGGTCTTCACGAAGTTGGAGTCCTTGCTGCTCAGCAGCATGATACTGTCCTCGTCCTCCTCGATGTATATGGACTCCTTCAGGCTCCCAGGCACCTCCGTGGTTATCATGTACTCCACGGACTCCGAGGAGTTCCCGCCCGAGACCAACGAGTCGTGTAAGGTGTATATACCCTCATCCCACTCCGAGTACTCGCTCCTCCTGAGCAGGATGTACAGCGGGAGGACGCTGGATACTGTGAACAGAGCGAAGAAGACGAGGCTCAGCAGTACCGCGGCTGGGGCGCCCACGCCGCTGAACACGAAGGGAAACAGCACAACCGTTCCCCCTCCCTGCAGTATGAAGGCCCAGGTGGTGACCATGAGCCCCATGAGTATGAGGGCGATCCCGCCCACCATGAGGCCAGGCCTCTTTATCGTCCTACCGGCGGAGACGTTCTTGCCCGCGCACTTGACGCACATTCCCGTCTCAGCGTCGTAGCACCGACTGCACACTACGTTTCCGCAGTGGCTACACAGAATATCGGCGTTCTCTCTGCCGCATACACTACATTTCTTCTTCATTTTCGGGTTTTACCATCCGATTAGCTCAGGCTGGGCTGACCTCATAACCATGACCAGCAGTATCACGGCGGCGGCGCCGAGGGCCGTCAGCACCCATTTTCGGCTTCCACCCACGACGATGGGTATCGGCCCGATGAATATGACCGCGGCTCCTCCGCTCCGAACCTCGCTGGGGCCGGCCCTCAGGCTCATGTACACCATGATGGCGCCCGCTATGACCATTACTGCGCCGACTGCCAGGAAGCCGCTGGATATATCCATTCTGGTTCCCTCCTATTGCCGGGGCACCTTTTCTTAAACTTTTCCCGGCTACAGTGACCAGAGGGCTGCCTTACCCATGTACTCGTTCACGTCCCACTCGTGCAGGGCGCCCTCGTCCACATCCACCACGTATACGCTATGGAGCCTCGCGTTCCTTATCTCCTCAAGTGAGACAGGGGGGTTACTGTAGTAGAGGTCGCACAGCTTCTTCAGGTGGTTCACCTCGTCCTCTGTTCGGAACCGGGGAGGCTTGGTGAGGCTGGGAGGCACCTGCATTATGTAGTGGGGCGGGCAGGCGATGACGAACTTGTTGGCGAAGGCGCTGTACCTAGTTATCTTGCTGGTGACCCTGGCTTTAAGGTACCGCATGGGGTCGAGGGCGTGGTCGGGGGGCACGAAGCCCGTCTCCACTTCCACTATGAGGCTTCCCATGCCCTTCTGCGCGTAGATGTCGGTGCTGATACCGTTTAGGCTGTGTTCGATGGAGACATCGAAGCCCATCTTGATGAGGTACTTGGCGCAAATGATCTCCATGACTGTGTGGTTGATCTTCACCTCATTCCGGCCATACTTGCCCATGATCTCCTCGCGCAGCCTGACAATCTTCGCGTACTCGTCCTCTGACAGTTCGGGGGAGATCTTCTCTATGACCGTGTCGATGTCCCGGGTGAACTCTTTTCCTATTCTCCGCTCCTCCCTGAATCCGAGCCGTTCAGCGTGCGCCCACTTATAAACACTGTAATGGCTGGTTACTACTTACGACAATCCTGTCTGTATAGAATAATCTTTCTATTCACGCTTTGTCTCCGAGAATGAGCGGAGGGCCTGTACAGGGTTAGGTGACTTTTATTACTGCGAAGCTACTCTTTGACCGAGGTGTGTAAGTTGGCAGGAAGAAACGTCTGGCAGATATTCAGCGAGGAGACGCCCAAGGTAGCAGAGGCGTGGACGAACCTGAGCAAGGAGATCAACATCGACGGCGCCCTGGACCAGAGGACGGCCCTCCTCGTCAGGATAGGCATCTACAGCGTGACCAGGGACCCTGTGGCGCTGAGCCACTTCGTCGGCGAGGCCCTGAAGGCTGGGGTCAGCAAGAAGGAGATACAGGCCGCGGCCCTCATGGCATGGGGCACCGGCGTCACTGTGGCTGAGCTGGCCATCCCCCTCATAAAGGACGTGGATGACAGCCTCTAACAGTATCTTCTTAAACCCATTTTTTTCAGTAAGTCGAATCCTCGAACCCTGTACAGGTGGCTCACGCACCTGCAGTCGCTGCACCCGAACCCCTCCACGGGTTCGCCGTGATCCGCGACTCTGGAGGCTAGGAGGCACTCCTGTTTTTCGTCGCCTTCACTGATGTACACTCTCACTATCTTGGCGGCGGGTTCACGCAATAGGTAGTCTATGTGCCAGTGGGTCACATGGTGCATGCCCTCGCTGGTTCTGATGTGCCGCGTGATCCTCGGCTCCAGGCTGTTCAACGCGGAGCCGATGTACATGTACTTGCCTCGCGGGAAGGCGAGCAGCCCCAAGGCTCCCACACTGACATCTATGTCGGCTGAAACCTCTATGCAGAGGCAGTAAACTCCCCTGAGGACCATGCCTGTAGGAGGATCCCGAGGTTTAAACCCTTAACGTTTTAAGCTTCACCGCTAAAAAAATGGTTGAGGGAGTAGGGTGGCCCGAGTGGACTGGGATAGGGGCGACAAGGTGGCCTTTTCAGCCCTGCTGTTGATGGTCTGGCTGGCGGCCGCGTGGTGGGCGTTGAAACAGGTTCAGTACATTATGGGTGTTGAGAGAACTTATTTCCTGAACAGGTCCATCATGTGTCTCCTCATCTGTGGTGTGTTCATAGCATACTATGTTTGGAGGAGCTTCAAACCGAAGCACTGGGTCTTCAGAGACTACGACGACTATGAGTACATCTCGACACTTGATCTCCCCGACTTCTGGTCGGTCAACATGAAGAGGTACAAGCAGATGGTTGAGAAGAGGCTAAGGCGAGAGAGGAACGGCGAAACAGCTCCTCCTTAAAGAGATTTTACTTACGCTTCTTTTCAGTAACTAGAAGACGAATTTATGACGTAGGAAAAACAGAAGTATGAACATTACTATGAGGCTGAGAAGCACCGAGGCTAGGAACCTCCTACTCGAAGTCACCACGTTGAACCCAGCTTCATCCACAAGACCCTCGACACTGTGCGGCGTCACCCAGTTCACGCTGTCGACGCTTGATGAGACATAAAGCTCAGTCCGTGGCAAAGAGTAGGAGACTTTATCGGATCTAGAGCTGTGGACTCTCTCATAGGCTATGACGAGAGTGCCATCGGCGAGCTCAACCAGTGAAGGTTCTTGAGCATACGCGAAGGTCTCGGAAATAGTCAGGCTCTTCAAGTCCTCTGAGAAGCAGACCTGAACGTAATTGTTATCCAGGTTTCCGTGCCCTAACAGGAAGTACCCGTTACGGTTTTCGCTGTACAAAATGTCTACCCGAGAACTCCCAGTGTAGTTGAGGTCGATGGGCTCAGACCAACTGCCATCTTCCATCAGCTGGGCCAGGTAGCTCCTGAAGTCGTCCCCGATGTACGCGATCCCAACAATGCATACGCTACCATTAACGTCCCTGAAAGAGGAGACTCTCATCAACTTGAAAGGGGTCTTCTCGGGGGCGCTCCAACCATCCTGAGGCGAGTACCGCGCGCGCGGCCCTTCAAAGCATGACGAGTACAACCTCGTCTTCAGAGCCGACGACCACGAGACAACCCGCACAGTGCGAATAGGGCCCTAGCAGTGGAAGCGCATACAGCTAACCATTGAAACGACGAACATGGAGCCACACTAAAAAGGAAACACACAACCTCACTCACCAACATACATAAAATAAAAAAACACAATTAAACTACTACAGACAACAGCCACAACACGAAACAGAGGTAAATGCCCAACCTAAAACACCAAACAAAAGAGGGAAATTTTTTTTCCCACTATAACAGCCTAGCCGTTATAAGCCCGGCGCAAACACCGCGCGCCAGGCAACACAAAAAAAACGTTATAACTACAGCAGTTATAGGCCCTAGGCCTTCAGGTACTTGTCGAACCAGTCAAGCATTATCTGTAGCCGCTTCTTCCTGATGCTGGGCCGCGCCGTGGACCTGAAGCTGTGCTCGCCCTCCATGAATAGGGCCAGCTTCGTCTCCTTGCCCAGGTACTTGAGGGCCGTGTAGAACTCTATGCTCTGGTCTATCCAACACCGGTAGTCGTTCCAGCTGTGGACGAAGAGCACAGGCGTGTTCACGTCCCCCGCGTAGGTTATGGGCGACTTCTCCACGTAGACGTCCAGGTTGCTCCAGGGGCTGCCGCCCACCTGCTCTGGGCTGAAGTGGAACCCTATGTCACTGGTGCCGAAGAAGGAGGCCCAGCTGCTGATCCCGTTCTGGCTGACTGCGCACTTGAACGCATCCGAGTGGGTTATCACCCAGTTGGTCATGAATCCGCCATAACTCAGCCCCGTGACGCCCAGCCGCTCCTTATCGATCCAGGGGAACTTCTCTAGGGCCGCCTCCAGACCCTTCTTGAGGTCCTCGTAGTCCCAGACCCCCCACTCTCCGCGGATGTCGGCGAACTTCTGGCTGTAGCCGTCGCTGCCCCTGATGTTGATGTATATGACACCGTACCCGTTGGCCGCCCAGAGTTGGTGCTCGAACATCATGCTGGACCCGAACTTGCTGCGTGGGCCTCCGTGGATGTCGAGAATGGCGGGGTACCTCTTCTTCTTCTCCCACCCGGCGGGCTTCAGGACCCAGCCCTCAACCACAGCGTCGTCCTTCTGCGTGAACTCGAACCTCTGGGCATCGCTGAGCCCCAGGTTGGCTAGAAGGTGGTCGTTGAACCTGGTGGCGCAGGCGTCCGCCTCGCCCTTGACCCAGACCTCGGTGGGCTTGGTGGTCGACACCCTAGTGTAGGCGATGACATCCTTGCTGACGGTGAACTCCTCGACGAGAT
>JADDYB010000509.1_pt1 | contig 12277 bp, 14 predicted proteins | sample 8641941 | NCBI WGS metagenome assembly JADDYB01 (sample SAMN16275377, study PRJNA637457) | freshwater sediment metagenome | isolation source: Lake Kineret sediment | place: Israel: Lake Kineret | collected 2013 | reverse complement strand
TGATGCTGCTTCTGCCTGTTCAGCTTGGATTGCGGTCAGCAGCGTATTTTGGATGTCGCGCAGGGCACCACGAATCATCAGAAGTTCAGAAGTTGTGTCGACTTCACGTTGACGCCAGTCGTCCAGATACTGAACCATCTGTTGGACGTTTGCACTCATACTTGCAACTTCGTATACTGCGTCGTCGATAGTAATGGTGGTGGTTTGTTGTACTTGTGTCATTATATTCTCCTTATGGTTAGCACAAATTGTAATACATTATATATCCATCAAATCAAGTAGGCTTTTCTTTGTTGGAGGTTTTCTGTTGTTTCGTTGTTCTGCGACCTTCTCTTCAATTACCCCATCTTCGTCGGGGTCACTATCCGACAAAGGATTCTTAATGCGTAGACTGTTGTTGTCCCAGCGTAAGTAAATTGTCTTACCAACGCCATCGCTGCTACGCGTTTTTAAGAATGCAAACCCAATCTCACCCGACGCTTTCATTGTAGGTGTCATAATAATTGACACGTATACGTCAACTGTATTGACTTTCGTTAAACCACCAGCAATGTGGCTGTGGTTTAGCTCCTGTGCGTCAATGGCAGAACGGTTCTGCTGCGATGCTGTTGCACCAAACATGTTATAGTCAAACAGGATATCACGGAATTGTTCTGCGACCTGCTTGTCCTTCTCAGACACGTTATCAGCACCAACTTTCTCATTTGGACCCATGATATCAAGGTAATCCGCAATAATCATATCGGGGACATACCCCTTTGTCAGCTCAAATTCTTTAAGGTAGGCACGAATGGCGTTTGCATTGGTACCAGTAGACATGCGTTTGATTGTCAACTTACCAACGTTTGGTTCAACGTTTCCGAGTGTCTTAATGATGTCTTGGTACTTGGAGCGCCACGCGACCGTTGGAACGCCTGTGAACATGGTATCAAAGCGTTGAGCAATCATTTCTTCTGACAGTTCGAACGACAGGTACAGAACGTTAAACCCCTGTAATAGAAAGTTTTCTGCTAAGTTGGCTAGCGTGATTGATTTACCACCACCCGAGTTAGCAGAAAATAGAATCATTTCCGTTCGAGCCAGGCCACCGTTCAGCAGATTGTCAAAGTCATTCCACATCGTTGGTGTGCGTTGTGGTTGATCCAACATCTTTTCCAGCCGGGTTTGTGATTCAGCGAAATAGTCAATGCCGAGATCACGACTTAAAGATACTGATAGTGCGTCTCGAACCAACTTCTCGATTCCGCCTCCGTCATCTTTATCAATAAGTGCCGGAGCAGCCAATACAGCGTGTTCCAAGGCTTTTCTGCGACAAAAAGCCTCTACCTCATCAGAACAATATGAGATTTGGTCCTTGGTGATATCGCGATGCTTTAACGTAACGTCCGTCTCCGCAACGATTTGGTCTGTTGATGGGAGTGCGCTGTATTTGTCGTAGTAAGAATGAAGGAAGTCTACTGTCTTCCTGAACTCTGGGTTGAAATACTCGGGCTTCACAATCGACTTACATACGGCGAACGTATCAGAAGACGACACCAAATACTCGAGCAACAATTGTTGTTTATTGCTGTTATTCATTATTGTTTTTTATCCTTATGGCGTCATAGTGTACGCCATACGTAATGATTATACAACCAAAATTAATGGGTATGTTGACCGTACTACAGATGACATCACATATCCCCTGCCTTCTTCATAGAAGGTCTCGGGGGAGGTTGAAGATACGGATGCTGCGTCGACATAACGATCATACATACGATCCACATTTGAGTGGGGCGATGTGCTCATCAAGAAGAGTACGTCATTTGCACCAATGGGTGTGTTGTTCATACCACTCACGTAAAATGCCGTGCCGTTAGCAATTGTACCCGCAGAAAAGTACGTGGGTGCAGGTGAAGTCTGTGTCAGATTGAAGCTTCGTACCGTATAACGCTTACCATTCACTATGATGGAGTCGGCGCCAACCCAAGGTGAATAGATCGAAGGCACGTCATCTACACCTCCATACGTAATATTTGTTGAGGCAGACGATAAGAACGTTAACGTAACATCTATTGTTCCCGACGAATCAAGAGTGGCTATTGTAATTTCGCCCAAATCACTAGTCAATTGCACGCCAGCGGTAGATGATGCTGCAGCCAGTGTGTTGTCATAGTTTGTGGTGTTCTTTGTAGATAGCGAAACACATTGTACTTGACCAGATTCTGCAGCACTGAATGTTAACCGTGTTGTGTTTGCATCAATTGTGTCTACTCTAACCGGATCTTGTTCCACCAACACTTCTTCGCCGTTAACGGTACGGTGTACAAATGTGTGCAACGTAGGTATGTTTTGTAGGTTGTGCTGTACCACCCAAACAGCCGTCTTAATCGGCTGTTGGTGAGTGTATAAAATGTTTCGTGCAAACCAATCCGTCAAACCAGCAACCTCAGGAGGAAAAGCTGGTGTGGAATTGATGTCTTTCTGCGCTGTAACTCGGTGGAGTTTCCCTTGACAACCGGCAGTGATCGTACAACGTTGAATAACGTCTAGTCCGTACCGATTGGTAGGTGTGCGGATGCGACGATTACAAACGTCGCACTCATACACTGATTCACCCCGAATTACAACTTGTGTCATTTGCGCAGGCCTTCTAGTTGATCAAGTGCAGAGATAATCTGAATGCTCGATGTACGTTCCAAGTATGCTTTTACCATTCCCTCAGGAATATCAACAACTTCACACACAACGTTGTTACGATAAAATTTCATTTTACCTTCGGGATGAGATGGATCAAACGGCACCAACGCCAGACCATATTGATCCTGACCCTGAGGAACAACGCGAACCATTAGGTCATGTTCTGTTGTAAACGTTGTGTCGGTTTCCTCAATCACCTTGCCGATGACATCAAACCCATTTGTCAGCTGAAACTTCTTTACGTTACTCATTCTTAATATCCTTTTTTTGTTATATTATCGAGACACAAGGTCTTCATATTCACACACATTTGCGCGGACGGCGTAGTAATACGGAATCCCGTAAAATATTACCTCAGCACCCGAAGCCATTCCTTCATATAGTTTACTCGTTGAGTATGTATACTTCAACAGGTCCGTCACAATTTCCGTTGCTTCGTTTAAATTGCCGAGCTCTGACACCAGCTTATCTATAACATTTCGATAGTCAGAATTGGAGTTTGTTACTTCTTTGCTGTACAAAAACCTGTACCCATTTGTGGGAAATACATAAAACGGTTCCGTTTGTTCTGTAACGACAGGAAGTGTCGCACTTGCGAACACAGCTCGCTGTCGTAGGTTGGTGTATTCTTGTCCAAACGCACGCTCAAACACATCTGATACGCCGTCTTTGCGTTTTTGAAGTCGTACTTTTACGCGATGGAAATCAGCGTACGTAGTGGGTAGTTGACGAAAGAGAGGAAGTCCTTGGGACTCACGAAGAAAGGTAGAGCAGTCCGCATTTAGCGCCTGTCTCACCGTACTATTAAACGAATTGTGTTCAAGAATGTCTCTAACGAGCATATTACCCTCCAAGTGGGTATTTATGCTCGGTAGAGAACACCCATTTGGCTTACGCCTTGTTCAACTCCGTGACGACACTGTCAATGAAGTTGTTACACTCAGTGATGTTCTTTTGCAAGACACACCGAGGACCAAGCGTCAGTTCATTGATCAAGTAGGCAAATTCCGTTTCCCACTTGTACTGACGGTTTGCACCCTTTTCTTTAGTGCGGAAAGCGGCTTCCTGACCTTTGGTAGCCTGTCCAAACGTATTGGTCAAGTAACGAATAATCTGACCGACGTCCTTCTCTTTTGCTGCTGGTTTTTCTGCCATGGGGATCTCCTTATAGCAGGTTAATAAAAACACCCTAATGTCACGAGTGCGTTGTACTACAGGAACAATTATATTTGTAGGTTGAACAAAAGTCAACTGTTGTTGTTCATCTGCTGGTCAGCTATAATTAATTGTATACGTCTTTTACCCCACTGTTTTTTGTAGGGTTTTGGACCCCCAATACTAATAAGACTAAATAGATTGCCTATGAAATTACGACAGCTTAAAGCATACATGAAAGCAGCATACGTATTTGCTGACCTTTCATATTGTGAGCGTAAAAAGGTGGGATGCGTCATTGTAAAAGACGATCGTATCATTTCCGTTGGGTACAATGGAACCCCACCTGGCGAGGACAACTGCTGTGAACATACCATTGTTACAGACTCAGGTGAATCGTTGTTGGTTACCAACCCCAACGTAGTGCACGCTGAATATAACGCCCTCAAAAAACTTGAAAACTCTCCCGAGGTAATAACAGACGATGTCATTGCGTTTGCTACCACGGCACCGTGCCCTCTATGTGCCGAGGAGATTGTAAGAAAGCAGATTAAGAACGTATACTATGATGAAGTGTATAGAAGAGCCGATGGAATCGAATATCTACTCGACCATCATGTAAAAGTTAACCAATTAACACCATAACAACAAAAGGTAATTATATGAAGGAAACATACCTGGGGATCGAAATTGATCTCTCACGTGATTCTCTGCTGGATACAATCGGCAAAGAACGTCTCAAAGACTCGTATTTGATGGAAGGTGAAACAAGTCCACAACACAGATATGCATACGTCAGCAAGTTATTCAGTGATGATGCAGAACATGCACAACGATTGTATGACTACTCAAGCAAACACTGGCTCGGATATGCTACTCCTGTTTTGTCTATGGGTCGCAACACCAATGGTCTACCAATCAGCTGCTTCCTCAACAACGTAACCGATTCCAAAGAGGGTCTCGTAGACAACCTATCAGAAACAAACTGGCTCAGTATGCTGGGAGGTGGCGTAGGTGTGTACTGGGGCATTCGAGGCCAAGACGAAAAGTCTGTTGGCGTTATCCCTCACATCAAAGTGTACGACGACTCATGCTTGGCGTACAAACAGGGTACAACACGTCGTGGTGCTTACGCCATGTACCTCGATATCAGCCATCCCGACATCGTTGAGTTCCTCGAGATGCGCAAAGAGACTGGCGATCAACGGCGCAAAGCTCTAAATCTTCACTACGGCGTCAACATTCCTGATTCGTTCATGCATATCATCGAGAACTGCATGAAGGATGATAACTATGACGATAGCTGGGAATTAAAAGATCCAGCATCCGGTAAGGTTCATGAAGTCGTTAGCGCCAAAGACCTGTGGATGAAACTACTTGAGTTGCGTGCAGGTCAAGGTCGAGGCGAGCCATACATTCACTTCGTTGATAACAGTAACGCAACCATTCCAGTCTACTTAAAGGCAGCTGGATACGTTGTAAAACAATCCAACCTATGTTCAGAAATTCTGCTGCACACCGACCAGTACAAGACCGCAGTCTGTTGCTTGAGCTCTCTCAACCTCGACCGTTGGGACGAATACAAAGATAACTACCAGTTCTTCCTCGACGTTATGCGTATGTTAGACAACGTGCTGCAATACTTCATTGAACACGCTCCTGTTCACGTTAGTCGTGCTATCCTGTCTGCTGTTGAAGAGCGCAGCGTTGGTCTTGGTGTCATGGGCTTCCACTCGTACTTGCAACAGAAGAACATTCCGTTTGAAAGTGCGATGGCGAAATCTATCAACAACAGAATGTTCAAGACTATTCGTATCAACGTTGACAAGGCAAACCTTCAACTTGGGGCAGAGCGTGGGTCACCTAAGTTACTCGAAGGAACTGGTCTCCGTTTCGCTCACACGATGGCAATTGCTCCCACTGCAAGTAACGCTCTTATTTGTGGTAACGTTAGTGCCAGCATTGAGCCCTGGCGCGCGAACGCATTTCGTCAGGATACTCTGTCCGGCACATTCATTCAGAAGAACAAATATCTCGACCGGCTGATCAAACAAAAAGTTGAATCTGGTGAGTGTAAAGACTATGATGCTACATGGTTGAAGATCGTTCAAGACGAAGGCAGTGTTCAAAATATTGACTGCTTCGACGAACTGACCAAGGAAGTGTTTAAAACTGCAGCTGAAATGGATATGATGTGGGCTGTTGAGCATACTGCGGACCGTCAGCAATACATCGATCAGGGTCAGAGCTTCAACATCTTCATTCGCCCTGACATCAGCATTAAGCGCCTACACGCCATTCACTTCGCGGCGTGGAAAAAAGGTATCAAGACGATGTACTACGTTCGTACTGAGAAGCTAGTGAATACCGAAAAAGTATCACAAAAGGTTGCTCGCAAGCGCATCGAAGACGATATTGATTTAGTAGCCCTCATCGACGATTCCACATGCATTGCGTGTGAAGGTTAAACACATAATAAACGAAAGCATAAAATGGTAAAAAAGAAAATTAAACTTACAGACACGCGTGACTCGTTCAAGCCCTTTCAATACGATTGGGCATACAAGCTCTGGTTGGAGCACGAGCAGATCCATTGGATTCACTCCGTGATTCCAATGCAGCAAGACGTTAAAGACTGGAAAAAGAATCTTAACGACAGTCAACGTAACTTCCTGACTCAAATTTTGCGGTTGTTCACACAAGGCGATATTGACGTTGCGTCTGCGTACGTTAATAACTACCTGCCTGTGTTCCCACAACCAGAAGTTCGTATGATGTTGTTGGGGTTTGCCGCACGGGAAGCAATTCACATTGCTGCGTATTCACATCTGCTTGAAACTCTCGGCTTTCCAGACTCTACGTACGACGACTTCTTCCAGTACAAGGAGATGGCTGCAAAGCATGACTTCTTCAACGAGATCTCAAGTGGTGACAAGAATCAAGTGATCCAACAAATGTGCGCTGTCAGTGCTTTCACCGAAGGTATGCAACTGTTCAGCTCATTCGTGATGTTGTTGAACTACGGACGTAACAACCTGATGCCTGGAATGACGAAGATCGTTACCTGGAGTATCATCGACGAAGGTAAGCACGTAGAAGGGATGACAAAACTCTTCCGTGAATTCGTCAAAGAAAATAGAGACGTGTGGACCGACGAACTCAAATCCCAACTGTACACCATTGCCGAGAAGATGGTTGAGCTAGAAGATGGCTTTATCAATTTGGCATACGGTGCAATGGACGGCTCCGAGTTTAAACAGCCCCTACTGAAGGAGGATGTGCACACTTACATTCGGTATATTGCTGACCGACGTCTCATTGGCTTGGGACTCAAAGGCATTTTCAAACAAAAGAAAAACCCACTTCCGTGGGTAGATGAAATGCTTGTATTGCCTAGCCACACCAATTTCTTCGAACAAGAAGAGAGCTCATACTCAAAAGGTGCCTTAACTGGTGACTGGAATGACGTATGGGGACGTGCAGAATAAGCACACAATAAAAAAGCCGCTTTCGCGGCTTTTTTATTATCTTTCCGGTTAATCAATAGTCATCATCAAACGCGTATCGTGTATTGCCTTTGCACATTGCTGCCTCAAAGGCTGCGGCCTCACATTCGTCCATGAATAACGCCCATTCTGCTAGTGAACCAAATGAGCGGCCTTCGCACCCGTCCCACACAGACCCATCCTCGTCAATTTCAACCCCATACTCTTGTTCAACTTCTTCTGCGCTCATCGTCTGAATCACTCGCACGACACTCTCAGGTGCGTGTGAGTTGTGGTACTTACTCATTGTTACTCCTATTGGTTAAAGCGATATTTATAGACTACTTTGTGTAGTAACCCTTCTTGTACTTCGATAATACATCCTGCAACTCTGCTGTGTATACTTCACGCCGCCTATCTTCTGACGATAGCAACGCTTTGTATTCTTTCATCTGCGCTTCTGCTTCTTCAATACGTTTTTCGTTCTTCAACCGTTCTTCTTCCGTAAAGCGATATACCGGAAGATCCGCAATGTAATCAAGTGACACGATTCCCATTTCCTCAAGCAGCTCTTTCAATTCTGCGCGTGATTGGATCTTTCTGGCAACACCCCCTACGTTATTCTTGATTGCTGTGCGAATGTCGTAGTAACGCTGCAGGTCGATCTGGAGTAGGTCACGTAGTCGTTCATATCGAGTAACGTACCAAGTCAATCTCCAATCGGTAAACTGCTTGATTAGGTCGATTGGTGTCGTGCTCCAAATTACCTGTCCTGTAAAATCGAGCACATTTAGGTTCTCAATTTGACGATCAGCAAGTCCCATCATCTTCATGAGAACCGGCTCTTCAACTGTCTTCAAATATCCACGCTTAAACTTGACTTCAATGTTGATCTTGTCTTTGGACTTGTCCGTAAAGTCAAGAACCAACCCCTTCTCCATCAGATCATCCAACTTTGACACAACCTTGTCATGTGTTTGACCGTATGGCAGACTGGTAATGATTAGTGTAGACGTGTCTTTTGTTTCGTACGTTCCTTTGAAATAGTATGCAACCCCTCGTTCTGTTTCCTCCCGTAGATACGCTTCTGCGTTCAACGGTGTAAACTTGGGCGTAATATCAACAGGCAGCTTACCCTTCTTCAAGTGTAGTAGCTGTGTGTTAATAAGATCGTCAAGCGATCGCGGAAGAATATTGGTAGCAAATCCTACAGCAATACCTTCTGACGGGTTCAGCAATACGGTAGGAACCAAAGGTAAGAAGTGAACAGGCTCTTCGAGAGTACTGTCATAGTTCTCCATCATTGGAACAATCTCAATGTCTTTGAACAGGACTTCGTCTGTGAACGTAGACGTCGATACACTCGTATATCGACTCGCACCATATGCAGTGGGATTGATCAGCGTGCCAAACGCGCCATCGCCTTTAAACAAAGGAATGTTGTTGCCGTATGGAGCCGCAAGCGTGTCGATTGCACCTTCGGGACTTGCGTGTGGATGCAGCGGCATCGTGGCACCGGCAAGAGTAGCACTCTTGTACTTCTTGCCGTCACGAGCAACCCAAAGCACTCGTCTCCCACCTGCTTTAAGACCATCCGTTACAGCAGGAATGGCGCGGCTGGTCATAACGTACAACGAATAGTCTCGGCGACGTTGCAAAATATATGCTGAAGATTCTGGTTTCATTTATACGTGTAGTCCAATGTAGATTCTAGCTCGTTCCATTACGTCTTTTAGGTTCATAGGAGCGTAGTTGGTGTGTTCAACACTGACGTTGATGTTCCACGGATCTAGTGTGTGTTGGTGAATGTGCCCGTGGACGTTGATGCACCGCCGCGGAACGTTTGTCATCGGATAGTGTGTGAATAATAACTGATATTCCATGTCATGGTCAACAACATCAACAGCCATACACAGGTGGCGTTCGTCAAAGTTGAGGTTATACAGCTTCCCACTACGGTGAAGATCGTGGTTGCCAACGATCTGAATCTTATACCCTGGCATCTGATCCAACACTTCATTGATCTTGTTCTCCGACATAAACCCAACGTCTCCACCAAAGATAACGATGTCATCTGGTTTCACAACATTTAAGTAGTTGCCAAGTAAACAAAAGTTCATCAGGTCCACACTTGGGTACGGACGGTTACAGTATTTGATAATGTTGTTGTGTCCGAAGTGCGTGTCACTCCAAACCCAGACGTCACGATCACCGAACACATCAATCGTTAATGGTTCAGTTTTATAAACAGGTTGGATAGCCTCCCAAGGTCCGCGGTTGCGAACCTTGACTCGACCTCCGTGTGTTTCGTCTGGAAGAGTCAGGTCTTCCAGATACAGTGTTCTTAAATCTTCGTTTGTAAGTTTCATTATGTCGTTGTTAGCCATTCCTTGCGTGCGTCAGCGCTGTCACCAAATAGTAACTTCAACGCTTCACCCATTTTACCATCATTCACGATTGGAATCAACGTATCTGTTTCACCCGAAAGTAACATTTCCCAGTCTTCCTTAGCCATCGAGCCTAGACCTTTGTAATAGTTTACCGTCCAACCACCATTCTTGTATTTGTCTTTTGCCTTCTCGTAATCAGATCGCCGAGCAAAGTGAACTCGTTTCGCTCCCTTCACCAAGCAGACGTTTGGCGCTACGAGGCGATGGACGATTGGTTCATAGCCTTTGTCAAACAGTTCTGGCCAAAATTGATACATCAAGTTCGTTAACAGGGTAAAAATATCATCACCGTCGTAATCTGCGTCAGTGGCAATAACGATCTTTCCATAGTTGAGGTCGCCTCGCATTGCTTTCCTACCTGGAATCAATCCCACCGCAGATAGCAGATCAGTAATCTTACCCATCTTCAACACCTGAGCTGGTGTTGATCCATATACGTTGTTGATCTTGCCTGTCAACGCAAATGCTGCAGTCGTGTTAGGATCACGTGCTTCGCTGATTTGACTCTTGGCTGACTCACCTTCCGTAATCAGAACTTGGCACTCACTACGCACACGACTCGTCGCGTCAAGCAGTCCTGGAACACGCTTACGCATATTCTTAGCGTGTTCATCTATGGCTTTCTTGTTTGCTTGCTTGTGGTGACGTTCGTTGGCACGTTCTAACACCTCCGACAACCAGCCCTCTGCACGTTTTGTAAACACTTTCCAATGTGTGTCAATCGTTCCCGTCAGCTCTTTACGCATGTCTGGACCCGTTAATCGAGTCTTCGCTTGGCTGTCATATTCAGGGTTCTTGACCTTCAGGTTAGCAAGAACCATCAACCCTTGACGAATGTCATTACGTGTAACGTCCGTCTTCGTTTTCTTTGCTTCTTTCTCGAGGTGAGAAATTACACGTTCGAATAAAGCGTTGAAAAATTGAGTATTGCACTTACCTCCATCAAACAATAACGAACTGTTCACCCACGTATACATTTGCTCGTCAATACCATCGTGCGCGTCGAGAATAACAAAAATCTCACCTGTAACGTTAGGTTCAGCCACCTCGAAACAGAAAAACGTTTTATCGTTTGCAACTTCTGTTACGAGGTCAAGCAACCCACGCTTAAACTTAAACTTTTCGCTGTTGTACTCAACAGTAATATCTGGATTCGTCATGGCGATTTCAATCGCACGATTACGCATCATCTCCGGTGGCAGCGACACATCCTTGAATACTGTGGGATCAAGGTTGAATGATACCTGTGTCCCCGTTTGTGTAGGACCGGTAGCGGCGGATATTTTGGGCTTGGATACTTTAGAAGCACCATCAACAAACCGTTGTTGATACACCTTTTTGTCGCGATGGATAAGAACATCAAACTCTGAACTAGTAGCAACGACGCAACTAGATCCAACACCATTCATTCCAATTACACCGACTTCTTTGTCATCAGTGAAGTTACGGCCTGATCGCAGTGATCCAAATACAACTTCAGGAGTGTACTTTCCCGTCTCATGTTTATCAATAGGAACTCCGCGACCATTGTCAGCAACAATGTATTTGCCAATTTCTGGGTCCGCAGTAATCTTTAGCGTTTTATTACGTTGCTTGATCTGTGCGAACTCATCAAGACTGTTGTCAATGATTTCTCCAACCGCTTTGTATACAGCAGGGATAAACGTCATCGTTTTCATCAACAACTCACCGTTCACAAACAAAGGAACGGTGTATTCTGTTGGGTTCATATTGCCGAGATATACTTGCGTACGTACTCGGACGTGTTCAAAGTCACTAAGGACCTTAATATCACTAGATGTATAACTCATGTGTTAAAATTACCTTTGTTCTGTTCGTTATCAAATAAAGATAGCACTTCTTTCAGCTTCAACTCACCAAACTTTGCACCAGCTGACGTTTCCCACCAACCTATTTCAGATTCAGTTTCAGTCTTGTCGATGCCGGAGAGGATTTCCTTCAGCTTGGCTATCAATTCATTAGAACAAACGTTAGTCATGCGTTAAAGTTACCTTTGCTTTTGTCGTCAATCAATTTAGTAAGCTGCTCTGCAGCATGTTGGAGTGCCATATACATATTCATCACCGTATGCGACGTTCCTTGAGCATCCATCATAGACTGAACCTTTAGCGTATGGTTCACCAATAACTCCTGTTGGTGAACCAACTCCTGAACCGTCATCGTTGGCCACAAATCTGTGCGGATTGACAGATGTGGTTCTGTTGGTGTTTCTGCTGAGTGAACTATAGTCATTTCTTTCCCTTTTTCTTATTCGATGGCTTACAATATAATCCAAGCCTCGCCTGTGCTTCAAACCCTGCACAAGTACCATCCTTAACAGCCTTTAATACGTATAAGTGTCCGTATTTGTTTACAGCATCATTAATATCTTTTTCCGATCCTGTATCAGGCAGGCTTATACTCCAACCCAACTCAAGAGCTTGCTCAGCGAGTATCTGACCATCACCCATCCGATCAGGAATGATAACCTTTGGTCGATTTGTTCTA
>JADDYB010000508.1_pt1 | contig 12283 bp, 15 predicted proteins | sample 8641941 | NCBI WGS metagenome assembly JADDYB01 (sample SAMN16275377, study PRJNA637457) | freshwater sediment metagenome | isolation source: Lake Kineret sediment | place: Israel: Lake Kineret | collected 2013 | reverse complement strand
ACTTCGAAGAACTTCGAACTAGTACCGAGGAGAACCCATGGGATGCGCGGTCGCCACCACCGCTACGAACCTCGATAGAGCCTTCAAGGCGCTCGCGTCCGAGCACCGGCGCGAGATTCTGCGCGTTCTCGGCGACTCCACCCCGGGCGCCGGGAAGACGTGCTGCTCGGACGAGGAGGTCTGCGGGTGCAAGCTCTCCGATCACCTGGGGCTCTCGGCGTCGACGGTGTCACACCACATGTCGGTGCTCCAGCAGGCAGGCCTGATCGACGCACGCAAGGACGGACTATGGACCTACTACCGCCTGAGGCGCGACGCGCTCGACGCGGTGGCTGCCAGCCTGCGCTCACTGTAGGAAGACTCGAGGAGGAAACGTGATCATCAAGGTACTGGGAAGCGGATGCGCCAGCTGCACGAAGCTCGAGATCCTCGCGGTCCAGGCCGCCGAGGAACTGGGCGTGGACGCCACGATCGAGAAGGTCACCGACATCGCGCAGATCATGTCTTTCGGCATCATGGCGACACCGGGACTCGTGATCGACGACTCCGTCAAGGTGTCGGGCCGAGTGCCCTCGCTCGACGAGGTCAAGCGGATCATCGCGGAGGCGCGCTAGCACATGGATGTCTTCGCGCCCCTGCAGTGGCTCTCCGACCGCATCACCTTCGACCTCATCGGCCTGACGCCTGAGACCCGGCTGGGCGAGGCGGTCAACTTCTTCCTCTACGACGTCCCGAAGATCCTGCTGCTGCTCTCGGTCATCGTCTTCATCGTCGCGCTCATCCGCTCGTACTTCCCGCCCGAGAAGACCCGCAAGTACCTCTCGCACTCGCGCGAGTACGTGGGCAACGTGCTCGCTGCGCTGCTCGGCGTCGTGACGCCCTTCTGCTCGTGCAGCGCCGTGCCGCTCTTCATCGGCTTCGTCGAGTCGGGCGTGCCGCTGGGCGTGACGTTCTCCTTCCTCATCGCGAGCCCGATGGTGAATGAGGTCGCGCTCGTCCTGCTGCTGGGCATGTTCGGGTGGAAGGTCGCGGGGCTCTACATGCTCTCCGGCCTGATGGTCGCCATCGTCGGCGGCATGGTGCTGGGACGGCTCGGGCTCGACGACCAGATCGAGGAGTACGTGCGCCAGATCCGCATGGGCGAGGCCGAGGTCCCCACGATGACGCGTGCCGAGCGGCTCACCTACGCGCGAGGCTACGTCGTCGACATCCTGAAGAAGGTGTGGCTGTTCGTGGTGATCGGCATCGCCATCGGCGGCTTCATGCACGGCTACATCCCCGCCGACGCGCTGGCCAAGTACGCAGGGCCCGGCAACCCCTTCGCGGTTCCCGTCGCCGTGGGCATGGGCATCCCGCTCTACAGCAACGCCGCCGGGGTCATCCCCATCGTGAGCGTGCTCGTCGACAAGGGCGTGGCGATGGGCACCGTGCTCGTCTTCATGATGGCGGTCACCGCGCTGTCCATCCCCGAGTTCGTCATCCTGCGCAAGGTGATGAAGCCCAAGCTCATCGCCGTGTTCATCGCGATAAACTTCGTGACGATCACGTTCACGGGCTACCTGTTCAACTGGGCGATTCCGGTGCTGACATGAACTCCAGACTCGTCATCGTGCTGGCGGTCGTGGCGCTGTTCGCGGGCATCGTGGCCGCGAAGGTGGTGAGCGGCTCGCAACCGCAGCAGACGGCGCAAGAAACCGGAGCGACGGTCTCGACCGGCCCCAGCAAGTACAACCGCCCGTCTCCGACCCTGGCCCGCAACGACGCCATGGCCGACTACGAGGCTGCGCTCAAGGCCGGCAAGCCCATCTACGTGATGTTCCACTCGTCGACTTGACAATCGTGCCTCGACATATCGGCGGTCGCCGATACCCTCCTGCCCGAGTACGAAGACGAGATCACGTTCGTCAACGCCATCACCGACGACCCGTCGGCGCAGCAACTGGCTTCGAAGTTCTCGTTCCAGTACATCCCGACGTCGTTCTTCCTGAACGCTGACGGGACGATCGCCGACTCCTACACGGGTGCGATGGACGCCGCCAAGATGCGCGGCTACCTCGATGCCCTGGTAGCCGAGTGAACGTCGAGACGTTCGCATCGCAGCTGGGGAGCGGGCAGATCGCGGGGGTCGCATCGTTCGGCGTGGCCTTCCTCGGGGGGCTCGTCGCCGGCTTCGGCCCGTGCGTGCTCCCCATGCTGCCGGCCGTGTTCGGCTACGTGACCGGGACGGTCGTCCGCGACCCTGCCGGCGAGCGCTCCGGCGTCATGCTGGCACGCGGGCTGGGGCTCTCGGCTGTGTTCGTCTTGGGGATGAGCCTCGTGTTCGCGACCATCGGCGCGGCCGCGGGGCTGCTCGGCAGGGCGCTGATGTTCGGCGCGTGGTCGTACTACGCGGTAGCGGCGATCTGCGTCGTCCTCGCGCTGCAGATGCTGGACGTGATCGACCTGCGCCTGGACCGGTTCAACGCGCTCCTGCCGGTGAAGCGCCCCAAGCGCCGGGGTGTCATCGGTGCGCTGCTCTTCGGCATGCTCTTCGGGCTGGTCGCCTCGCCGTGCTCGACACCCATCCTCGCGGCCATCGCCGCGATCGCCGCTACCACCGGCAGCGCGGCGAAGGGCGGCGCGCTGCTCTTCGTGTACGGGCTCGGCAAGGGAGTGCCGCTGCTGCTGCTCGGCGTGGCTTCGGGGTCGCTCGGCGTCATGCGCAAGGTGTCCGCAATCACGCCGGTGCTGACGAAGCTCGGAGGCGCGGGACTGCTGGGGGCGGCTGCTTATCTGGTCTGGATAGCGTAGGAAGGGCAGGAAGCGACATGGACGACATCATCGTCTACGTGATTCCCGAGACCTGCGGTTGAGGCAGCGGCACCGAATGCTGCGACGTCACCGAGTCGGCCTCGGGTGAGATTCCCGAAGGAGCGACTTGAGAGATGCTGCTGCGGTGGCGCCTCCAGGTTCTGGAGGCACAGGTTGCAGGAAGGTTCGACCGGACGGTTCGCTTCGTCGAGGCGGACCTGCTCGGGCTCGAAGGCGAGCAGCGCTCTGCCGCCCTCGACGCGCTCACCAGCGCGGCCGTGCTGCCGTTCGCGATCGTCGGTGATGAGGTCGTGAGCACGGGCAAGCTCAACGCCGAGACGATCGCACGAGGCATCGAACGGCACATCGCCGGCGGCTGATCCGTGCGCCGGCCACGCGGCTTCACGCCGTGCGCAGCGCTTCCGCGAGTGTTGCGGGCAACCCGGCGGCGATGACCGCGGCGGCCACGGCCTCCACGTCGTAGGCGACCCGGTGGATGGCGACGCCGAGCCACACGCCCGACGCGCCCGCAGACGCCGCCGCTTCGTCGGAAATGGCACCGACGACCTCGTCGCGCGACCCGAGCACAAGCTCGACCCAGCACGCGCGCGGGTCGCCGTCCTTGGGCTTGCCCACCGAGCCGCTGCTCACGTAGTGGACGCTTCGACCATCGCCGGCCGTCATCACCCGGTGGTACGGGATGTGGACGTGGCCCACGCATACGACGTCGACCGCGGCTTCATCGGCGAGGCGGACCAGTTGCCGTTCGGGCCGGTCGAGCAGCAGGTACTCGTTCACCTTGCGCGGGCTGCCGTGCGCGAGCAGGACCCGGGCGCCCTCGTGCTCGAACCGGATCTCTCCCGGCAGCGCCGCCAGCCACGCACGGTCGGTGTCGTCCAGCGCGCCGTCGGTGAACGCGTACGAAGCGGCCCCGTCGGCCTTCGCCTGCTCGGTGGTGTAGTAGCAGCCGCATTCGCCGCGCCTGCCGCCGATGCCCTCGTCGTAGTTGCCGAGGATCGTCGGAATCGCGCGGCTTCTCACGCGCTCGATCACGCGCGCCGGCTCGGGCCCGTAGCCTACGAGGTCCCCCAGGCAGTAGACCTCGCCCGGCCCGTTCGCTGCTATGTCGTCCAGCACCGCGTCGAGCGCGACGATGTTCGCATGCACATCCGAGAAGAGCGCGACCCGCCTCATCCGCAGCAACCTCCCGCGGGCTGGGCGCTCATCGCCGCGAACACGGCGTCGCGGACCTGCTCGACGGAGTAGGACTCCTGCACCGTGTCGCCCACGGCGACGGCCCCGCAGCACACGCTCTCGCCGCACAGGTCACCGCACGAGACGCACTCGGTGAAGACGCGTTCGGCGCCGATCCACTCCTCGATCGGCTTGCCGTTGACGACGACCGAGTTCGAGTCGACCAGGTTGTCCATCGCCGCCGCGTGCTCCACGAGCGAGACGTCCACGTCGAGGGGCGCGAGCGCCGTCTCGAGCTGCCCGGCGGCAGCCCTCACTGCGTCGACGGTCCCGTTACAGCGCTCGCAGGTCTCGCCCTCCACGCGCAACACGGTGACCTCGATGACGACGCTCCTGCGAGCGGGTGTGCAACATCCCATGGTGACCTCTCTCTTTCCGGCTTCAGACGATTCTGGAGTCGTAGCGCTCGCGCGTCCTGTTCGCGATCCACACGAGTGACAGCATCACGGGAACCTCGACCAGGACCCCGACGACCGTGGCGAGCGCGGCCGCCGACTTCAGGCCGAACAGCGCGATAGCGACCGCGACCGCGAGCTCGAAGAAGTTGGAGGCACCGATGAACCCCGCGGGGGCACCGATCGGGTGAGGTATGCGCCACGCCCACGCCCATCCGTAGGCGATCGCGAAGATCAGGAACGTCTGGATGGTGAGCGGCACCGCGATCAGCGCGATGTGCAAGGGATTCTCGACGATGATCTCGCCCTGGAAGATGAAGATGATGACCAGCGTCGCCAGCAGCGCGAGGATTGTGACCGGCCCGAAGCGCGGCAGGAAGTCGCGCTCGAACCACGCCAGCCCCTTCGCCGCGACGAGACGGGTGCGGACGAACCAGCCGGCGGCGAGTGGCACGACCACGAAGAGTACGACCGAGAGCGCCATCGTGTCCCACGGGACGGGGATGCCGCCGACGCCCAGCAGAAGCGACACGATCGGGACGAACGCGACGAGCATGATGAGGTCGTTCACCGCGACCTGCACGAGCGTGTACGCGGGATCGCCGTCGGCCAGGTAGGACCAGACGAACACCATCGCCGTGCAGGGAGCCGCTCCCAGAAGGACCGCACCGGCCAGGTACTGCCGGGCGAGCTCTGGTGTGATGGAGTCCTTGAACACGACGTTGAAGAAGAGCCATGCGATGCCGAACATCGTGAACGGCTTGATCAGCCAGTTGACGACCGTCGTGACGACGAGCCCGTTGCGCCGCTCCCCCACTCGCCGTATCGAGGCAAAGTCGATCTGCAGCATCATCGGGAAGATCATCAGCCAGATCAGCACGGCGACCGGGATCGAGATCTGCGCGTACGTGAAGCGCGACAGCCCGTCCGCGACCCCCGGCCACGCGTTCCCGATCAAGGTCCCGGCAGCGACGCACAGGGCGACCCAGAGCGTCAGGTAGCGCTCGAAGAACCCCATCCGCTTCTTGTCGGCCAACTCAGCAGCCGCCCTCGTTGGACGCGCAGGCCACGGTCGACGCCGCGATGACCTCGACCGCCCACGCGAAGTCCGACAGCACCTTGCCGGCCAGGCAGTAGACCATGCCCGGGCCCACTGCGTGCGAGCTCACGAGACCGGCATCCTTCAGTACGCGCAGGTGCTCGGACACCGTCGACTGTGCGAGCGGCAGGCCCGCGAACACCTCGGCACCGCTACAGTGGTCCTGTTCCGAGAGGAGCTTGACGATCCGGACTCTCGCCGGATGCGCGAGCGCCTTAGCGACAGCGGCCATCTTCTCGTCGTCCATGCGGCCTCCCTCCGTACTAATCGTCTATCGTCGATGTACGATAGCATCGTCCGTCACCCGGGGCAATCCCCGATTTCGTTGCCGCGTCGCGTGGCGGGTGCTACACATGGTGTGACAGCGCCGAACCGAGGAGGACCCGTGTCCGCACCGTCGCGCGTCGCCATGCTCATCGCGCTCGCAACGGTCACCGGATGCCGGACCGGCTCCGCCGTCGACGCGGACTCAAACACCACCGGCGGCACCGGCTCCGCCACGCCCTCGCCCACTGCATCGGACGGCGCCGCCTCGCCCGAGGAGTCGCCAACCCCTGACACCGCCGAGGTCCCCACCACCACCCCCGACACCACAGCGGATGCCGCCGCCCCCGTCGAGAACCCCGAGGACGCGGTGACGGCCTTCTACGAGGCCATGGCCACCGAGGACACCGAGAAGGTCAGCGCCGCCATGACCAGCGGTGGCGCGTGGGACTTCGACCCGCGCGTGTTCGACACCTGGGACCCCGACTTCTCGTGGCGGGTCGTCGACACGGACGTCAGCGACGCCGAGGCCACGGTCGTGGTTCACGAAATCGATGGCGGCCTGCTCGGCGGGACCGTGACCTTCCACCTCCTCGACGAGGGCGGCTGGAAGGTCGACGCCTGGCAGTCCACGGCGACCGAGGACATGGAGTAGCACGGGCGAGGCCGCCGGCGTACGGACTCAGGCGCTGCCGATGAGCCGCTTCACGGGGCCGAAGAGCCGGCCGTGCCGCCACTCCTGCTCGACGAAGTAGGCGAGCAGCGCGCCTCCGACGACGTCGATGGTGTAGTGACCGTGCGAGACCACCAGTGCGACTGCCACCACCGTCGCAAGCGCCTGCTGCATCTTACGCAACCGCGGCGCCTTCGCGCTGTCGACGAGCCGGGCGCAGAGAAGCGCGGCAGCGGTGTGCCCTGACGGGAACATGCCGTGCTGCACGAACGGGAACACGTACGAGCCGGGGCCCTGAGCGTCACCGAGCGGCGTGAGCACCATGATCACCGCGCGCAGCAGGTACATGAGGCCGAAGATCGCGATGAAGGCAGGGATCTCGCTCCGCTCGAACCTCAGCGCATAGCGGAAGAAGAGCACGAACGCCGCGACGAGGGCGACTGCGGTGAGATAGCGGACGGGGCTCACGTACGGTAGCAGCTCGAACAGCGCATCGCGGGGTGACGGGCGGTCGGGGAAGGCGGTCCCGATGTAGACGCTGCCCGCCAATGAGGCCGCGCCGGCGACCGCCAGCAGCAACAGAGAGAGAGCGACACCGCGAGCGCTCGGCCCGCCCCGCGCTGTCCCGCCTATGTCGGGGTCGCTCACGCTTCCTCCTCGCGTCACCGCGCGACCCGGCGCGCGGGTCCGGTCCTAACGCATCGAGCCCCGGCAAGCGTAGCAGAGGCCGCATGCCTTCAGACGCAGTCGAGCGGCACTCCCTCAGCGAGAACGTCCCTTGTGGAGTAGTGTTCGCGGGGACCGCACGCATCGCAGCAGAACCGGAGCCCCCATGTCCCAGGTCGACGACCTCATCGCACGCATCCGCGAGCTCGAGGAGGAGGTGCAGGTCGAATTCGACAAGCGGCGAGAGGACTTCCGCTTCGTCGTGGAGGAGAAGCGCGTCCGCTTCGCCGAGGAAGTGGCCGCGATCCAGCGCCGCTCGAAGAAGAACGTGTTCCGGTACGTGTTCGGCGCCAGGGTCGTCAGCTGGCTCGCGGGCCCGGTCATCCACGCGGGATGGATACCGCTGCTCTTCCTCGACTTCTTCCTGCTCGTCTACCAGTCGGTGTGCTTCCGCGCCTACCGCATCCCGAAGGTGAAGCGCTCGGAGTACATGGCGTTCGACCGGGGAGACCTCCCCTACCTGAACATTGTCGAGAAGTGGAACTGCTTCTACTGCAGTTATGCGAACGGGCTCGCTGCCTACATGCGCGAGATCACGGCCCGCACCGAGCAATACTGGTGCCCCATCAAGCACGCCCGGCGCATCAGGGCGACCCACGACCGCTACCCGAGCTTCTTCGAATACGGCGATGCCGAGAGTTACCGCCTGGGGCTCAAGCGTCTCAGGGACATGCTCGCGGAACTTGAGAAGTAGCGGGGCACGCCGGACGCTCCGACCGGCGACAACAGGCACAAGGGCCGGGAGCTCGAACCCCCCGGCTCGTCTACTCGCGGATGGGACCGAGCCGAGCGCCGTGCCCCAGCCGCTGATGCGTCACGCCGATACCCGCCCACGGGTCGACGGTCAGCTCCGCGAGGCGTCCGGGAACGGTCAACACCGTGTGGAGCGGAGCGTCGGTCACGCCCTCGATCTCCTCCCAGAACAGCGGCACCGACACGGGCGCACCGGCTCGCGCACGCGGGGAATACGCGGCCACAGCGGTCGCCCCCCGCGCGTTGCGCATGTGGTCGATGAATATCCGACCCTCGCGCTTCGCCTTGCTCATCGTCCCGGTGAAGAGCTGAGGCTGCAGCGCGACGATCGAGTCCACGAACGCACGCGCGAACGTCCTGACCTCCTCCCAGGAGTGCCGGCGCTCAAGCGGGACCACGACGTGCAGCCCTTTGCCGCCGGTGCTCTTGAGCCACGACTCCAGACCCAGGCGCGAGAGTTCGCTGCGAAGCAGTAGCGCGGTCGTCGCCGTGGCGCTGAACGGCAACTTCGGGTCGGGGTCCAAGTCGAAGATGAGCCGGTCCGGGCGGTCCATACGGTCGTTTCTGGATCCCCACGGGTGGATCTCCAGCACTCCCATCTGCGCAAGCCCGATGAGCCCGGCGACGTCGCGGACACTCGCATACGGCACCATCTCGCCCGTCGTCGTGTCCTCGACCGGAACGGTCTTGACCGAGGCCGGGAAGTTCTTGGCGTGCTTCTGAAAGAAACACTCGGCCGTGTATCCCGCCGGGCACCGAACCAGGGACAGCGGGCGATCCTCGATGTGCGGCAGCATGTACCCGGCGACCGCCTCCAGATAGCGCGCGAGGTCCAGCTTCGTCAGCGGTACGTCCGGCCACAGCACACGCTCGGGATGCGATAGCCGCACCCCCGCGACAACGGGTGACGAGGACGGCGCGGCGGGCTCGGCGGGCTCGTCAAGAGACGGCGGGTCCACCGGCTTCTCCTCTTCGACCTCCTCGGCGGCCTTGTCCTCTCGAAGACCCACGAACACGGGATCCCTGAGGTTGCCCTCGCGGGTCTTTTCGGCGAAGGAGACCTCGGCGACGAGCTCCGGCTCGACCCAGTGGATGCCGCGCACCTCGGCGCCAGCGGGAGCGTCGGCGATCGGGGGGTCCTCGCGTACCAGTGGAGCCAGCCTTGCTGCGACCTCCGCAAGCGCGGCGTCGGTGAAGCCGGACCCGACTCGACCCGCGTGCGCCAGTCGATCACCGATCCGGGCTGCGAGCACCAGCGCACCGAACTCGGCGCGGCTGCCTTCCGGGTCCGTCCAGCCCACGACCACGAACTCCTGCCGCTGTACGCACTTCGTCTTCAGCCAGTCGCGCCCGCGACCCGGACGATACGGGGCATCGCGACGCTTCGAGACCACGCCCTCAAGCGAGAACCCACACGCCTGGTCCAGCAGGGCATCCCCGTGTCCTTCGATGTGATCGGTGTAGCGCACCATCGAGTTCGGCGGCACCACGGCGGAGAGCAGGCGCTTCCGGTCCTCGAGTCGCGCTCTCGTGAGGTCGTGGCCGTTCAGGTGCAGCAGGTCGAACGCCTGGTACCGGAGCTCGCCCTCACCGCCACCTCGTGCGAAGTCCTGCAGCAACTGAAAGTCCGAGATGCCGTCCTCGCGAAGCACGACCATCTCCCCGTCGAGTACCGCGTTGTCGACAGAGAGCTGCTCGATCGCTCGCGCCGCCGACGAGAACCGCTCGGTCCAGTCGTGTCCGTTGCGGCTCATGAGGCGACACGTGCCGCCGTCGAGTAACGCGACGATCCGGTACCCGTCGAACTTGATCTCGTGCAACCACCGATCGCCGTCCGGAACGTGTTTCGACAACGTCGCGAGCTGCACGTCGACGCGTTCCGGCATCGCGGCAGCGGTCGCGCCGTCGACGAGCGCCGGATCCAGAGCGGGTCCCGCGGCTATCTCATCCATCGTGCGGCCGGTGAGTACGCTGGTCGTCCACTCGGCCGTCGCGTCGAACTCTTGGCGGGGGCGCTCCTCGTCATCGCGCTCCTTGAAGAGCAGCCAGCTGTCCTGGTTCTTGCCGCCATAGCCCTTCGTCTTGACGAGCATCCAGCGTCCCTTGAGCCGCTCGCCGTGGAGCCGGAACTTGAGGTGCCCCTGTGCCAGATGCTCCCGAGGGTCGCCGTGATCCGGCGTCCACGTGCCACGGTCCCAGAGCATCACCGTGCCGCCGCCGTACTCATCCTGCGGAATCGTGCCCTCGAACGCCCCGTACGCGACCGGATGGTCCTCGACGTGAACCGCGAGCCGCTTGTCCGAGCTGTCGAGCGACGGCCCCTTCGGCACCGCCCATGACAGCAGTACGCCATCGAGCTCGATGCGAAAGTCCCAGTGCAACCGAGACGCCGCATGCTTCTGGACGACGTAGAGCAGCCCGCCTGACGAAGTCGTCTCCACGTCGGGCGGCTCAGGCGAGACCGAGAAGTCGCGCTTGGCCCGGTACTCGTCGAGCTTGCCCACTAGCCCTTCGCCCCGCCGACCGCGCGCTTCTCGGACTCCGCGGCTTCGAGCGAGCGCTTCAGCAGCTCCATGATGTCGAGGATCTCGCCGCCGGCCCCTGCATCGTAGGGCTCGGCGGTGATCTTCGCTCCGCCCTTCTCGACCTTGTGCCGGATGAGTTCGAGCAGGTCGTTGCGGTAGGTGTCGGTGTATGCGGCAGGATCCCAGTCAGGGTCCTCGAGCGCTGCCACCAGCTGCTCCGCGAGCTTGAGCTCCTTCTCGCTCACGTCGAGCGAGGCCAGGTCGGAGCCGGGCAACTCGAGGCCCTCCGTCGAGCGCAGCTCGTCGGCGTAGCGCAACAGGTCGAGGACGAGCGCATCGCCCTCCGGAAAGAGCGCCGCGAGGTATTGCCGCGTGCGGATCACCACGCGCGCGATGGCGACCTGATTGCGGCGAACAAGCACCTCACGCAGTAGCGCATACGGCTTGCGCCCCGCTTCATCCGGCACGACGTAGTACGGCTTGTTGAAGTACGGCGGGTCTATGCAGTCGCGGCACACCACCGCGACGACGTCGATGGTGTGCGACGCTTTCGGGTTGGCCGCCTCGATCTCGTCGGGCTCGAGCACCACGTATTCACCGCGCGAATACTCGTAGCCCTTGACGATGTCCTCCCACGGCACTTCCTCGCCGGTCGCCTCGCTGACGCGCTTCTGCTTCACGCGCGACATGGTGTTGCGGTCGATGTTGTGGAAACTGATCTCGGAGGCCTTGTTCTCCGCCGAGACGAGCCCCACGGGAATCGTCACCAGGCCGAACGAGATGGTGCCCTTCCAGAGTGCTCTCGGCACGAAGATTCCTTCCCCCCGTTTGTGGTCCGTGAGCAGTATCTGCCCATCACCGCCCACCCAGAGACCCTTCAGCACGGGGCTCATGCACCGGCCCGATTGCGTGAGTGGTGCGCCCGGCGCTGCCCAGCGAGCTGTCACTTCGCAGGGCGGACACGTCCCCGCGCCGTCCGCATCGGCGGTATCATGCCTAGCGGCGACACGCGGGTCACATTGGACCCGACAAATGACCCGGAGGGGGACCGAGTGGCCAGCATCAAGCGCCTACTGTTGGGCAATCCGCTACACAACCGCGAAGCAGCGCACCAGCGCCTCCCGAAGACGATCGGGCTCGCGGTGCTTTCCAGCGACGCGATGTCGTCGGTGGCCTACGGGCCGGGAGAGATCCTCATCATGCTCGCTCTGGCCGGTCCTGCCGCGCTCAGGCTCGGCCTGCCTATCTCTGTCTCCATCGGCGCACTGCTGGTGATCGTGGTTCTGTCGTACCAGCAGACGATACGCGAGTACCCCAGCGGGGGCGGCAGCTACATCGTCGCGAAGGAGAACCTGGGAGTCGCGCCGGGCTTGGTCGCCGGCGCCTCGCTCCTGGTCGACTACATCCTCACGGTCGCGGTCTCGATTTCCGCGGCCATCGCGGCCATCGACTCGGCCTTCCCGGCCCTTCAGCCCTACAAGGTCCCGATCAGCCTCGTGCTCGTCGCACTGCTTGCGGTAGCGAACCTGCGCGGCGTGAAGGAGTCGGGAGCCCTCTTCGCCGGTCCCACGTATGCGTTCATCGCATTGCTCGGGTTCACTGTGGCGGTGGGCCTGTGGCGTTTCGCGACAGGCGACCCTTTCGTGGTCCCGGAGCCTGCACACCCGATCGAGCCGTTGCAGACGCTGACGTTGTTTCTGGTGCTGAAGGCGTTCGCCTCGGGGTGCGCAGCCATGACCGGCGTCGAGGCCATCGCGAACGGCGTCACGCTGTTCAAGGAGCCGGCGGCGAGGAACGCCTTCAG
>JADDYB010000507.1_pt1 | contig 12286 bp, 9 predicted proteins | sample 8641941 | NCBI WGS metagenome assembly JADDYB01 (sample SAMN16275377, study PRJNA637457) | freshwater sediment metagenome | isolation source: Lake Kineret sediment | place: Israel: Lake Kineret | collected 2013 | reverse complement strand
GGCTGGTGGTCACCCGTTACGGCTACGCCGTGCCGTGCCGGCGGATCGAGATCGCCGAGGCGGCGCATCCGGTGCCCGATGCGGCGGGGCTGGCGGCCGCGCGACGCACGCTCGACGTGGTGCGTGGCCTCACGGCCGACGACCTGGTGCTGTGCCTGATCTCCGGCGGCGGCTCGGCGCTGCTGCCGCTGCCGATCGACGGGCTGTCGCTCGAGCACAAGCAGGCACTGAACCGTGAATTGCTCAAGTCCGGCGCCAGCATCAACGAGATGAACTGCGTGCGCCGGCACCTGTCCGCCATCAAGGGCGGGCGGCTCGCCGCCGCCTGCCACCCGGCCCGGGTACTGACGCTGGCGATATCCGACGTCCCCGGCGACGACCCGATCAACATCGCCTCCGGCCCCACCGTGCCCGACCCGACCACCTGCGCCGATGCGCTGGCGGTCGTGCGCCGCTACGGGATCGAACTGCCGCCGGAGGTGCGCGATGTGCTTGAAGGCGGCCGCGGCGAAAGCATCAAGCCGGGTGACCCTCGGCTGGCGCGCGCGCAGATGCGCCTGATCGCCACGCCGCAACTGGCGCTCGCCGCGGCAGCGAAGGTCGCGCGCGGGGCCGGATTGACCCCGCTGCTGCTCGGCGATGCGATCGAGGGGGAGGCGCGCGAGGTCGGCAAGGTGATGGCCGGCATCGCCAGGTCAGTGGCCCATCATGGACACCCGGTCGCCGCGCCATGCGTGCTGCTCTCTGGCGGCGAAACGACGGTGACCGTGCGCGGCAGCGGCCGCGGCGGCCGCAATGTCGAGTTCCTGCTCGCGCTGGCGGTGGCGCTCGACGGCATGCCGAACGTTTGGGCGATCGCCGGCGACACCGATGGCGTCGACGGCGCCGAGGAAGTCGCCGGTGCGTTCGTTGCGCCGGACACGCTCGCGCGCGCCTGGAGCAAAGGGATCCGCGCGGTCGACCGGCTCACCGACAACGACGGCCACGGCTTCTTCGAGGCGCTCGGTGACCAGGTGATCACCGGGCCAACGCTGACCAACGTGAACGACTTCCGCGCCGTTCTGGTAACGCCGGGCCGCTAGCGGCCCGGTCCTGCCGCGAATTCGCCGATAATTGCCGCGTTTGTCGCCCGGGCGTCGCTGCTGGCGGGCTTCGATTCGAGGAGAGGGTGATGCACCAGAACGTGATCGTGTCGTTCGGCAAGGACAAGGAATTCGATTACAAGCTGACGTCTGACGATCTGGCCGGCTATACCGGTGACCAGGCGCGCAAGTGGTTCGACCGCGAGTTCCAGGAACTGGAGTGCGACGTGCCGACGCCGATGGGCAAGGTGCTGCTGGTCGATCGCATCCTGAGCGTGGCCAGGTATTCCGGCGAGCGGCGCTTCCGTGAGCATCCCGAGTGGGCCGGCGTGTTCGCCCGCAACGCGGCGGTGATGATGGGGCGCGAAGTGATCCGCGTCGACGTCGACAAGTACACGATCGACTACTAAGAAGCTCTGCGCTTCATGCCTCGGGGTCGAGCCCGATCGGTGGAAAACTACTGAGCGCGGCCGGGGCTGCCGCGAGGCGGCGCCCGTTCCCTGCAACGCAGCGCGCCTGCCGCGCTACTGCCCGCCCTGGACGACCCCGATCCGCCGGCGCAGCCGCTCCGCTTCCGGCTCTTCGCCGGCCTGTTCGGCGCGCATCAACTGCACGTTCAGCCACGCCAGCAGCGGCCGTCGCCAGCCCTGCGCCGAGGCGGTGTCGACGGCGATCTGCAGCGTCTGCGGGCTGGCGCGCTGACCCTCGAAAAGCACGCCGGCGGCGATCAGCCGCGACAGCGGATCATCGATTTCGGCGAGCGCCGACGCAGCCGCATCGGCGCTGCTCTTCGCGCCGGCCACCGTGCGGTGCGGCTCCGGCAGCAGGGCGATGTCCTGCGGTTTCACGCGGGCGGCCAGGTAGTCGGCATAGGCGCGCTCGGCCGGCGCCGCGTCCGCCCTGAGCTTTTCGAAGCCCTCGCACGGCTCGAATACGAGGCTCGCCACGCGCGCGGCGCAGCGCATCAGCTCGGCGCGGGCGAGCAGGTCGAGCCGGCCGGTGCGCGCGATCTCGTAACGCGCGCGGGCGGTCTCGGCCGCTTCGACGCGCGCATTGCCTTCCAGGTAGGCGGCCACGGCGTTATCGATCGCCTGCCGCGCATTCATCTGCCAGTCGGGCGGCGCCGGGCGGCTCGTGCAGGCGGCGACCAGCAGGCCGAGCGCGGCGACGGCCAGCGCGCGCAGGAGGCAGGCGAAGGGGCTCATCGCAGCTTCAGCTCCGTGTCGCGCGCGAACGGCCACTTGCGGTTGATCTCGTTGACCAGGTGCTCGACCTTGCGCAGGCTCGACTCGACCTCGGCGCGCAGGGTGCCGAGGTCGGCGCTGGCCACCTTGGCATTGGTCGCCACGGCCTGCGCCTCGGCGAGCAGTTTGTCGGCCTGCTTCAGCGTATTGCGCGCATCGGCCAGTGTGCCGTTCAGTTGCACGATGGCGGCGCGCGTCTCCGGCATCACGCCCTCGGGGCCGAAGACCTGAACGTCGGCCTTGGCGAGCAGGCCGTCGACACGCGCCGCCAGGCCGTCGACGCGGGCGAGCAGTGCGTTGGTGCGGTCCAGCGCGGCGATCAGCTTCTTCGCGTCGTCGTCATTGCCGAGCAGTACGCCGAGCGCACCATGACGGCCCTTCAGGCGTTCCGTCGCAGCCTGCACGTTGCCCAGCGTGGCGGTCAGCGCCGAATCGGCGTTCGACAGCGCCGCCAGGTTGCGCACCAGGTCACGCGCGGCGGCGACCAACTGCGGGATCTCGGCGGTGGCGTCGCCCACCAGCACCCGCCGCACCGCGCCGTCCGGCAGCGGCGGATCGCTGAGGACGCCGCTGTAGGCGCGGATGGCGACGTTGCCGACCAGGCCGCGCACCAGAGTGAACACGCTCGACTCGCGCAGCCAGCGCGCGTCCTTCTTCGGCACGTCGATCAGGATCCGCGCGGCGCCGTCCTCGGCCAGCTCGATGCGGCGCACGCGGCCGATCGGGAAGCCGGAAAAGGTCATGTCCATGCCGACCGTCACGCCCTCGGAGTCGTCGGCGACCAGCACCAGCCGCTGCGTCGCCTCGAACACGCCCCTGGCGTACATCACGTACAGCACCGAGCCGGCCAGCAGCAGCACGAGCAGCACCAGCAGCAGCGCGGCCTTGAACTCCAGGTTCGCGACCGGCGGTTCGGGCGATGCGGGCGGGTGCTGGTTCACGATGGCGGTTCAGTAGTAGTTGCCGACCAGTGATGCCGCCTCGATCAGCAGCATGACCAGGAACAGGCGGACCAGCGCCTGCAGTTCGGCGCTGCTGCGGGTTCGCCCGCGTGGCAGATCGTACAGAGCCGAGGCCACCGGCAGCAGCGACACCGCGAGCGCGAGCAGGAAAGTCTTGATGGTGAAGATCAGCGTCACCGCCGGCGTGAATACCTGGCCCACGGTGCGCGTGTAGCGCTCCAGCCCGCCGAGCGTGAAGCCGTGCACCGTGAGATAGGCGAGCACCAGGGTCACCACGCCGGCGACGGCAGCCAGCATCATGACGGCGAAGGCGCCGGCGATCACGCGCGGCAGCACTTCGTGGCGCAACGGGTCGAGACCTTGCTGGCGCAGGGCATCGAGTTCGCCGCGCGATCGCATGCGGGCAAGCTCCCGGCCGTCCGGCAACCCGACGCGCAGCGCGACGAAGATCGCCGCGGTGAGCGGGATCAGTTCCAGCACCAGCACGCGCACCACCATCTGCAGCGCGTACTGCGACAGGCCGTAGCTCGCCGCCGTCACCACCACGATGCGGATCAGAATCAGGCCGAGCAGCGATGACAGCAGCGTGAACCAGAGCAGGATCGGCGCGGTGCCGAGATAGATGTGCCGCGCCATGGCTGCTCGATTGGCGCGCGTATAGCTCGACGGCGACAGCGCCAGCACCAGCAGGAGCGCGCCCAGGTGAATGATCCGCCACCAGCCGCCGAACCAGCGCAGCACTGCGCGGCCCATGTCGGTGAGCGCGCCGGGGCGCGAGAGCATCGGAACCATGACCGGATGATAGGAGCGTGGGGCGCCCGTCGACGGCGCATGTCAGCCCACGGCGTTCCCGCGCAGGCCGGCGCGACGGCACCAGGCGAGGGCAGGCGACGAACCGCTAAGCCGCCTTCACCGGCATCCGGATCACCTGGGCGTTGCCCTGGCCGCGGAAACGCGCCAGCAGGGCGGCCTGCTTCGCTCGCGCCTTCTCGAGGTGCTGCGCTTTGACGTGGCCGTAGCCGCGTATCTCCTCGGGCAGGCTCGCCAGTTCGATCGCGACTGAGTGGTTGTCGGCGGCGAGCTTGCCGAGCAGTCCGTCGACCAGCTGCTCATACTCGCCGATCAGCGCGCGCTCCATGCGCCGTTCTTCCGTGTAGCCAAAGACGTCGAGCGCGGTGCCACGGAGAAACTTCAGCTTTGCCAGCACGCCGAACACGCCCATGATCCACGGCCCGAACTGCATCTTCTTCGCCTTGCCGGTCACCGGGTCCGGCCGCGCCAGCAGCGGCGGGGCGAGATGGAAGTTCAGCTTGTAGTCGCCTTCGAACATCCCGGCGATCCTGTCGCGAAAGGCCGGGTCGGCGTGCAGCCGCGCCACTTCATATTCGTCCTTGATCGCCAGCAGCTTGAAGTAGTAGCGCGCCACCGCCTCGGTGAGCTTGATCGACTGCAGGCGGTCGGACTCGACGCGGCGCACGCGCTCGACCAGGTCCTTGTAGCGCTGCGCATAGGCGGCGCTGTGGTAGGCGGTGAGGAACTCGGCGCGACGGCCGACGATCTCCTCCAGCGATGACGCGCGCTTCAATTCGATCACCTGCGCGGGGAAGGCCGCTTTCCTGACTGCTTCGGCGTCGTGCGCGGCGGCGCGACCCCACTCGAAGGCGCGCCTGTTGGCATCGATCGCCACCCCGTTCAGTTCGATCGCCCGCACGAGTGTCTCGTAGGCCAGCGGGATCCAGCCCTTCTGCCAGGCGAAGCCGAGCACGAACGGGTTGGTGTAGATGCCGTCGCCGAGCAGCGCCGTGGCGAATCCCGTGGCATCCACTGCTGCCGCGTGTTCATCGACACCGATAGCAGCGCGGATCTGCTGCAGCATGCCCGCTGCGCCCGATGACCAGTCGGGGTTCCTGACGAAATCCGCGGTCGGCGATTCGGCCGTGTTCAGCACCGCCTTCGTACGCCCGGAATGGATCTTCGACAGCGCCTCGTTGCTGGCGCTGGTGATGAGATCGCAGCCGAGCACGAGATCCGACTCGTTCATCGCGATGCGCGTGGCGAACAGATCCTCCGGCCGTGGCGCGATCTGCACGTGCGAGAACACCGCGCCGCCCTTCTGGGCCAGGCCGGCCATGTCGAGCACCGACACGCCGCGGCCTTCGATGTGCGCGGCCATGCCAAGCAGCTGGCCGATCGTCACCACGCCGGTGCCGCCGATCCCGGTGACCACGATGCCGTAGCCTCGTCCGGCGGGAAGCGCCGGCACTTCAGGCAGCGGCAGTTGCGGCACGTCAACTGCGGCTGCCTTGCCCTTCTTCAGCTTGCCGCCCTCGACGGTGACGAAGCTCGGGCAGAAGCCCTTCAGGCACGAAAAATCCTTGTTGCAGGAGGACTGGTTGATGCGCCGCTTGCGGCCGAACTCGGTTTCCAGCGGCTCCACCGACAGGCAGTTCGACTGAACGCTGCAGTCGCCGCAGCCTTCGCAGACCAGTTCGTTGATCACCACGCGCCGCGGCGGATCGGGGAAGACCACCTTGTCCGGCTTGTTCTGCTTGCGCCTACGCCGCTTCTCCGAGGCGCAGGTCTGGTCGTAGACGAGCACGGAGACGCCGGCGTACTCGCGCAACTCGCGCTGGATGCGGTCGAGTTCATCGCGGTGATGCACGGTCACGCCCGGCGCCAGCTTCCACACGTCGCCTTCGGCGCCGCGGGCGTTGACCGCACTGTGGTCGCGTTCGCTCGCCGCGTCGTACTTCTGGGGCTCGTCGGTGACGATGACAATCCTGCGCACACCCTCGGCGTAGACCTGCTGGGTGATCGCCGGCACCGTGAGCTGTCCGTCCGTGGGCTGGCCGCCGGTCATCGCCACCGCGTCATTGAACAGGATCTTGTAGGTGATGGCTACGCCCGCCGCCACCGCGGCGCGGATCGCCAGCGCGCCGGAGTGGAAGTAGGTGCCGTCGCCGAGGTTGGCGAAGATGTGCTGCTCGCTGGTGAACGGCGCCTGGCCGATCCACGGCACGCCTTCGCCGCCCATCTGCGTGAAGGTGGACGTACTGCGATCCATCCAGATCGCCATGTAGTGGCAGCCGATGCCGGCCACCGCTCGCGAGCCTTCAGGCACCACGGTCGAGGTGTTGTGCGGACAGCCGGAGCAGAAGTACGGCTTGCGCTCGGCCACCAGGCGCGGCGTGGCCAGCGACTTCTCCTTGGCCTCGATCAGTGCCAGCCGTGCCTGCATGCGCGCGCGCACATCGGTAGGCAGTTCCAGCCTGCCGATGCGGGCGACGATCGCCTTGGCGACGATTGCCGGCGAGAACTCCGAGTGCGCCGGCAGCACCCAGCTGCCCTGCGGCACCGACCACTCGCCGCCGTCCTTCTCATCGAACTTGCCGATCACGCGCGGGATACGCCTGCCGGTGCCGATCCACGCGTACAGGTCTTCCTTGATCTGGTACTCGATCAGCTGCCGCTTTTCCTCGACGACCAGGATCTCCTCCAGCCCCTCGGCGAAGGCGCGGACCGCCTGCGCCTCCAGCGGCCAGACCATGCCGACCTTGAACACGCGGATGCCGATGCGCGCGCAGGTCTCCTCGTCCAGACCGAGGTCGGCCAGCGCCTGCCGCATGTCGAGGTACGCCTTGCCGCTGGCCACGATGCCGAAGCGCGCGTGCGGCGAATCGAGCACCGTGTAATTGAGTCTGTTGGCGCGGCAGTAGGCGAGCGCGGCGTACAGCTTGTGGTCGAGCAGCCGCGCCTCCTGTGCCAGCGGCGTGTCGGGCCAGCGGATGTTCAGCCCTCCAGGCGGCATCGCGAAGTCGGAGGGCAGCGCGATGTTCACGCGCTCGGGGTCGACGACCACCGAGGCGCTCGCCTCGACCACCTCGGTGACCGTCTTCATCGCCACCCACACGCCGGCATAGCGGCTCATCGCGAAGCCGTGCAGGCCGTGGTCGAGGTATTCCTGCACGGTGGCCGGATACAGCACCGGGATCATGCAGGCCTTGAAGATGTGGTCCGACTGGTGCGGCAGCGTCGAGCTCTTGGCGCCGTGATCATCGCCGGCCAGCGCCAGCACGCCGCCGCGCGGACTGGTGCCGGCGGCGTTGGCGTGCTTGAAGACGTCGCCGCAGCGGTCCACGCCCGGGCCCTTGCCGTACCACATGGCAAAGACGCCGTCGTATTTCGCGCCCGGCGTCATGCCGACCTGTTGCGTGCCCCACACGCTGGTGGCGGCGAGGTCCTCGTTCAGGCCGGAGTGGAACTTTATGTGGTGCTTTTCAAGGTGCTTCTTCGCGCGCCATGCGGTCTGGTCGACCGAGCCCAGCGGGCTGCCGCGATAGCCGGTGATGAATCCCGCGGTGTTCAGCCCCGCCATCGCGTCGCGTTGCCGCTGCAGCATCGCCAGCCGCAGCAGCGCCTGCGTGCCGCTCATGTAGGCGCGTCCGCGCTCCAGCGTCCAGCGGTCGTCGAGCGAAATTTCCGCCAGGGCGCGGCGGACGGATTCGGGCAGTGGGGCATTCATGCAGGATTCCTCGGCCAAAAATCGTGTTCCTGGGAGCGCGTTGCCAACGGCTGCTGGACGTTGGGTGCGGCCGCGCTTCGCCTTGTGGGCGTCGGCGGCGGTGTCTCTGGACTTCAGGAGCCTGAAGTGGCGGGCAGGCTAACAGAGGCACCGCATCGGCTCAATCGGCACAGCCACCCGGCATCGCGGTAGCGGCGGTTGCGTATCCTTCGATGCATTCGCGCGGACGCCAGGCTGTGTCCACGCGCCGGCAGACACCTGCGCCCGCCGATGAAGGAGATGTCGAATGGTCGTCACCACCACCCCGAGCGTCGAAGGCAAGCGCATCACCCGGTACTGCGGTGTGGTCGCCGGCGAGGCCATCCTCGGCGCCAACCTGTTCAAGGACCTCTTTGCCGGCATCCGCGACCTCGTCGGCGGCCGGTCGGCGACCTATGAGCGCGAGCTGCAGCGGGCGCGGGACATCGCCATGCAGGAGTTGCAGCAGCGTGCTCAGGAACTGGGCGCCAATGCCGTGGTCGGGGTCGATCTGGACTACGAGGTGCTGGGCCAGGGCAACGGGATGCTGATGGTCTCGGCCAGCGGCACCGCCGTGGTGGTCGAGTGAACCCGGCGGGCGTCTGCCGCAGCGGCCGGATGCGAGGCGCCGCCGCCGCCTCGCCGGCCAAGCGCCGACCCGTCGGGCAGGCGAAGCCGGCCTGAAGACCGGCTGCCGGGGCTACGTCGGCAGTGGCATCGGCTGGCGGTCTTTCAACCGCAGCCAGCCGCGGGCGATGCGGTAGATCGCCCAGATGCCGAGCACGAACAGGCCGACCCCCCAGATCGCGAAGCCGATCAGCACGACCGCCAGCGCCGCCCCGGCCAGCCCGATCAGGATCACCCACGCCAGGGCGAACCAGAAGGTGCGGATCTGCCAGCGGAAGTGCGACTCGAGCCAGGTGCCGCGGGCGTCGCCCTGCTTCACGTAGTTGATGATCACCGCAATGATCGACGGCCAGCCGAAGACGAAGGCGCCGATCACGGTCGAGGCGCCGAAGGCGCCGATCGCCAGCCCGAGCGCGTGCAGCGCGTAGGTCACGTGCGTGAGCGTGACCAGCGATGGGTCGGGTTCGATGGTGTTGGTGTTCGTGTTCATCGCTCCTCCCTGCCGGCGTCCGGCGGACAGCGGATATGTGCGGTCGGCGCGCTGGAAGTCAACGGCAGTTCAGCCGAGGAACCGCGCCAGCCGCCGGACGCCGTCGTCTATCAGGTGTTGCTGGGCGGCGAAGCACCAGCGCAGACAGCCCTCGCCTTCGGGACCAAAGGCCACGCCCGGTGCGAGCCCCAATCCCACCTGGGTGACCAGCCGCTTGGCAAAGGCGAGCGAATCGTCGCCGCGACCGGCTACGCGGAAGAACAGATACATCGCACCGTCGGGCGGCGCGCATTCGATGCCGGGCAGCCGCGACAGCTGTGCCACCAGCGCGTCGCGCGAGGCCTGCAGCCGCGCGCGAGTCTCGGCGATCAGTGCGTCGCCGTGCTCGATTGCGGTGATGCCGGCGCGCTGGATGAAAGTCGGCGCGCACGAAGTGTTGAACTCGACCATCTTGGCGAAGTTGGCGATGAAGCCGCGCGGCGCCACCAGCCAGCCGAGCCGGAAGCCGGTCATCGTCCAGCTCTTGGAGAAGGTGTTGGCGCTGATGAAGCGCTCGTCGGGGTCCGCCTGACCGAGCACGCCGGGCGCGTGCGCCGAACCGTCGAAGATCAGCCGCTCGTAGGCGTCGTCGGCGATGAGCCAGACGCCGTGGCGGCGGCAGTGCGCGCGCAACGCCTCCCAGTCTTGCTGCGGCATCACCCAGCCGGTCGGGTTGTTCGGCGAATTGACGATCACCGCCCGCGTGCCGGCAGGCGCAGCATCGAGCAGCCGCTGCAGGTCGAGCGTCCAGCGGCCGGCGGTGCACGAAAGCGGCACGCGCACGACCTCGGCGCCCATGATGCGCGGCTGCGCGGTGACGTTCGGCCACACCGGGGTGACGATGGCCACCCGGTCGCCCGGTTCGAACAGCGACTGCGCCACCAGCGACAGCGCGCTGACGCCGGAACTGGTCACCGCGATCCGGCCCGCGTCCACCGGCAGGCGCGGCCTGTGCAGCCGGTTGACATAGCCGGCAATCGACTCGCGCAGCTCGGCAATGCCGAGGTTGTGGTTGTAGAACGTCTCGCCTTCGTCGAGCGCCGCCTTCGCCGCCTCGCGGATGAAATCGGGCGTCGGCAGGTCGCCTTCGCCGAACCAGAACTTCAGCACATCGTCGCGGCCCATGGCCGCGTTGGCGACCTCGCGGATGCGCGAGGCGGGCAGGGGATCGAGCGAGGGGCGCAGCATGGGCGCGGATGTTACCGGGACGGCCTGTGGCGCCCGGCGGAAGACGCTCAGCGCGCCAGCTGGTTGATCTCGATGATCGGCAGCAGCACCGCCAGCACGATCAGCATCACCACCACGCCCATGGCGAGGATCAGGATAGGCTCGAGCAGCGAGGTGAAGAACATCGCCCGCCGCTCGGCTTCGCGGGCATGGATGTCGGCGGCGCGGCCGAGCATTTCCGGCAGCTTGCCGGTCGCCTCGCCGGAAGCGATCAGGTGGATCAGCACCGGCGGAAACAGCCTTGTGCGGCCCGGCTGGTTGTCCTCGTTGCCGCTGGCTCGCAGCGCGCGGGCCAGCGAGAAGCCTTCGCGCACCCGCTGCGTGGCCTCCAGCACGCGCGTGCGCATGGCGAGGTTGTTGACCGTTTCGCCGGCCGCCTGCAGTGCGCGAAGCATCGGCACGCCGCCGCCGGCGAGGATCGCGAGCGTGCTGGCGAAGCGCGCGGTGTTCAGCGACCGGCTGAGCACGCCGACCACCGGCATCTGCAGCAGCCGCGTGTGCCAGCGCAGTCGGACCGCTTCGACCTTGAGCAGCCGGCGCACGACGAACACGGCGATCACGACCAGCACAAGCACGATCCAGCCGTAGGCGCGGACGAAGTCCGACAGGGCGATCAGCGCCCGGGTCAGGAACGGCAGCGCCTGCTTGGTGTTGGCGAACACCTGCACGACCTGCGGCACGACGTAGGTCAGCAGGCCGATGACCACCGCCAGCGCGACCAGCGTGACGATTACCGGATAGACGAACGCCAGCGTGATCTTCTGCTGCAGCTTGGCGCGCTCCTCGACATAGTCGGCAAGGCTGCCCAGCACCGAGCCGAGTTTGCCCGACTCCTCGCCGGCGGCGATCAGCGCGCGGTAGATGTCCGGGAACTGGCGCGGGTGGCGGGAAAGCGCATTCGACAGCGAGCTGCCGGCGAGCACGTCGGTGCGGATGGCCGCCATCAGTTCGCGGATCTGCTGCTTCTCGCTCTGCTCGACCATCACGGTGAGCGCGTCGGCCACCGGCAGCTGCGCGCCGAGCAGGCTCGCCAGCTGGCGCGTCAGCACCGACAGTTCGGTCTGCGACAGCCTCCGGCCAAGCGAAAGCTGCAAGCCCGCCCTCTGCCCCTCGGCAACAACCGGCTCGACGGTCAGCGGCACCAGGCCGCGGCCGCGCAGCAGCTGCCGCGCGGCGCGCGCGCTGTCGGCCTCGATGACGCCGGACTGGTCCTTGCCGGCGGCATCGGCGGCGGCGTAGCGGAAGGCGGTCACTCCCTCGTCACCCGCACCACTTCCTCGTGCGAGGTGACGCCGGCGGCGACCCAGCGCAGGCCGTCGGCGCGCATCGAGGTCATGCCGGCGCGCTCGGCGGCGCGGCGCATGTCGGTGTCGTTGACGCCCTGGTGGATCAGCCCGCGCATCTGCTCGTCGACCTGCAGCAGCTCGTAGATGCCGGTGCGGCCGACGTAGCCGGTGAAAGTGCACTTGTCGCAGCCGACCGGTACGAAGCCATTGCCGCTCGCCTCCGGCTTCTTGCAGTGCGGGCACAGCTTGCGCACCAGCCGCTGGCCGAGCACGCCGAGCAGCGACGACGAGAGCAGGAACGGCTCGATGCCCATGTCGATCAGCCGCGTGACCGCGCTCGCCGCGTCGTTGGTGTGCAGCGTGGCCAGCACGAGGTGGCCGGTCAGCGATGCCTGCACGGCGATCTGCGCCGTTTCGAGGTCGCGGATCTCGCCGACCATCACCACGTCAGGATCCTGGCGCAGGATCGAACGCAGGGCGCGGGCGAAGGTCATGTCGATCTTCGGATTGACCTGCGTCTGGCCGATGCCCTCGAGGTCGTACTCGATCGGGTCCTCGACCGTCATGATGTTGGTGGTCGAGTGATCGAGCCGGCGGATCGCGCCGTACAGCGTGGTGGTCTTGCCGGAGCCGGTCGGCCCGGTCACCAGCAGGATGCCATGCGGCTGGTGGATCAGCTTGTCGAAGGCGGCGCGCGTGCCCTCGGCCATGCCGAGCGACTCCAGGTTCAGGCGCGACAGGTCCTTCTCCAGCAGGCGCAGCACGGCGCGCTCGCCATGTCCGGTCGGC
>JADDYB010000506.1_pt1 | contig 12300 bp, 17 predicted proteins | sample 8641941 | NCBI WGS metagenome assembly JADDYB01 (sample SAMN16275377, study PRJNA637457) | freshwater sediment metagenome | isolation source: Lake Kineret sediment | place: Israel: Lake Kineret | collected 2013 | reverse complement strand
GATACCCACGCCGAGACGCCCGAAGAGATCGGCTGCGGTCGTGCCTGCGAGAATCGAGGCGGAGATATTCACCAGATTGTTGCCAATGACGATCGCACTCACCACCTCGTCGGGTCGCTCGAGCAGTCGCTCGAGCAGCAGAGCATTCTTCCGCCCGCTGAGCGATTCTTCTCGCACTTTCAGCGGCTCGAGGGAGACAAAGGCCATCTCCGCAGCGCTAAAGAAGGATGATAAGAGGATGAGGAGGAGGATAAGGGAGAGGACTACAGGGATCGCAAAGAGCATGGTCTATACTACTACGTACTGCGGCAGGGCAGATATTTCTTTTCCGCTGGGGTGAAGTTATATAACCGCGAGCCAGCTCTTTACTCTCAGCTTCATTCAGACCCAGCTCATGCGGGTGCTGGTGTAAGTAAGTGATACGACCATGGCCGAAGGAGCAGCGGAACGGACCTCGGATGCGGAACTGCGGGTAAACGAAAAAAAGGTTTTACTGGCTCTCGATAGTGAGAAAGGCAGAGTTTGGAATCCAAGGGCCTTAGCCGAGAAAACCGGTGTAAACGAGGATGCGGTGATGCAGGCAGCTTTCATGCTCGCGGAGAAGAGGCTCTGCGAGATAAAAGAGGAAAAGAAAGTTTATGCTCACTTAACAGAGGAAGGTAAGAAATATGCGGACAGGGGACTGCCGGAGCGGAAAGGGCTTGATTTTCTCAAACAAAGACAGAACGCCACTGTCGAAGAATTTAAAAGTTTTTTTAACGATGAGAAAGAAGCGAGTATTTCAGGAAGTTGGGTGCTAAAGAAGGGGTGGGCAGGTATTCAGGAGCTAGAAAATAAGAAATATTACATTCCCACCGGGAACACTACATGGATCCCTCCAGAAGTTCCGGTAGATCGTTATACTGGCAAGGATGCTCACGAGGAGATTGTGCGAATTATATTGCGTGAGGGGGAGATTGAAGAGGATCTATTGTTTGACCAAATAAGGGGAATATTTCCAGAAATAGCGAATTCATCAACAAAGAATTTATCGAACGATTTGGTCAAGAAAAGGAGATTGATAGAGAGAAATGAAGTTATGGACCGCGGATTAGCGATTACCGAAGCCGGTCACGAACTCGTTTCCCGCGGTATCTCGATAAAGGAGAAAATAACCCAACTCACGCCCGAGCTGTTAAGAACAGGCGACTGGGTAAAGTATGATTTTGAGCGATATAACATAAAATTGCCCACGAAAGAGGAGTATCCCGCGAAGATCCACCCGTACCAGCGGATCCTGGATATGATGCGGCGCATCTTTACCGAGATGGGGTTCGCGGAGATTAAGGGCGACCTGATCCAGAGCGCTTTCTGGAACTTCGATGCGCTCTTCGTGCCCCAGGACCATCCGGCGCGCGAGATGCAGGATACCTTCTACCTAGGCGTGCGCAAGCCGCTCGAGGTGCCTGAGGAGATCATTCAGAACGTCAAAGCGATGCATGAGCACGGTGGCGAGCTGAACTCGACCGGCTGGGGCGGCACGTGGCGCCGCGAGCTGAGCGAGGAGCTCCTGCTGAGGACACACACGACCGCGGTAACCCTCTGGTACCTGGCCTCGCATCCTGAACCGCCGGTGAAGGTCTTCTCCATTGACCGTGTGTATCGCCGTGAGACGATCGATCCCACGCATCTGCCGGAGTTCGACCAGCTGGAAGGGATCGTGATGGATAAGGGCGTGACCTTCAGTAACCTGCTCGGGCTGCTCGCGACCTTTTACCGTAAGATGGGCTTCCCGCGGATACGGTTCCGGCCCGGGTATTTCCCCTACACGGAGCCCTCGGTCGAGGTGGAGGTGTACATGCCGGAGCACGGCTGGCTGGAGCTGGGCGGCGCGGGCGTCTTCCGCGAGGAGGTGACGAATCCGATCGGGGTGAAGTATCCCGTCTTAGCGTGGGGGCTGGGCATTGGCCGGCTCGCCATGCTCAGCCTGGGCCTGACGGACATTCGCGATCTCTATCGCTCGGATATCGACTGGCTACGGAAGACAAGGATCTTGCGGTAAAGGTTCTTCTCATGGTGCGGATCTTACTACACATTTTTTAGCAGTTCTTGTGTCTTACGGAGGAATATTCTGGCATTCTCAATGGCTATTTTAGCACTTTCTTCATCAAACATGAGAGCATAATCTGCTTCATGCCGAGAATCCATAGCCATTTCGAAACTATCCGCCAGCTCTTGCCCTAACTCCTTTGATTTAACGTACAATTCCCTGAGAGCAACCAACATACAATAATGGCTCTTTTCACGATATCCTTTTTTGAGCACAAGGGCTTTTGCTGCGTGAAACATCGAATAATAAGCTTGGATAGAGGCCCATTTATAATCACTAGTATGCGAACTTTCTTCAGCACTCCTCAGATCATATAGAGCACCGTCTAGCTCTTTTCCAATCATCTGGTAAGTAGCTTTGACAACTATGATACGCCTCTCCTCTAAACAACGTTCAAATTCATTCATTCTCACCACGAGTTAACACAATACCTTTGCTCACTTCATCGTAAAAACCTGGATCGTTATTTTTAAGTTTCATAAATTCGTGCGGCAACAAAATTATAGGTTTTAAGTTCCTAGTTTTAACGCTTAAATCTTTAAGAAGGTGTCCTATTTCTTCCACTTTCTCAGTTATTGCCAAAATATCAATGTCGCTCTCCCACGTATCTTCACCAGTAGAGCAACTCCCAAACAAAATTACTTTGTTGCATTCGTCTGCAATTTTATTTATGACTTCAGTTAAATCCAGGATATTGATGAAAATCTTAAAATAGGGTATAGCGGGATTTCGACCTTGTACACGGTAATAGAGATTTCGACCACTCTTCTCCTTATCGATTAACCCCAGTCGGTACAGCTCTTTCAAAACATTGTGGCATCCCCCCACACTACCACCGACCATCGTTGCGATCTCTCGGAGATAGAACTGCTTCCTTGGCGAGCGCGCTAAATACGTTAACACCTCGATGGCGAGCGGGCTCAGGTTCGTTTTTTTGAACATATGTTCGTTATTTCGAACCATAACTCCACATACACCGCCGCCTTAATAAACCTAACGCAAATGCTCGCCTGCCTCAATCTCACCTAACGGTTCGCGAGTGAGCTAAGATCCGATCCATAGCTATTTGGCTTACCTACTCAAAACGGAGCTGCAAGGCCAGGAACTGCGGGAAGGGCGCGGGCTTCTTCCGCTGCTCGCCTGAGGCCTGGCATGGACGGCTCGCAATACTCAGCCTGGGCTGACGGACATTCGCGATCTCTATCGCTCGGATATCGACTGGCTGCGAAAGACGCGGATCTTGCGGTAGATTCTGGTTCCAAGCACTAGAGTGAAAACCCCTATATACGCCTCAATTGAGAGGTTATAGAACTAGACATCAAGCACAACGCGCGCGTGCCACCGCTCGTTCTTCTTGACCTCCATCATGTTGTAGGTCACAGCTTTGATGATAATACCAGCTTCATGCTTCTCGGGGTCGAACCGCCCGCCGCGGCATGTCCCTCGTATGCTGAACTCCGCGGGATCGACGGCGATCTCAAACGCATTCATCACGAGCGATTCCGCTTCAAAAAAGAAGAGCAGCTCGTCGAGCCAATCGAACATCAAACTGTAGAGATCCTCGGCTTTGACTTGCACCGCTCGCTCTTCGACCGGCTCGAAGGCCTCGACATCGGTCATGAAGCTCAGCATAGCAATCGCGGCGTTGGCGAAGAGATCCTCCAGCGTCGCGCCGTACGCTTCGAAGCCGACATCCGAGGGATGCTCGATGTACCGGTAGTTGAGATCTTCTTCTCGTGTCATTCCCGCTCAAGTTCCGACCGTACTACCACGTAGCTAAGTCTAAGATTTCACGAGCGACTATATCTATCAAATTTCGTTAGAACCGTACTATGAAATATAACGAACCCCCTCAGTAAGGGGCAGAGGATAGTTTCATGGATGGATCGAAACGAGCGAATGTTAAACCGGGAATGCGCGTCGCCATTGTGCTGAAAAAGGATCAACGCACCGGCAAGCTCACGGAAGGGACCGTTAAAGAGATTCTCACGAATTCTGCAACACATCCGCATGGGATTAAAGTCCGTCTCACCTCGGGTGAAATCGGCCGGGTCAAAGAAATTCTAACTGGGTAAACGAGGAGCCGAATCGAGGCGCCTGATAGATCGGTATCGAACGGTTCTGATCCGAAGTATTTATATGCCGCGCGCCATAGCTATGACGTAAGAAATGCCGGGTCTGTGGACGTTTGCCGCGGAGGGTGGAAGAGAGCGTGGCTTGATTGCCCTGTTCGTGCTTCACTCGCTCAACCGCCGGCCGAAATCCGGGTACGAATTGCTCAAAGAGATTAGGGAAAAGACCGAGGGCGTATGGGTGCCCAGCAAAGGAACGCTCTACCCGATTCTGAACCAGTTAGAGGATGAGGGGCTCATAAAGGTGGGCGAAAGGGGTAAGCGCGCAAAAACGGTCTTTGAGCTCACACCGAACGGAGAAGAGACATTACGCACAATACGGGAGCGCAGGAAAGAATCACGTGAGAAGCTGCTACAGCTTAAAAATCTACTTATTGAAATCTTTGGTGAAGATATGATAACGGTGAAAGGATTACTTTTTGAAATTCTTGATGTGATTGATGACGTAGCTCCTACCAAGAAACCTCATGCACTCGCGCTTCTCGAGCAATGTCTCGCGGATATAAAGAGGCTTCTATAACATGCTTGCGGTAGAAGTGGCAAATCTAACCAAGAAGTTTAACGGCTTTACTGCTGTTGACAACGTTTCGTTCAGTATAGCGAGCGGTGAGGTTTTTGGGTTGCTCGGGCCGAACGGCGCGGGCAAAACGACCATCATCTCCATGCTCGCAACGTTATTACGGCCAACGTCTGGTACTGCCCGGGTCAATAATTTTAAGATTGCCGGCCAAGAAGATGCGGTGAGGAACTCGATTGGCATCGTCTTTCAGGATCAGAGCCTGGATGAGGAGCTGACGGCGTATGAGAACATGGACTTCCACGGGCGATTGTATCGTATTCCCAAAACTGTACGGCAGCAAAGGATTGAGGCGCTCTTGAAACTCGTTGAATTGGAGGACCGACAACGCAGTCTGGTAAAGACCTTTTCCGGGGGTATGCGGCGGCGCCTGGAAATCGCCCGGGGGTTACTGCACGAGCCCACAGTCCTCTTTCTGGATGAGCCGACGCTTGGTCTGGACCCGCAAACGCGCAACCATCTCTGGGCGTATATCGAGCACTTGAACAAGGAGAAAGGGATTACGATCATCCTCACCACGCACTATATGGACGAAGCAGACCGGCTCTGTGATCGTGTAGCGATCATTGATAAAGGGAAGATCATTGCACTGGATACGCCGGCGAAGCTGAAGGAGGAGATTGGCGGTGATCTTATCACCATCCAATCGCCCGAACGCGAGAAGCTGTATGCGAAGCTCACCACGTTACCCTGGGTCAACCATGTCGAGCCGCATGATGGCTCGGTTACTATCACGCTGGAACATGCGGAGCGGCACGTTGCTGAGCTTGCCCAGCTATCCGCGACGAACGGCATCGCGATAGAGTCCATCTCCATCCGTAAGCCGACACTGGAAGACGTCTTTTTATCCTTCACCGGCCGGACGATACGGGAAGAGGAAATCGGTAGCAAAGAGCACATGCGGATGATGCATCGCATGTGGAGGCGATAAGGGCGCTGCCATGGACATTGTCTACACCATCTGGTTACGGACTATGAAACGGTACCTGCGCTCGAAGAGCAGGATCGTGGGTAGTCTGGGTATGCCGCTCTTCTTCTTGCTCGTACTTGGCTTCGGGCTCAATTCCGTCGTGCGGATTCCGGGGACGGGGCAGGGGTATATGGGCTTTATTGTGCCCGGTATCATCTCCATGAGCGTGCTCTTCACGTCCGTCTTTTCCGGTATCCAGATCATCTGGGACAAGCAGTTCGGCTTCCTGAAAGAGACGCTGGTGGCGCCAGTCTCACGCATGGAGATTATGGTGGGTCAGACACTGGGCGGCGCCACGACCGCCTGTATCCAGGGGTTTATCATTCTCGCGCTCTCCCGGTTCATAGGCCTGAACGTTACCCGTATCTCAGGCGTCCTGATCGCCTCGGTCTTCATGGTGCTCATCGGGCTGTCCTTCACGGCATTGGGCATCGCGATCGCCTCAAAGATGGAGGATATGCACGGGTTTCAGCTGATCATGAATTTCGTCATCTTTCCGATATTCGGACTCTCGGGAGCGCTCTTCCCGATCGATAGCCTGCCCTCGTGGGTGCGCTCTCTTGCGCTGGTCGACCCGCTGACCTACGGTGTGGAGGGGATACGGTACGGATTAGCGGGCACGTCACAGGTACATCCGGTCGTGGGCTTGCTGGTGCTGGCCGGGTTTACTGTGTTCATGCTGGTCGTGGGAGCGGCGCTATTCAGGAAGATTACTATTTAGCGCACCATGACTGGGTGGTTATGGCAAGGCGGAAATGTGAATCGAGCTTCTTTCAAGCTGCTTAGGTCTCTAAGCAAACGCGAATAGTTCTGAGAGATTATTCTGAAAAAAGGGGAAAAAAGGGAAAAATGAGACCACCGCGTGTTTACGCCCTTTCAAATGCGACCCAGGTTTCCGTTGTTGCCACGTCCCTGCTTCCCTGAAGGAACTCTTTAACCACGTTCGGGTCTGCAGCTTCGTAAATCAATATCGCATCATATCTGCCCAGGGTATGATAGAGATGCAGGATTTTCACGCCTTTCGGTGGCGATTTCAGTAACTGGTCACTGAACTTTTTCGCAGCTTCGAGCTTCCCGGGGTTAATTCTCACGCATGTTATGAACAACATTTTTTTTTTGATCACCTCCTCTCATCTTGGGTATTTGTAGAGCGCCCCTCCTCGGCGCGTTCAGCGGGGGATGAACGTGAAACGGTTGACCATCGAGTGAGCTCCAGATCTGACCATATAATGTTCACCCCTTGAAACTATAGCGTGTCGCTATATTCTTAAAGCTATCGAACGTGCGTGCACACGAATCGCGTGCCAATCGTTGGCGTAGGGGACAGGATTGGACGGCCGAGTACGTACGGTAAGGTTTTTAAAGCCTGGCGAAGGTATATCGAACGGTGAATGGCAATGCCGATATGTCCGTATTGTAAACAGAGAATCTCATTAAAGGACGTGAAGAGAGAAAACTAACCTATGACGACACAAGAAATAGGGTGTTGCGGTGCATATTGTAAAACGTGTCCTGCACTACTAGATAAAACGTGTCGTGGTTGTAAATTAGGCTATGAACGTGGAGAACGAGACATTGCTCTAGCTAAATGTAAGATCAAGGTGTGCTGCTTCAAGGAACGGGGATATGAAACCTGTGCCGATTGCCCTGATTACCTATCATGCGAAATATTACAAGAATTTTACAGTAAAAAAGGATATAAATACCGGAAATACCGGCAGGCAGTTGAATTTATACAAGAAAATGTATATGCGAAGTTTACAGAGATAGCGGATACCTGGAGGGGCCCATATGGTAAATTCGAATAGAAATCGAGCTATGAATACAGAGCGTGAATGATCCTCGGTGACGTGTTCGAGCGGCGGATGAGCGCCCAGCCGTTCTTTTCTAGGGAATAACTAAACTAGACCCATAATGAAGTTTGCTTATCTCTTTAAGAATATTGTAGATAGTGTAAGAGGTAGATTTGAAAAAAATATCATCATCACTTTTGAACCATGCCCCGCCCTTTTTCATTCTGATAATGAGGTCTAATTCGTACAAATTATCTTGAATTTTCATTAGAGCGTCTGTTATTAATGGATCAAAAAACGTGAGATACTTAGACTCAATATCACTCAATCTGTTTCTTCTTTCAATGAACAGGTTACCATAGCCTCTTTCTAAAAGAATGTCTTTACCTACGCTGTTTAATGTAATTTCGCCTTTTTCAGACAATTCCTTGATTTTTACTTCAAAATCCTTTTTGTGAATCTCATCCCAGTCAAGTTTATTTACCACAGTTAGGGGAGAATCAAATTCACATAAATTTGATAAATCAGTAAAAATTCCACCAATCTCAATACCCAAGTTTTTGTGGACAGCATCTTTAACTTTCTTCCATTTTTCATACTCTTTTGTATCAATGATCCAAATCAGCAAAACTACCGTTAAAAATATCCCTATAATCTCTGTAATCAAGTTCCATCCAAAGTCACCGTAATGTGTATAGATAATTAGATATAAAGAAGCTACACCTACAGCAGCTAAAATTAATAAAATAATTGCCCAATATTTTATTTCTAGTCGATTTTTATTAAATTTCGTGTTTTTTTCAGGATCACGCTATCTCTCATACTCAATCCGTTTTAACCACGCTATTTCGTCAAAATCACCATCAAAACTGAGTATATCTTCTATTACCATCTCTTTGGATGTTAAAGCAATAAGTGCATCGTGGAAGTTAAGTTTCCCGTTATGCTCATCGATAAGGTTTAGAATCTCGTTGTAAAGTTCAGGAACACGGGGGTAAACCCAAGTTATCAATCTTTCTGGAACTAAGATTTTCAGCTTCTTCAACACCTCGCTGAACTCATTGGTTCTCCCTCTCTCTTCAAAACGTCTACCCAGTACCGATATTACCTCATTTAAAACACAATCTAAATAAACAGCCTTCGCCTCTTCGGTTCTCAATGCATTCACTATGGTCACTGCTTTCTGATGCCATACATCCCGCTCATCCATCAATGCTACCAAGAAATTGGCATCAATTATCACCTCATTCATCGTACGTTCGCTCTGTATCTACTAAGGCGTCGCCACCAGCGGATGTTATCCCTGTGAGCTTTAAAACTTCCTCAAGGAGTACTAATTTAGGTCTCACTACTCCGCGTTCCTTCCCTACCTTTTTCATGATCTCTTCGCGTTCTTCCACCGATAGCTGAGAGAGAATATGCACAATTTCCCCTTTTGGTAAATCTAAAGTTACCTTTGTCAACTAAGGTTTCCCCCTGCTATCACAACTATCTTTCGTTTCGCATCAATGCCGAACGCGTTATTCAAGAGCTGTTTCCGTCGCTCTTCAGTCTCCTGCTGTGTTTTTAACGCACTCATGCCTTTTTGATTAGCCGCCACCACTCGCGCACGTCCATGTATATCAAGTTATTTTTGCGTGTATTTAAATAAGGGGTAAGAGCACAACGAGCAATAATGCCACTCATCTTAGAGGACGTCCTCATTCGCACTCGTGCTGATGCTCTCCCGGCTGGCGCGAGCGGGTATTTCGTTCGCCTGCCATCCTCGTTCCTCGCCCGGCTCGCCGATGGCGCGGCGCTCACGGGCGAGCTCACGCAGGGCAAGCAGACTCGGGAATCAAGGCTGATCTTAGAGAAGGGGTGTGGCATCGATCTCTTGCACTTCACCGCCTCGGACTGGGATGCCCGGTTCACCCTGGGCCGGGCCTCGCTGCGACTGCGAGAAGCAATCCAGGATGGCGTGCGGACGCGGCTCTTTCCAGATAGAGCGGTGATCACCTCGCCCGCGCAGGCCTGTAAACCACCGGCTAAACGACGAACCGCTTCGCCACGTCCACCAGATACTTGACCCGGCAGGCGTGCTCAATCGAGCTGAGCACGACAAAGGCTTCATCGACCGTGGCGCCGCGTGCAAAGGTACCGTGACCCTGCACGATTGCGCCCTTGTGGTCGCGGAGCGCTGCGGCTGCATTTCGTGCCAGCTCCTCTGAGCCGACCCCGCCGCGTATCACGGGTATCTCGTGGAGCACGTACAGGCTCTCAGAATCTTCGGGCACGATCAGCTCGCCCGGCTTGCAGAGCATGGAGAGCGCGACCGCGTAATTGGAATGCCCGTGCAGGATCGCGAGTGCGGATGTCTCTTTATAAATCGCGCGATGAACGTTGACCTCCGTGGACGCGATCACATCGAGTTCGTCGGGCGAGGCGGGATCAGCAGGCACGGTGACGATCTGCCCCTCGAGCTCATCGAGCATGCTCCCCGTGGTACTGATTAGCATCTGGTCGCCGACGCGTTTGCTCACGTTCCCGAAATGGGAATGCGCGAGGCCTGCCGCGACGATCTTCTTCCCGTACTTGACCAATTCCTGCATCGCGCTTCACTATTAGTGCACCGCAGCGATAAGCCTTCACCTGTGTCATGACGCTCTACATCTCGCCCGGCTCACCGTGTCGGTGCTGCAGCTTTTTGAGTTCCTGCTCGTAAAGGTGCTTGCGTCGTACGAAGAGCTCACGAGCCGAGCCCGTCAGGTTCGATGCATAGGCCTGGAGCACCGATTGCACCGCCGCTTCGTGCAGAGCGGCTATGGTGGCGAGCGCGCGTGCTGCTTCATGCCAAACAGGCGCGTAATCGTCGAGTAACGCGGCGCTGAGCGGCTCCACCGCGCGGAGATCCTGGAGATATCCGAGGGCCCATGCCGCCTGCTCTCGCACGTCAGCACGTTCATCCTGTACTGCACGGATCAACGGCTCGACTGCCCTGCGATCACGGAGATTCCCAAGTGCCCACGCGACTTTCCGGCGCACGTCCCAGTGCCAGTCCTGCAGCGCGCGCATGAGCGGTTCGACGGCTCCCTCACCGAGGTTCCCGAGCGCCCATGCAGCCCTCCGGCGGACATCCCAGTGCTTGTCGTGTAAGGCTTGAACGAGGGGCTCGATGACGCGCGCGTCTCTCGAGCTCGCCAGCGCCTCGACGGCACGCGCGCGCACTTTGGGGTCGTTATCCGATCGCAAGGCCGCTACCCAGTGCGCGATCCCCTCCTGCGAGCTCATACGTCTTTTCGCCCTCCTACTCCCCTCTGATCCCCAGCCGCTGGAAGAATGAAGCGCAGATCCTCCGCTTGCCCCGTTTCAGATCATCCTGCAAGCACGCAATGATCTCTTCCTCCATTGCCTTGGTCCGCTGGGTCGCAACCGAAAGGAGGTTCTGGTGGAAGGCGATCTCGAAGGTCTCTCCGCCCATCGTTATCGTGAAGGCCACGGGCTTCCCCATACCCATTTCCGCCTCGATGGTCGCCAGGAGGCTCGGGGTGAGTGCGAGGCGCTTCCCGTGCTCCGGGGTGAAGGTCTGAGCACCGGTTGTCACCTTCTCGAGGGTGAAGGGTGCACATCCTTCAGTCCTGATCGCCTTCCGGTTCGCCCAGAAGAAGCACCAGAGTACGTTCCGTCTCGCATCCCGCGAGGTATCAAGCGCGATGATTTGCATAGAGAAACTGCATACTCCTTACGTATTATCAGGCAGGATAGCGAGATAAATCTTTACCGGGCGCGCGTATCCGCCGTGGCTGCGGAAGAGTAGAAAGAAAGGAGCAGTCGTAACGAGGCTGGAGCAATGAAGAAGTGGCAGCGGAGGTTAGGAGGAAGGATCTGGCTGACTCTGCTCGTCGTGCTCGTGATCTGCAGCGGCTGCGTGGAGCAGGAGATGCCGACACCTTCACCTTCATCATCATCTTCGTCTTCGCCGAGCGGGCTCAACGACACGCCGGTGTACGGCTACGAAATCGTGAACGTTTACCCGCACGATCCGGCGGCCTACACGGAGGGGCTGGTCTTTGCTGACGGCGTGCTCTACGAGGGCACGGGCCTGCACGGCTCCTCGAGCTTGCGGCAGGTTGAGCTGACAACGGGGAGCGTCCTGAAAGAATATCGCTTGCCGGCCCAGTACTTCGGAGAAGGTATCACCCTCTGGAACGATACGCTGATCCAGCTTACGTACCAATCGCACCTCGGATTCGTCTACGATAAGGAGAGCTTCGCGCTTCGCCGCGAGTTCCGCTACCCGACCGAAGGCTGGGGGATCACGCACGACGGAAAGCACCTGATCATGAGCGATGGGACCGCGAGGCTCTATTTCCTGGATCCTGAAACCTTCGAGTCGGTCAACCAGCTCGAGGTCACTGATCGGGGCATATCCATCGCGCAGCTCAACGAATTGGAGTATATCAAGGGGGCGATCTACGCGAACGTCTGGCCGACCAATCGCATTGCGATGATCTCGCCGGAAACCGGGCAGGTCGTGGGCTGGCTCGATCTGACCAGGCTCCTGAGCGCGGAGGATCGGCTTCAGCCCGTCGATGTGCTCAATGGTATTGCGTACGATCCCGTGCAGGACCGTCTCTTCGTGACGGGCAAGTACTGGCCGAAGCTCTTCGAGCTCGAGCTGGCAGAGAAGGAACCAGCCCGTCCGAGGCAACCCAAAGCTATTTAGTAAACTGTCAACCGTTTGTATGCCTATAAAATAC
>JADDYB010000505.1_pt1 | contig 12317 bp, 9 predicted proteins | sample 8641941 | NCBI WGS metagenome assembly JADDYB01 (sample SAMN16275377, study PRJNA637457) | freshwater sediment metagenome | isolation source: Lake Kineret sediment | place: Israel: Lake Kineret | collected 2013 | reverse complement strand
ATCTTGCCCTGCAGGATGGGTACGGAGCAGAATTTGCAATCGTAGACACACCGCTCGCTCAGCGTGATGTACGCCTGCTCGGGGCAGTGTGCGAGGATCGGCTCGAGTGCGCCCCGCGCCAGCTCCTTGCCCTCCTTCACGATGATCACGCCGCCGTTCGCTTTGAGCATTTTGAGCGGTGAGTCCTTCGCGAGCTCCAGGCGCACGCGATGCCCACCGCAAGTGAAGAAGATCGATTTCAGCCCCGTGCCGGGGCCCGCGGAGGAGACGGAGATACGTGAGAGCACGGACTCATCGACCTCCACCGTTCCGATGGCCACCAGTTCCGCTTTGAGCTCCGCGTCCATCTTTCTACTCCCTCATACTACCTCAGTATCCCAAACAACTCCGCGGCATTCTGCCAGAGCAAGCGCTCCAGCACCTCGGGTCGGTACGAGAATCGCCTGAACTCCTCGACGCTCTGCTTCAGCGGCCGCACCGGATATGAGGATGCGTAAAGGATCCGATCACTCAAGTACTGATTCGCCGCGTCCACCCAGTCCTGGGCGCCCGGGAAGCCGGGAATGAACTGGAAGAAGTCGGGCAGCACCCACAGGTTACCGCGCGCCGCGTTCGCGATCATCACACCGAGCATTGCATGCACGAAGGGGAATGCGCCGTGAACGACGACGATCTTCAGCGTGGGGAAGTCGTTCGCGACCCGCTGGATCCGATAGGGCTCGGCATAGGAGATATCAGGCCCCTGCATCAGGCTGCAGGTGAGATAGAGCACACCATTGAGCTCCGCGCACTTCGCATATAACGGATAGACGCGCCGGTCATCCACATAGCAGGGCGGCGTCCACCAGCCGGGATCGAGCGCAACACCCGCAAACCCCAGCTCGGTCATCGTGCGCTCGATCTCTGTGACCGCCGCGTCCACCTCCGTGCCGCTAATGCCCGCGATCGCGACGGGAAATCGGTCGGGATAGGCGGCACGAAGCTCCGCGAGATCATCATTCGAGGCGAGGCGATGACCCGCCTGGCGCCCTACCAGGATCCCCTTGGCTATGCCAGCATCGTCCATCTCCGCGATGAAGCGGTCGAGCGATTTCTGGAGCATTGAGGGCGAACGTTCGTAGCCGCTGACGAGCGGGCTTCGTCTGCCTGCGCCTGCGGGACGAGCTCCGGGCGACGGTGCGAGCACCTGCTGGAGGCTCTTGTACGGCGGCCGCACCCGCGCATCAATGATCATTCCTGCGAGCCCTCAAGCTGGAAGGAGCAGCAACGATCACCTCGGGCGATACAGCTCGTCTGCTCCACCGGCGACCTGAGCAGCGACCCGATAAACTTCAGATTAAACTCACAGACGATATCACCGAACTCCATGGCAATCTCGTAGAGGAGGCAGTTGTATTCCTGGATGACGAAATGCCCATTATCCCGCTTCAGGGCTGCGAAGGCGCCTAACTCGTTCAGCACCGCCACGACCGCCTCTGCACCGCCGTCTTCAGTCATCCAATCCTGGTAGTAGCTCGCCTGCAGGGCTCCCAGACGGCCGAGCAACGCTCTGACCGTCTCCTCACCCTCACGCTCGAGCATATCAGCGAGGAGCCAGCGGACGAAGTGAGCATACACCTTCGGAAAGGCCGCTTCCGCCTTCTCCGTGAGTGAATAGTAGACCTTCGGTCGCCCGACGCGCTCCTTCACGGACGTTCGCCGGATCAGCCCGTCGCGCTCCAGGATCGCGAGGTGCTGCCGCGTAGCGGAGGCCGAGATCTGCAGCTGGGCGCTCAACTCATCGACTGAGGAGTCCTTCCGCCGCAAGAAGTCGAGGATGGCGGACCGAGGATTGTCCGTCTGCATAGTAGGAGAGAGTGCGAGGGCGCATATAAACTTTTTCCAGTTTCTCTCGGATAAAGTTTTTTATACTTTTAAAAGTAAAAATAGAAATAAATACGGTACCCGGAAAAGATGACCGAGGTGGTGCACCTCCGCGATTTTCCGCCTTTCGTCCGATTCGAACTGGAGGGTGGGTTCAGGCGGAAGATCTTTGCAGAGTTCCTCAGCCGCGTCGGCGAGGCCGAGCTAGGTATCCTCCCGGCCGAGTTCTGGGCCGCGGTAGAAGTGGAATTGGCGCGCTCACGGTACGAGCTCATCTTCGGTCCCGTACGCGGGAGGATCCTGCGCACGCTGGAGCGTGAGCCCCTGTATGCGGTGGAGGTCGTGCGGCGAAACCCTGACCTCTCACCTTATTCCCTCTACCACGCGATCACCTGGCTGCATGAACAGGGGCTCATCAGGAAGAATCACGGGCGGTGGGCATGCAACCCTGGCTATTTCGAGCAGATTCGGATCGCGGACTTTGCAAAGATCCTTGATCTGCGCAACGGGGGGATGAGGCGGCAGCATGCACTTACCCGTAAGGAGCTGGAGATGGCGGTTTATCTCTGGCCACACTATGAGCGCGCGAGAGCGCAACAGGGAGCCAAGCTCCATGCCACTGCCTACGGGCGCTGGTACCCGAACCACTTTGCCCTCGCACGGGCAGCGAAGGAGTGGGAGAAGGGCGCGATCAATATCCCGCAGTGGGCGCTGATCGCGATCGCCGATCTCGCCGGGCTCGAGCTCGAGCAGGGCGAGGTGATCATGAGCTATTCACTCCCGCCCGGCGCTAAGATCAGCCCGTACTACAAGGGGCGGTACAAAATCCCGATCGAGCTCTCGGCGGAATTTGACCTCATCGCGCTCCAGCTCCTCCTGAGGACCGCGGAGGACGGGCTGGTGCACCTGGCAAAGGATCGGAAAGCGCTGTATAAACGATTATACCACACCTTTGGCACCTTCCAGAGCACCCGGGTGCCGCTGAGCATCCGCGCGATCATTGAGCATTACTATCACGTCTACGGAGCGACGCGAAGTACCTTCCGGATACCCGACCGGATGAAGGCACGCTGGCAAATGCTCCGGATAGATGAGCGACGGATCGCGCAGATCCTGGTGCTGGAGATGCTCTTTGAGCTCGAGCAATCGAAGCGGACGCACGAGGTGATTGCGCGCTCCAGGGGTTTCCTGGATGATGTCGCGGCGATCACCCATGAGTTGGGGCTAGGTGAGCTGCGAATACATAAGCGGCGTGATAGACCGCACTATCGGGCGTACCTCCCCCGCGGGGTGAAGGAGAACCTGCTCGACTTGAAGGCGCGCATCGGCACGGCGAAGATCGACCGAGGACTCGATCTCCTCACCGAGGCTGAACGAGCGGCATTCATCACCCTGGTTACGCATCGCTGGGGTCAGCGAGGCGTGGAGATCCTCTCCAATCTCTCGGTCGCGGAAGGCATCAGAGATCTCGATCTCGCCCGGGCACTGGGGGTGACACCCTACGAGGTGCGGAAGGTCCTGTACGAGCTGAAGACCCGCGTGATCGTCACGGATATCCGCGAGGAGACTCGGGGGCTGGTGGAATACTACTACTACCTCAATCCCGAGGGAATCAAACGGGTACTGATGGAGGACCAGCCGGCCCCGCGCGAGCGCGCAGAGGAATACGCCTATCCATTTCCCGAGCAGTTCGCGCAGTATCAGCGGAGAAGGCTCTTCTCCGCAGCGAAGTGACTACTCGCCCGCTAGGGGTCCGTATTCAGGCTCTGATCGCTCCGCACATTTTTATTCAGCGTTACCGGTAATGGTTAACAGAGGTAAGTCAGGAGCGGTCTATGATCTTTACCCGAATTACTTCGCCGGGATTGGCACAGCACTCCTACTTCTTCGGCTCCGCAATTACCGCAGCGGTTATTGATCCGCGTCGTGATGTCGAGATTTATCTCGAGCTGGCCGAGCGCGAGGAGGTCCGGATCAAGTATATCTTCGAGACGCACCGGAATGAGGATTATCTGAGTGGTTCGACCGAGCTGGCTGAGCTGACCGGTGCGGAGATCTTCCACGGCCCGGGTCTGGACTGGGGGTATGGCACAACGCTTCATGATGGCGCGGTATTCCAGATCGGGCGCCTACAGCTCACCGCACTGCACACCCCGGGCCATACGGATGAGAGCATCTCGTACGTTCTCGTAGATCGCTCAACGGGCACGGAGCCGATCATGGTCTTCACCGGCGATGCACTTTTCAGCGGCGATGTGGGCCGAACGGATCTGTACGGGCCTGAAGAAGCGCCGAGACTGGCGGGCTTGCTCTACGAGAGCATCTTTACGAAGCTCCTGCCGCTCGGTGACGGAGTTATCCTCTGTCCTGCTCACGGTGCCGGCTCGGTCTGCGGCGGCCACATCAGCGAGCGAGATGAGAGCACGCTGGGCATCGAGCGGCTCCAAAATCCCGCAGTGCAGCTGCGAGCGAAAGAGGAGTTCATCGCCTACAAGCTCCGTGAGCACCATGAACGCCCGCCCTATTTCCGGCAGATGGAGCACTATAATCTCGAAGGCGCGCCACGTCTGGGGCGCATAAAACTCCCGCCACCCCTAGCGCCATCCGAGTTCAAGGCTGAGCAGGAGCAGGGCGCGGTGGTGCTCGATGCTCGAACCCCGCCGGCCTTTGGCGGCACGCACCTCAAGGGCGCTTACAATATCTGGCTGGAAGGAATACCCGCCTTTGCGGGCTGGATCCTGTCGTATGATACGCCGATTCTGCTGGTGCTGGAGTTCGGTGACCAGCTTGAGACTGCGGTCCGTTACCTCATCCGGCTGGGATTTGACCGTATTGTGGGGTATCTGCGCGGCGGCATCGCCGCGTGGTACAATGCGGGGCTCCCGATCGAGCGGCTGGGGCTCTCTTCGGTGCACGAACTGAAGGGCCGGCTTGAGAGCGTCGAGGATCTGCTCGTGCTCGACGTGCGCGACGAGAACGAATGGCGAGAGGGACATATCAAAGACGCGCTCCATATCTACGTCGGGCAGCTTCCAACCCGGCTGGACGAAGTCCCGCGTAATCGCCCGATCTCCGTCGTCTGCAATACCGGCCATCGTGCAAGCCTGGCGGCGAGCATCCTGCTCCGCGCAGGCTATACGAACCTCTGCTGCGACGTGCTCGGCAGTATGCGCGCGTGGACGGCGAATAAGTATCCTCTGACACGTGATGAACGGACTGAGTGAGCGGAACTGGAAAATATATAAACATCTACCCCTGAGCTAAGAGTAGTAGGAGCGATTGGTAATGAAGTGGTCATTTCAAATTGGACGTATTCGGGGCATTCCTATTAAGCTCCATGTCACGTTCCTCATCATTCTGTTCTTCGTGATCTGGCTCTTCGCGGCGAACGACTTTACCATCCTGGGGATGACCATCGGGTTTGGCGCTATGGCCTTCTCGATCGGTATAAAGTACCTGCTGAGCACCGTTGCCGCGATCCTCTTCTTCGCCACGCTCCTCTTCCACGAGCTCAGCCATTCCTTCGTCGCGCAGCGATTTGGCGCACGGATCCGTGGCATCACCCTCTTCATCATTGGTGGCGTCTCGCAGCTGGAGGACATCCCGCGAGAGCCCGGCATGGAGGCACGCATATCGGCCGCTGGACCAGGTCTCAGTCTCGGTATCGGCGTCGGCTCGTACTTGCTGTATTACCTCTTCGGGCCCATCACACGGGTCGCCGTCGGCGAGCTACGGGTCATCGAGGCGACACCACTGAACGCCGCGCTCATCATCGTGGGCATCATCGCCTTTTACAATGTCATCCTCGGGCTCTTCAATCTCATACCCGCGTTTCCCATGGACGGCGGGCGGCTGCTTCGCGCCTGGCTCGCCATGCGCATGCCCTATATCGACGCGACGAGACGGGCCGTAGCGGTGGGTAAGAGCGTCGCCTTCATCATGGGCATCTTTGGGCTCTTCACGCTCCAGTTCTTCTTGCTCCTCATCGCCTTCTTCATCTACTTCGGTGGTACCGAGGAGGAGCGCGCAACGGTCGTCTCCGTTACGCTGGAGGGTGTGAAAGTGAAGGACCTCATGACCAAGGTGCCGGACGTCATCTACGTGCCACCTGACTGGACGATCGACCGGTTGATCGAGGTGATGTTCATGGTGAAGCACATGGGATATCCGGTGCAGGAGAGCCTGAATTCACCGGTACTCGGTGTGGTCACCTTCGCGGATGTCCGTAAGGTGCCCGCTTCACAGCAGCGGACGGTCCGGGTGGGCGACATCATGACGCGGGAGGTCGTTGCCATCCATCCGGATGCAGACGCATATGACGCGATCAAACTGATGTCCACGCGGAATATCGGCCGGTTGATCGTGATGAAGGATGGCCAGATGCAGGGTATCGTCTCGCGCACGGACATCATGCGGGCGATTCAGTTCAGAGGAATGTACCAGTGAGCGAGCAGCAAAGCTCACTCGCCAAGCAGATCCTCGTACCCGCGCAACATCTCCTCCCAGTACGCTCGCGCAGCTTCTTCCGCATCGCGGGCAAACCAGGCTACCCAGCGCTCCAAGTCGCCCGCTTGTGCAGGCAGCTGCCGGCGCACCTCCGCGAGATACGTGCGGATCACCTCGCGCGTCTTCTTCGTCTCCCAGAACACCGGCAGCTGGTTCGCGCTCCGGTCGTATGCTACGATCTGGCGCATGAGGTCGCGGCAGTGTTCATCAAGGCTCCGATCGACACCCCGGCCACGCCGCAGGAGAGTTTCAACCGTCTGCTCGGTCCAGCAGCGGTGGAACCGACAGATCCCAAGCTCCTCGGAGTACAGCTCCTTAATGGCACGGTCCGCGCAGCTTCGCCCCAGCTCCCGGGGCGGGAGTGAATTGATACAGTAATTGGTGAGGTACTTCCCCTGCACCGGAATCGGGGCAAACGCGCCGGGCACCCAGTATTGGATCGGTGAGATACACCCCTTCTCGCCGTAAGCGAGGTAAAGGGCCAGATCACCGAACGTCTCGCCGAAGCGCTTCGCACGCTTCGCCAACTGCTTGTCCAAGTCCTGTGCCGCGATGCGAACTCCTTTCGCGAGTATCGCACCAATGCCTCGCCCATACGCGACAAGCTCCGCGAGCTTCTGGATCGCCTCTGCGTTTCGCGCCGAGTCCTCGATCCTGAAGGTGTGCGGATCAAAGGCGATCTCCGCCTCGATCCCGAGCTCCTCCTTCCTGAGCAGCCCTTTCGCCAAACAGTCGAGCAGCCATGAGCTCACGTTGCCAAACTCAATCGCATCGAAGCCGAGCACCTCGACCTCCTTCACTACCCGCTCGGCCGCGCGCTGATCGAAGATGCCCGCATTCGGGCCAAGCGCCTCGTAGGGCTCGTAATCCTTCTTGTGCTCCTGATAGAGCTTCTTACAGGTGAGCGGGCAGGGCTCGCCGCAGGTGGCAAAGGTGCGGGGCTCGACGATCTCCTCGTTGAACTGCTTCAGATAATGCTCCTTTACGAGCGTGTAGAGCCGTTTCCGCTCCTCCACGCTGAGCTTGACCGACTCCCAGTTGAAGGAGAGGAGCCATTCGCCGAGCACCGACATGTTCACGCCGAAGGTACCGGCGGATTTCACGGCGTCATCGTAGCGGTATTTCTTGCCCGATTTGATCACGAGATCCACATACCGCTCGTGCACGAGCTCCTGGAAGAGCGCATCGACCACCGTACGATCTCGCAAGTTCTCCACGAAGGTTTTGCCATCGTAGTTGCCGCCGAACGCAATGGCAACGATCCGGTGCGCCTGCGCCATGAGCGAGCCCAGCCCGCCCCGGCCCGCCCAATCATCATTGCCCAGCTTGAATGTACCGCTGCGGATCACCGTGGAACCAATGGCGCCAAAGTTGGTCTGCACCGCGGCCGGCCCGACGGCGAGAATCCGGAAATCCTGGTATCGGTCCTGCCCCCCAGCCCGGTAGAGCGCATTGAACCGGTCGTAGGTGTACTGCTGGAGCGCATAGAAGCCCCGCGCACCCTGATAGCCCTGGAAGATCTCCGCCAGAGCTCGTGTGGTGATCGGTTCGAACTGCACCTCGACCGATCCATCGGCCGCGCCCTTCAGGGCCACGAGCGTATACTCATCCGATCTGCCTTCGATCGCGACGTAATCCAGACCGGTATGGTAGAGTGGCAGTGCCGCGCCACCCATCGAGCTGATAAAGAACCCGTGCCAGAGCGGCGATCTGGCCGCGAAGATCAAGCGGTGGAACCCGTACAGTCTCGCGCCAGCCAGCGGACCCGCACCGAAGCAGAGCGCATTGCGCGCATCATAGAGGTCTACTTCGAAGCTCCGGTACCGGTCACGATGGCACTGCAGGGCGAAGCTGATGGGGCCAAGCGCATCCTCAAGCGGGAGGTGCTCGATCCTCAGCTTATGGTCCGATGCGTCAAGAAAAGCCGCTTTCACGGTTTGAGCAGAATCACGAGGCATGATAAAGTCACCCTGGTATCCGTATTACTCGCCGCGATTTAATAAAGCTTGCGAATCGGCGAATAAGGGCGAATCAGATCATTGTGGCGCCGTTCTTCGCCGCTGGCCGCGAAAGCATGATCAGAGCGGTGCGTGTGCCAGCTTGATCAAGGCTTCGCGCTCCATGAAATGGAGCTCGCCTGGCACGACGAGGACATGGGGAAGCTCGCCAAATTCATACTGCTTCAATGCCCTCGGAAACTCTGCCTTCACCACCAGGGTCTCCGAGCCTGCACGCGCGATACCCACCATGAGCAGGTCCTTCAGCAGTTCGTCGTTTCGCTGCTCCTCGACTGCTTCGAGCAGCGCTACGGCGTCCGGTATCCGCATCCCGAGATCCAGGAAGAGAAGCGTGTGGAGCCCACGCTCACGGTTCGCACGGATGGTATCGTAGGGGACCTCGGAGATAACGCCCCGATACGGCGGTGAGACGGTAGCGGACTTCCCGAACCGGTAATTCTGCAGCCCGCAGATACCGGCCACGGCTGACCCGATAGAGGGCGCGTGGATGAGCTTCGTCTCAATGCCCAGGTCGATCGCACGCAGCCGGAGATCGACGTGCGTCGTGGCGACCATGGCATCACCGCCGCTGAGCAGGACGACGTTCTGCTCCTTCGCTGGCTCCAGAATACGCTCGCCCGCTCGCTCCTCCAGGTCTTCCCGATTCACGAGGATGAGCGATTTGCCGTATGCCGCCTGCATCGTCTCGAGCTTGCGGCCCGCGAGGGGCGAGGTGTACAGCTCGAGGAAGACGATGTCCGCGTTCCGTACCGCTTCGAGCCCTTTCAGCGTGATATCACGCTCATCGTACAACCCGAGCCCGACGAAGGTAAGCATACAGAAGCCTCTCTTCTGCCTGCAGAAAAAGATGGCTCTGACCGCTTGCTTGCTCTCGCGCTGCGCCCCGCGAGTAGGTGGCGGCTCGGCGTGCTTAATGCTCTTTAAAGCCACTGCCCTACTACTAGCACAGCCATGTTCCTCGCGTTCAAGCAGGAGACTGAGCGGATTTTGAAACAAGCACTGGCGGACGCCTCGTATGCGGTGAACGAGAGCGATCTGGAGCTGGTGGAGAGCGAGCATGCGGACCTCTCGTCCCGAATCGCCTTCTCCTTGGCTCGGCGGTGCCAGCAGTCGCCAGCGGCCATTGCCGCAAAGATTGTGCAGCAACTGCACCTGCCTGCAGAGGGAACATTGATAGCCGATGCCAAAGCAGTTGGCCCGTATATCAACTTCTCGGTGAACGACCGCTTCTTCCAGGAGACCCTGGAGCGGCTCAGGAGCGACGAGCCGTTCACTACGCAGAAACACCAGAAGATCATCCTCGAGCACACCTCGGCGAATCCCGACGGTCCACTCCATATCGGCCATCTCCGGAACGCGGTACTCGGCGACGTGCTCACCCGAGTATTACGCTGCGCGGGTTACGAGGTGGAAACGCAGTACTATCTGAACGATATGGGCCGGCAGATCGCGGTCGTCGTCTGGGGTGCGGACCGCATGGTGTATGACGGCGGTAAAAAGGCCGACCACGCCGTGGCAGAGGTCTATATCGCGGCTAACCGGCTCTTAGAGGCGCAGCCTGAATTGGGAGTCGAGGTTGAGGCGCTGATGCGGCGCTACGAGGCTGGCGACACGGTGATCATGCAGAAATACGATGCCGCGGTGACGAAATGCCTCACGGGCATCCAGAACTCGTTGCAACAGCTGCAGATCGTGCATGATCGCTTCGTCTGGGAGAGCGACTTTGTCCGCGGTGGCGCGGTGAAGGGGGTGATCGAGGAGTTGAAGCAGAAGGATGAGATAAAGCACGAGGGCTCGGCGCTCCTGCTCCAGCTCGATGGCATTGAGAAAGCGCTCGTGATCCAGCGGACCGACGGCACCTCGCTCTACACGACCCGTGATCTCGCGTACCACCGGTGGAAAGGTGAACGCTGCGACCGGATGATCGACGTCTTCGGAAAGGACCATGAGCTGGTCACGCAGCAGCTGGCGAAAGCGCTGGAGCTCATCGGGGTGCGTGCGCCGGAATTCGTGATCTTTGCCTTCGTCTCGCTGCCCACCGGCTCGCTCTCCACGCGTGCGGGGCGCTATATCTCCGCGGATGAGCTGATCGAGAAGATCGTGGAGCGCGCATATACCGAGGTAGCGAAGCGGCGGGATGATCTGCAGGACGACGCGAAACGGGAGATTGCACGGAAAGTAGGAATCGGTGCCTTACGCTATGATATGGTGAAGGTCTCGCCAGACAAGCACATCCTCTTCGATATGGAGGAAGCGCTGGATATCGAGAAGAAGGGCGCGCCGTTCATCCAGTACTCGCATGCGCGTGCGTGCAGCATCCTGCGTGCCGCAGAGGGGAAGGGCATTCCGGTGGCTGATGCGTATGACGCCTCGCGCTTACGGCACCCGAATGAGGCCGCGCTGATCAAGCAGCTCGCCAAGTTCAGCTACGTCATCGAGACGGCCGCGGCTGATTTGAAGACGCATCAGGTCGCGAAATATGCACGTGAGCTCGCGGAAAGCTTCAATATGTTTTACAAAGATTGTCCGGTGCTCAATGCGGAGAACGACCTCAGGAACGCGCGCCTGGCGCTCGTGGACTGCTCACGAATCGTCTTACAAGCGGTCTTGGCGGTGCTCGGCATCGAGGCGCCGGTGGAGATGTAACAACACTTTTTCTTTTTCCACGGGAAAAAGAAAACCTGTGCTAAAAGAAAAAGGCGTTTTCGACCCTCTAGAAGTTCTGATGCGTTAGATGGCTCACTCTCTTAAACCGTTCTTCCATGTTGGAAGTTGGAGAAGATCTAACTCCTTTGGTTCGATCTCACAAATCCTTCTGAACCAAGTTTTACTCCAAAATCACCCCCTGCACCAAGTCGAACCTTTAGATAAAAGGGTAACAGGGGGAGCAGCCCCGTAGTGGTCTGGTCCCTTACTGAGGCTCTCGGAAGGTGCCGATACGATATTCCGCCTTGTACGGGTCGTACACCGTGTTGTTCTGATAATCGACGGCGAGATGGATCGCCCAGTAGCCATACCGGCCCTCGTCCAGCAGGATCGTGATGCTTTGCGTCTCGTGGACGCCCAGTGCGTCGGTAAAGTTCTCCAGCCCGTACAATTGCCAGAAGGGATCGATGATGTACCAGTTGGACAACCGCCGCCAGTTACCGCCGGTGTAGATCATGCCATAGGTGTGCACACCGGACGAGCCCCACGCGATCGTCTTCGGACCTAAATAGTTGAAGGCCAGCCGGCAGAGATCGCGCGTATAATGGACGCAGACCGCGCTGTCATTCTTAGGCGGCTCAAGGCTCGTGTAGTACTTGATCCAGGTCGACGTCCGGGTCAAGTTCTGCGGCCAGATCACCTCGTCGAGGATCAGCGTCGGCTCTTTGCCCTGATCGAGCGTGTAATTGGTCAGGTTCCACGCGGAGAGGTTCACGATGACCCGGTACTGATAATCGTGCGGGACACGATCGGCGAAGTAGTAGAAGTCCTGGTAATCGCAGCGGAGATCCGCGTTCAGATCCCAGGGCGCGTAGCCGCGGTAGCGGTCGTTGAAGTGCGACTTCAAGAGGTCCAGGTCGGCCTGGTTGATGAACCCATCGTTATTGAAGTCGAGGTCCGTGGTGGTGATGACCCGCTTGATCTCTGGCTGCAGCTGCTCAGCTGGTTCCTGTTGCTGCGCGCAGTAGCCATCCGTACAGAATCCAAGGCTGAGCAGCACGAGTACGAGGAGTACTTCGAGCTGCACCCATCCCAAAAGAATTCCCGTTAGCTTTGCCATCTTCGCTACTCTCCTTCTACCCTGCGGGAGTATTTATTAACCTTAACTCTTCCTTTTAACCCATAAGAACTCGTCCGTGAGGCCATAAGCGCGGCAGAGGAGGTCGCGAATTACCCTCTCATTGCCTCATGATGCCTGCTCGTCCATTTTGAGCTACCCCATCG
>JADDYB010000504.1_pt1 | contig 12345 bp, 14 predicted proteins | sample 8641941 | NCBI WGS metagenome assembly JADDYB01 (sample SAMN16275377, study PRJNA637457) | freshwater sediment metagenome | isolation source: Lake Kineret sediment | place: Israel: Lake Kineret | collected 2013 | reverse complement strand
CAATGTTTGATGCGTATACTGAGTAGGGTCAGCCCCACCAAAGTTAATATCCATCTGAGAATTAGGACCAGGTGGAAGTGGCATACGTCCAGTGATACCACCCTGAGATGGGAGGTCATTTCCCATAATAGGTGGACGGGAACCAAAAATGTTCTGTTGTCTCAAAAACTGAAGGAAGTCCATTTTTGTTCCCCTTTAACCATTACCGCCATAAGGAACCCAAGTATCACCAAACCATTCTCCACTATAGTATTGACCACCACTTCCTGGTCCCCACGGGTCAAATCCACCAGCACCGCCATAATACTCAGGGCCAAAATCATATCCACTAAAACCACCACCACCGCCATAAGGAATCCAGTCATTACCGGCCCATTCACCAGTGAAAGTTTGAGCGCCACTTGCAGGGCCAAACAAATCATTGGGACTCCAATAACTAGCATTACCATAAGGAATAAACTGATTACCTGCCCATTCACCCGTAAACTGTTGACCAAAATTAGTCTGTCCACCAAAAATGGGGTCACTTGGATTTACATACCAATTAGAAGAACTCTGGGGATTAGGAGGCGCCGATTGAGATGGCATCTGAGGTGCGTTATTATACCAATTCTGTGGAGTTATAGGTGTATTGATACTAGGAGGACCATAACTAGATGGTCCAGATGGTCCAGATGGTCCTGAAGGAGGAGTAGGCTTATTACCAAGATAAGGAATTACACTACCGGCCATATTAAGAGCTTCTTTCCACCACGGGTCAGTAGGTTTCTGTTCACCAAATGCCCTAACCTGAGTATCAAGTAGTCCAAGACCCAGATTATTACGCATCTGCTCCAGTTGCAGCCTATTCTGGTAAGCCTGCAAAGCCTGATTACCAAATGTAGATGCTAATCCAGGAGTAGTTCCATATAGACTAGTTTGACCATGCAGACCAGCCAACTGATTCTGACGCATATTCTGTAATGACTGTTCAGAAAGCTGCTGTGCCTGCAAATCAGCGTTCTGATTAGCCATAGCAGCTTGCAACATTCTACCAGCTTCTTGACTGGACAATCCACCCATTGTGGACCCTACACCAGCCATTCCTGATAGACCAGCAAGTCTACCCTGTCTAATAGCATTAGCTAGTTCAGCATTTACCGTGGTCATAGCATCAGCCATCTGACCTGGCATTTCTCTCTGAGCTTTACTAGCAGCAGCGATATAATTAGGTGCGCCACCAGCACCACCTAAAGCTCTAGCGCGATTAAGTTCCATCATCGTATTGCCATAAGCAGCACGAATAGGAGCTACACCACGCGCTCTAAGTTCCTGAATATCTGTAGGCGAATATCCCCCTGTTTGGGCAAATTCACGATATCCCGGCATAGTTTCGCGGAGATATCCGTAGGATTCGCCTAATTCTGCTGGACGTTCAGCATTAACTCGCTCAAATCCAAACTTAGTTGGACCTTGTTTGGCAATATCGGACATGAAAGTTCCATATCCACCCATAATATTGCCATAATCTTGCAGATTTTGGGCCTTACCAGTCTGATATGTATTCCACATATCCTGACTTTGTGGAATATACTCCTTTTCTAAGGGAGTTTGGCCGCTCTGCAACTGATTATACCAAGTATTAGCTTGGTCGGCAGGTCTGTTCAACCTTGTATTGCTTTTCGGTTCGTTAGTCATTTCGGCACCTTAATAGCCAACGCTTGACTGCGGATATGGAACCCCTGCCTAAGTAATTGAACTACAAATCTATCATTATCTCTAACAAATGCAACTATTTCATCTAATCCGAATCGCTTACCTACATATAACGAGGCATTTCGAGCTTCTAGCAATGCTTTTGTTAGTGTAACCTTATTTCTATCTAAATCTGAAACTAAAATTATCTCAGCAGAAGGTCTAAGTCCTCCTGCAACAACCATTTCTCCTGAATCATCTTCAATTACAAATCCACAGTAAAAACCAGTCATAAAATCAGGCAATTCAAGATTAGGATTAAATTCATTATGAATTTCCCTAATCTTTTCCATATCCTCTTTTTTTAGTGCCCTGGCCTTCTTAATCATACTATCCCAAAACAGACTCATCACCATCAATAGTGAGAGTGAGGACGTTATTAGTTCCTGAGAGTGCCTGAATAATCTCAGCAGCAGCCAGGACATAATAACAGAAGTGGTCAAGAACTGCACCTGCACCAATACTGTAGGCATCAAAAATGCGAGTGGCAGCAGCATCAGCACCAATCGACATGGTAAATGTCACGGCAGCACCAGAAGGATTCTGCACATGAACATGACGAACAATAGTCTTAGTAAGTGCTGGAACGGTATACTTCGTCGCGGCAGCATTACTAACCTGAGCAGGGCCATGCAGACGAGTAGCGATTCTGGGCATCGTAATCCTCCGTTAAACTTTATCTATCTTAAGAATTGTAATTTCATACTTACGACAAAACTCGCTGACATAGTGCATAAATTCAATTCGTTCTTCGGCAACAGATTTGGACATAATTGGAGGAATATCCATCAGTTCATGGTCATTATTGTCATGAATATATGTAACTCTAGGAGGACCACCACCGAAATGATAAGTAAACTTGTAATCTCTAACTGACATGATGGCCTCCTAATTATAGCCTTCTGTCGTAGCGATTTCTTCCCATTCAAGCAAAATACCAAATTCCCATGTTCCAGTAGCAGGAACGGTAGCTCTAATGATAAATCCTTCATTCTGCACTAGAACAAGAGGCCATTCATTAGCATTATCCATAGTCCACAAATCAAAGAAATCCAGAGAAAATGCTGTAGTAGAAGCACCAGGAGTAGAAGCAGTCCCTCCCTGACTAACCATAGGATAGTTGACCTGAGTAGCAGGAACATACCCCCTAATTAGAGTAATAGGATAAGTATCTAGTGTTCTAGTCCCTGCGGTTAGTGCGCCAGTAGTAGAAGCCCTCAAATCAGTAATGAGTGTAGTTCCAAACGAAGTTCTACGCTTTGAAGCGTTGCCAGCAGGAAGAATACTACTTCCTCCTGAGTCAGAAGCAGTAAAATTACGCGCAACTAGCATTTCAAATAGAAATACACCAGCAGCAAACGCTGTGCCAGCATTTCTTGCTGCAAATCCAATATGTCTAAGAAGCATGGCACGAGTAGCGTCACCCCATCTACATGAGACAATAGTTGAACCAGCCGCTAAACCAGCAGCCATTGTGCCACTTAGATTTGCTTGGCTATATGAACCCAGAACACCTACATCATCAGGTCGAATCTGGAATCTACCAGCCTTAGTATTAGCACCTACATCAAGTAGAGCTGCTGACAAGCCACCTTCAATGACAGCCATGTTACATCACCATGTAAGTAAATTTTACGTTACCTTTAACTCTACCAAGAACTACTGGAGCAAATCTACTAATAGACTGATTTCGATTACCATGCTGAGTATTTACACCAGTAACAGGTTGTAATCCACGCACTTGTTGAGGCTGCATTGTAATACCAGCCATAGTTCTCCAATAGACTACTGCTGACCCTGCTCCGGGTGAAGCAACACACCAAATGGGGTCCATTTCTGCTTCATCTGCGAGTGTTCCTTTACCAGTATAGGGACCGGGAGCTTGACTAATAAGCACCTTTTTAATTGCTGTAATAGCTGCATCAGTAATAGTGAATTTACCCTGCCAATTAGCTGTAGCACCAAGATTTACTTCTACAGTAGTAGCACTTCCACCCCCGCCTCCCGCTGGACCCTGTGGCCCAATAGGACCGGGAATCATTAATGGTTCATTAGGTTCTTCTGCATCTAATCCCGGTGGTCCTATTGCTCCATCTTTACCAATTACACCATCAGCACCAGCAGGACCAGTAGGACCAACAATAGAAAATCCATCTATTCCATCTATACCATCTTCTCCGGGTATTCCTACACCAGGAGGTCCAGCACTACCTGTAGCACCGGGAAAACCTTGTGGTCCGGGAATACCAGGTAGTCCATCTTCACCATCTTCACCATCAATAGCTAGTATTGATACTCCATCTGCACCGGGACTTCCACTAGGACCAGTAGGACCGGGTGCGCCTGCTACACCTGGAGGACCGGGAGAACCATCTTCACCCTCACCACCACTATCCATACCGAAAGGAATAACAGCGGATATAACTCTTTTACCAGCAGCGTCATTAAACTGAATCCCCGCGCCTGGAAGAACTTGTAGAGAATTTGGAAGTCCGCCTTCTATATCTTTTGTAAGATATGTGGCTCCTAGTAATCCACCACCTCCACCACCTCCACTACCGCCGCTGATTGTTGCTTGTGTAGCAGTAATTTCTCCTCGCAAATAGTCAATAAGCTGATTAATTACCTGATAAAGCGCGAAGTTATCCTGTTGTAACCCGGAGGTTAGTAATTGAGATTTTAATCTATCAAGAGCGATAGCCATTACGCCGGATACTCCATCGCAACAGGCTTTGCAAAGACAATAATTCTCGCAATTCTAAAATATTCATTTATTTCAGTTACTTTTCCAACCAATCGAATACGCTGTGACTGGAAATTTGCCAATCGTAAAGGCTCAATTCTTGTTGTTGGTGTCATTGGTAAATCAACCAAATCCTGCTGTTGAATATCATCTAAATCAGCAAGAGTTAGCTGTAAATTACCACTTCCTATCACGCGCATACGAACGCTCACAACATGATGTTCATATTCGCCGCCACCTTTTTGTTTCTTAGCCACCTATGTATCCTGTCTTGAAAAAAGGTTCGGGAATTGCAACGTCTACCGTTGTATTATCCGATTTAGGATATATAGTGTCATTACGCTTCTCAGGCACTAGTGTATAAATGCCCGAAGCATCTTCAAGTGCAAGATAGGGTGCATCACCATTAAAGTTTAGTCCTCCATCCATTACAATAATTGGGTCGCCTCCGCCTGAAGGACGTTCCCAAGTCGTTTGACATATAGTAACAGGAGGAGCAAAAGTTCCATTATTCCATCCTGCGGTGTCTCCTAGAATTACAAACAGTTCATAAATAACACCAAGAGAATTTAAGCTAACTCCAACATTGATATAGCCTTTACCACCACCTGTAATTGCAGTAGTTGATGTAACTAATCCTATAGACTGACTATTATTGCCAGTATGAGATGGGTCTCTAAAATAAGATGTTCCGCCTCTTGCAACAACTAATGCAAATAGAGGATATCTATCAGTGATAGATGGAAAATTAATGGTTCTAGCACCTAATCCATCACCTATATAACTTCCAATTTGAACTAAACCATAACCAGCACAGTCCGTTTCTCGCCATGCACTATAAGTAATTTGTGACCTAATATTAGCAATATTAAATGCTTCCGCAGTAAATCCACCAAGTCCTAGAATTCCAAAAGTGGAACTAGCTCCACTACCATCAAGATTACATCCATCAGAACCAGTTTGTCCCGGCCCTTTATATCTAAACTGGATGGTGCTTGTATTATCTTGTAGATAATCCCGAGCTGTAATTAAAGCAGCAACATTAAAGTCAGTTAGCCATGTAAGAACATTAAAAGCAGTATAGGAGTTAGGAGGATTGTATGCACCAGTAAGATTAAATCTTCCTCCAGGGTCAGAAAACGCAATATATTGGTATACAACCGTATTTTGATTACTTGCGAGATTATTACCTGTTACGGTAAACTTATATTGACCAGTATCATCCATCCATACTCTTACTAACCAACCAGTTGCACCTCTCTGCTGCACACCAGCATGAACTGTAGAATGAGGACCAATATAATTTACTCCTGAAGTGGGTGAACCACTTGTAGCACGAATCCAAACAAAACTAACTGGACCTGGTAGATTAATATCCTGAGTAAGTCCATTTCCAGTATAGGTTCCACCTACAGCATAAACAGGTGCTATAACAGGTCCATATTCAGGCAGTCCAAAATATGAATTAGCAAATCTAGCGTTATGAAGATTTACCGTATTTGTTGGGTCTACTGGTAAAGTAGCATCATCTTCTATTCCAAATACTCCAACATATTCAACTAATCCAGACATTGCATATAGTTCGGTGCTAATAGCATTATTAGCCTTCTCAAACAAAATACTATAAGGGTCTGCCAAGAAAGGCATAGTTAATCCAGAAGGATTATAGTAATTATATTTCCATCCAATAGTTGCATTTAAGGAAGCATTAACCCAAACTGTCGCGCCACCCGCGAGTTTATATCCAACTCTACAAGTAGATGCTGATGCACTTTTACACGAAACACCTGCTGCTATAGACGCGATACCAATAGTAGCAAATGGAAAGAATCTTTCTTCTTCTTGAATATCACTTAATCCTTCAACAGTATCTAATGCAGTAGTAGAAATAGGAATTTGATTGACTACAGATTCAGGGTCATTATATTGATTTGTAAATCCAATACTTCCCGTCCAAGTTCCCATACTTCCAGAGACCATATTGGAAGCTCTAATGTGAGTTCCATATAGCCAGTCAATACTATCAAGAGATTCTACTCCTAAAAGTTCAGGAATATCAGCTCCCATCCAGTCGTCAATATCAAGAATTACATCTGCATCACCAGTATATGAAGCTACTTCTGTATAAGTATGAGTAGAAATAAAATCAATACCTTGTCCACTAGTAGAAGTTCCATCAATGGCTAGAGAGCCATTAACATACAATCTAAGTCTACCAGTATCTCCAGCGACCGTAGGCAAATTAAGCAAAATATCTAGTTTATACCAAGTATTTAGAGCAAGTGGAGCTGTAGTTCCAAGTGTAGTATAAACACCTGTGCCAGCGAGATTTTCCATAATAATCTCGCCAGACGTAGTGATACCTAATGTTCCACCATTTACACCGTTAATGGTAGTATGAAATCTCCAAAATCTCTGATTCGCAGAGGTAGGTGGTTGTCTAACACGAATATAGATTCTCTCCCAAGATTTCTTAGGAGTAAGTCCAGGTCTATAAGTATCTACAGAATGTGACCAACTTCCAGAAGTATTATTTCCAGAAATAGTTAGTCCAAATCCATCCATAGTTCTTGAGCCAACTCTACCTCCAAAGTTAGCATATCCGGTTCCAAGTTCATGGTCAGCACCAGTATGTTCAAATCCTGCAATCCATCTACGCTGAGGTATAGGAGTTACAGGAGGAGCACCTGCAACTTCATTAGCAGAATAATTAATAACACCTGTCCAAATAAATAAACAGTCTGGTCCTTTAGGCCAAATACCTGGGAGATTTCCAACCTGACCGGGAACAACGACACTATTAATAGTATTAAGTAGGTCAACACCACTAGGTGAAGGAAATCCAATATTTATCCAACTACCTGCATTGAGCATCCCTTTAGTTCCAGTGATAGGACCACCACCAACTAAAGGCCAAGTAATACCAAATATTGTAGCAGCATTGAAGGGACACGTATTGATTAAATTGCCGCCTACAAGTGCAACGGCAGCATTATACTCTGTTTTATCAGCGAACCAAATACTATAATAAACGTAGTGTGTAAGCATTAGTATACGCTGCTCCCTGTAAACTTAGGTGTAATCCGAATTATACTTCCGTTCTTGGGAGTAAAAGGAACAACCAATGCTGGAAGTCTTGCAGCCCACAAGAGAGTTCCACCAGCGTTCTCAATTACGTAATAACCATAAATAACTCCAGGACCACTAGTTGCTCCAGTAAATACCCAAAGAAGTTGAGGAGACTGAGCATAACTGGGAGTTCCACCCGTAAACGTCCAATCTGCATAAACAATAGCCTTACTCACATATCCACCACCAGTAACTTCTGTAAAGCTGGCAGAAGATGAGGTATCAATAGGCGTATAATTATTAGAGAACAACTTTACAGTAATATTCCTATTAAGGAATTTTTGTAAAGCCTCAATTTCTGCTGTATTAGGAACTACAAGTGACATGGTTACACCTGGTCACAACCCAAGATGAGTTCACTGATGTTAATGAGCGCCACACTATTTACATATGGCACAAACTTCCATGGACACCAACGAATGTTCTCGGGGTCAAATCCATTTGCATAGTTACCGTGCATAATCTGTCTATCAGTCGTTACGATATATAAGAGCTGATTGACTGAATCATTTACAATCTGAATATAACGATTCTTATTCTTAAAATCTTGAGCAAGCCAAGTAGTCTGAATCTTCCAGCTTAGTTCAGGTAGAATATATCTACCATTAAATAGCGTCAAGCCTTTATAACTTCCTACGAGAAGATAATCAATATTAGCAGAACCAGCATCTACTACTGTAGCAATACCATGAACTCCACAACCCATCGCATTATCTACACCGGAATAAGGCCAAAAAGCAGGTTCCTGACCATTATCAACAAATGCTCCGGTTTTGTTACGTTTGAAGAAATATAGAATATCTCTCAATTCAGCTGCATTAGTAAGAGGATTTCCGTCTGGAGGAAATAGTAATACTCCATCAATCTGATTGACTGCTTCTGGTTCACCTACGGCACTTGCATATCCAAGGGAAATATTACTGTAACTACAATAGGTTACAAGTCGATTGTGATAAATGCAGCAGCCAACTCCCGCCGGAATTTCGGTGAAATTATCGGATAGATGAGAAGCATCAAGTAAAAGACTTTGGTCAAAAAATGAGATTCCCGATAGCGTCGTTCCGGTATTATTGGGAATAGTCGCTCCGGGGATAAAGAATAATTGGTAGCCATTTACATCACCATTGTAGTTCTGAATTACTTTTGATGCGACGATATGTCTTTTGGTAACATAGGAAGCAGGAGAAACAGCGACATTAGTGAAATTAAGTGAAAGGTTAGCTGACGTAGTGAAAGCCACCAACCCACCTGGCGGGGATAGATAGCCAGTATCGGTTTCAAACACATAACCAAAAATATGCACACCAGCGTCAGTATAGCCAGCAGCACCATTAGCAACAGTGATAGCAGTAGTAGGGCCAGCGCCCGCAGCTTTACGAGCAGCAGTTCCATCACCTTTATAAACATAGAGAGCCTCAGTATTTAATCCTCGCTCTCTATTCAATCCACCTACTACTTCTGTAGTAAAAGGAGTGATGTAAGCCCTACCTGCATATGGAACAAATCCAAAATCAGTCATAGTTGCAATAGTAAGAATAGGACCATATGTCGTAGTGGAATCAACTACATGATAAATATTACCACCAGAAGTCAAAACCAATAAGGTCTGTTTATCAGAAGTTGGATAATTATAGATTCTCAGAATACTCTTAAGAGGCGCGAGTAGATTCTGATTAATACCGATACCATCCCGCGACCCAAAAGAATTATCACCTATGAACTTAAGATTCTGACATTCCGTAAAATGGTCTAGTGGAGCATCAATAATGGTGCCCCTATTATATAGACCATTAAAGGAGTCGAATCTAATCGGTTCGTGTTCTCTACTCATGTCATGAATCCACGCTTCTTAAAGGCTGAACGGAATGGCCTTCTGCGTGTCATAATAGCCTGTTTACCCTTAATACCAATACCCGTAGCTCTATCAATAGCCAAAACTGCATAAGCGTTCAAGGCATTAGCAGAAGCTATATTACGTTCAATGAATTCTGCTGCCAATCCCGCAGTTCGATATTCAAGAAAACTAGCAGCATTAATAATATTAATAGGGGAATTTTCATCAACAATTGGCTGAAACAACTCTTTAACATAGTCAATCTTAATATCATTATTCTGAGTAGAAGGAAGAAACTTAATCATCTGGTTATCCCAGACATAGAACCCGAAAGTAGTAACCAAAACTCCTTCCAACTGATGAGGAATATAATCCCTCTTAATCAGTGGAATATATGGGTCAATACCAGAAGGACGCTCCCATAACTGAGCAGGTTCAATCATATCAGATGGTAGCGTAAGAGTAGGAGGCCCACCATACTGAATCTGAGAAGTTCCTGCTGGAACAGTAATAAGAGCAGAAGTAATTTGTGAAGAAGAAATGTTACGAAGCTGAAACTCCTCCTGCAATTCTTGCATAGCAATTTGCAAGTATGGTAGGAGAGCCGTATAGGTATATATAGTCCTTGCCGTATCATTCATCAAAGAGGCTGATTTAGCAAGAACTGTTGATGCAGCAAGGTCTGGAACAGCCATAATTCTACCACCTACGTTGCAAAAGTAATACCAAGAGCCTTTGCTTTAGCAGGGTCGTCAATAGCCTTGCAAGTAGGACAAACTGGAAACATAGGATTACGAATTGAACCACAAGCCTTACAACGTGCTGATGTTTCAGCGAACTTGAAGTCCTTAAGCCAATCTTTTTCCAATCCAAGCTCTTTAGCTGCAAGTCTCATCAAATCACTAATAGCCAATGGATTTCCATTAGAGCGCGCCCATAGAGAATCAGCAAGTCTAATCAAATTAGAATACCAATTCTTCTGTCTCTGCAAAGCACCATCAAGTTCGTGCTTAAAATTCTTCATTACGCTTTCAAGATTATGTTCACCTGGAATATAGAACAATCCGGGCTGTGCGCCTGCCATATCACATCCCAAAAGTCCATTACAGTAGTCCTTAACTACAGAATCTGCAATTTGCACACTTGAAACTGGAATTTCAAGTAGTGGTTGGTCAAAATCAATTTCTCTCCACCAAGATGATGGTCCAACTACTGTAAGAGAAGGCTTTTCATAGGTTCCCGGAGCCACAACAAAGCGCGATGGCTGTAGTGTCGGCTTAGTTTCGATAATTTCATTCGGATAGATGCTAACAATCGTAGTTTTGTCCATAGGATTCACTGGACCTCTAATAGTTCGACGATTAGCCTGTGCAAGATTTGGAAATTCGCCTACCATAGACATGATTAGCTCTCTTTCTGTGTGGTTTCATACGATTGAGGCACCACAATAGCCTCTCCGGTGATAGTTCTGCCCAAAATATTTGATTCATCACCAAAAAGTTGTTCTTCAAGTGTCTTAATTCTCTTTTCTTTTACCTCTTGAGGATGTTTTTCCTCCTCATCTACATATTTCGCAAGACTCATCTTGCCCATAGCTGCATACATAGTATCAATTACGAATTTACAAGCAGGTAGAGTAGGTGGAACATAATTATCGAACTTACCTCGGAATACCCAGAGGGGTTCATATGATAATTTTACACCTGCAAGTTCTTTGATACTAGTTTCTGGAACAATTACAAGTCTTTCCAAGACAAAACGATTATCAATCCACTGACTATACTTAGGAACTTCTCTCAAAACAGGGAAAGGGAGAATAATTCCCTGCTCTGAAATATCTACCATTCGCTTTTCATACTGGTCCTCAGACCAAACCACGCGAAATAGTGGTTGACCAGTAGCAGTATCAACCCCAAATAGGTCAATAAGCTGTCTATTAATTGATTCGATGGGTTCAGCTAGTTCCATCGTTCGCCACCATCGTATATTCCTGATTAGGATTGACTAGCGGAGTGCTAATCATTCCATTACCAGAAGTATCATATCCTACTAGCCACTGACCATTTTCAAGTTTAGGCCAAATTGATACTGTTCCGATATGTCCAACTCGAACAGTAGTGTCACAATACAATTTCAATCCGGCCTTATAATATCTCCACCAGAATCCAATATCATCACACCATTCCTGAGCATCAAGTTCACCCAATCTAACCCAGGGTTTTTCCATCTGCTTTAGAGCTTCTACCTTAATCAGAACACACCCAAATCCAGCAGCCACTACTTTCTTAAGTGGTGGTGTAGTCTCAGTAAGATAGGAGAAAAGCGCCTTACCCTCATCATCAAAATCATCAAAGATAAGTGGCTGATGAGGATATGCTCTACTCAAATACAACCCCGTAACTGCATCCTTATTATGAGCCAATAGTTTATTCAAAGTATCAGCAGGATAAGCCATATCATCATCAAGAAAGAGGATATGGGTGCAATCATGCTGAATTGCTGCTTCAATAATCATATTCCGTCCCTTAGCAGGAGAACGGTCATGACAAAATAGTGCCATTGAACCTTCAGGCTTTAGAAGTAGATTATAGTAATCATAAAAATCAGCCCTGCGAGCATATTCACCAGTAATCGCGCCAATCAAAACTCTTGAGTCCACCATATAGTCTCCTCTACTTGAACACCTTTGAGCAGCTCATCAACTGCTGATTTAACTGCAACCCACGTTGGATGACCGTAATCATGTCCACAAAGTATTCCTCCCGGCCTAAGCATTGAAATGGCGTGAGGAATATCTTTTCTAACTGCTTTATCAGTATGGTCAGAATCAATAAAAACCATATCCATTTTGGTAGGTGCCTTGAAACTGCTAGAAAAACCTCTAACTGGAATCACCTTACCAGAA
>JADDYB010000503.1_pt1 | contig 12345 bp, 12 predicted proteins | sample 8641941 | NCBI WGS metagenome assembly JADDYB01 (sample SAMN16275377, study PRJNA637457) | freshwater sediment metagenome | isolation source: Lake Kineret sediment | place: Israel: Lake Kineret | collected 2013 | reverse complement strand
CCACGGCCCGGTACACTCTCGGCAACCCCCAGGACGCGGGGAAGCTGTCAGCACCCCGGAGGACCCAATGTCGCGCTTCGCCGAGACCCTCAATGCCCAGGTCGCGAACGAGTTCGCGGCATCGCAGCAGTACGTGGCATTCGCCGTCTACTACGACGCCGAGACGCTTCCCCAGCTGGCCGGCTTCTTCTACATGATGCTCTGATCCACCCTGCGGTAAATTCCGGGGGGACGGGGGCAAAGCCCCCGATAACTCCACCGTCTTTATGGCCGCAAACGCCGCCGGGTACACGCCCTCGGCTTGCAGTCGCATCAAATCCTCCCATGTTTCCTGGTGAGCACGGGCGTCGCACGCCTCCTCACATTCTTATGTGTGATCATCGGATGGGTCATTTTCGGGACCGGTGATCTGAAATCCGCAATGGTTATCTTGAAGGGCATGGCTGGAGTCAATGGTTTCTCGCTGGGACGGATAGATTGGGGGATGTGGGCTTCCATCTCACTGTTATTGCTGATCGTCTGGTTCTGTCCAAACACCCAACAGATCATGAGCCGGTTTTCCCCAGCGTTGAGTATTCCAACCGTGGATCAGATGAGCGCTTTGTGGCGCCGACTTCGGTGGTACCCCAACTGGAGATGGGCATTGCTTTGTGCCCTCACTTCAGCGGTCTGTATGGCAAGGGTCATCTTCTCCAATGTTAAAGAGTTCTTGTATTTTCAATTTTAATACAGGTGAGATGAAATCACCCGCCAAACGCTATTTATTGGTTTACTTCATGGCGCTGCTTCTTTTCTTTATCGTCCTCTTACTGCCGGCGTTCATTTCGCTGCCCAGTTTGACGTGGAGCGATCTTGACGCGATCAATTATGAGGGACTCAACAATGGTCCGCCGGACAAGAATTGGTATCTTTGTGCCGACATAATGGGATATCTTCTTGATCATGACGTCTTCTACTACAATTTCGGAAGATCCATCGAGAATGCAAAAAAGGCTGACATCCTATTTATTGGAAGTTCAAGAGTCCAGTACGGATTTGACTGGAACTTAATGCGTTCGTTCACAGAGCGTCATAGTCTAAGATTTTTCAGTATGGCCTTTGGGCGTGAATCGGGCGAGTTTCCACTCATGATCATAGAAAAATATGACCTACGGCCCAAAATCGTTATTGTGAATGCTGAGGATTTTGGAGGTGGTCTCAGCAATTTCGCACGCCACATCATCGATCAGGGCAGGTTTGTGAGTGTCTTTTCCTTTTTTCTGCGAAATGCCATCTCTAAAGATGTTCTCATCTTGCTGTCATACGCTCCAAACTGGTTCCGTAAAATGCTTCCATCCCTCTTCAATAAGACCCGCGGCACGTACCGCTCTCGTATTACGGGTGAATGGTTCAGAGGTCTCCTTCCTGAGAAGTCTGTTCCGATTAAGTCTACGATTGAATCCAATTGTTGGAAGTACACCGGGGTCGAAGAGCTCAAGAATGCCAATCGATTCAAGGATAAAATGTCCGAGCGTGGGGCACAACTTGTATTGACTTTGATCCCTAATAAATATATTTGCCGAAAAGGGGCTGAGAGTATGGCCCAACATATCGGAACCCCATTCATTTGGGTCGACTGGCAAGGCATGAACACACTAGACGGTACTCATTTAACCCAAGAGAGTTCGAAGCATTTTACGGAAGAGTTCCTAAGGGAATTTGAAAAAAGTGAAACTTTTATGAATCGGGTCTCCAAAAAGACTGTCGGCGGGATCGGTCCTTGATAATTAATCAAAGGATGACTTGTAAAGGGCGACCCCAAAATGTGACGGGATGAGAGGCGGCTGAAAACTGTGATACCCTCAATTACCTTCCTTAATGTTCCCTACAGGTAGGTCGAAATTGTTTGGTGTCCATATTGGTGTCTAAAAGCGATATTTCTTGATGTGAACTAATGGGACTAAAGCACACCTAACCTCATGGCGCTACAGAAGAAGATACAACACGATGTTTCTTCGTATAACAGGGTATAAAGACCCTCTTCAGATTTCCTAATCCGTGTGCCGCCCGTTCGAGTCGGGCCAGGGGCGCTTTCTTTTGCTCAATCAAGAATCTCACTGATCTGTCGAATTGGGGTGGCATTGGTAAAATTAGGGATGTCACCTCGAATGATCGGCCCTTTCTCGGCCACTCCACGGTCATAGCCATCCTGGGAATCAAAGTAGAGGTGTCCGATACAAACGTAAGGTGCAGATAAATTCCCTCCGCCTGACACCCCCCTATCCACTTCTGTTCTGATCAAGCCGAAGGGTTTCAAAAGATTTTTTACTAATTCCATATGCGTCGTTCGATAATAGTCGATATCGAACTTAACTCCTTCCTGATTTGGATACATCACACTGACCCTGAACATATTCAACCCTCCTAATGAATTGGAATTTTGTCTGATAGGCTCTTCGCCATATTGAGGATGAAATATAGAGACAAATGAATCGATTGTCAAATTAAAAGGGATTTCTGAAAAAGTCTAGAAATCTCTGGAATCAATTTTTTGAAATCTGCGTAATCAAAGAGCGAAAAGTAATTATTAAGAGCTCTTTAAAATTATGCTTGCCAATAAACGCCTGGTTTGTTAATTTTTACTTCTCAAAGAATATCCCATATGAACAAGTTAAACTCTAAAGGTACGGGAAGACGATTCCTAAATAATTAGCGAAAATACTTTTAACGCGTGTGGTATTTTTTTCTTTATAAAAATGAAAGCTGAAATTATTGCCATTGGATCAGAACTCCTCCTCGGTCAAATCATCGATACAAACACCTCTTACATTGCTAAACGACTTGCAGAAAATGGGATTGAATTAGTCCAGACCACATCTGTTGGAGATGATCTCCAACAGATGAAAGAGGTCATCAGAGAGGCGACCAATCGATCTCAGATCGTCATCACTACGGGTGGTATCGGGCCCACTGAAGATGATCTCACCAGAGAAGTCATTGCAGAAGTCTTCCAAAGGCCTCTTACCTTTCGACCTCATCTCATGGAACAGATTGAAACCCTCTTCAAGAAGCGGGGTTTTCGAATGGCTGAGAATAATCGGAAACAAGCCTATGTTCCAGAAGGGGCTATTCCTATTGAAAACCCTAAAGGGACAGCACCGGGATTTATTGTTGAACATTCAAATGGCTCGATCATTTCCATCCCAGGGGTTCCCCCAGAGATGGAATATTTGATGAAAAATACAGTCATCCCTTATCTTAGGAAACGATTCGATCTCAAGAATGAGGTCATCCAGTATAGGGTTTTACGTGCCTGTGGTCTTGGAGAGAGCGCTATTGGCCTTCAAATCAAAGATCTGATGAAGGAGAGTCGAAACCCTTCAGTGGGGACACTCGCTTCAATTGGGGACATTAGGATAAGAATTACGGCCAAAGCCCAAAGTCCCGAAGAAGCCTCAAATTTGATAGAAAAAATGGAACAGGAGATCAGAAAGCGGCTCGGCATCCTGATCTATGGTGTGGATAACGAAACGCTACATGGAAATATTGTCAGGGAATTGGAGAGGTTAAACCTTACATTATCTGTGGTCGAGACCTTGACCGGAGGAATCATTTCTCAGAAATTGGCGAGTACAGGCAGTCACTCTTTTGTTCAAGGAGTAGTTCTTCCAACCGAAGCCTCCCAAAAACAATTTCTCAATATCTCAATAGGCGAATTCAAATCTCTGGCACAGAATTCGAAGAAATTTACGGACCTATTAGCCCAAAAAACTCGAAATGAGTTTAAAACAGATCTTGGACTTGCCATGTTTGGAAAAATAGCTGAGAAACAAGGAGAGGGAGAATATCGAATAGAAACCTATTATTCTCTTTCAACTTCTGTTGGGATAGAAAATCAAGAATACTCTCTGGGCGGCGAACTCTGGATGGCCCGAGAAAGAGCGGCCCTAATAGCCCTTGACATGCTGAGAAAATATCTGCTTAAACAGACCTAATTCCAAATGTCAAAATCCCTGCCTACCGGCAGGCAGTCAAATGCCATCCTTCGACACGCTCAGGATGAAATCATGGTGAGCTTGTCGAACCATGAACTTTGAACTTGGTCATTTGACATTCTTATTAGTTCCAGGATGAAAGGCGAGATAACATGCCAAAGAAAATCATCCGGTGCTCGAAGAGTGGAAATGAAATAGGGGTCTACCAAAACCCTATCCCCACAGTTGATATCATCATTGAAATCGGATCAAAGGGAGTCATTTTAATCAAACGCAAAAACCCACCCTTTGGTTGGGCCATTCCAGGAGGATTTGTAGACTACGGAGAATCTTTGGAAAAGGCAGCTATTAGGGAGGCGAAAGAAGAAACTAATTTAGATGTGAAGTTAATTAGGCAGTTTCATACTTATTCAGATCCCGAGAGAGACCCAAGACATCACAGCATTTCAACGGTTTATATTGCAAAGGGGAAGGGGAAACCTAAAGCTAAGGATGACGCCTTAGAGATTGGAATCTTTAATGAATCGAACCTGCCTGATGAAATCGCCTTCGACCACCGCTCCATTCTAAGCGATTATTTCAAGAGAGTTTCTTAAGGGCTTCTTCAATCCGATTCAGACCCTCCTTGATATCCTCCATTGAAGTGGCATAAGAAAGTCTTTCAAAGGGATCGGCTCCGAATTCAACCCCCGGGACAACCGCCACTTTTGCCACCTCTAAGAAAAAATCAGCGAGGTGTGTGGAGTTTTCAATCTTCTTACCTTGAAATGATTTGCCATAATAGGAAGAAAAATTTGGAAAGACATAGAAGGAACCCACTGGCTTATAACAAGAAACTCCTGGGATCTTGTTTAAGCGATCCACAATATAGTTCCGCCTCTGGGCAAAGGCAGAAACCATTTTTTCTACTTCATTCTGAGGGCCGATGAGAGCCTCTACAGAAGCCTTTTGGGAAATGGAGGTGGGATTAGAGGTGCTTTGGCTCTGGATGTTATTCATGGCTGAAATAATCTCTTCAGATCCTGCGGTATAACCGATTCTCCAGCCTGTCATAGCATAGGTTTTGGCAACCCCATGGACAATGATCGTTCTTTTTTTCATCTCCTCGCTAAGAGATGCAATGCTTGTAAAATCAAAACCATCATAGATAATCTTTTCATAGATCTCATCCGAGATGACGAAAAAATTTTTCGAAAGTGCAATCTCTGCAATTTTTTCTAATTCTTTTTTCGTATAAGCACTTCCTGTAGGATTGGATGGGCTGTTAATGATTAAAGCTTTCGTCTTCGGGGTAATGGCCTTTTTCAACTCCTCTGGTGTGATCTTAAAATCATTCTTCTCTGTTGTTTCAACAATAACCGGCGTGGCGTTTGCCAGTGCCACCATAGGGGGATAAGAAACCCAGTAGGGAGCTGGAACGATCACTTCATCGCCTTGATCGAAAATAGCTTGAGCTAAATTATAGAAAGAATGTTTGCCTCCACAAGAAACTATAATTTCAGACCTTTTATAGGATAAACCACTATCTCTCTGGAATTTTTTGATGATTGCGTCTTTTAGATCATCGACCCCTCCCACAGGGGTGTATTTGGTGAAGCCGTCATCAATAGCTTTCTTCGCTGCCTGTTTGATGTTTTGAGGGGTATCAAAATCTGGCTCCCCTGCGCCAAAACTGATGACGTGAATACCCTGAGCCTGCATCGATTTTGCTTTAGCATTGATGGCAAGGGTAGGGGAGGGCTTCAGGCTTTTTGCTCTGTTGGAGAGAACAGTCATTTTTATACCTCCTTTTAACATGCTGATGGGGTGATCCTTCGACAAGCTCAGGACGAACGGACCAAACCGATCACGGTGAGCCTGTCGAACCGCGAGTCCCCGTTTCTCGGCGTCTTCTTTTGAGCTTGCCCACCATTCCAATAATCCACCATTCCATAATTCCTACTTAAAGAGGATCTCCGATATCTTATTTATCCTCTCCACACCTTTAACCTCTTGGGGCATAAGGGGGAGCTCTATCAATCCAATCCTATTTGAATATTGGTTCCTCAATATCTGAATGTAATGTTGCTGCATCTCTTTTCTGATTTTATGAAAATCGCAGTCTGCTTGCTGGATGACATAATTGACAATCAAATGGTTCACCTTGAGTTCATATTCATCAAAATCTTTAATAATCCTTTCTGTCTGTTTTACGCCAAGGGCTTCGGGTATGGTCACAATAATGAAGTCAGATTTCTGGGGGTCCCGAATAAAATTGACCACCTTTTCGGCCAGATCCTCCCATCCACTGATAATTTCTAATAGAGATCTCTTGCCCTTTTTTAACTTCACACTTTCCTTTAACTTTTCGAAATAACTATATAGATTCATATAGAATTTTGTTGCTGCCTCTAGATGCTTAAGAAATATTTGTGGTAGATGAAGAAGTCTCAAGGTATGACCGGCAGGGGCTGTATCCCAGACGACCATATCATATTGGGCACCTTCCACCAGCTCCAGGATATAATTAAGCATGTATTCTTCTTCAATACCGGGTGCGCCCCCGATATAATCCACGAAATCATAATCGAGGGAGGTAAAAGATGATACCACTTCATAGATTTCCGGTCCAAATCGGTCTTTCCATTTTTTCAAAACCACATCAGAACTGATCTCAATTCCATAAAGGTTCTTCGTATTTTTAATCGGTCTCTCTTGATCGCCGATCTCCATCTCAAAAATATCAGAAAGGGATGGGGTAGGGTCACTTGAAATGATCAATGTTTTTTTACCCTGGAGAGAAAAATGGAGGGCAATGGCAGAGGCACAGGTGGTCTTTCCTACGCCTCCTTTTCCACCAATCATGATTAGGCGTTTTGGTTCTTTATCCAGACGTTTTAGCGTGGGGTTCATGATAACCTCAGAAAGCATTGATTTTAAAGATATTAGACTTTATAATAAATTGTTAACCTGGTCAAGATATTACATTTTGGTGACACTTTTGGAGGGGAATCTTGGCAACAGGGATGATCGAAATCGATTCAGAATTATGTAAAGACTGTAAATTATGTATTTCTGTCTGTCCCCACCGATTGATCATATCTTCTGATCGCATGAATCAAAAGGGGTACTACCCTGCTATTTTTATTGAAAAGCATTTGAAAAAGGAAGGCAGAAAATGCACAGGATGCAGCCTCTGCGCTATTACCTGTCCAGAAATTGCCATTGAGGTGTATCGTGCCTAAAATCTTAATGCGCGGGAATCATGTCGTCGCCGAAGCTGCTGTCCGAGCAGGGTGCCGTTTTTATTTTGGGTATCCAATCACCCCACAAAATGAGGTTCCAGAATATATGTCAGAAAGGCTCTCCAATGTGGAGGGAGGGGTTTTTATTCAGGCGGAAAGCGAGGTTGCCTCGATTCATATGGTCATCGGTGCAAGTATGGCTGGCGGGAGAGTGATGACCTCCTCATCAGGTCCTGGAATTAGCCTTAAGCAAGAGGGGATTTCTTTCCTATCTGCTTTGGAGTTACCAGCAGTCATCGTCAATATGAGTCGGGGAGGGCCAGGTCTGGGTAACATCGCTCCATCCCAGTCCGATTATTTTCAAGCCACAAGAGGAGGAGGACATGGGGATTATCGCACCATTGTCCTGGCTCCCAACTCCTGCCAGGAGCTTGCAAATTTAACCTTTGAAGCATTTGATCTCGCAGATAAATACAGGACTCCTGTCATTATCCTTGGCGACGGGATGCTCGGACAGATGATGGAACCAGTCGAGTTCCCTCCTGAGGTTCAACTGAAAAAGTTACCCCATAAAGATTGGACCCTGACAGGGGCGAAAGGAAGACCCAGCCGATTTCTTCGCTCCCTCATTTTAGACCCCTTTGAGGAAGAGGAGCATAACTGGAAATTGATGAGGAAATACGAAAGGATTATCAAAGAAGAAGTGAGATGGGAGACCTCTTTTGCCGATGACGCCAAAATGATGGTTGTCGCTTTTGGGATTGCAGCCAGAATTGCAAAAGGGGCCATCAAAAGGATGAGAGATGAGGGGATGAGAATAGGACTCATCCGGCCTATATCCCTCTGGCCTTTTCCTTATAAGGCCATTAAGGAATTAACGAAAAAAGTGAAACACTTTTTTGTATTTGAGATGAACATGGGCCAGATGCTCGAAGATGTCAAATTAGGACTCGAAGGGAACGGAGAGGTCCATTTTTATGGGAGACCCGGGGGGATTATTCTTACCCCCTTAGAAATTTCGAGAGTCATCTCCAGTTACTATTATCAAAAGAGATTAGGATAGTCCAAATGAAGAAGGTTTTTTCCAGACCAAAATCTCTCAAGAAAACCCCTTTTCACTATTGCCCGGGATGTGGGCATAGTATCTTGCATCGAATCATTGGAGAGGTCATTGATGAGATGAACCTCCAAGAGAAAATTATTGGTGTCCCTCCAGCAGGGTGTGCGGTGTTGGCCTACTTTTATTTTGACATTGATATGGGAGAAGCTTCCCACGGGAGAGGCGCGGCAGTGGCCACCGGGATGAAGAGGGCGCTGCCGGATCGAATCGTTTTTACCTATCAAGGGGACGGGGATATTGCCGCCATCGGAACAGCTGAGACCATTCATGCAGCTTCTCGAGGAGAGAACTTCACTACAATTTTTATTAACAATGGAGTCTACGGAATGACGGGTGGGCAGATGGCCCCCACGACGATCCTGGGTCAAACCACCACCACTTCGCCGGGAGGAAGGAAAGAGAGAAGGGATGGGTTTCCGATCAATCTCAGCGAAATGCTCGCCGTTGCCAAGGGCAGTGCGTATATTGAAAGGACAGCGGTCAATACCCCTGCGAATATTTTAAAGACGAAAAAAGCGATTGCGAAAGCCTTTCGGGCTCAAATGGAAGGATATGGATTTTCACTCGTCGAGGTTTTATCTCCTTGCCCTACGAACTGGAAAATGGATTCTGTCGAAGCTTGTAAATGGATCGACGAGGTGATGGCCGTCCATTTTCCTCTTGGGGTTTTAAAAGATATCACCGGGGTTGATGTGTCACTGAAGCGTGGATGAAGTCAAGCGATCCGGAAGGAATGATTCCGAAAATCTTATCAAGCGGATTGTCTGAAATTTTTGTAAGCAGGGGTAACTTTCACAACCATTGTACAGTCATTCGAATTGCAGGGCATTTTTGTAGTCATCGAACAAGGTGAGGTGACCGCTATAAGATTTTCTTCACCATCCCTGCCAGATCCTTGGTGGGTTCTTATGGAAGAATACCACATGACCACAGGAGTGAAGAAGGATGCTCATTAAAACGGTTTTTTCTGGATTTGGCGGACAGGGGGTGATCATGATGGGTTACCTCCTAGCCATTGCCGGAATGTATGAGGAGAAGAATGTCACCTGTTTACCCTCCTATGGGGCCGAGGTGAGGGGAGGGACAGCAAATTGCACGGTTGTCATCTCTACAGAAGAGATTGCCTCCCCAGTTGCTTCAGAACCGGAATATGCCGTTCTGATGAACAATCCTTCCTTATTTCGTTTTCAGAATCAGGTTCAATCAGGCGGAACGATCTTTTTAAATTCCAGCATGATCGAGTCCAGACCCGTTCGAGGGGATTTGGAGATTTATGAAATTCCAGTGAATGATCTGGCCAAACAGCTTCCAGGAAATAAAGTGTCAAATATTATTATGATAGGGGCCTTTATCAAAAAGACTGGAGTGGTTTCATTGGACACTATGACTCGAGCTCTGAGGGATACTTTTGGCCACAAAAATCCAACGATTTTTAAATCTAATAAGGCCGCTTTATTATTAGGGTACGATTATTTAGAATAAACCATCGACGTTCATTGTTTAAGAAAGAAGGAGGAGTTCGATGCCGGTTAAACAAATTTCTGTCAGTTTGGAAAATGTCCCCGGGAAACTCTCCGAAGTGAGTGAGTATTTAGGGGAAAATGGCATCAATATCATAGCCTTAAGTGTTGCCGACACCGCAGATATCAGTGCTATTCGATTTGTGGCGAACGATCCTGAAAAAGCAGCCAATGTCTTAAAAAGCCACGGTTATTCGATAAGGATCACCGATGTGTTAGCGGTGGAGACACCCAATCATCCAGGAGGTTTAAACGCTATCCTAAAACCCCTCAAAGAAGTTTCCATTAATGTCAATTATCTTTATACCTGCCTCGGAACAGGGGAAAAGACGGTTCTCATTGTTGGTGTGGATAAAATGGAAGAAGCAACGCAGGTTTTAAAAAAGAACTGGGTTCATATGTATGATGAGGAGCTCTATCGGTTGTGATTACCCAAAAAATAAGTCCAAAGGTAACGGTAAAGATGCCCGTATCGTTAGGAGGTAACGATGTTCGTCTTAGAGACTTTGAACCTTAACCCTTTGACGATACACGAAACGGGCTTCGTAACCGTAACCCTGACCTATGTACCAATCCATTTTTACTAGGCGTAACTATGGAGCCCTGAAATAATGTAATTGACGCCAAAATAGGTAAATAAGACCGCCGCAAATCCTACCATCGACAAGATGGCTGCCTTTCTCCCCCTCCAGTCTCTTGTAATTCGGGCATGTAAAAAAGCCGCATAGACAAACCACGTGATCAGAGACCAGGTCTCTTTTGGATCCCAACTCCAGTAGCTTCCCCAGGCATAGTTAGCCCATGCCGCACCGGTAATAATCCCCAAGCTCAGCATGGGGAAACCGATCACAATGGCTTTATAATTGATCTCATCTAGGATAGAGGTCGATGGCAACCATTTTGACCCTTCCTCCTTTTCGCCGTTTTTTCTATTCCGGATTAAGTAGAGGATACTGACCCCAAAGGAGACGGCAAACGAAGCATATCCAAAAAAACAGGTGGTCACATGGATGGTCAGCCAATTGCTCTGTAGGGCTGGCATGAGAGGGGTGATCTTTGCATTAATGCCAGGGACGATGGAGGTGAGGGCAATGGCCAGGAAAGCAAAGGGCGTGATAAAAACCCCGATGACCTTCTGGCGGTATTTGAATTCGAGAATCAGGTAGATTAATACAATGGTCCAAGAGAAGAAGATTAGGGATTCATACATATTGGATAAAGGCACATAGCCATAACCCGTTTGATGGGTTTCCAACCAGCGGAGGACAAGACCCACGGAGTGGATAATAAGCCCGATGATCATTAAGGAGGTGGAAAGGGTCCCGAGAGTTTTATTTCGTGAGGCCGTAAAGATGAGATAGCCTAAAAAGCAGAGGAGATAGATGGCCATTGAAATATTAAAAAATGTTTGGCTTGAGAAAAAGGAAACCATTTTTTGCTCCACGGGAGATTATAGAATAATATTAGAAAAAATAACCGATTAAAATGTTAATGTCAACCTTTCGACTCTCTATCATAAATGCTGAGGCTTGCTCAGGGTTGACCCTGAGCGGCGATTTCTCCCAGTCTTAAAAGGCGGGACTTGGCGCCGTCGAACGGGTCAATTCTATTGTTTAAGAGAAAAAGAAGGAATGGGGGAAAATGGTAGGTCTATTTTTTAACAATGATTTTTTCTTTTTCTAAAGGCAAGGAGGCGGGAACCGCCTTTTCCCCTGGTTTGGGTATTTCGGTGAGTTGGATTTTATAGGTTGCTTTCAATAACAATACCCCGTCGTCTTTATGTCGATGAATAAATCCCTCCATTGCTGTATATTCTTGTCCTTTGAAAAGATTCCTGCAATTTCTCAATAAATACATTAAGTGGAGGTCATCTATTTTATAGTAGATTTCCAGAGGGGAAGGGGATTCCTCGGAGACCCTCTCCAAATCGTGAATATTGATGTTTTCAACAATAGCACCATACAATTTAAGAAAAGCGGCAATTTGGGTTTGGGAAAGGGGAGGCTTCAATTCTCTTTTTAATTGCTTGGAGATCTCTTCTGGCTGAATTTCGATGACGGTGCATTTGAGGGAATAGTCTCCCGAGAACAACTGGTATTTCAATGGCTCATCAATTTTCTCTCTAAATTTTTTAATCACAAATTTTTCTTTCCCATTGGTCGCCTTGAAAAAAGAAGTTTTGATGGGTTCGATATAGGCTCTGTCACTGACGAAAGAGTCCTCAATGATTTTCAAATTTTCTAATTGGTGTCCATGATGATGGATTAAAAAGTCTTGAAAATCATCTTTTTCAATACTTCGAAAATTATCAGGGGAACGCTCAGTGCCCCATTCGTATTCCGGGTATTGGTCAAAGGGGGTTTTCATAATAATTTCATCACAATTTTTACAACGAATGAGCTGGTTCATTTAAATCTCCCGGATCATTTTAATAGGAAACAGCGGGGACTCTGAGATGGTCTTTCACGAGAAAGACATCCTCCATCTCCTTCAAAACATCTAAGAAA
>JADDYB010000502.1_pt1 | contig 12350 bp, 7 predicted proteins | sample 8641941 | NCBI WGS metagenome assembly JADDYB01 (sample SAMN16275377, study PRJNA637457) | freshwater sediment metagenome | isolation source: Lake Kineret sediment | place: Israel: Lake Kineret | collected 2013 | reverse complement strand
AAGATACTTACGGAGTGATTGTTTATCAAGAACAGGTGATGAGAATTGCGAGTTCGCTATCCCATTTCAGTTTGGAAGATGCGGATATTCTCCGCAGGGCCATGTCCAAAAAAGACCCCAAAGAGATGGAGATGCAGAAAGAGAAATTTCTAGTAGGGGCCAAAAAAAATCGAATCAATCAGGCCAAGGCAGAGAAGATCTTCGATCTGATGGCAAAATTTGCTGAATACGGCTTCAATAAGTCCCATAGTGCTGCTTATGCGCTCATTGCTTATCAGACCGCCTATTTGAAGGCCCATTATCCGCTTGAATTTATGGCAGCCTTGCTCACCAGTGAAGTCCAAAATGCGGATAAAATTCTAAAATATATTGCAGAATGCCGAGAGATGGGGATTGACATATTGCCCCCGGATATCAGTGAAAGTGACAAAAATTTTACGGTCGTTGGAAATCAAATCCGGTTTGGGTTAGCCGCTGTGAAAAACGTAGGGGATGCGGCTATCGATGCCATCATGATGGAAAGGGAAGGGAAGGGGAAATTCAAATCCTTGTTCGATTTTTGCCATCGCGTTGATTTAAGAAAAGTGAATCGAAGAGTCATCGAAAGTTTAATCAAATGCGGGGCCTTCGACTTCTCGAATGTTTACCGATCTCAAATGTTGACTGTTCTAGGGGAACTCCTTGAGCAATCCCAATCGGCCCAAAAAAAGAAAGGGGAACCTCAACTCAGTATGTTACTTGATCGCTCGAGGGAGATCGAGGAGGACTATCCGGACATCGACGAATTTCCAGAAAATCAGCTGGTCACTTTTGAAAAAGAAACGATCGGATTTTATATCTCCCGACATCCCTTGTTACGCTACCAGGAAGAGATTAAAAAACAAACCGATTTAGATACCTCTCATCTCTCAAAACTTCAAAACGGGGCCGAGGTCAAAATCTGTGGTCTCGTCAGTGGATTGAAGGAGATCGTTACCAAAAAGGGAGATCGGATGGCTTTTTTAACCTTGGAGGACATGAATGGATTTGTGGAGGTCATTCTGTTTCCAGAAGTGTATAAAGCCGCTTTGACTTGTTTGCGGGGAGGGGACCCGCTTCTCGTCAGGGGGACACTCGATCTATCCGAAGAGCATGTTAAAATAAAGGGCATGGAAGTTCATTCTCTTTTAGAGATGCCCTCTTCTTCGGTGAAACCCCTCCATTTAAAAATTCCACTCTCTGAATTAACTCCTTCTCGGCTTGGCGATTTAAAAGAAATTATCGAAGGAAATCGGGGATCCTCTAAAGTGCTCGCTCACTTTATTGATGGGAACAACCGAGAAACCATTGTGGCACTATCCGATCGATATACAGTCAATCCCTCTCAAAATTTTAAAAACCAGGTCCAAAATCTTTTTAAATCCCCACTTATCTCTTTTGAATAAACCCCGTTAGAAAGGACGGGGATTTGACCCAACTTTTTTTATGAGTAATTTGAGTAATTGAAGTTATTGAAGTTTTATTTATATCATCCCCGCCATAAATGGCGGGGCTTTCTAACGGGGTAAACAAGGATCGAGATGGTAAAACATTATTTAGAATTCGAAAAACCCCTTATCGAGCTGGAAAGAGAGATCGAAAATCTGAAAAGGTTTTCCAAAGGGAAATCTATCCATTTCAACGAACAATTAAAAGATTTAGAGGAAAAACTCCACCGCTTACAGAAAGAGATATTTTCCAACTTATCGGGCTGGCAAATGACACAACTGGCAAGACATATCGATCGACCCAAATCCTCTCATTATATCCAATGGATGTTTGAAAATTTTGTTGAACTTCATGGCGATCGAAACTATGGAGACGATCCTGCGATTCTTGGAGGAATGGCTAAGTTTAATGGAAGGGCAGTGAGCATCATTGCCCATCAGAAGGGAGCGGATGCAAGGGAAATGGCCTATCGGAATTTCGGGATGCCTCATCCAGAAGGATATCGCAAGGCCCTGAGGTTAATGAACTTGGCGGAGGCATTTAAAAAACCTGTCCTGACGATGATTGATACCCCTGGCGCATTTCCAGGAGTGGGAGCTGAAGAAAGAGGCCAGGCAGAGGCCATTGCCAGAAATCTTACAACGATGGCCATGTTACGGACACCGATCATCACCATCGTCATTGGGGAAGGGGGAAGCGGAGGAGCCTTGGCCATTGGGGTGGGAGACCGAATATTAATGTTAGAGCATTCGATCTATTCGGTGATCTCTCCAGAGGGATGTGCGGCGATCCTTTGGAAAGAGGGTGAGAAAGGAAAGGAAGCCGCTGCAGACTCATTGAAAATGACAGCCACTGATTTACATCGAATGGGAGTCATCGATGAGATTGTCAAAGAACCATTGGGGGGAGCTCATCGGGACCCCAAAGGCATAGCGGAAACTTTAAAAGAGGTCATCGAACGGCATTTGAAGGAGCTGGAAAAAATGAATATGGAGGAGTTGTTAAACCTCCGATACGAAAAGTTTAGAAAGATGGGTACCTTCATTGATGACGGTAGGAGGTAGTACCCAGATTCATTCTTGGGTTTCTAACTTCAACTTTTCACCTGCAACGGTCTGCTATCGATCCTAAGATGCCAAAAAAAATTGAGGTGTTGCCAGAATCCATTTCTCAAATCATCGCTGCTGGGGAGGTGATTGAAAGGCCAGCCTCTGCGCTGAAAGAGTTAATGGAGAACGCCATTGATGCTGGAAGCTCGGAGATCATCGTTGAATTAAAGGCTGGAGGACTCCAACTGGTTCGTGTGGTGGATAATGGAGAAGGAATGGCTTGGGAGGATGTCCCCTTGGCCCTCCAAAGATACGCCACTAGTAAAATTAAAAAAGCAGAAGATCTTTATGCCATTCAAACATTAGGGTTCAGAGGAGAGGCCCTTCCCAGCATTGCTCAAGTTTCCAAAATGACCCTTCTGACTAGAACTTCCCATTCTCTCAGTGGGACGAAGGTGATCTGCGAAGGAGGCGAAATAAAAAGTATTTCGGAGACAGGTTGTCCGATCGGGACAGAGGTGGAAGTTAAAAATATCTTCTACAATATTCCAGTTAAAAGAAAATTTTTGAAATCGATCCGGTCGGAACTTCGCTATGCGGTTAACCATTTTCTTCGATTGAGCCTTTCTCACCCATCCATCTCATTTAAATTGATTCATGATGGCAGGACCCTCCATGAATACCTAAAGTCGGAATCCCCATTGGTTCGAATCGAAGCTATTTTTGGAAAAGAGATTTATCCTCATCTCCAGCCCATTGGATTTGAAGATGGGGAGATCTGGATCTCAGGATTTGCAAGCCTTCCCTCCTTTTCGAAGAGAAATTCGGAGGGCATTTATTTCTATGTCAATCAGCGGTTTGTGAAGGACCGAATGATTTATAAAGCCATTTTGGATGCCTATCGCCACATCCTCCCTAACCATCAATTTCCTATCATCATCCTCTTCATCAACATTCCTCCTTCTACGGTTGATGTGAATGTCCATCCCACTAAGGCCGAGGTAAAATTTAAGAATCCCGAAAGAATCTATCAGGCTGTTTTAGCAGCCATACGAATGGTAGTGGAAGGAGATGCCTCCCAGTCAGAGGAAAGAATGTCTGAAAATGGGAGAAAAGAAGGGGTTTTTCAAAGAGGGATTCAACCTTCTTTCCCCATTCAAGATACTTTATCCTTCCCTTTTTCCTCCACGAGGGGAAAATTAGAAGAAATTTTCATGGTTCGGGAAGGGGAAGGAATTAATTGGGACGTTGAGAAGAAATGTCCCTATCTGGTTCTTGGCCAAATTCAGGGAACGTTTATTCTCTGCGAAGGCGATGGGAATTTAATCTTTATCGATCAACATGCCGCCCATGAGAGAATTCTTTTTGAAAAATTCAAAAAAGAATACGAAAGCAGGTCGATGACCTCAGAAAAATTACTCCTTCCCATCTTAATCGAGTTGTCTGTGGAGGAATCCTACATTCTCGAATCTGCTGGGGAGGCATTAAAGGCGATTGGATTTGAAATCGAACCGATGGGTGAAAAACTATTTGGTATTCGATCCATCCCTTCTTTTATCGATCAAAAGGATTCCAAAGAAATCGTCAGGGGGATATTAGATGAGCTCTCTTTTTTAGAAAAACAAGGAAAAGGGGAGGAAATCCTTCATGCCATTTTGGTCACTTTGGCTTGTCATTCTGCCATCAGAGGGAACTTCCTATTGAGGAAAGAAGAAATGGAAAAGTTGGTGGAGAATCTAGCCCCTTTCCATACCACGACCACTTGCCCCCATGGCCGCCCCATCTTTTTCATCCTTCCGTTGGATCAATTGAAAAAGCAGTTTAAAAGAAAATAATCATTGGAAGCAGGGGAATCCATGACTTTTCAACGCCCACCTTTACTAGCCTCTCAGAGTAGTTCGGAATCCGCCCCGTGATTCAATCCGTATTTTTCTAACCGGTAACGCATAGAGCGGAAATTAATATGCAAAAGCTCTGCGGCTTTCTTCTTAATTCCTCTTGTTTTATCCAGGGCTTTCAGCAGGAGAGTCCGTTCCAGATCCTCCACCATCTTTTCAAGGTCAATTCCCTCATTTGGAATTTCGATGTCAATGGGTCCTTTTTTCAGAAGGGGTTGCTCACTTAAATAGGAACTTAGATTGTGTGCGGTGAGTTCTTGACTACTCTCTAAAGCCAATGCCCTCTCAATAATATTTTGAAGTTCTCTCACATTGCCCGGATAATCATAATGAAGCAGGATTTGGAGTGCTTCCGGGGAGATCTTCAAAATGTTTTTATTTAATTCTTCAGAATATTTTTTTAAAAAATGGCCGGCCAGAATGGGGATATCTTCTTTTCGATCTCTTAATGGGGGGAGTTTAATCTGGATGACATTAAGGCGGTAAAACAAATCTTCCCGAAAATGTTTTTCTTTCACAGCCTCTTCAAGGTCTTTATTGGTGGCAGAGATAATTCGGACATCCACTCGGATGTCTTCTGTTCCCCCCACCCGCTTAAATTCTTTATCCTGTAATACACGTAGTAATTTCACCTGCATGAGAAGAGGCAGTTCGCTGATCTCATCCAAAAAAATTGTCCCCTCATCTGCCACTTCAAATAATCCTTTTTTGGTGGCAATGGCATCGGTGAAGGCCCCTTTCATATGGCCGAAAAGTTCACTTTCGATGAGGGGCTCAGGGATAGCCCCGCAATTTAACGTCACGAAAGGTTTCTCTTTCCGGGGACTATTATAATGGATCGCCTTCGCGACCAACTCTTTGCCTGTCCCGCTTTCTCCAGTAATCAATATATTTGTTTTGGTAGGAGAGACTTTCTCCAAAAGATCATACAGAGCCCCCATTTTAGAGCTTTGCCCGATGATGTTTCCAAAATGATAACGGTCTCTGACCACCTGTTTTAAGAGGATGTTTTCCTTTTGGAGGTTCTTCTTTTCCAATGCATTATTTATAATGAGTTTGATCTCTTCTACCTTGAAGGGTTTTGTGATATAGTCATAAGCTCCTTCCTTCATTGCTTTAATGGCCGTATCTGCAGAAGCATAAGCAGTGATCATGATCACAATGGTTTCTGGGGCAGTGGATTTAATCTTTTTTAACGCAGAGATTCCATCCAATTTTGGCATGCGGATATCCAGGAGAACCAAGTCAAAGAGATCATTGTCGACAAGTTTGACGACTTCTTCTCCGTTCGAGGCCAGTGAAACTTTGTACCCCTCTTTTTTCAACATGATGTCTAAGAATTCCCTCATGCTTTGTTCATCATCGGCCACTAAAATTTTATCCTTGATCATTCTGGTTTCCTCTTTTTATTCTGCAGGGAGAAAGATCATAAAGGTAGAACCCCTGCCCAATTCACTTTCCACTTTGATCAACCCGTTGTGGTTTTCAATGATTTTGTGAACGATCGAAAGGCCCAATCCCGTTCCGTTTTCTTTTGTCGTAAAAAAAGGTTCAAAGATCTTCTCTTTCTCTTCTGGGGGGATTCCATTTCCAGAATCGGTGATGGAAATCTTTACCCATTCTTTTTTTCTCAACTGGGGCGGAAAGGAAAGGCTGGTGCCACCCCAGGCATTCCCTTTCCTCAACTGAACACGGATTTCTCCTCCGTCGGACATCGCCTGAGCTGCATTAATGAAAAGGTTCCAAAAAACTTGTCTAATTTGGTCAGGGTCAATCGAGGCCTGCATCTCCTCAGAACCGTTGGGTCTGAAGAGACGGATCCCATCATGAAAAGATGGGGAATGAATAAACAGGTCAATGGTCTCCTCAATGATCCTCTCTATGGGATATAGGATTTTATGGGTTTGAGGAGGATGGGCAAAAAGTAGAAAATCTGTGATCAAAGCGTTAAGCCTCTCCGATTCTCTTAACGTAATTTCCATGAGGTGTTGCTGGCTATCATCTAAGGTGAGCTCGGATTTTAACATTTGAATCGATCCACTTAGGGAAGCCAACGGATTTCTGATTTCATGTGCCATCCCTGATGCGAGAACACCCACGGCCGCCATTTTATCGACTCGTTTCATCTGTTCTTCCATCTCTTTAAATTTTGTAATATCCTGGAAAATAAGGGTATGACCGATCAATGATCCCTCTGGGTTGGTCAGAGGAGAAATAGAAAATCCAAGATGAATCTTTTTCCCATCCTGATGGGTCAGAAGTGTTTCATAACGTTGATAGTCGGAGAGGACATCCGAGGTCTTCTTTTTAACTTTTTCAATCACCTCGTTGATTTTGGGGAAAAGGTGGTAAATGGAGACGTTTTTTAACTCCTCCTCATTCCGATTTAAGATCTTCTCAGCGGTTCGATTTAAAAAATTAATATTTCCAGAAAGATCAATGGTGAGAAGACCGCTATCCAAACTCTGAATAATATTTCGATTGAAGGTCTCTAATTGATTATAATCCACTTGTTTCTGGATGAGTTCTTTTTTCTTTTTCTTCAGCTCTTCAGAAATGGTCCCGCTTAGGATGGCGACGATATAAAAAGTGGCCATGTAGATAATCAAGGAATAAAAGATTTGGCTGGGGTCGTAAATGGGGGATTGGCCGAAGGGATTGATCCAATGTTGAAGTTGGAGCAATAGAAGGAGGGCGTAAAGGAGAGAGGAGAAGGAGGCTGAATAGAGGGCCCCCCGTTTATAAAAGATCATACTGCTTCCGATAATTGAGAAAATATAGGTGATGGGGAAAAAACTTTCTTTTCCACCAGTAAAATAGATTAAGATGGTGATAAAAAGATGATCGATGGCAATTTGGAAGAAGGCATATTGATTGAGGTCTTTAACCTTTTTTAATAAAAGTGCATAGACGATCGTCACCAAGTAAAAAAGACCTATAAAATAATAGAAGTTATTGGCCATGGGAATGAAAAAATATTTCTTTTCAGAGACTTGAAAAAGGAAGGTGATGGCGAGGAGAAGGGTAAGGATGATGATACGGCCTAACATCAATCCCTTCACATTTCGAAACATTTTTTGATGCGAATCCAGCGAATGGTTTGAGTTCATTTCCATGAGATTCCACCCTTCAAGAGGGTATGAAAGAGGCGGAAATCTAGCCTATGGCTGATGCCATATTGAAAATAGGCAGATACATAGAGATGACAACGCCTCCGATCACGACTCCCAAAAAAATCATGAGGAACGGTTCGAGAAGCGAGGTCAAATTGGCCACGGCGATGTCCACTTCTTCCTCATAAAAATCTGCAATCTTCGACAACATGGAGTCCAATGCTCCAGTGGATTCCCCAACCGAGATCATTTGGATGACCATGGGAGGAAAGATAGCACTCCGGTTCAAGGGCTCCGCAATGGTTTCACCTTCTCGAATGCTAGCCCTGGCATTGAGAATGGCCGTTTCAATGGTTCTGTTTCCTGAGGTTCTAGAAACAATAAGTAATCCGTCCAAGATGGGAACTCCGCTGCTGACGAGGGTTCCCAATGTCCGCGAGAACCGAGCCACAGCAATCTTTTTGAATAACGACCCAAACACAGGTAATTTTAAAAGGAGCCCATCAAGGAGAGCCCTTCCGTTTTGTGTTTTGTAATATTTTCTGAGGAGGTAAAATAGAAAGATCATGGCTGGGATAAAAATAACCACATATTTTTTTATCATTTTACTTAGGGTGACGACAATCAGTGTGGGAAGGGGTAAGGTTTGCCCTGATGATTTAAACATGGTTTCAAAAACAGGGATAACAAATATCATCAATATCCCCACAACAATGACGGCCACCCCTACAATGGTGGCTGGATAGATCAGCGCTGATTTGACTTTCTTTTTTAGGGCCTCTGACTTTTCGATGTAGTTTGCCAGACGGTTTAAAATATTATCTAAGATCCCACCTTCTTCACCCGCGACGACAAGATTCGTATACAATTCATTGAAGGTCACGGGATGCTTTTTAAGGGCCCCCGCAAAGGTAGACCCTCCCTCTACATCTTCTCGGATCTCCCGAATAATATTTTTGAAAACTTTGTTTTCTTGCTGTGAGGAGAGAATTTCCAAGGATTGGACGAGGGGTAACCCCGCGTCGATCATCGTGGCAAGTTGTCGTGTAAAAATAGCAATGGCCCGCTGATTTACTTTTCTTTTAAAAGGCAGATTAATATTAAACTCTTTCCCCTTGGAGGCGATTTTAGTTGGGATAATATTTTGTTGTCGAAGATGGATCCGGATGGCTGCTTCGTTAGGAGCTTCCATCTCTCCCTTTTTGATGGCTCCTTTACCTGTTTTACCTTCCCATTTAAAAATTGGCATAATTCATTCCCTTTCCAATTAGTTTACCCTGTTGTTGTGAGTATTTCGATCCTCCAAATCGATGAGCCATTAACAAATCATTAAATCTGGGATAGATCCCGATACTCATGCAACTACAGGGGTTAGGCTGTCCTCACAGGCCTTTCCCTTTTCACCGTCCCAACATTGGAGGTGGAAAGCATTTGCCGAAATTCATCCAGATTATGGCTTCGTTCCATCGCATCATCTAAGGTGATGATATGGCGTTCTACCAGTGAAAGAAGAGACTGGTTCATCGTTTGCATCCCAAATTTTGTTTGTCCGACCTGCATCTGGGAATAGATCTGTTGAATTTTATCCTCTCGAATGAGGTTACGAATCGCAGGGTTTGGGATCATCACCTCCATGGCGAGCGCACGTCCTTTCCCGCCCATCTTTGGGATGAGTTGTTGGGCTAAAACCCCTTCTAAAACAAAGGAGAGTTGTGTCCTTATTTGAGTCTGTTGGTGAGGAGGAAAGACGTCAATGATCCGGTTGATCGTTTCAACGCAAGAGTTGGTGTGTAATGTCGCAAAGGTTAAATGCCCTGTTTCAGCGCAGATGAGGGCTGCCTCAATCGTTTCCAGATCTCTCATTTCGCCGATGAGAATAATGTCCGGGTCTTGTCGGAGGATGTGTCGAAGGGCTGCCGTAAAAGTTTTTGTATCCGAATTTACCTCTCTTTGGTTGACGATACAAGTTTTGTGGCGATGAAGATATTCGATCGGGTCTTCGATGGTGACGATGTGAGCACTTTTTTCATTGTTGATCTTGTCAATCATGGCCGCTAAGGTCGTCGATTTTCCTGTTCCTGTTGGACCTGTTACCAAGACCAGTCCTTTTGGTTTTTTAAGCAATTCGCCGGCGACAGAGGGGATTCCCAAATCAGAAAAATTCAGGATATCGAATGAGATGGCTCGAAATGCCCCTGCGATGGCTCCGCGTTGCATGTAGATATTTCCTCTGAATCGACTTAACCCTTTGATTCCAAATGAGAAGTCGAGTTCCCATTCTTCCTCAAATTTATGTCGCTGGGCGTCGGTTAAAACACTATAGCAGAGCCTTTTCGTATCAGGCGCTGTTAGGACGGTGTTATCAACGGCCACCAACTTTCCATCAATCCGGAATTGAGGCGGAGCCCCTGTCGTGATGTGTAAATCGGACGCTTTTTTCTCGATGACGGTTTCAAGTAATTTTTGTAATTCAAACATATTTCTTTCCCTCCCAATTTTCCCTTTGAAGGGTTAGCGATCCTCGATGGTGGACCGAAAGACTTCCTCAATGGTCGTCACCCCATCTTTAATCTTCATAATTCCACTTTGCCTCAATGTCTTCATTCCTAAACGGATGGCTTCTTTTTTGATTTCAGAGGTGGAGGCCCGAGATAAGACAAGTTCTTTGACCTCTTCTTTCATGGGCATGACTTCATAAAGCCCAACTCTGCCTTTATACCCGGTATTATTACAAATAGGGCATCCCTTCCCTTTGTAAACCGGGAAGGATTTGACCTCATCCGGTTGGATCCCCAGATCGATTAAAAGCTGAGGATGGACCTTGATGGGTTCCCTGCAATCCATACAGATCTTACGGATTAACCGTTGAGCCAGGATGAGTATCACGGCCGAGGAGATTAAAAAGGGCTCGATTCCCATATCAATCAATCTTGTAACCGTTCCGGGAGCATCATTCGTGTGAACGGTGCTGAGGACAAGATGCCCGGTTAAAGCGGCCTGAACCGCAATCTGAGCGGTCTCAAAATCCCGAATTTCACCCACCATGATAATATCAGGATCTTGTCGGAGGAAGGACCGGAGGGAAGAGGCAAAGGTGAGCCCAATCTCTTCATGCATCTGGACCTGATTGATCCCCATAAAATTATATTCAATAGGGTCCTCTGCCGTAATGATATTCTCGGTCTCTTTATTCAATTCGGATAAGGCAGAATAGAGAGTGGTGGTCTTTCCACTCCCTGTTGGACCCGTAACGAGAATCATTCCTACAGGTTTATGGATGGCAGCCTTTAAATCAGCTAGGGACGATTCCTCAAACCCCAGTTTTGCCATGTCCAATTGCAAAGCAGATTTGTCCAAAAGACGGAGGACCACCTTCTCGCCAAAAAGGATGGGGATGGTAGAGACACGAAAGTCCATTTCCCGCCCCTTTCCCATCCGCAACTTGATCCTTCCATCCTGGGGAAGTCGTTTCTCGGCAATATCCAATCTTGCCATAATTTTTAGGCGGGAGGTCATCGCATTTTTGATCTGAATGGGGAGCGACATATCCCGCCTCAACACCCCATCAATCCGATATCTCACCCGAAAACTCCTCTCATAGGGTTCAAAATGGATATCGCTGGCCCCCAATTTTATGGCTTTGATCAGAATGCCATTGACGATCTTGATGATCGGGCCTTCCAATTCCATTCCTTCTTCCAATGGATTGGTTTGACCTTCGACGACTTCAACATTATCCACTGCCCCATGAACCAGTTTATTAAAATCTTCAATATCCACCATATCATCACTGAGCATGATGCCATCACCGGAGGAGGTTATATTTTCATCATCCAGATCAAAATCACTGGCCTGGAAGGAGACCGTTCCCAATCCAGCCACATTTCCTCCTCCCCCATAATATTTTTTGATCGCATCAATAATCTCCGTCTCTGAGGCCACAACGGGTTCGACATTAAAGCCAGTCATAAATTTAATTTCATCAATGACCACAATATTGCTGGGATCAGCCATCGCCAATGTCAATTTCGGACCGACTCGATTAATGGGTAAGATGAAGTACTTTTTTGAGAGACTGGAAGGAATTAATTTAATCACATTGGGATTGACTTCCATCTTTGAAATTTTGACGGAAGGGACTCTATATTGTGCACTGAGAAAGGATAAGAGTTCGTCTTCTTTAATATATCCTAATCGAACTAGGTTTGACTCTAAACGACCCCCCTTCATTTTCTGTTCTTCTAAAGCCCTTTTCAGTTGTTCAGGCGTAATATAATTTCTTTTTATGAGTAGTTCACCTAAACGCTCTGTCAATTTTTGCTCCCTCTTAAGCTTTTGTAATAATTTAAAATATTAAAAAAGTTAAATTTTTGTCAAGATTAAAATTAATTGTAGCAAAATAAGTGCCAATTTTTGCCTATTTTTAATTATATGAATTTAAAGAAGTTTTATAATATTTATATTCTATTGATTACAAAATAGTGCGAAAAAATGATGCAACTGGGCAATAATTTGCCAATTTCTAATTTTTATCTAATCGATTTTGATACAAATTTCAATTCATTATTCGAGGGGAAAAGAGGGCAGTTTGACGATGAAGGAACTTCCTTTTCCTAATTCACTCTCTACCACAATTTCACCTTGATGAGCTTCAACGATCCACTTACAAATACTCAGGCCGAGGCCGCTTCCTCCCTGTTCTCTTGACCGAGCTTTATCCACTCGAAAAAATCGGCTAAATATTCTTTCTTGGTTTTCCTTGGCAATTCCAATTCCAGTATCCGATATGATGACTTTAGCAAATTCCCCTTTTTCTCTTTCTT